>Ga0302251_1000823_pt1 | contig 23754 bp, 30 predicted proteins | sample AAG_RA_Gln_MG_FD_193534 | JGI IMG/M metagenome (GOLD analysis project Ga0302251, IMG submission 193534) | Enriched activated sludge microbial communities from anaerobic digester in WTTP, New Holstein, Wisconsin, United States - AAG_RA_Gln | ecosystem: Engineered > Bioreactor > Anaerobic >...
TGGGTCGGACATATCCGTATCCATCCGGGTGTGGCTGACGACCGAGAGTCTGCGAGAGTCGTTCGGGTCGCCACCAGAACCCCCTTGCTTTAGCAATGGGGTAGGTTCAGCTCCAACGCCGCAGTCCGGCCGAACTGGTCGCCCTCATCCGCAAAATGGTGATCCGCTACCCCGATCTGGAAGTGCTCCTGGAACTGCCCACACCTGATTATTCTGCCAGCGTCCATGAGCCTGTAGACGCCGACATGATCCGCCGCCATGTAGTCAATGCCTTCCGGTACGGAGGGGAGGATGAGCGGGGTACAGCCTACAACGGCCGAATGCTGCACGACCTCATCGAGGTCGGCGACGGCTACGCCGAACACGAGGACTGGCCCAACGCCGCGGCCGTGTACCAACTCGTGGCCGAGGGCGTCCTGGAGCACTACCATACCCACGTGGACCACGAAGGCGATCTCGGCGGCTTTGTCAACGACTGCGCCGCCGGCCTGGGCAACTGTCTGGCCGAAACAGCGGCCGATCCCCCGCGAGAATCCATCCTGCACACCTTGTTCGAGATCTACCACTGGGACGTGGAAGCCGGCGGGCTGGGTGTCGGCGACCAGGTGCCGGGCATCATCCTGGAGCAAGCCACCCCTCGGGAGCGGCAGACTGTTGCCCAGTGGATTCAACAGGCCCTGGCCTCCAGCAGGGCCGGCAGCCACGAGTTCCACCGCCAGGCCTACGGCGGCTTCCTCCTGCCTTTGCAGGGCGATTATCTGGACGACGAATCCTATTTGCGCCTCTGCCGCGAGACGGCGCGCTGGCAGGAATTGGTAAGGAAGCTCCTGACCCTGTGCCGGGAGAATGAGGCGCTGTCAGTTGCCGCGCAAGTGGACGATTTCTATCTGCCGCGCCTGGCCGACATCTTTGTCGCTCAAGGGTACGCCGAGCAGATCAAGATGCTGGTCCGCCAGCGTGCCCAGGCCAGCCCTAATCCACACCACCAGTTCCACTGGTGGTTGAAGAAGCGGGCCCAGGAGGAAGGAGATCGCGCCGAGGAGCTGTCCCTCCAGGAGATCCTCTTCTGGCAACACCCCACATTGGAGGGATACCAGGAGCTGCACACCGTGGCCGAACCGTTGGGTTGTTGGGATGATCTGCGCAGTGGCGTGCTCGCGCGCCTCGATGCGGCGCAAAACCATGCCCTGCTCACCGTGATCCACCTGACCGAGAATGAGATTGACCTCGCGCTCGAAACGGTGGAGCAGGTCCGGGTGCCCCACTGGCAGTGGACCGCTATGCCACTGCGCGTGCAGGTCGCGCAAGCGTCCGAGAAAGACCACCCACGCGACGCCATCCGCCTCTACCTGCAGGCCGCCGAGGACCTCATCTCCGCCCGCGGACGGGAGAACTATGTCGAGGCGGCCGGCCTCCTGGCGCGCGTGCGGGCCTTGTGCGAAGCCCTGGGCGAGCCGGGCAACTGGCAGGCCACGATCCTTGACCTGCGCGAACGCCACCGCGCCCTGCGCGCACTCAAGGAAGAGCTGAACCGGGCGGGGCTGTGAGCCCGGCAACGGCTTGACCACCAGCCGGCAGAATAGTGGTGCAGAGGGGCTGATCACGCCGCCGCCAGGCATTGAACTGGTTCCGCAACGCGCGCGAGGCTGAGCGACAGCTCCCCTTGCGGAAGCATCGCGGCTTTGCATCCTGACCGAAAGAACGATATGGTAGAAGGTGTGAGATGCAACGCCAGACGAAGGACGTGGAGCAGATGTTTGACGACGTGCTCATACCCGCTGCTGTCTACGACGAGGTGGCCGGCAGCGGACCGCGCCGGCGCGCCGGCGATTGCCCGTGCCAGATGGCTCGCCCCCAGGCGGACTTGTGGACCACACCACCTCGGTTCGCGCAGTGGACTTCCGAAAATCCAGGTCGGATGAGGGTGACAGTCTGCGAAACCAGGAAGTCCGCTGTGTCCCTTGACATCTCGCCCTCCCCACCGTACAATTGACCCATCCACCGCGGGACTGCTGCGGTCGGTGCGCGCACATAACCACAAGCAAAGGAGAGCCCTCGATGTGCTGTTCATCCAGTCGCCTCATAGTCTGCGTATTGCTGTTGATCGCTGCCCTCGCCGCTTGCGGCGCAAAGGCCACCCCCGCGTCGCGGGCCGCGGTGCCCAGCGCCCCCGGCCCGGACACGGTGATGGTCGATCACTTTGATGACTCCACCATCGCTGACCATACCGGCGGCACGGTCAGCTATACCGCTGGGCCCGCGGGCTACGACAGGGCTGCCGACTTTACCGGCGGGGGTTGGGTCAAGTACGAGGTGACCGGCTGGTACCAAGGCCCCAGGGCGTATGACGCCGCCGGCAAGCAGGGAACCCTGGAGTTGTGGGTCTGCCCCAAGAGCTACGATATCTCCCTGGTGAACATGAATTGGAATGACGCCAACTCCTCCCCAGCGGCCGGCCATATCCTGCATCTGGGGATAAACGCGGACGGCAAGGTGCGCGCCGAGACATGGACGGCGGTCGAGGGGCCGGCGTTGACGCCATTGCCGACCGGGAGTACGACGATTCCGCTCAACCAATGGACGCACGTGGCGTTCACCTGGGGGGACAAAGGGACGAGGGTATATGTGAACGGCAACCTGGATGCTTCCACGCCGGACAATCTGTACCCGGCGCTAAAATCCACCTTTTACGTATACGTTCCCTACTGGGGCAAGGCCGGCTTGGGTTACATCGATGAACTGCACATCCTCAAGACCGAAGTGGATTAGTGCGCTCTCACCGGACCTGGTCACCGCCCCACCCCGGAGTTAATGATGTGCGTCAGGCGCTGGTGGAGCCGCTCGAACGGCAATAGGACTTATCCCTCGGCAGGGCGTGCGAACGGGCCGGCCTGTCCCTTTCACATTCTGCCCCCTGGCAATTCTCTCGAAAGAGAGCCAGGGGGCTGGATTTGCATACCATGCCGGCACGCAGGCAGTTCATCCTGGTGCAGTTGCTCACCGCGAAGTGGCAGTGCGTTCGCGAGTAGCCTCAGGGGTGACGTCTCGCCGCTTCTTGATAATGGCGGCAAGCCCACGAAGCGCGTCGTTGACAGCGTCGTGATCCGGGAAGTACTCGACAACATCAGGGTCGATCACGACGACGTTTGTACCCTCGGCGTACCGGTCCGCGTACTTGCCCCGGACGCCCCCTCGAAAATCGTATTCTTCGAGCAAATCAGGATCATTCGACATTTTCTTCATAGGAGATTCTCTCTCTACTCGTCGCAAGTCTGGCACTGATGATACGGATTCGGTCGCCGCGCTCCACGTGAACCACAACCACAAGGTGACCGCGATGAGAACGGCCAATCAGGACGAGGCGATTCTCATCTTCGGAATGCAGTGGATCACCCACTGTCATGGATAGCAGGTCTTGAAACGCCGTGCTGGCCTCGTCGAACGACACTCCATGAATCGTCAGATTTCGGCGTGCCTTCTTTGGATCCCATTCGAACAGCAGCGCCATAGAACATCCACCTCAAGATACTCCAAGTGACATCCTTGTTGCCTCGCCAATCTCATTCTACCACACCGGTCGTAGCGCGTCAACCATTTGGGGCTGAAAACCTGTGATAACTACCACCAAGGCCCGAAGGCACAAAGAAATGCGGGAAGGACAACGGCCAGAAGACTCCGTGTCTTTGTGCCTTTGTGGTTTATCATGGGTTTCAGTTTGGGGGACGAAAAAACAAATCCACTCTGTCTGTCCGGGGCATGTAAAGAACCGCCCCCATCAGCACAAGGCCTGGATTCGCAGGCCGTCCGGCCGCGGACCACCCCGGCGCGGACTGCTTGACAAACCGACCAAATAGGGCTATGATTTCTACTGCCAGACCCTGGGGATTGCGGACGCATCTGCAACGGACTTCCGCTCCCTAAGGGAAAGCCCTACTCCTCCGTCACGGTACCCTTGCCCGCCGTAACCGAGATGCTATAGACGCGTACACCCGCAACGATCCCGCCAATCTCGCTCTTCCTCACCTGGATATCGCGAAAGCCGGCCTGACGGATCAGCTCCACGTACTCGCGCTCGGGTAGGGCGCCCAGGATGCAGCTCCCCCATTGCTCGACCTGCTGGTACAAGTCGAGCGGCAGTTGTTGGTCGGTGACCATATCGCTGATCGACAGGTATCCGCCTTCTTTGAGCACGCGGTACGCCTCGGCAAAGACCTGGCCCTTGTCTTCGCACAGGTTGATGACACAATTGGATAGGATGACGTCGACGGTGCTGTCCTCGACCGGCATCGCCTCGGCCTGGCCCAGCCGGAACTCGACCTGCCTCAGCCCTGCAGCTCGCGCCGAACGGGTGGCCCGCTCAATCATAGCCGGCGTCATATCCAGGCCGATCACTCGACCCGTTTCCCCAACCTGCCGGGCCGCGTAAAAGGCGTCGATGCCACCGCCGCTGCCAATGTCCAACACGACCTGCCCCGAGCGTAGCCGACTAGTCGCCAGCGGGTTGCCGCAGCCCAGCGAAAAGGCCGCCGCCTCAGGCGGTACAGCGGCGAGCTGTTCCGGCGTATAGCCGGTTGCGAATTCGACCGCGCCGGAAGGAGAGCAGCAACTCGCGGCGCTGGCTGGGGTCGGCTGCAGGTCAACAACTGAGATTGGCCCGCAGCAGCTCGACGCTTGCGGTGCAGCCAACGGAGCGGGCCCACAGCAACTCGGTGCTTGGGTTCCCGCCGGCGCGGCAGACGCGGCGGGTCCGCAACAGCTCGCAGGCTGGGGAGCAGGACGGCAGCCACAGCCACTTGCGGCCAGGGCACCGTAGTGTGCCTGTACCGTCTCTATCACTCCGCCCATGCGCTTGCTGCCGGCCGCCACAAAGACGCTAATTTGGGCAGTGCGCTTGGCCGGATCGACCCCCTCCGGGTGCCCCGTCTCGGCGCAGCAGGAACTGCCGGTGCAATCGACGATCCGGTTGACCAGGCCGGCCGCGCGCAGCCAGCTCCGCACCCGGTCACCTTCAAAACCGAGCCATTCGTCGGCCATTTCGGCGCGCATCCATTCGTTTGTGTGCGGGTCCAGGTCGGTCACAATGAGTCGGCCACCAGGGCGCAGGAGGCGCACCATCTCCTGGATCGCCGCCAGGGGGTCCGGGCAGTGATGCAGGTACATGTTGGCGAAAACGACATCGACGCTGCCGGCGGCCAGCGGCAGGGAAAGGCCGTCGGCCTGGTGAAAGAGCACGTTGGCAAAAATGGCCAAGTTTTCCCGGGCGACCTCAAGCATCGCTTCCGAGCCGTCAATCACGTGAACCGTCCTGACCAGGGGAGCCAACCCGGCGGCGATGAATCCGGTGCCAGCCCCGACGTCAGCGACAGTCATCTCGGGGCGTAGATAGGCGTGTTCGATGGCGGCCTGGCGGACCTCTTCCGAAAAGTAGCCGCTGCGCAAATCATCCCACTCACCCGCGACCCGTCCAAAGTAACGGGAAGAAGCTCCGGTCATGCTGCTCATCTCTACCTCCTTGGCAGATGCTTTATCGCAAAAGTACGATAACATTGCTCAAAAAAAAGCTTGCCCGCCCTGTACCCTAACCCCGCTTCAACTTTCCAGCTTGGGTGAACCACAGCAGCCCGGCAGCCAGCGGTCGATCTGCTCTTTGAGCCACCGTACTCCGGCCGAATCCAGGCAATAGCAGGTGGCTGGGCCTTCGATTTCGCCGTGGATCAAGCCGGCTTCCCGCAGCACCTTGAGATGCTGGCTCACGGTGCTTTGAGCCAGGGGAGTCTTGTCGACGATATCCTGGGTGATACAGCTTCCGCACTCGGCCAGCGCTTCCATGATCTGGAAGCGAACCGGGTTGCCCAAGGCCTTGAGCATCCGTGAGAGTCGCTCTTGTGTTGGGGAGAGCGCGGCTTTCTTTTGCCGTAGCATCGTCGTTCCTCCTGCATCGCAATTATACGATATAGGGAGAGATATGTCAAGCCAGACAGCGCGCAGGGCAGGCATCATCACCTTCCCTGGCGGCTATGGGCTGAATATGTGCATCAGGGTTTGGTTGATTTGTCCCGAGCTTCCTCTATAGTAGAGCCATATCAGGAGGGCTGGAGCGAGTTCTCCGCCGCCGGTCGACCTCCGGTCATTGCCAGCAGCTCGGCCAGCCGCCGGCCGCCCTCGGTGTACGCTTCTTCCCGCAGGCGCGGGCACTCCTCCAGCTCCCGCAAGCCCAGGATCAGGCTGCAGGCAAAGGCCATGCAGGTACGCTCGCCGCACTGGCGGCAGTTCAGCCGCGGCAGGAGCCCGTAGACGTCCAGCCAGCCCACCAGCCGCTGGCGTTCGACGCACGGGGTCAGCTCCTCCCGCCGCCGCCAGAGGTCGTTGCAGAGGTCCCGGAACCAAGTCAGCTGCGCCTCCGCATCGGCCTTACCGTCCACCTTGGCAAAGATGGCCAGGCGCTCGTAGAAGGAGAGCAGCCTTGTGCCGCGGCGGATCGTCAGCGTCTTGGCCTCGGGATTGTACAGGACGCCGCGCAGCACGGCGTTGACGTAGGGAAAGGCCGGGGAGATGTCGTCACTCAGGGTGGCGATGGTCCGGTTCTTGGTCGGATCGGCGATGCAGTCGAGCACGTGGGTGACGGTAAAGGATCGCCAGAGCGGAGCCTGGTCCTCCATAGCGTTTCTCCTTGGCCCCAGTCTCCTTGTCCCCCTCTCCGCGCTGCAGGGAAGACAAGGAGACTGTGGACGGGGAGCGAATCCGACGGTTGGTTCCTACTCTGCCATGGCCGCATTGGCCAGCCAGGTGCTGACTTCCTCCAGCGAAGGGATCCGCCCGCCACAGACCAGTTTTTCCTCGATCACCAGGCCGGGGGTAAACATGAGCCCGTAGCGCTGCCACTCCTCGCGGTCCTTGACCTTGACGATGGTGGCTTCCATGCCCATCTGCGTGATGGCCTGCCGCGCCACCTCGGCCACGCGCTCGCAGTTCGCGCAGCCGGGCCCCAAGACTTTGATCACCATTGCCATTCTCCTGTTCATGGATCTGCTATTGAACGACGATCTCTGGTTCGATCTGCACCGGGCAGCGGACCGAGGCCGCCACCAGGCTGTACTTTTGCGCCGACTCCAGCGCCCGGCGCACCCGCGTCTCCGGCGTCCCGCGGACGACGATGCGCGGGCGCAGGACGACGCGCTCAAACTCCTCCGTCTTGTCCAGGAGGATGCGCTTGTAGCCAAGGGCCTCACACTCATACGACACCAGGTCCACTTTCAGCCGCTCGCAGGACCAGATGAACATCATGTGGATGCAGGTATTCACCGCGGCGACGAAAGAATCCTCCGGTGTCAGGGTGCCGGCCTCGCCGTGGGCGTCAGGGGGAGCGGTGAAATCAAGCTCCGGCCCGTTGCCCATGCAGACGCGGCCGCGCCGGCCGCCCAACCACCGGACTATGGTCGTGTAAACGGCAGCCATTCGCGTTGATCTCCTTTTTCCTGCGCCCGCACGTAAAAGTGATAGGCCTGGCGCAGGCCCCAACCGTAATCCTTCTCTGCGCCGCGGGTGATATAGTTATAGATCTTGGCCTGCTCGACCAGTTCTGTCTCCAGGGCGTCGTCGTCCCGCCGGCCGGCCTGGTAGAGCTGCTCGAAAAGGGGCTTGATGCCCATCAGGCCCACCGAGCTGCCCCGCAGCTTGATGTAGACCAGCTGCGGCGGCCGGCCGCTGCAGCACGGCTTTGGTCTCTGTTCACTCACCAGCACACCTCCTGCCTAGTTCTGACGGGCCCACTGTTCCCGGTAGGCTATGTCCAGGGCCGTTGCGATGGCCGCCTCGTCCGCCGCGGCGATGGTGTTGTAGAGCTGGGCCTGGGCCAGCAGCGCGGCCGTGGTCTCGGGCGCGGGGGCCCTTCCCTCCGCGCGGAATTGGTCAAAGACGGCCGGGATGGCCAGCAGCTCTACCGTGCGCCCCGCCACGTCCAGGCGCAATACGGGGATGCCCGAGCCGCAGGAGCAAGCGGCCACCTCGCCGGTGCCAGTCTCCGCGGCCTCTTCTTCCGTCGGCGGCCGGCCGTCTTGCCGCAAGATGCGATCGACCATTCGGGCGATGATCTCGGCCACCTCCTCGGCGGCGGCCATCCCCGCGGCGTCGAGCCGGCGGCGCCAGGAGGGCTGGACCGCGATCCCCAGCCCGGCCAGCAGCTGCTCGAGGTCGAGCGCGCGGACGACGGGCCCGCTGTACTGGGCCGTGGCCCGCGCGGCGCAGGCCACGCCGCAGCCGTCGACGGCGATCGTCGGATAGAAGCGGGCAAAGGCCCGTTCGCTCTCCTCGCCGGCCAGGAAGAGCGGCAGGCACAGCGTCACCGTATCGTCCGGCCGCAGCCTTTCCAGCACCAGCCGCGTGGCCACCCGGCCCACCGTCCCCAGGGGATGGTCCTCGCCGCTGCACGAGATCAGGCCGACTTTCTTCCGCGGTAGATCAGGCATGGTTGCCCTCCTGGCAGAGGCGGTCCACCGCGGCAGCGATCTCCTCCGCCAGGTGCCCGGCCAGCTCCTGCCCCTGCGGGCCGAGGGAGAGTACCCCGGCCGGCTTCAACTCGCGGTGCTGGCGGTAGGTGTCGGCGGCGCGGAGGGTGGCGGCCGGTTTCCCGCCAGCCTGCTCCACGTTCACCCGCGCGCAGGCCTTGGGGCAGCCGTCCACGGTGATGACCGCGCGGGTGCGCACCGCTTCCTGGGCCTCTGGGTCGCCCAGCGTCAGGCGGGCCAGGCACAATGTTTCCGCACACTCCGGGCGCAGGTCCTCCACCACCCGCAGGGCCGCCTCGCGGCTCAGCGAGCCGAGGGCCTTGCCAATGCCACTACACGGGATCACCAACACTTTCTCGGTCATGGCACTTCCTCACAGCTTGGCGCTCTCGGTGGCGACCTTTTGCGCCAGCAGTTCCACATAGGCCGCGGCGGTGAGCAGCCCGTCGACCTGGGCCGGGTCGTCCGGCGCGAGGGTGACCAGCCAGCCGTCCCCGTAGGGGTCCTGGTTGACCCGCTCCGGCGTCATCTCCAGCTCCTCGTTCCGGGCCGTCACCGTCGCGCTCACGGGGCAGTTCAGCGTGACGGTGGCCTTGATCGTCTCCAGTTGTCCCAGCGCGTCGCCGGCAGACAGGCGCGTGCCCTCCGCTGCGAGCTCGACAAAGGCGGCGTCCCCACTGCGCTGCTGCATAAAGTCGGTCAGCCCGACAAGAACCTGGTCCCCTTCCATGCGGAGCCAGAGGTCGTCTGTCGTGTAGCGCAGGCCGGCCGGCACGCGAAAGACGAACTTGTCGTAACGGTACTCCAATATCTCGGTCATCGCCCATCTCCTTGCCGGGGCACTTTACATCACCCTTGGGGCTTCTCGTTCGGGTCCGCGGCCGCGGTCTGCGCCCGCGCGAACTGCGCCGTGCAGGAGCCGGCGCTGTTGGAGCGAAAGAGGCGCCACTCGGTCTTTTTCGCCAGCCAGACGATCGTCAGCATCAGCGGCACCTCGATCAGCGGGCCGATGACGGTGGAGACCGCCACCATGGGCCGCGCGGCAAAGGCCGTCAGGGCGATGGCAATGGCCAGCTCAAAGTTGCGGCCGGTGCAGTGAAACGACGTCGTCGCCGAGTCGGCGTAGCAGAAGCCCACCTTGCGGCTGACCAGCAGGACGCCGAAGAAGAGGACGAAGAAGAAGAGCACCAGGGGCGGCGCCATCCGCAGGATCAGTATGGGATCCTTGAGGATAATGTCGCCCTTGAGGGCGAACATGACGATCAGGGTGAGCAGGAGCGCGACCAACTGAACATTGTCCAGCACCGGCAGGGCCTTGTGCTCGAACCACCCCTGTCCTTTCCGCCGCAGCATCCAGCGGCGGGACAAGGCGCCCAGCAGCAGGGGCAGACCCAGGTAAAAGATCACGCTCTGCCCGACCAGCCAGAGGTCCACCTGCACCCGCGCCCCCAGGATGAGCCAGATGAAGAAGGGGGTCGTAACCATCTGGATCAGCGAGTTCCAGGCCATCAGGACGATCCCCAGGGGGCCGTTGCCCTTGGCCAGGTCGGTCCAGACCAGGACCATGGCGATGCAGGGCGCCACCCCCAGTAGCACCAGACCCGTCCAGAGGTCGGGGGAGTCGCGCAGAAATATCCAGCCAAACAGGTAGAGTAGGAAGGGGTTGAAGGCATAGTTGAAAAAGATGACAATCGCCGCCGCCTTCCAGTCCTTGACGGCGTTGCGGATCTCCCCGAGCTCCAGCTTGGTCATCGCCGGGTAGATCATCAGGAAGAGGCCAAAGGGAATCCCCGCCTCCAGGACCTTGCCCACTCCTGCGGGCAGGAATCTGCCCAGGAGCAGGCCGACAGCCATCGCCAGGATGATCCACACCGGCAGGAGCTTGCTGACCAGGCTGAGGCTGGTCACTTGTTCACGCTTGGCTGGGGTTGCGGTGGTGCTCATACGTTGCCTCCTTGCTAGGTATTCTATCATCAGGCCGGCCGCACGCTGCGGTTCCCGGGCATCCGGCCTCATCCAACCAGTCCCGCCGGTTGCTCTGCCCGCGGGCACTGCAGCCACCGCCGGCCCGCCGGCAATACCTGGCTACGTTTCTCTCGCGCTCTCCTACGCCGCCGGCTCCGTGACCAGCTCGGGCACGGGGCACTGGCCCACGCCCTGCCCCATTGCCGCCTCGGCGGCCAGATTGTCCGCGTCGAAGTGTTCCAGCAGCACGCTCTTGAGCCGCGCCAGCGCCTCCGGGACAATGGAGTAAAAGATGCGCTGGGCCTGCCGGCGCGTCTGGACCAGCCCGGACTCGGAGAGCACGCTCAGGTGGTGCGAGAGCAGCGGCTGGGAGATGGCCATCTCCGGCAGCAGCTCGCAGACGCACGTTTCCCGCTGCATCAGCAGGTACAGGATGCGCAGCCGGTTGGGCTCGGCCAGAACGCGGAAGAGGCCGGCCAGGTGGTCCAAGTCCTTCAGGGTCTTTTTCCGCAGACGGGAACGTCCTCGCTCCATCAGCACACCTCCCGGTACTGCAATTCCACTTTTATATACACTTCGGTTGATATTATACGCCGTTTCGTCCATTTGTCAAGTGCGCTGCAGCAACAGCGATCCTTTGTGGCCACGTTCGCTCGATGCAGCGTCATCACTTGGGCTTGACCCCGTGCTTCAGCATCATCTGCGCCACCGCCGCATCGTCGGCATACTTGGGATCGAGCGCCAGGACCAGCCCGGAAAAGGTCACGACCCGCCCCTGGGCATCGAGCTGCAGCGTCAACTGGCCCAGGTACTCTCCCTGGAAATACGAGGCGTGCAGGACCACCTGTCCTTCCGGCCCCTGGACCGCGATTGGCTGCATCTGCCGGCCGCCGGCGACGCCGACGACGGCATCAAGTCCAGCGACTTCGCGGGCCAGGGCTTCGTTCGCCATCTGGTCCAGGGCGGAGGACGTTCGCGCTTGGACCTCTATCCCCCGTGGATCATTGGTAGGACCGTGATGGTCTCCCCATCCTGCGGCGTGTAGCTCTTGGAGGAGAGGTCTTTTCCCCGGGTCACAACGGCCACCAGTGCGGGAGGGATCCCGACGCTCTCCAGCAACTCAGCCACCGTGCCGCCAACCGGGAGCTCTACCTGTTCCTGCCCTCCCACATAGTTCTTCAGTAATGCCACTGGCCGCAGCGTGACGCTCATACCCAATCCTCCTACGGAACTGCTCATTGTATGCAAACTCGCATGTTCTCGCCCTGGATCGGCTTGGTCAACCGATCGCTGGCGCGTCGATGACGATGGCCCGCAGTTGGGCCAGCCGCTCGGCCTGGGTGGGCTCGAACAGCGGCGGGCAGTCCTCCAGGTGGACCTGGGTGGCCGCCAACTTTACCGCAAAGGTGAAACAGGTCGGCTCGCCGCAGCGCTTGCAGTTGGTGGCCGGGAGCAGCTTGTACACCGCCAGGGGCGCCGGCCGGCGGCGTTCCTCATGATCCGGCACGATCTCTTCCCGGCGCTCCCAGGTGCGGTTCACCAGCTTCACCAGTCCCTCCACCTCCCGGGTCGCCGCCTCGCGGTCGGGCACGTTGCTTACGGCGATTTGAAAGGGGTGGAAGACGACGTGGTGGCCGCCCTTGGTCCACATAAGGGCGGGCGCGGTCGGGTTGTAGACCGCCCCGCGCAGGGTAGCATTCAGGTAGGGAAATGTCTCGCGGATATCCACCACCAGCCGGGCGATGGCGCTAAAGCGCTCGGTCCCCGGATCACAGGGTGGGGTAAAGACCTCCAGGTCGTACTTTTCGATCAGCATGACCGTCCTCCTCAGGGGAGCCGCCACCTGCATACCCGGGGCCGCTCAGGCGATCCACACGAAGTAGATCCCCACGCCGATAATGATCACCCCACTCACCTTCTCGATGACGGCAGACCACCGGCCAAAGGACTGGAACTGTTTCAGGACCCCGGTAAAGGTCCCCGCCAGCACAATCGGCACCCCGCGCCCCAGGGCGTAGACGAAGAGGAGCGCCGCCCCATAGACCAGGGCGCCCTGCTGGGCCATCACGTAGGTCAGGATCGCCACCAGGACCGGCGTGGCGCACTGCGAGGCCACCAGCCCCGAGACCAGACCCAGCGCCAGGGCTCCGGGGATGCCCTTGAGCGCGATGCGCTCACGCAGCCGGCCGAACCACGAGATCGCGGGCAGGCGGAACACTCCCAGCATGTGCAGGCCGATGATAAAACAGACGCCGGCCACCACGTAGAACCAGATCCGGTTGGTGCCGCCAAAGAGTCCACCGACCAGGCTGGCCACGATGCCGAGGAGCATGAATGTAATCGCCAGCCCTACGGCGAACGACAGGGACAGGACAAAGGACCGTCCGCGGGTGAGGTCCCGCGCGCCGCCGACGTAGCCAACGACAAGCGGGATCATCGCCACGTTGCACGGGCCGATGCTGGTGACGATGCCGCCCAGGAAGACGAGCAGAAAAGCCAGGAGCGAACCGGCCTGCAGTGTGCTCGGGTCAAGCGTCATCGCTACTGCCCCCCGCCGATGCCCTGGAGCTGCTGGCGCAATTGCTCCGCTTCCATCACCCCGACGGTCGTCTGACTGCGGCCGGCGCGGTCGTAAAAGATCAACGTCGGGATGAACTGGATCTGGGCCTCCTGCAAGAGGCGCTCGTTCTGCGCGTCGTACACGTTGACGTCCACCAGGGCCACGGAGCCTTCAAACTCGGGATAGACCTGCCCGACGATCTCGATCATGCGGATGCACTGCTTGCAGTTGTTGGAATGGAAAAAGGCCAGCACGGGCTGCCCGGCTGCCAGCAGTCGGTCCAGCTGCTCCTCTGCCGTCCCCACTGGCGCCGCCGGGCCGGCCGGGGCACCGGTGACGGACGGGGGCACCGCCTCCGTCAAGGGGACAGCCGCCGGCGCGGTCCCAAACTTGATTGCCAGGACGATGCCGACGACGACAACGAGTCCGGCGACAACGGCGACCTGGACCCAACGTTTGCGTCGCTCCTGGCGGTGTTGGTCTTCGGCCAGGCGGCGTTTCGCCTTGGGCGTCAGAGCCGGCGTGTCAGCAGGGGGGGCCGGGTGGCTTTGCTCCTCGGCCCGGCGGCGTTTCGACGGTTTCTTGCTCATGAGAACTCTCCTCTAACTCTGGCCGGCCTCCAGGTGACTGCGCAGCCCCAGGCGGCGCGCCGCCTGCACCCGCGCCCAGATTACCTCGCGCACAAAGTGCAAAGCCTCCGTTTCATCTTTGTCGATCACGATGCGCTGCAGGTCGTTCTGTTCGGCTTCATCCAGAGCCACGCTGACCTTGGGCATCAGGTCCTCCTGGGCGGCAGGTTCCTCGCCCCACACCTCGTACGCGAAAGTCTCACTGGATGGTGTCCTTGGTCTTGGCCAGGCTTCTCGAAAAGACACCGACGATGATTGGTTTCAGCAGAATAAAGGCCGCCATAAGCGCCGAGTAAAGGGGCTGGGCAATTAGCCCTGACGAGAACAGCAGGTTCTCACTGATTACGCTGGTGCTGAATTTGGAGGTCAAGCCCACGCCCATCACCACAGACTGGCGCTTCCCCAGCAGCTTGTGGAACAGCAGATAAGAGATCGCTATGCGCGAAAGCAGGGAGATGGCCATGAGGGCCAGAATCAGCAGCGGGTAGGCCACCAGAGCGGTCATCGACATGCTGCCGCCCAGGCTCAGGAAGAAGAACGGCCCCAGGAAGATGTTGCCCGCGAAAAAGATCGGCTTCTTGTATTGCTCGATGTATTTTGCCGGCAGCACCTGGCGGACCGCGATGCCACAGAAGACGGCCGCGACCACACCCATGTTGTCAAACCGCATGGTCCCAAAGTAGATGAAGGCAAAGAGCAGCATGAAGATGAGGAAAGGGATGACGAATGACTCGCCGGGCACTTTTTCCAGGAAGCGGCGGGTGATCTTGCCGGCCCAGGCCAGTAGAATCGTTGCCACTACGATCCCTACCAGCGTCAGCAGGATGGCGAGCGAGGTTTGCCAGGAGGCATCTTGCGCAGCGCCCGTGGTGAACGACGGGAAAGCCACGATAGCGGCCAGGACAAGGATTTCAAAGATATCGTCGAACACGCCAATGCCCAGGGCCAGCTGCCCAAACCGCGTCTTCTCCAGCCCAAATTCCTTCAAAATGGCCAGCAGCACCACCTCGCCCACGGTGCCAAAGGCGATGCCGCAGAGCAGCGCGACGAGAAAGGAGTGGCTGACAAAGTCGGGAAACACAAAGTAGAGAAACAGGGCGATCAGTGCCCCTTCGGTCAGCGTGAGCAGGATGTCGCCCCCGACGATGTGCCGCCCCAGTTTCCGAATTACGTCCAGCTCCAGGTCAATGCCGATGGTAAAGAGGAAGAACAGCATCCCCATCCGGGCCAGGAACTGGAAGTTCGGGCTTTCCATCACCTCCTTGAACAAGCCCAGCGAGGAGAGGATCATTCCGAACACGACCACGGTGAACATCCAGGGCAGCTGCAGATACCTGTGGATCAGGTATCCTGCCGTCACAATCACCAGGCAGGTCAGGGCGGCAAGCAAGAAGAGTTCCACTACATTCTCCTATAGATTCGGTACGGGGCTGCTGTTCGAGCAACTCGCAACAGGTCTCCTGGGGCAGCGCGGCGCTGCTGCGCCTATTGGCCGGCCAGGACCTGGTCGATCATGCCCCGGAGTAGGACTAGAAACTGGCTCTCGTCGCCCAGAGAGTTCCAGAAGTCCACCGGGTAGATATACAGGGCTGCCCCTTTGGAGATCCCCAGGTACAGGGACGGACCCGCGGCCGCGTACCGCTGCACCAGCGCTGCATCCTCTCCGGAGTCGACGTCGGCCGTTACTAAGGCAACCAGACCGCTTTCCATTTCCGCCGTGAAATAGGTGTCCAGCGTCTTGCGCGTCAGGCGCTCTGCCTCGATGCAGCTGTCGCAGCGCACGGTATGGTGGAAGTAGGCCACCTCCAGGCGCTCGACAGGGCCAGGCGGGAGCAGGGCCAGGTCGTCGATCCACTGCAGAGACGGTGTGACTGGCGCGGTCCCCGCCGGCACGCTGGTAACCCGGCAGGCCCCCAGTAGCCCGGTCAGCAGCACGATCATCAGGCCGGCGACCGCCAAGGTAACCTTCTGGCGTGGACGTGTGGTTGGTCTCCCCTTCCCGCGCATCCTGCTTTTCGCCGCAACGTGATCCATGGCCTCTCCTGATTATCCTCTGACCTCTGCGGTCTTTCGTCATTCGCGTCTGTCAGGGGGTACAACCAGCGTTTCAAGATCACCCCTACCGTAACTTCAACAGGAGTTTCTATAGATTCGTGTTGATATTATACACGGGGTTGCCGGATTGTCAAGCGCGAGGACAGTGTGTCGCACGTTGACCGCAGCGTCGGCATTGCGAGTGGGCGCGAACCCGGATATAATACCCATAATTGCAGTGCAGAAAAATGCCTGGCGAGGTAATGATGACCCGACTATTGATCATCGGTGGCAGCGATGCCGGGATCGCTGCCGCGCTGCGCGCGCGAGAGATCGACCCCGGAGCAGCCGTGACCGTGGTGGTGGCCGACGCTTTCCCCAACTATAGTATCTGCGGCCTACCCTTCTACCTCAGTGGTGAGGTACCCGATTGGCGCGCCCTGGCGCATCGCACTGCCGAAGAGATCGGGATGGCCGGGATCGACCTTCTCCCCGAGCATACCGCGCGGGCCATCGACCCGGTGGGGAAGACAGTGGCCGTCGGCGATCCGGCCGGCCGGATGCGGTCGTTGCCCTACGATCGGCTGGTCATCGCCACCGGCGCCGTACCGGTCCGCCCACCCATCGCCGGGATCGACCTGCCGGGTATCCACCTGCTCCACTCGATGGAGGATGGATTCCGCCTGCGCCGCTACCTGGACGAGCGCGCTCCCCGCTCGGCGGTCATCGTCGGCACCGGCTACATTGGCCTGGAGATGGCCGATGCCCTGACGCGGCACGGGATCGCCGTGACCGTCCTCAAGCGCGGCCAGGTCGTGCTCTCGGCCACGGTCGACGCCACCCTGGCCGCGGCGGTGGAAGAGGAGCTGCAGCGCCACGAGGTAGAGCTCCGGAGCGGGGTTGCGGTCGAGGCCATTGAGACAACTGCTGCGGGCCTGCTGGTTGTGGGCACCTCCGGGCTGCGCCAGGAGACCGACCTGGTCCTGGTGGCCGTCGGAACGCGTCCGGCCAGCGAGCTGGCTGCCGCGGCCGGCGTGGCCACGGGGGTGCGCGGCGCCATCCGCGTCAATCGCCGGATGGAGACGAACCTGCCCGACGTCTATGCCGCCGGCGACTGCGGGGAGACCTGGCACCGCGTCACTGGACAGAATGTCTACCTGCCCCTCGGCACCACGGCGCACAAGCAGGGCCGCGTCGCCGGGGAGAACGCCGTGGGGGGACAGCGTGAGTTCGCCGGTTCGCTGGGCACGCAGGTGGTCAAGGTATTCGATCTCGCGATTACCCGCACCGGGCTGCGGGATCAGGAGGCCACCGCGGCCGGGTTCGCTCCCCTGACGGTGGAGAGCAAGGCCTGGGACCACAAGGCCTATTACCCTGGAGCGCACGAGATCGTGATGCGCATCACCGGGGACCGCCGCACCGGCCAACTGCTGGGTGCGCAACTGGTCGGGCATTGGCAGGCGCAGGTAGCCAAGCGTGTCGACATCCTGGCCGCGGCGCTGTTCCATGGGATGAAAGTGGAGGAGCTCAACGACCTGGACCTTAGCTACACGCCGCCCCTGGGCAGCCCGTGGGACGTCGTGCAGGCCGGCGCGCAGGCGTGGGTCAGGCAGTGCCGGTCAGGAGGAAACACCAGCTTGCGTGTCTAAGCCGGGGTGCGGGCTTTCTTCTCCTTCTGCGTCAAGGAGAAGCTGCTGCTGGAGAACCCCATGAAGAGACGACCGCGGGCTCGGTCTCCTCGCCTGCTGCTGATGCTCGACACAGGCCTCCGGGCCGGAGAAGTCTGTGCCTTGAAGTCAGCCGACCTTGTTCTCGCCGGTGCGCCAGCTGGTGGCCTGTTCTTGACGTGGTACAGGCATTGACTCTTAATCAGTGGCTTGTGCTCATCAACGTCGTGACAGACATCTTCCCCTGGTGGGGCACTCCAACAGATCACTATCCCAATCCAAGAGATATCCAGTTGGCACTGTCACACAGCGGGTTCCATCTGCGCACCCCACCGGCCGCGGACCACCGCGCCGCGGACTGCTTGGCAAACGGGCCAAATAGGGCTATGATTTCTACTGCCAGACCCTGGGGGCTGCGGACGCATCTGCAACGGACTTCCGCCCTCCAAAGGGGCCTTGCGAGCGCAACGGACTTCCAAACACTGCACAAGACTGTAGGGGGAAGGCCCTCTGATCGCTGAAGTCCGCTGCGGCTTTCTACGACGATTTGACTTGGGACGCAGCTTCGTTGTACAATGGGAGCACGAAACGGTATCGGTCGGAGGATACGATGGCCAATCCAGCCATCAAGCTGCTAGGAAGCAAGATCGCGGACTTCTGCCGGCGCTGGCGCAACCCCTCACTGGCCCTGTTCGGATCCGCGCTGCGTGAGGGCCTTTCCCCCGACAGCGACTGGGATGTCCTGGTCACCTTCGACCCTGAAGCCAGTTGGAGCTTGCTCGACCACGTCCGGATGGAACAGGAACTCGCCGAACTACTGGGCCGCGAAATCGACCTACTAACAAGACGCTCCGTCGAGCGCAGCCACAATCCCATTCGCCGCCAGCACATCCTGGGCCCAGCCGAGGTGATTTATGGAGCGCGCTGAGGCCGACCAACCTTCCCGCTACGACCGTGCGCGCGTAGACACGCTGGAGCCCGTGCGTCAGGCCATCGAACAACTGGGCCTGCCGTTTGTCCAACTACGCCGCCTCACCGGCATCCTCAACGCCCTCACAATGCAGGTGGAATTCCGCGGCGACAGCCCGGAGGTCAACCAACTCCTGCTCGACGCGCTGCGCACTGCCCTGCACCACCAGGTTGGTGAGCAGCGGGCTTGTGCCGTTCTGCAAGCCATCACCGTGTTCGAGCAAGCCGAGAGCGTGTATTGGGAACAGGCCAGGACCGGATCCCCGCCCCCCATCAAACTGTCCGCCAAGGACAGAATGGGGGATCTTATCCAGGAAGGCTATCGTTTGCTTGAGGCCAGGCAAGAAGCTCAGGCCTGCGATCGCTGGCTGGAAGCTTGGGAGATACTCAAAGAGATGGTTCAGCCGGCCGGCGCCGAGAACCCCGCAGCGGGCAGCCTGCTGCGCGATCCGCTGCTCCTGAACTGGGCTCAGGACCTGGAGACGGAACTGCACAACGCCGGCCTGGACGACGCCGTCTATCACGAGCATCGCGTGCGCTACGCCCGCGAGTTTCTAACCATGTTTCCCGCCCTGGAGGCTGATTTTGGGCTCAACTTCTGGCGCGCTCAGGGCGAGGCCCTTTGGCACCTCGGCCGGCGCGACGAAGCCGAGGCCACCTACGCCGCCACGGTCGAGCGCTTTCCTGACGAAGGCTGGGCCTACATCGCCTGGGCCGACCCCTACTGGCTCCACCACGGCTCACCCAAGGAATATGCTCGGGCCGAGGCTATCATGAAACGGGCCCTGCAACGCCCCCGCCTGCGCGACCGCGACGACGTGATGGATCGGCTGGCACGCCTCAGCGACGAGCAGGACGACCAGGCGCGACGGGCCAAGTCCCAGCGCCGGCGCCGCTCAACGGGTGTACCACCCACCGGCAAACCCGGACGCAACGACCCCTGCTGGTGCGGCAGCGGAAAGAAATACAAGAAGTGTCACCTGGCCCAGGACGAGGCTCAGGGTCGGTAGTGGCCGGAGGTTTACCGCTACTGGCTGGGAGAATGGCTCGGCCAGAGCGCAATAATCCTGCCGGCGGCTTTGCATCCTGACCAGAAAAACGATATAATGGAAAGTGTGAGATGCGCTGCCCGACGGAGGGCAGCGAAACGGCGATGAAGGCGATCGCGGACGCTCCCCGCCGGTAGCGGTGGCGTCTGTTAGCCAGGAGGACCCATGGCCGTTCGGGACGATGAGCAGGCGGAACGTATGCGGATACAGCTCTACCGCAGAATGACGCCCCAGGAGCGCATCCTGGTGGCGGCGGAAATGTTTGAGTGGGGCGTACGCATGGTACAGGATTCCATCCGGCACCAGTACCCCCATATTGCGCCCGAGGAACTGCGCCGGCAGACGCGGCGGCGGGTACTGCCCCGCGGCCTGGCCGACCAGACCGAGGTCACACTGGCGAGGCGCGGGCAATGATCCAACCAGATGTCCTGTTCCAGGTCTTGGACGCCCTGGAATCTCTCGAAATCCCCTATATGCTGACCGGCTCCTTCGCCTCGAATTTCTGGGGCCGGCCGCGGTTCACCCACGATGCCGACCTGGTGGTAACCGTCCGCCCAGAGGCAGCCGAGTCCCTGGCCCATCTCCTCGAGAACGATTTCTATGCTCCCGACTATGCGCTCCGCGAAGCGGCCGAGACGGCAGGTCATTTCAACGCCATCTGCCTGGCCCAACCCTTCAAGGTGGACTTGTGGATGCGGAAAAACACCGCCTATGACCGGGAACGATTCGGACGACGGCAGCAGGTGGAGATGTTCGGTCGGCCGGTGTGGGTTGCCAGTGCCGAAGATACCATCCTGAGCAAACTGGATTGGTACAGGATTTCGCCCGTCTTGCCCCAGCAACTTGAAGATGCCCTGGGAGTATACGAAGTCCAGCACCCCAACCTCGATCAGGCCTACCTGGACCGCTGGGCGGCAGAACTGAGCGTGGCCGATCTGTTGGCCGACATTCGCCGGCAAGCGATTCCCTGAAACGAGGGGGGGCTGGGCCTCGGAGGAGGTCGCTCATGGCCGGCACTGCCCTGCCCAAGGAAACTATCTACCAGCTCAAGGTCACCCTGCAGCACGTCCGCCCGCCGGTCTGGCGGCGCTTCCAGGTGCGCGGCCGCACCACCCTGGCCGGCCTCCACCGCGTCCTGCAGACCGTCATGGGCTGGACCGACTCCCACCTGCACGAGTTCGAGATCGCCCTCGACCGCTACGGCATCCCCGACCCGGAGGAGGACGACGAGGTCGCCGACGAGCGCAACTTTCACCTGGAGCAGGTCGTCCCCGTCCAGGGGCTCCACTTTACCTACCGCTACGACTTGGGCGACGATTGGGAACACACCCTCTTCGTCGAAAAGATCCTCCCGCCCGAACCGGCCCAGCGCTACCCCTGCTGCCTGGCCGGCCAGAACGCCTGCCCGCCGGAGGACGTCGGCGGCAGCGGCGGCTACGCCCACTTCCTGGAGTCCCTCCAGGACCCCGCCGACGAGGAGCACGGGATGTACATGGAGTGGATCGGCGGCGAGTTCGACCCAGAGGCGTTTGACCTGGAGGAAACTAACCACGCCCTTAACCGGATGCACGTCCAGTGGGCGCCCCTGTGGGAGACGGTGGCCGGCACGGCCGCCGCCCCCACGGGCGACCAGGACCGCCTGCTCTGGACCGCCGACGACGTGGCCCCTTTCGTCCGCCACCCCGATACGCCGCTGCGCTTCTGGGCCCTGGAGCGCCTCACCACCCTCTTCCCCAACCGCGCCGGCGAGGCCCTGCTCCCCCTCCTGGACGATCCCGAGGACCACCTGGTCATGCTGGCGTCCGAGTTCCTGGCCTCCACCGGCGACCGGGCGCGCTACGGCCCCGTCATGGTGGAGCACCTGTCCAAGGCCCAGGGCGCGCACGTCGGCTACCTGGCCCTGGCCCTCGGCCGGCTGCGCCACGAGCCGGCCCTCCCGTTCATTCTGGAGACGCTGGCCCGCGAGCTGGCCGGTCCCCCGACGATGCCCTGGTACAGCCTGTGGCGCGTCATCCAGGCGGCCGGCCTCCTGGGGGGCGACGCGGCCCGCGCGGCCCTGTGGAAATACCTGCAAACCCTGCCGCCCACACAGCCCCAGCACCCGGCCCTCTTCGGGGCCCTGCTCGCCGCCGGCCGGCCGGAAGACGTCACCGCCGCCGTGCAGTCCTATCGCTCCTGGCCGGTGGCGGAGAACCCCGGCCCCTACCTGGAGCAGCTGGCCGCCGCGGCCGACGCCGCACGCCTGGCCGATGAGCTCCGGGAGGTCATCGCGCGCGGCCTGCCGGCCGCCTTGCAGACCGCCTACGACTGGCTGGCCAGCCCGCCCCGCCTGGCTACCCGCGTGCAGATGGACCTGCAGCGCGCCTTTCGCCACCGCCACCTGCGCACGCTGGAAGTGGCGTTGGCCGCCGCCCGGCAGCTCCTCCAGGAGCGCGGCGACGACCTGGCCGGCTGGCGCACCGCCTGGGCGGACGGGGCCCGCCTCTCCGGCTATCCCCGGCGCGCCCTCCACACGCTCCTCATCCTGGAAGCCCTGGCTGCCGCGCCGGCTCCCACGGCCCCCCAACGCCAGGAAGAGGCCGCCCTGGGGCTGGCCCTGCTGTGCCAGCTGAGCGTGGACCAGGACGACCAGCGGGCGATCGCTGCCGCTCCGGATCGGCAGGAAGCGATCCTCGACGTCCTCCTGGATGCGCGGCAACCCGTTCTCCCGGACATCGTCGAGCTGGCCGCGTCCTTGGGACCCCAGATTCTCCCGGAGCTGCTGGAGATGCTCGACCCACACGACTGGGGCTGGGGCACCATGCGCGCGGCCGAGACGATCGCGCAGCTCGCGCGCCATCACCCCGGCAGCTGCGCCGAGGCCATCCCCCTGCTGATCGAGATGCTCCACGAGCAGCAGGGCGACTATATGTGCGAGGCCTGCCACTACGCCCTGGCCGCCATCGGGCCGGCCGCCGTCCCGGCGATGGCCGCCCACCTCGCCGACGGCGACAGCACCCGGCAGATCTACCTGACCGGCGCCCTGGAGCGCATCCCCACGGAACGCTCGGCCCAGGCGATCCTCGCCGCGCTGGACGAGGAGGCCATGGAGTTGGACGAAATGTCCGCCCTGGCCCTGGCCAACATCGGCAGCGCCGCGGCCCTTTCGCCGCTGTATGCCCTCTGGCCGGAAGCGCCCGACTTTGTGCCGCTCACGGAGGCCCTCCTGGTCCTCTGCCTGCTGCACCACGTCGACAAACCCGAGCTGCCGCAATGGCGCCAGGACGTCATCGAGGCCAACGAGTGGCATGCCCGTATGCGGCAGAACGACCCGAGCGAGACGCTGACGGCGGCCCTGGACCTGGGTTGAGCGCCCCGGCCATCCTCGGCACCGGTCCAACGTGCTATCATGAAGCCGTAGCTGTAGTCACGCAAGGTCACGGTGATCCGCGTCCTGGGGTCTCGCTCGACCTCCTGGAGCCTTAATCAGCGAGCTATCATGCCTCATAGCTCCACGCAAAGAACTTGACATTGGCCCTGGCATCGTGGGTACAATAGGAACACGAAGCAACTGCCGAAAGGCGATTTCCTCCGCTCACGTCGGAGGGCAAGTCCTTCTCTCCGGCAGGCTGCTAGAGTGTCCGCTATGGAAACTCTAACGCTATCCTGGACGCGACTGCATTTGCCCCCCCAGACCGGCACCCGGCTGCTCCTCAAAACGGGCCAATGCCTGCGCGTCATCGATCCCGAGGGAGAACAGGTCGCCGATCTGGTCGCCTTTGCCTACCTTGACCTTACCGAATGGCTCTCCAACGGCCGCACATTTGACTACAACGGCACGATCTATCTCACACAGGGGCATGTGTTGTACTCTAGCCGCAGCCGGCCGATGCTTACGATCCTCGCCGACGACGTCGGCCGGCACGACTTCTTGTTTGCTCCGTGCAGTCAGGAGATGTTCCAGCTCCAATACGGCATCACCGATCCGCATCCCAATTGCCTGGACAACCTGGCGCAGGCGCTGCAGGCAGACGGGGTGCAGTCGCACATGATCCCCACGCCGTTCAACATTTTTATGAATGTCGAGATTGCCCCGAACGGGGCCCTGCACATCCACCCACCGCGGTCCCGCGCAGGGGACTCGATCACCCTGCGCGCCGAAATGGACCTGCTGGTGGCGGTCGCTGCCTGCTCCGCCGCGACCTGCAATAGCGGCCGGTGCAAACCAGTTGACCTTGAGGTGTCAGAAGTGCCGACGGAATTGACTCTACCTGACGGAGTAGTAGTGCCGATGCCAAGGTGAAATCTTATGCCCTTCCAAAGCTTCTGTGCTCTCGACGCAAGACTTGCCGAGCTATTTCAGAACAAGCAGTATGCCGATGCGCTCGCTCTCGTTCA
>Ga0302251_1000825_pt1 | contig 23667 bp, 24 predicted proteins | sample AAG_RA_Gln_MG_FD_193534 | JGI IMG/M metagenome (GOLD analysis project Ga0302251, IMG submission 193534) | Enriched activated sludge microbial communities from anaerobic digester in WTTP, New Holstein, Wisconsin, United States - AAG_RA_Gln | ecosystem: Engineered > Bioreactor > Anaerobic >...
ACGATCGAAATAATCCAGAGTTAATTGTTCTGACGTTATTTCCTTGTTTATTAATTTATTATGTAAATCTTTTATCATTTATTGTCATTCCCGCGAAAGCGGGAATCTAGTCAATTAACCAAAACTGTTTGCTGGATTCCCGATCAGGTCGGGAATGACACTTACAGCACGCTTTTTACTTTGTCATATCCATTCTTTTCTTCCGGAAACAGCTTGATAATCCCGTTTTTATTATTAAAATCGCTAAAATTATCTTCTCTTGTTTCATTTTCTACCCCGGTGATATGAGCCGTCGGTTCGACATTTTCAACGTCCACTTTCTTAAGTTCGTCTATCCAGTCCAAAACCAGCGACAAATCTTTCGAAAACTTGCCGACTTCTTCCTCGCTCAGGCCTATTCTGGCAAGAGACGCTATATGCCTTACTTCTTCTTCGGATATCACTTTTTTAGAATTTAGAATTATGAATTTAGTATTTTGAATGAGAATATTGAATGCTGAATAACTATTCTAAATTCTTTATTCTTGATTCCCATTCTAAATTCCAAATACTAAATTCAAAATTCTATTTAAATAGCCTCTTAAATTCCCTTTCATTAATTATACCAACTCCCAGCTTCTTCGCCTTGTCGTATTTCGATCCCGGGTTTTCGCCGGCCACGACATAATCGGTTTTAGCGCTCACGGAACCGGAAACGTCTCCGCCAGCTTTTCTAATCATATCTTTTGCCTCGTCTCTTGTAAAGTTTTCGAGCTCTCCGGTAAGGACAAAAGTCTTCCCCCGCAATTTGTAATTCGTACTTTGTAATTGGGGAAATTCAATCTTAATTCCCTGCTTATTCATCTTTTCTAGTAATTTCAAGTTATCCTTATTATTAAACCACTCCGTCAGACTCTCGGCAGATTTGATTCCTATCCCCTTTATTTTCAACCATTGTTCTTGGCTAATTTTTGGAAAACAATTAATAATATCATTCAAATTTTTGATTTTACCTTTTAAATTGTCATTTTCCATTTTGAGATTTGCATTTTGATTTTCCAAATTGCCAATCGCTAATTTCAAATTATTTGCAATGAGCACAGCGGTTTCCTCTCCTGCATATCTGATCCCCAGCGCAAACAAAAATTTTTCAAGCGCTATCTTCTTGCTTTTTTCAATGGAAGCGATCAGATTGTCTGCTGATTTTTCCGCAAAGCGCTCAAGCGGTTCCAAGTCGCCCTTTTCGAGTTCAAAAATTTCCGCCGCATTAGATATAATTCCTTCATTCATAAGCTGCTCGACTATTTTTTCTCCCATTCCGTCGATATTGAAGCCTTTTTTGCTAACAAAGTGAATTATTTTTTCTTTTTCTACCGCAAAACATTTCGGATTTAGACAGTATGTCGCCGCACTCTCTAAAGAAGTTTTTAATTTTGCCTGCCTGTCCGGTAGGCAGGAATTTTGAATTTTGAATCTGTTTCGGATTTCGGATTTCGCCTGCCTGCCGGCGAGGCAGGGATTTCGGATTATTACTTTTTTCACATCACTGCCACAAACCGGACATTTTGTAGGCATGTGAAAGATTTTTTCATTTCCCGTCCGCAGGTTTTTGATCACCTCGACGATTTCTGGAATAATATCCCCGGCTTTCCGAACAACTACCGTGTCTCTGATTCTTATATCCAGTCTCTTTATCTCATCCTCATTGTGAAGCGTGGCGCGGGAAACAGTCGATCCGGAGACAGAAACCGGACGCAGATGCGCAAGCGGAGTGAGAGCTCCCGTTCGTCCAACCTGCACTTTTATATCTTCAACTACCGTTGTCACTTTTTCGGCCGGAAATTTGTAAGCCACGCCCCAGCGGGGAGATTTTCCGGTATACCCCAGAGCGCGCTGAATTTCATTGGAATTGATTTTTATCACAATTCCGTCCAATCCATAATCCAAATCATTCCTTTTTTCAATCCATTTTCGATAGTATTCTTCAATTTTCTCTATGTTTTTACAAAGTTTATATTCTTCATTGATATTAAATCCCATTTTTTTGAGCAATTCTAATTCTTCTATTTGCGTTTCAGGAATCCCGTATTCCCCCTTCTCCCTCTGGGAGAGGGTGCCCGAAGGGCGGGTGAGGGAGATATAGTCCATATCGTACACAAAGCACTCCAGTTTTCTTGACGCCGCCACTTTAGGATCCAGCTGCCGGATTGTTCCAGCCGCTGCATTCCGGGAATTAGCGAACAAAGCCTCTTTTCTGCCAGCTCTTGTTTCATTAATTCTATTAAGTTCATCTTTTCCCAAATAACATTCTCCGACCACTACGCAATCAACTGGATAATTTAGCTTCAAGGGTATGCTGCTTATGGTTTTCAAATTATTAGTAACATCCTCTCCGATTATCCCGTCTCCCCTCGTTGCCCCCCGGATAAATATTCCATTTTCGTAAGTTAAAATCACTTTGAGCCCATCAATTTTCAACTCACAACAAAAATCAATATAAAAAACATCCCCCCTCTCCCTTTGGGAGAGGGTGCCCGAAGGGCGGGTGAGGGAAAACTTATTTATTAGTCTTGAGACCTTTTCCTCCCACTTTCCCAATTCTCCAAAGCTAAAAACATCATCAAATGACCATTGCCTCACTTGATGGCGCACCTTTTGGAATTTTGAAAGCGGTTTTCCGCCGATTCGGCCGATAGGAGAATCCGGGAGTTTCAATTCCGGATATTTTTCCTCGAGCTCTTTGAGTTCGCGGGTCAGGGAATCATAAACCTCGTCCGTAGCATCCGGCTTGTCCAGAATATGGTATTCGTAGCGAAGCTTATTTATCTCCGCCGTCAGCTTTTCTATACGGTTTTTTACTCCTATTTTATCCATATATTGATTATATCCCATTTATCAAATTTGCCCAAAATCAAAATCCGAGAGCCAGTCCCGGATTTGTTTTAAACATCAAAACTTAATTTACAGCATGGCTAGTATGACTTGCACACTTCCGGTGCTGTTGCTGTTATGGGACATTTTGTGTCAAATTCGGTAGTCCAATACTGATCGGCAAAAAGCCTTACTTCATCTAATTCTCCCTTGAAATTCTGTGTTCCATTTTTCGCTCCGATCATTATATTGTCCGGCACCGCATCTCCGGATCTTTTGCAATCCGCGGGGGTGGAATCAAGCTTTTTTCCGCCTGAATATAACTTTATATTATCATCGTCATCCCTCACAAAAGCCAAATGATGCCAATTGCTATCAGCTATATTCGCGCTAGAAGTAAAATCACATGTTGTTCCTAAAAAAATAATTCTCAAATCATCTGGCTGAACATAATCTATTTCTAAGATATCCGTACTATTTTTTTTCATATAAAACATTGTCTGCGTCGCATTTCCCGTATTATCTTTTTTAACCCAAAAATCCACCGTGAAGGCGCTCGTCCCTCCGGTTCCGATTCCAACTTTTGACCAATCTTCATCCACATCATTTGTCCATAAATAATCATCGTTGCCGTCAAAACTAAGATATCCAAAATTGGGAACAATAGGAGCAGTGTTGCTTGAAGCGTTTATATTCATTCCACCGCTTGGATTAATTTCATGATGCACCCGGCTGCCGTCGACGAAATTGGTGCTTCCATCGGCCATATCGGCGTGAAGCAGAAGCTTAATTTCTTTTTCTTTTTGAGAAACATTTGCTTCTACGATTCTTTGCGTTCCAACCGAATTGTCACTTCCAACTGATTTCAGCTGGGAAATAAGAGCGATGTCTTCAGTAGAGCCACAATCGATATGATTGCCGGAAGAATCAAGCAATTCAACGGCATATTCATTTACCTTTGATAATTTATTCGGCGTTCCTACGCATGAAAGTCCTGTTTTTGCTTGAGATAATACCGAAGATATTTCTATTTTTTCGCTAGTGGGATTATAGGATTTTTGACCCTTAAGCAGCGCGGTCATAACTTTGTCGATTCCCTCATCCGCATTTTGATAAGCGATATTAGTTTTGCTGGCCTGCATGGAAGTTTTTCTTTCCCGAAGAGCGGAAAGAGCCACGCTGAGAGCCGTCACAATAATTATGCCGAAAAGTATGAGTGAAACAACCAAAACCGAACCGCGCTTGCGTTTTTTGGCATATATTTTATGTTTTACCCCCACGCCAATTATGTTTGTTTTTTTCATTTTAAAAAAATGCTGTTTGTTAATGTGTTTTATGTTATGTGTTATATGTTATATGATTTAGTCTTCCATTGGATTAATATCCTTATAGTCTCTGGCAGACACTGTCGTCTGAAGCTTGGCATTGGGATCATAATCATCTGACATCTCCATGCGAATTGTCACTCTTTTGATTTTATCTCCGCCCACAGAAAACTCTAAGTCATTTAACACATCTTCTCCGGTTATCCAAGTTTTACTATAGCTTCCAGTACAGTCGCCACTTTGATTTCCATTCTCACAAGGTTTTTCTTCTGAACCCGCTTTTAAAGAACATCTTTCTTCCAAAATTTCCCCGGAATCATAAGAAAACCTTACGCATTGAGTCAGCGATTTGCTGTACATGGAAACTCCATCTACTTCACTGGTCTCCTGGACATTGCTGCTCATCCTAATTATCTTAGCCATATATTCCAGCGCTCCCTTGGCTTCTTCAATGCCTCTTTGCACCTCCCGCGCTTTTTTCTGCGCCTTAAAAGCGCTGGCGAAAGACGCTGTCACGGAAAGCATGATAAGAGTTGAGATGAAAATCGAAACAAGCATCTCAATCAGCGAAAACCCTTTGTTTTTTGTTTTTAATATATTCTTCATCAACTTTTAACTTTTCATTTTTAACTTTTAACTAAACTATTCTCCCCACTTATTCAAAATAATTTGTGTATAAGCGCATTTAGTGGAGGTATTGCAATCATCTACACTAGTACCGGACACCTCTCCATTCCAGCTGACCAAACTTGTCACTACTACAGATTTCGCAGCGTCTCTTGCTATGCCGCTGCATCCGACATTGCAATAATTAAATTTAATTCTCCTAAAAAACTTAGTGTTAGTTGAGCCGGAATTCATATAATAATTGTCGTTGTCCAATCTTAAACGCATTTGGCCATTGTTAACACCGCAACTAATATTTACTCCGCTCGTGTCTTTATCTGCAATACACCTATTATTATCATCTGCTGGAAAATAATTAAAACTCCCCGTACTCGGATCATTATCCACCCAGTTATTATCCCGAATGTTTCGAACCAGCTCCACTCCTTCCTGTGCCAAAAGGCTCGCGGCGAACTGATCGCGTGATTCCATCGAATCCTTGAGTCCGACCGTTAGAAGCTTCAATCCGGCGATAACTCCGACCGACACCAAAAAAACCGCCAATATGGATTCAATAAAGGAAAAGCCCTTGCGGTGCAAAAAATTCTTTTTGTTTTTTATTTTTTTTTCCATTTTAACGCTTAATTATAGGCTAATCTTCCTTAATCACTCCGCCGGGAGAAGTTATACTAACTGTTTTTGCTGCTGCTACTCCAGGAATTTTAAGCTCTATTGTTGTAGGACTAGCACCAGCCAGAACCACTTCTCCATTAGGAATTGAAAATACAATTTTTGTTAAACTAGCTACAGGAGAATTAAGTTTCACGCCGTTGCCCAGATCGTTAGTTTCAACAGGAGAACCGTCAGCAGAACAATCTGAAGGAAAAATTACATAAGTGTCATCGTCAGTAAATTTGAACCCCCAGCATTTTGGCACGCTCCCGGAAGCCGTCTTTCCCTGAAGCGCGTTACTTTTGGCAGTTTGGATAGCCGAAGCCACTTCCCTTTGCGCCGCGTCCAGCTTAGCGCTAGTTCTACCACTGCTAAGGCTCACAAGCGCAACCGAAAGCATTATGCCCATAACGCCAATAATTGTCAAAATCTCTATTACCGTAAACCCCCGCAAAAACTTCCGCTTTTTTGTTTTTTTATCCATCTTTTATCCTCCCCTCCCTTCCAGGGAGGGGAATTTAAGGGGAGGGTTGAAAAAATTTAAAACAATCCAAAATACCAGTCAACAATCGGTTGGAACCAGAAAAAAGCCGCGAGAGTCCCTGCCACCATGAAAGGAGCAAACGGCACCTGGCTTTTCATTTTCTTCTTTCCGAAAGCTATCAATATTATACCACAAACCGAACCGATAAAAAAGGAAAGGAACAAAGCTAGGAGAATTTCCGGCCAGCCCAGAACCAGCCCCAAAAAAACAGCCAGATAAGCGTCTCCCATTCCCATCCATTTCTCTTTTGAAAAGGCCGAAAGCAAAAAGAAAAACGTAAAAGCCAAAAAGGCCGCCAAAATTCCGGAATATGTCCTGACATCGAGAATTTCTCCCGAAAAAGCGCCTCTATTCCAGTCAAGAAAAAGATTAAAAGCCAGCGACCAAAAAATAGCAGGCCAAATGAGAATTTCCGGAATTTCCATATACAACCAGTCATAAACCAAAATAGCCAGGAGAAAGCCGGCTGCGCCCAGAAGATAAAGGGTCAGGATGTAGCTGGAAGAATCGCCCGGAACAAAAAAATCGGCTCCGATTGCGGCAAAAATAATTCCCGCGGACAGTTCCACGAGCGGATATTGCCAGGAAATTTTTTTTTGGCAGTTTCGGCAGCGGAATTTGAGCAGAATGAAACTCAAAAGAGGAATGTTGTCATACCATTCAATCATTTTCTTGCAATGCGGGCAGCGCGATCGGGAAAATACAAGATCCTCCGCCACGCGGATGCGATAAACCACGACATTGAGAAAACTGCCAATCAAAAGTCCGAGGATGAGAAAGATGAGGATATGCATTGGTTTTTATTTCTAACTTTGTTTAATAATAACATGTTTCTCTAAAAACCAAAACCGGAGCAAGAGCTCCGGTCAGGATATACAAATATTTTTTCTTTTCCAACAGCCCAGCAGAACAGAGAAAAGTACTTGACCCCTTTATCAGTATATTGCACCTTCTTTGTCGATCCTAGTTACAATTAGCAGCAGGGGCAAATGTGCAGCCAGATCCATTACAGGTAGCCGTACAAGTAAGTGAGTTTATTGTGCAAGCCCTTGTAAAACTCCAGTTATCGGAACCTGCATTAGCAGGAGCATAGTTTGCTGTTAACTCGTTAGCCCCTGTACATGCAGCCGAAATAGTCGGCCATGCAGAAGTTATGCTGGCCACACTACATAAGGCTGCGCCAGGTGCAGCAGTTTGGAGCGTTCCTGATGCATCAATACACATTATCGCTCCTGGAGGAATAGCACTCATGGTGCTCTTAAATGAAGCTAGATTAGCTTTATTTCGAGCACTATTCAAACTTACCAACACAATCGACGCCAAAATTCCGATAATTGCGATGACGATCAAAAGTTCGATCAGGGTAAAACCTTTTTTGTTTTTCATAATTTCACCTCCCTTCGCAAGAAGAAAGAATTAAGAAGAAAGAAGAAAGCATTTTTTCATCTTTTATTCCTAGTTTCTTACTTCATTATTGTTTATTTTGTTTCTATTTCCTTTAATCAAACCATTTATCAATTTGTGAGACAACACCGTTTTATCAGCTATTTTTTTGAATTCATCCGCATTGATATATTTTAAATCTCTCGAGATTATCAGCTGGCTTTGCAATTCCGCAACCGATCCGAGAGCCATTTGCAAAAATTGGTTCTTATCCTTGAAAGTTGCCCGACTGAATCCTTCCGCGATATTAGAAACGATCGAAACCGAACATCTCCTCATTTGATTGGATAACCCAAACATTTCATTTTTGGGGAATCTTTCGGTAACTTTATAAACTTCAAGAACTAATTTGTGCGATTCTTTCCATGCCACCAAATCCGTAAATTTTTCAATCTTCCTATTTTGCATTCTTCTTTCTTCCTTCTTCTTACTTCTTTATTCTTATTTGATTTGTCCTGCAATGTTGTATATCGGCATAAGAATCGCAAAAGCCATAAACCCGACGGCTATCCCTATTATAACCATCAGCACCGGCTCGATCAATGTGGACAAATTTTTGGTCATCATCTCCGTTTCCTGATCATAGAAACTGGCAATATGCACCAAAACCTTGTCGATCTGCCCCGAATCTTCCCCGATTTTCACCATATGGGAAACTACCGGCGGGATAAGCGGGCTTTTGGAAAGCACATTGCTCATATTTCCCCCGACCTTTACCTCTTCCGCCGCCCGGAGAAAAATCGCTTCATAAACAACATTATTGATGACCGAGCTGGTGATCGTAAGCGCCCGGATAATCGGTATCCCGCCGACCAGAAGCACAGAGAGGTTCTGAGCGAAGCGGGTAATGTAGACATTTCTGAAAATCACCCCGACGATCGGAAGCTTTATTTTTATCTGGTCCCACTCTTTGGCGCCCTGTTCGGTTCTAAGATAATAAAGAATTCCCCCGATGAATCCAAAAATAACAATCGCCACCGCCCACCAATAAACCGACATAAAATCTCCGATGGCCATTACGATTTTAGTGTACCAAGGCACCTCGGCGCTCATTTCTTTTATTATCTGGGTCAATTTGGGAAGAATGAAAGCAATCGTGATGAACCCGATTATAAAAAACACAACCAGAATTATGCATGGATACATCAAAGCCGAGCGCACCCGGTTGGCCAGATTGTAGTTCCTTTCAATATTCTCCGCGATATAGTCGATCGATTTTTTGAGATTTCCGGATGTTTCTCCGGCCTTTATAATGTTTATGCTAAGCATGGAAAAAACATCGCGATGCTTTGCCAATGAGTCTGAAAAAGGAAGTCCGTTCTCAACATCGGCTATTATTTCCTTGAGAATTTTCATAAAATATTTGTTTTGAGTCTGTTCGGAAATGGCTGCTAGGGAAGCCACAATGGGAACCCGCGCCTCGATAAGAATGGCCAGCTGGCGGAAAAAAATCACCTGTTCCTTATCCGTTACCCGATCATAATATTTGAGAATAGTTTTGGTGATGGAATTGTCAGCTGATTCTTTTATTATGCTTGTCGGATAAAGATCATTTTTTTGGAGAATTGAAATAGCCGCTTCGCTTGAAATTGCATCAATTATTCCCTCTTTGATTTCTCCCGTTTTTGTTTTTGCTTTGAATAAAAATTTCATGTTTTTCTCTGCGAATTATGAATCCATATGAATATACAAACTACGAATGAATAATAACACAAAATGATACATATACAAAATAAAATTGCATCAGTATATTCGTATAAATTAGTAATTCGTAGAGGTTTCTAGTACCTAAGCAGCATCTGGAAGTTCTTGGCGTCTTTGGCATAAGCTGCCGAGCTGTCCACGGAAACAATTCCTTTTTTTACCAGTTCGACAAGAGATTTATCCATAGTGATCATCCCCTGGTCGGCGCTGGTTTCAATCACATTGTCAATTTGATAGGATTTATTTTCCCGAATAAGATTTTCGATCGCGTGGTTTTTGATCATTATTTCGACTGCCGGAACCCGTCCGCCGTCAACTCGCGAGACAAGCCGCTGCGAAGCAACACCCAAAAGAACATTAGCCAGCTGCGACCGCACTTGATTTTGCTGATGGGCGGGGAAAACGTCAATTATGCGGTCAATAGTTTGGGGAGAATCATTGGTGTGGAGCGTGGCAAAAATAAGATGCCCGGTTTCTGCGGCAGTCAAGGCCGTGCTTATGGTGTCAAGATCTCTCATTTCGCCGATAAGAACTACATTGGCATCTTCTCGAAAAACCGCTTTCAAAGCTGTTTGAAAATTCTTGGAATCCTGATAAACCTCCCGCTGGCTTATTATGCACCGGTCCTGCTCATACACATATTCAATAGGATCCTCGATCGTCACTATGTGCTTTTCCTGGTTGCGGTTTACTTCGTTTATGAGGGCGGCTAGCGTAGTTGATTTTCCATGTCCCACAGGACCGACAATCAGGAAAAGTCCTTGTGAAAATTTGGTGAAATCATAAAGTATTTCCGGCATATTCAGCTCTTTGAGGCTTCTTATTTCTTTGGGAATCAAGCGAAAGGCCACCCCTAAATATCCTTGTTGAAAAAAAGCATTGACGCGAAATCTCGCCTTATCTTCGAAATTATAGGAAAAATCAGCCTGGCCTTCGTCCAAAAGCTTTTTTTTGGATTCTTCTTTCATGATTACATCGCAAATATCCTTGATTTCGGAAGGAGTAAGCGCTTTGTCCTGATTCGCCGAAACAAGCCGGCCATCCGTTCTTAAAGTCGGATAGCGCCCGACATTAAGATGGAGGTCTGACGCTCCTTGCTGAGCAACGAGCCTCAAAAGATTTTTTATTTTTTGCTCGGCATGAACCATCTATTTAAGATAATTATTAATTTTTTCCAAAACTTCCGACGGAGTAAAGTGGGATTTTATGAGGTAATCCCTGGCGCCCAATTTCATCCCCTCTTCTATTTCTTCCCTCTGGCTTAAATTGGTGAGCAATATGATTGGAATTTTTTTGAATTTTTCGTTTCCGTTGATCTTTTTTAGAACTTCCAATCCGTCCATATAAGGCATAATTATATCAAGCAGAATAAGATCCGGCGCGTCTTTTCCCTCTTCCAATTTTTTTACCGCCTCCAGCCCGTTAGAAGCCAAAATGACTTCAAACCCGGACTGCGAAAGTTTCATCTGATAAATATCCATCACGAAAGAATCGTCCTCGACAATCATAATCCTTTTTTTGCTTGTTTGTTCCATAGAATTGTTTGCGAATTGCTAGTTTAATTTATTACGAATATGCCAATACACAAAATTTGATTTTACATTAATTGTGTATTCGCATATTAGTAAATTATTCGCAACTTGTGAGCTTAATCGTTCTCTTCCACCAAAGCGATACTGCCTTCCGTCACCCGTTCTATCTCTTCGATAGTGGTGAATCCCTTTATTATTTTTAAGATTCCATCCTGTTTCATGGTAATAAGCCCCATCGACTGCCTTTCTTTGTTTATCAATTCTTCGCTGCCTCGCTTTTCCACTATGATATTTTTTATATTTTCATTCACAGGCACGGCTTCAAAAACCGCCATCCTGCCCTTGAGCCCCGTCCCGTTGCAGAAATCGCACCCCTTGCCGCGATAGAAATTTATTTCTTTTGAAAGGTCAATGTCATATTTCTTGAGTTCCGCATCTGACACATTTGTCAATTCTCTTTTTATTTTATTTTTAACCGACTGGGGGATATCGATTTTTTCCTTGCATTTTTCGCAAATTCTTCTAACCAGCCTTTGAGCAGCCACGATTCGAAGAGACGAAGAAAGAAGGAAAGGCTCAATTCCCATATCAATAAGACGGGGAATGGCGCCGATGGCCGTATTGGTGTGCAAGGTGGAAAACATAAGATGCCCGGTAAGCGCAGCATGCACGGCCAGCTCGGCAGTTTCACTGTCTCGGATCTCTCCTACCATTATAACATTAGGATCCTGGCGAAGAATAGTCCGAAGCCCGCTGGCAAACGTATATCCGATCTCCGGCTTTATCTGGCTCTGGTTGAGTCCTTCAATATTATATTCTATCGGATCCTCCAGCGTTATGATATTTCTTTCCTCTACATTCAAAACCTTAAGCAAAGAATAAAGAGTGGTTGACTTTCCGCTTCCAGTCGGCCCAGTCATAAGAATCATACCATAAGTTTCCTCCAATGCCTTCATCATATTGTCATTATTGGAACCCATAAGCCCCAGCGCCTGAATATTGACCAGTCCCTCGGCCTTGTCCAAGATTCTCATTACCACCTTTTCTCCATCGATCACCGGAAGAGTCGAGACGCGAAAATCCATTTCTTTTTTATTCAGTGTCAGCCTGAATCGGCCATCTTGCGGCTTTCTTTTTTCGTCTATTTTCAGATTAGCCAGGATTTTTATGCGGGATATGATAGCCGGGCCGATTTCTTCAGGAAAAACCAGGCTGACATGGAGTATTCCATCCACTCGGAAGCGCACCCGGTAATTTTTGTCCATCGGCTCAATATGAATATCGCTGGCCTTGCCTTCAATGGCATGGCTTACGACTACCTCCACCAGTTTTGCAACCGGAGCATCTTTTAGAATTTCTCTTTTCTTCTCGTCTTCTTCTTTTTTCTTTTTTTCATCATCACCGTCATAAACAACATCTTCCTTAAATGACTCAACTGCCTGTTTAACAATTTCACCCGGACCAGTATAAGACTCCATGATCTCTTCAAACAAATCTTCTGCGACCAAATAAGCTTCTATTTCCACTTTTTCTCTTTCAGCAATAAATCTCAAAGCGTTAAGGGCATCGGTGTTTTGAGGATCAACCATGGCAATCTTGACTACTTTCCCATTCCGTTCAAAAGCGGCCATCTTATATTTCTTGGCAACTTCAGGAGAAATAAGATTGATTACGCCGCTTTCAATATTCCGATTCGTCATTTTCTCAATATAGGCGATGCCTATTCTTCCTGCTCTTTCGGCAATTTCGCTTGTTTTATTTTCAATATCTTTTTTTTCATCCGCATCCGGTTTTTTTGGAGAAACAGAAAAAATTCCGCTTTTCGAACCGGGAAGATTTCTTTCTGTTTCTGAAGAAACTTTGTCGTCTGCGCCAAGTTTAATTCCGTCAGATGTTCCTTGTGTCTTGTTGGTATTATCCATATTCAGCTATTGCGTCCTGCTTTATAATTTATTAACAGCGCGCCTAGGGAATAAACGGGTTGGTTTTTCCTTTTTGATCCACCTGCAGATCCATGAGACTGGTAGCTTTTCCTTTTTCTATATTTCCTACTGTCTGGAGATCGAAACTGCTTTTGCTAAAGACTGGATCATTCAAAGAAGAAAAATTTCCCGATTCTTTTAGGAAAGCGAATTCCAATACCGCTACAGCCTTAAGATTGTCCGATCCTTTGTTTTGGGCATCGGCGGAATCAATCTTGATTGAAACAAGCCGATTGAACCTTTTGAGGCCGAAAATCTTTTCAAAAACACTTTTTATTTTTTCGTATCCACCTTGAGCTGAAAAATCAACCAAAAAAAGGGTGGCTTGGGGCTTTGCTTCCTCATCTGCAGCTGCGCTGCCTCCACTGGCAGAAGCAAGGGCAGGCAATGCTGCAGTTTTAGAAAGAACCGGCTGAGAAACTGAAATATTCGTGCCTTGGAGCTCTTCTTTCAAAACCAGATAATTAAGATTATCGATTATTTCATACTCCTTTATACTCTCAGGCATATACTCCATAACCAGCTCCCTCGATGAAGTCATTTTTTGAGAATTTAGTTCCAGCGCCATGTTGTCTATCGTTTCTGATTTCTTTTTGGCATCTTCAAGCAGCTGCTTTTCTTTTTTTAATTCTCCCGCTTTTTCTTTCACTCCATTTCCAGTCAAGGGATCGGTAAAAGCCGGATAAACATACCAAATCAAAAGGACTATGATTATCACAATCAGTGAAGGGGCCATCAGCAATTTTATTTTCATAATGTTTATTTTAAAAAATTATTTGACTTTTAATTCCACGGGGAAAAGAATTCGGTTGCTTTGAGGCTCTAAAGAAGTTTTTCCGGCAGTTACCTGGGAAAACAATCCGGAACTCTTGAAGCTCAATATCTGCTTGGCAGCGGTGTTAAAATTATCGCCTGAACAGTTAAGCAAAATTTTCCCAGTCGCATCGTCATATGCATATGAAGTCAGATAAACTGCCGGGACCATGAGCCCCTCGATCTGAATAAGATCGCTTTTAATATTCCTCCCTTTGACAATAGCTTCTTTCGAAACATCCAGCCTTTTTTGAAAATCAATCACTTTTTTCGAATCAGAGTTTTTCATTTTCTCCACATATCCCGCATAATCCAGTTTTGCCTGTTCTATGTTTTTTTTCAAATAATACTCCTTATACAAAAATAGCGATCCCCATAAAATGAGAATCAGAATCAAAACCACGGTTACGCCCGTCAGCGCCCCTCCGGCAAACGGGGCTTTTCTGCCTGCCCCTTCATCTATTGAAGACAAATTAATGTTTGGCATGTTTTTTTACCCCGCCAAGCGGGATGAATTTAATTTTTATTTGCAATTATTTTTTGCCATTAATATATTCCTCCGCTCCCTTAAGAGCCAATCCGATGCAGACTGAAAATTGATTTTTGATATTATCCAGAAGAGGGCTGAGTCTTTTGTCATAGCCCACTCTTCCAAGCGGATTTCCTATGATCGCTTTTACCCCCAAATTTTTTGAAATATATTCGACAATCCCCGCAAGTTTGGATGAGCCTCCGGAAAGTATTACCGCATCAATTTTTGATATTCGGCCGTTCCGCACTGAAGATTCAATGAGCCTTGAGGCTTCTCCCGTTATTATCTCCAGGGAAGGGAAGCTTATGGACGATTCGCGGCTAAAAAAATTCCGGGTGGAAATTTTCAGGGATTCCGCCCGACCATCATCAATCTTCATCGCATTAGCGATAGTTTTGGTCAAATCATTGCCTCCTGAGTCTATATTTCTATTGGCAATAATCAGGCCTCTGGAAACTAAAATTATATTGCAAACGCGCGATCCAATGTCAATAATAAGGAAAGTTCCATTATCATTCCCAATCAGCGAATTAGCCATCGAAAAAATTTCTATTTCTATGGATTTGAGCTTCAAACCGGAATTTTTCACCAGGTTTTCGTATTTTACTACCTTGTTTTTGGAAGCCGCCACTAAAAGAACCTGGATTTTATCACCTTTTCCACCGCCTTTTTCTTCTCCGACAATATCCCAACTGATTGCAACTTCGTCCAGCGATATTGGAATATATTTATGGGCTTCAAATTTTATGGCTTGCCCGATATCTTCTTTGGACATTTGGGGGAAATCTATGAGAGTTACAAGCCCGCCAAAAGCCGGAATGGAAACATAGGTGTTTTTTCCCTTAAGCCCGGATTCAGAAACAATTCTTTTTATATGCTTGGGAAGAGCCACGTCAAAAAACGAGGAATTATATCCGTCTTTTCTGGCCAAGCCTTCAATAGGCATCCAAGCGTAATTGGTCAGGATCGCTTTATCCCCGATAACGGAAATCTCAGCTATTTTGATTGAAGATGTTCCAACATCCAAACCAAGGAAAATATTTTTTCCGAACTCAAACATATGTTTTATTATAACATATTTCCAAAGATGCAACTAGCTGTCCCATGGTTTATAATGTATAAAAGTCAACAATGTTCAAACAAACAAAAAAAATGCTGCTGGATACGCTTTTTCCCATTCAATGCCTTTTGTGCAGAAAAGATAATGTTTGGATTTGCAAAAAATGTTTGGATAAAATTGAGATTTTGTCCTTGCAAGTCTGCCCGTATTGCGAAAAAATCGAAATGCCCGCCGGAAAGATCTGCCCGCGCTGCAAAGAAAGCCTGCTTGGCAAAAATAAAATCGCTCCTGTGGATAACTTGGTTGCAGCGGGAAATTACAAGGATGTTTCGCATTTTATCCATTTGCTCAAATACCGCTTCGTTTCCGATCTTCATATGCCGCTCGGAAAAATATTAGTTAAAGCGATCATTGAAAACAATTTTCCTCTTCCCGATTTGATCATTCCGGTTCCTCTCCACAAAAGAAGGCTCCGCTGGCGCGGGTTCAACCAATCGGAGCTTCTGGCAAATTATATCGGCGAAAATTTAACGCCCGGATTCCAAATTCCGGTTCGCGCGGACATGATAGTTCGGAAAAAATATACAGTTCCGCAGATGAAGATAAAAAATTATTCTGAAAGAAAGAAAAATTTGCAAAATGTGTTTGTATTAGATGAAGAAAAGGCGAAGTTCATTAGAGATAAAGAAATTCTGCTGGTTGATGACGTGGCCACCACCGGTTCAACTCTTTTTGAATGCGGACAGGTTTTAAAGGCCAACGGAGCGCATAAAATATACGCCTGCGTCATCGCTAGACAAGAATTTAAAAATGTGCTATAATAAACAGTTCGTAGCAGTTCTTTAACTTAAACTTTTTTTCCTTTATTGGAGGGATGAATGATAAATGAGCGTTTTTTGGCTGACGAGGTGGCAGCAGAGCTAAAAAAAGTTAAAAACTTTTGTTCTGCCTGCTCTGTTGTATTCGAAAGAGAAAAAATCCCTTCATCTCAATGGCCCGATCTATTCTCCTTCATGGGAAAAGAGCTCGGCAGAAGGGGTGGGATCAAATCGGGAAAAATAAGGAGGAAAAAGAAAAAATTACCAAAAAAAACAAAAATAGATCCCTCAAAAGATCTACTGGCGGAAATTTATTTGCGGCGCATGATTGAAGAATCGTATGCCGTAATATGTATGAGAGGAGATCATCTTCTCTCTGATCCATAAAAAGGCCTTCGGGTCTTTTTCTTTTTGACTTTTATATGCTTGTCGGAGCACTGGGAATCGAACCCAGTCTGCACGAACCCGAATCGTGAGTACTACCGGTATACTATGCTCCGGCATTTAACGGAGCAAGTCGCGCGCCTGCCTGTCGGCAGGCAGGTAGTGCCACTATATTTACCCGCCTCTGGCGGGCCACGCTCCGAAAATAATTTAATTTATTTCAAATCATTCTGGCTTGAATAGAATATTTTTTTATCTTTCTCCCATTTCATGATTTCTTTCTTGAGAGAAGCCGGCAAAACTTCCGCTTTTTCAAACTCATTCCAGGTGAGCCAGCGAAATTCCAAATAATCTTCAAGCGCAGCCACATCCTCCTTGTCGATTTCCGCCCGAAACGTAAAGTTGATTTCATGAGCTTCTCTTTTTCCATCCTGGAAAACGTTTTCCGCTGTTCCGATAAATTCACATCTTGTCACTTCCGCTCCGATTTCTTCAACTATCTCTCTTTTTAGGGCATCTTTCACAAATTCGCCAAACTCAACATGCCCTCCCGGGAAAAAATAATAATCGCGGTCTTTTCTTTTGCAAAGCAAGATTTTTCCTTTTTGAAAAATGAAGCCTCTGGCGATAAACTCGATTTGTTTTTGCATATGTTTTTACTAAAGCTCTGCTTTATAAAGATTTTATTATTTCCTCCGCTTCTTCTTGTGATGATTTTTCTCTAAAAATAGACTTTCTTAATAATTTTTCTCCAATATCCTTTCTTTTTTCCGTAGATAACCCCGCTCTTCCAGTAGCCGCTTCAGTTGGGGTTAGTTCTTTTCCGATCTGAAGCGAGCCATTATCATTGATACCAAAACACTCAAAAAGACGCCTGTCTTCAGTAATAACATAATTAGGAATTCCTTTACTTTCTATGAGATTCAGCCTGTTTTTATATTTTCCAATTTTTTCTTCAAAATATTTCAGTGTATTTCTATCCTCCACTGAATGGTCAACAAAATCAAATTCGGGCCTGTTGCGTGCTTCGGAAACTTTTTCCCATGCTTCTTTCATACCTAGATTATACGCCCAAAATATGCCATTTTTATCTTGAGCTGCTGGTTGGAAATATCCATAAATTTCTGCATTATCAATTACAAATTCATTATAACTATCTTCTCCCCCTCCCCGTTCCTTTGCGACTTCATCGATTTTTTCGATAGGCAATTTTTCTTCTGCATAGCCAGGCGATTGCCTCTTCTTAATTCCTTTGGATAAGGAACCTCCATCAAAAAAATGGGCCTCGCTTATTTGCCCTCCACCGATTATCACCCCGCCTGATTGCGTCCAAAGGCCGCTTATTTTACCCTCTTCATCCCTCCCCGGGTTTATTGAAGAAGCGGCCAATGATGGCTCCAGCGAAAGCAAAATATCAAGGTCGTCTTCAAACGTTGCTTCCTGTGAAACATTAGAATTAGAATTATGTTTTGATCTTCCCTCATTAATAGTATGAACAAAAAACACATTGTTTCTTAGCACTGTCTGTTCGACTGTTTTTTTCTGGCTTTCTAATGCCCTACCATAATGAGCCTCAAGCTTTTCTTTTATGCCATTGAGACGGAAATCACTTTTGAGAAGCTCCTCAAGATTATCAATTTCTCCCGCAAGATTAGTTCTTTGAGATCGGAGTATTTCGGAAGTAATTTTTTTTTCTCCAATGCTTGCCTCCAGAGCTTTATCGCCTTTAAATTCTACACCGAGCATATTTTTTATCCTTCCGGTAAATGAATTTGCTCTTTTGGCACGAGTTGCAGATAAATTTTCATATTCTCCCTGGCTGGCTTCCCAATTTGCGTCCGCTGATGAAAGTTTTTTATATAAATAATCTAGTTGTTCCCTTAATTCTTTCATCTGCGTACTATTTTCTTTTCTTTCCTTTCTAATCTGTTCGGCTAATTGCTTACGTTCTTCACCCAATAATTGTTTTGAAGCTTCTCTTTCGCTTAAATCTGCTGCATTGACATTTCTTTCCTTTAAGGAATTGGCAGGTTTTTCATTTTGAACATCTTCGCGTTGCATGATAGAAGAAGCTTCTTGGACCTCTTCGTCTATATTTTTAACTTCAGGCTGCATTGGCTTATTCCCAATCGCTTCTAAAAGCTCCCTCCTTGCACTTTGCGCCTGCTCCTGCAATTCTCGCAGCGCTACTTTGTCTTGCTCATCCACCGCTAATCCTTCCACTGATGCCCTTTGTTCTGTGGCCTGAAGGCCTCGATATCCATTGTCATTAAAACTGTCTATTGTCTCTTTCGACTTGGCATGCAAAAGTTCAAATAATTTTTGAAAACTTTCTTGCATCGACTCTTCTTTGTCTTTCTTTTTTTCTTCAAAATAAGTATCTGGCTGTTCCAATAATGCTTTCAAGTCATCCCATGGATTAGAGCTTAGTTTTTTGTTTCCTTGCTCAATTTTAGAACTTGGGTCTTTTTGTATTTCTTTGAAATTCATTTTTTTAATTTACCGCGTATTATTTCCATGTGCTTCTGGTCTATTTTTTTTGATATATTTGCCAATATTTCAACCTGTTGTTTACTTAATGAAGCCATTTTTGTTTCAAACTCTCTCCAGGATTTTTTAATTTGTTTGATCTCCATATTAATAAAATAAATTTAGATTTTTTGTTCGTCGGGCTGCTGGGAATTGAACCCAGTCTACATCCACCCCATGGACGCGTACGACCGGTATACTACAGCCCGAAAACTATACTTTTAGGATCACAAACGCATACCGCCGGCATGTTTTTCTCCCGTCTTTTAACATGTGGATTATAAAACTCTTTCAAGAATATGTCTATTCTCACATTAACACAAAAAAATAAAGAAACTAGGAATTTTGCAGTTAGTTTTAATTTCAGGTAAAATTGAGAAAGATTTTATGGATAGGCAATCAAAAAATCCAACAGTGATAATCATTAGCGGCCTTCCGGCTACGGGAAAATCAAGAATCGGAAAAAGAATTTCCAGTGGGTTTCGCCTCCCGCTTATTTCCAAGGATCCCTTCAAGGAAGCTGGGTTTGATTGTTTGGGAATCGGAGACCGCGAATGGTCAAGAAAATTAAGCGCTCTGGCGAAAGAAAGCCTTTTTTATGTTATGAACCAGCTTCTTTTGTCCGGAAACAGCCTGATTATTGATTGCAATTTCAAGTCCGAAGATATAGAGAAGATAAAAGCGCTTTTGTCCGAAAACAATGCCGGAGCCATCCAAATCCACTGCCGTTCGGACAAAAAAATCATACGCGAAAGATACGTAAAGCGGATGAACACGCCCGGCAAAAGGCATCCAGGACATGTCGATAAGGAATATCTTCCGGAACTCGACAAGCTTCTGGCTGACGGCGAAGATAAGATATTGCCGCTTAGCAAAAATATCCTGTTTCATAATGCCACCGACGAATCAACAGAAGCCATTCTCAAAAAACTGGAAAAAATGATTTAAGCATTTTTTATTCTTGGCGGAAGCGGAGGGATTCGAACCCCCGGTGAGTTGCCCCACAATGGTTTTCAAGACCATCGCCTTAAACCACTCGGCCACGCTTCCAAAAACATTGATCACAACAAAAATTGCAAATTGACTTTCTTGCCTTTGCTTCCCCGATGCTTTTTAGCAGCCAGTTTTTTATTCATCTGGCTGGAAATCCAATATTTTACCTGCCGCTTCAACCCAAGCCAAATCGGCCCAAAAAATATCCGGATTTCAAAATTACATCATTCCACCCATACCCGGCATTCCTCCGCCATGCATATGCTCTTCTTTTTTCTCCGGCAGATCAGTCACCACCGCTTCAGTGGTTAGAAGCATGGCTGAAACTGAAACAGCATTTTCCAAAGCGGTTCTCGGCACTTTCAAAGGATCGATAATTCCGGATTTGACCATGTCCTCGACATAGGTATCTTTGTTTGCATCATAGCCAAAGTTTATTCCTTCGCTGGAAATAATTTTATCCAGCACGACGCCGGGGTCTTTCTTTCCGGCATTGATCACAATTTGTTTCAACGGCTCTCCAAGCGATCTGACAAGCGTTTCGTACCCAGCTTTATAATCATAGCTTTTGTCGCCTTCATGTTCTTTTTTTGAAAGCTCCCTGGCCGCTTTGGCGAGCGCCACTCCTCCTCCAGCCACAATTCCCTCTTCTACCGCCGCGCGCGTTGCCGAAAGAGCATCTTCCATTTTATGTTTTATATAAGTAAGCTCGGTTTCTGTTGCAGCGCCGACTTTGACTACAGCCACTCCTCCAGAAAGCTTAGCAATTCTTTTCTGCAATTTCTCCTTGTCATATTTGCTTTCGGAATTCTTAAGCTGCGCCTTGATTTGCTCTACCCGAGCTTCAATTTTTTCTTTTTCTCCTTTTCCACCGACAATGGTGGTATCATCTTTAGTAGAAATAATTTTTTGAGCCTGTCCCAGCATAGAAATATCCGCTTTTTTGAGATCCAGCCCTTTTTCTTCGGTAATGACCTGCCCGCCGGTAAGAACGGCAATGTCTTCCAGCATAGCTTTCCGATTTTCCCCATATTCCGGGGCTTTTATCGCTAAAACATTGATTGTTCCCCGAAGCTTGTTAACTACCAAAGTCGCCAGCGCCTCACCATCGACGTCTTCAGCAATTATTGCCACCTCCTTTTTTCCTGAACCGGCAATTTTTTCCAAAAGGGGAAGAATTTCAGAAATTGAAGATATTTTTTTGTCAGTTATTAGAATATGGGGTTCCTTTAGCTCTGCTTTTTGAGTTTCCACGTCAGTAATCATATAGGGAGAAACGTATCCTTTGTCGAAATTCATCCCTTCCACAATTTCTTTTGAAAAGCCAAAAGTCTGCGATTCTTCCACTGTGATTACGCCATCTTTTCCAACCTCTTCCATTACCTGGGCGATTATTTTACCAACTTCTTTGGACTCCGCGGAAATGGTAGCCACTTGGGAAATTTCCTCCTTAGAATTGATTTTTTTGGAATTTTTTTTGAGAATTTCAATAATATCATTTTTAGCATCTTCCATTCCCCGCCTGATTCCGACCGGGCTTATTCCGGTTTCCACGAATTTTAGCCCTTCTCTTACCAGCGCTTGCGCCACTACTGTGGAGGTGGTCGTCCCATCGCCAGCCGCATCATTGGTTTTGCTGGCTACTTCTTTCATCAGTTGGGCGCCGATATTTTCAAATTTATCTTCCAGCTCTATTTCCTTGGCAATAGAAACGCCGTCGTTGGTTATCGTCGGCGATCCAAAGCCTCTGTCAAGAATAACATTCCGGCCTTTCGGACCCAGCGTGGCTTTAACGGTATCTGCCACCTTATCAATGCCTACTTTTACCTTTTTCCTGGCGTCAACGCCTGTTTCAATTTGCTTTGCCATATAATTAAAATTAAATTTATTACTTCTTAAGATTTCCGCAAGAAAGTCTTTCCTTAACTCAAAGAATCCTTCCAAAGGCTTGCGGAATAGTTATTTTGCTGGCTTAAAATTTATTCCAAAACAGCCAGAATATCGCTTTCGCTTATTAGCAAATATTCTTTGCCGTCGATTTTTATTTCATCCGGAGAATATTTCTTAAACAGCACTTTGTCTCCAGCTTTCACGCCCATTGGCAAAATTTGCCCATTTTCCGAACGCTTTCCCGGACCGACTGCCAGAACTTCCCCTTTTTCAGGTTTCTCCTTATCGGCAGTTTCGGGCAAAACAATGCCTGACTTCGTAGTTTTTTCAGCGTCAAGCGGTTCTAAGACAACATTGTCATGCAGAGGTTTTATATCCATATTTATAATTCCTGGCTTTAACTTGGAAAAATTCAAGCTAAAACCGGAAAAATTAATAATTAATTAGCACTCAAGCAGAAAGACTGCTAATTTGTATTCTAAAAAAATTATATTTTTTGTCAAGGAAGAAACATACAAAAATTTAATTTTGGATCCTTTAATGACTCAAAAAAGCCATTTTTTGACTTTTAATATAGCTCCATTTTTTAAAGCGGTGTGCTTTCGAAAAAATTCGAGCTAATTTTGCTCAAAATTTGTAGAGCGGGCGGAATCTCCCCAGACCCCTCTTCCGCTCGCCTGCAGAAGCGACCTTTTCGAATTGGACGATTTCAAGTTTTTCGTTCCGCTTTTAGCGGAACTCCTAGACTTGCTCGATTTGGCGACAAGCTTATTATTTTTTTATTTACCGAATTATTTACACCCCGTGTCTTTATTGATAAGGGAACTATTTATTTCCTTTTCATAACTTAATATAAATACCGCATTAGAAATTTCCAATGATGACAAATTGTTTTCACTATATACAGGATTGATTTCATACCAAGACAATTTATCAAAATAACAAGATAGGTCTTGGTGGACAAACTCTCTTCCATGACGAGCATAAATTTCATTTCTAGCCACCTTTAGTTGCCAGTGGGTTAAACCGGCCAAATCTTCTTTCGTAATTTTTCTTGAGTTAGAAAAAGACAAAACATATTCACTTTGATCAGAAGTTTGGCTTGGTTTTGCATCTGGAGGAGGAGTTGGCTGGGTCAGTTCCAAAGTGGGACGATTAAGAGTCGAGGTAAGAGGAATGTCTTCTTTGTTATAGATTCTCACCAAAATTTCTGTTGATCCAGCTTCATTAGAAACTTCTTTAACATTAACATCAGCAGTGAAATCATCTTGATAAACATATAAAAATCCTCCCGATATATCTGTAGCCATACCAGAAGAACCTAATTCCCAATTATTTAAACTAATTAACTCTTCATAATAATTATAGGCAGTTGTTACCGAATCATCAGTATAATAAATAAACTCGCGATCCCAATCAGTTTTCTTTTCCGCCGTGGCATTAGGATAATAAAAGGCTTGTTTAAGCAGTTCTTCTTTTGTTAAGGGTTTAGACGTTTGAGATGGGGTGCTGGTGGCTTGAGAGGTTATTTCATTTTGAACCGGAACAGTATTCACAACTGCAGTATTCTTACTTTTTTGAAATTTTAAGACGATTAGTACGATAATAGTTAAGATTATTACCAGACCCACACTCAATATAATCCAAATAATCAAGTTACTGTTTGTTTTTTGAGTTTGTTTGTTTTCAGGCGATTTTTTGACAGACAAGCCATCTTTATTTTCTTTTTCTTCTTCAATTTTTTTTGTTTGTTCTTCCATAGAATTTAAAAAATAATATTAATTAAAAAATTTTTCTAATATCCTAAAAAATCAACCGAATAGTACGCTAATTCATATTATTATTTCACTGAACTGTCAATTGTAATCCACACACATTGTATGTATTGTAATCTTGTAATCCCTAAACTCTGCGCAATTTGCAAAACAGTTTGAATTGAAGATTTGGCAATAACATTTGTTTCAATTTTGCTGAAAGTGAAACTTGGCGG
>Ga0302251_1000829_pt1:0-15000 | contig 23546 bp, 17 predicted proteins | sample AAG_RA_Gln_MG_FD_193534 | JGI IMG/M metagenome (GOLD analysis project Ga0302251, IMG submission 193534) | Enriched activated sludge microbial communities from anaerobic digester in WTTP, New Holstein, Wisconsin, United States - AAG_RA_Gln | ecosystem: Engineered > Bioreactor > Anaerobic...
GGTTGCAGTGACGGCATGCATGCGCAAGCTGTTGGTTATCCTCAATGCCATGATACGGAATGGGCATTGCTGGAATGCAGCTTGTCCGTAAAAAAAGTTGACAAGGATCACAGTTGCTCATTCCTCATGATTCGTGCGCCTTGCCTGCGGCCTTTTTACGAGTCCGTCTGTAAATGGCCACTTTCATGGATTTTTACGAGTTCATCAATATTGATAATTGACAGAGATCATAAGATATGTTTAAAGCAACTCGTCAAAAGAACACAAGGGGAGGTCGTGTCGTCGGCCTGAGAGTTCCGTAGATTGAACGGATAACCCTCATAACCTGATCTGGGTAATGCCAGCGTAGGGATGATAAGAAAATGTAACCCCTTGTGTTTAGAATTAAAGCACAGGGGGTTTTTGTTTGCGGCAAAAATGTATACCGGCTATAAAAGACGGCAGTCTCTATCTCGTTCTCAGTGAAGAATACGGGGGCGCAAGGCCTCTGATGCGCATCGCCGAAGACGCGACGGCCGGAGGTGTCGACATTCTCCAGATGCGCGAGAAACATAAATCACAAGAAGAACTGGTATGTCTGGGACGTCGGCTCGCCTCTTTATGTAAAAAAAATGGAGTGACCTTTATAGTCAACGATGATCCCCTGCTGGCCAAGAAACTGGAGGCAGACGGAGTCCATCTGGGACAGGAGGATATACAAAAATACCCGGTAAATACGGTGCGGCAGTTGATTGGACAGGACAAAATCATCGGTTTATCCACCCATTCCCTAGAACAATTTCAGGCGGCAAATCAGATGGATGTGGATTATATAGCCTTCGGCCCCCTTTTCCCAACCAAAACAAAAAGTTATCATATTGGAACCGGCGACGTTTCCCGGGTGCTGCAAACGGCGTTGAAACCCGTTGTTTTTATCGGCGGTATCAACACAGACAACCTGGATGTTCTTTTAGCCGCAGGGGTTTCCAATATTGCTTTGATCAGGGACATCATGCAGGCGGAGGACGTTGTTGCGCGGACTAAATGGTACAAAAGCCGATTGATGACCAATAAAAGAAACGGGGAAGCCATATGAAAGTTCGGATTAACGGCGTGGATGAAAGAATATCCGAGGCAAATTTGACGCTGGAGCAACTGATTGCCGACCGTGGGCTGTCGCCCAAAAAGGTTGTCATCGAGCTTAATCTCAGCATTGTTCCCCGGAAGCAATGGCCGCAGGTAACTTTGCAGGATTCGGATAGTATTGAAATAGTCAGTTTTGTTGGAGGTGGATAATGAAGGAAGATAGTTTGGAAATCGGCGGGGTTGAGATCAACTGCCGGCTTTTTGTCGGAACAGGCAAGTTTTCCAGCCATGCGCTGATGCGGGAGGTGCTGCTGGCTGCAAAGGCTGATGTCACGACGGTAGCTTTGCGCAGAGTCGACAACGGGGCCAAGGCGGACAACATTCTGGATTATATTCCATCCGGGTGCAAAGTTATGATCAACACCTCCGGGGCGAGAACGGCTGATGAAGCGGTCCGCATCGCCCGGCTGGCCAGAGCCGCCGGCGCTGGAAACTGGATCAAGATCGAGGTTATCGCCGACAATCGTTATCTTCTGCCGGACAATCTGGAAACATTGAAGGCAACCGAAACGCTGGTTCAGGAAGGTTTTGTCGTCTTTCCCTATATGAGCCCGGATCTCACCGTGGCCCGCCGGCTGGCCGAATGCGGTGCTGCCGCGGTGATGCCCCTGGGGGCGCCGATCGGCTCCAACCGGGGATTAAAGACAAAAGAACTGGTGGCAATTATGATTAAGGAAATCAAGGCGCCGATCATTGTGGACGCGGGATTGGGGAAACCTTCGGAGGCCTGTGAATGCATGGAAATGGGATGTGCGGCGGTGCTCGTTAACACCGCTATTGCCGTTTCCCGGAATCCTATCGATTACGCCCGGGCATTCAGCCAGGCAGTCCAGGCGGGAAGACTGGCTTACTTAAGCGGTCTGGTCGAAAGTGTTGATGAAGCCAGGGCTTCTTCGCCCCTGACGGGCTTTTTGCGCGATGGAGATTGAGGTCCGGCGATGAGCTATTACGATTACTGCGGCCGCTATAAAAATGAAGAAGGGAGCGCTGCCGCTGCCGTTGGTAATGACGATGTCGAACGGGCCCTGGCCGGGGAAGATCCTTCCCCGCTCGATTTTTGGGCCCTGCTTTCCCCGGCTGCGGAGAACTATCTGGAACGCGCGGCTGAAAAGGCACAGGAGATTACGCTGCGGCATTTCGGCAGAACCATCCAGCTCTATGCGCCGATTTATGTGTCGGATTACTGCGAAAACCAATGTATTTATTGCAGCTTCAGCGCCCGAAACAAGGGGGCAAGAAAGAAACTCAGTCTGGACGAGGTTGAGCGCGAAGCGTCATTCATGGCGGAAGCGGGATTGCGTCAGATACTGCTGTTAACGGGAGAATCGAAGAAGGAGAGCCCGCTCGATTATCTGCGGGCGTGTGTGCGCATACTGCGGCGCTACTTCAGTTCCATCGGCATTGAGATTTATCCTCTTGCCGTTGAGGATTATAAATCGCTGATTGCCGACGGCGTCGACGGACTGACCGTTTATCAGGAAACATACGATGAAGCGATTTATAAAAGTGTGCATCCTGCCGGTCCGAAGCGTAATTTCCGATTTCGCCTGGAAACTCCGGAGCGGGGCGCGCAGGCCGGTATGAGGCAGGTCAATATCGGCGCCCTGCTGGGGTTGGCGGATTGGCGAAGAGAAGTGTTTGCTCTGGGAATGCACGCGCGATACCTGCAGGATCGATTTCCTGACGTGGAAATTGGAGTGTCTGTTCCCCGACTGAGGCCGCACGCCGGTGCATTTCAGAGTATGTGCGCGGTAAGCGACCGGAATATGGTGCAGATTATTCTGGCCCTGCGCCTGTTTATGCCTCGGCTGAGTATCGCTCTTTCGACAAGGGAAAATTCTCGCTTCCGGGATCATCTCATTCCGCTCGGTATTACCCGCATGTCGGCGGGGTCCGCAACCAGCGTCGGCGGCTACACTGCACCGGCGGCGAAGGTCAATGCACTGTCTCAGTTTGAGATTGCCGATCACCGGAGCATCCCGGAAGTTATGGCCGTAATTCGACGGAAAGGCTACGAACCTGTTTTCAATGATTGGATTTTCGGGATATGACCCTGGAATTTTATGAACATCTGACGCAAAAATTAGGCGAGGATAAAATCGGCAGGCTCAGGGAAATCAAAGTCGGGATTGCCGGAGCCGGCGGATTGGGATCCAACTGTGCGGCGAACCTAGTTCGGGTCGGATTTGAAAAACTGAAGATTATCGATTTCGACGTGGTGGAAACGACAAATCTGGATCGTCAATTCTATTTTGCCGATCAGGTCGGAATGTACAAGGTCGAAGCCCTCCGGCAGAATTTGCTGCGGATCAACCCCGCCGTGCAGGCCGAAATAGAAATCAGAAAAATTGACCAATCCATCGTTCCTGTTTTATTTGCCGATTGTCCGATTGTCGCCGAATGCCTCGACAGCGCCGAAAGCAAATGCATGTTGATTGCGCAGCTGCTGCCGCTGGACAAATTTATTGTCGCCGTTTCCGGACTGGGGGGATACGGCCTGAGCGACGATATAAAGGTCCATCCAATTCGGGAAAATCTCATTATGATCGGTGATCTGCACTCAGACATCGCACTGAGGCCCCCTCTTTCTCCACGGGTCAACATCGCGGCCGCGAAACAGGCGGATACAATTCTCGAATATGCCTGCCGCGCAGTCGATCTTGGGGATTAAGAAAAACGGCAGCAGAGATAGAGATTATGAATTGATTTTTACAATGCGCAGCAAATATTTTACTTGACAAACAGGGCAAATTTGCATAGCTTGCGCCTTTAAATTTTTATTCCTTGGCGGTTTTTATTTATGAAGACTTATATGGCAAAGAAAGAAACACCGAATAGTGAATGGTATATGGTGGACGCTTCCGGTCAGGTATTGGGAAGATTGGCTGCTGAAGTGGCTCGTCGTTTAAGGGGTAAACATAAGGCGACATATACCCCGCATGTTGATACAGGTGATTTTATTATTGTCGTCAATGCCGAAAAAATTATGTTAACCGGCAAAAAGCTGACGGATAAGGTTTATTATCACTATTCAGGTTATCCCGGTGGGTTGAGAGAAACAAGCGCAGGAAAAATGCTGGCCGAGAAGCCGGAAAACTTGATTCGTACTGCGGTTCAGGGGATGTTACCCAAGACTAATCTGGGCAGGAAAATGTTGAAAAAGTTGAAAGTTTATTCTGGCAATGCTCATCCGCACGAAGCGCAGTGCCCGCATATTCTGACAGTCTAATTTCCCCGCTTAGTATAAGATTTGTTTGAATATTTACTATTTTTGGAGAAGGTATGACACAGACAGAACAACGTTATTATGCAACCGGTAAGAGAAAAAACGCCATAGCCCGTGTTTATATGAAGGCGGGCAGCGGTAATATTGTCGTCAATAAGAGAAACTATGAAGAGTACTTTACCCGTCCCAGCTTAAAGATGATCATCAGGCAGCCTTTCGAGATTACCGGCAAGAACGGCCAGTTTGATTTATTTGTCAATGTCAGCGGCGGAGGAGTAGCCGGCCAGGCCGGAGCAGTAAAGCATGGAATTTCTAAAGCCCTCTTGGAATATGATGTCCAACTGCGTCCTATACTGAAAAAAGCAGGTTTCCTCACCAGAGACGCCAGGGTTAAGGAAAGAAAGAAGTACGGACAGCCGGGGGCGAGGAAAAGATTCCAATTCTCCAAACGTTAAAATTCAACAGGGGGGCTTTGAGCCTCCCTTTTTTTTGGAGCTTTATGATTAAAACAGCTATATTTGGAGCCAGCGGTTATACGGGTCAGGAGCTTATACGAATTTTATCGGGGCATCCGGAAGCGGAGCTGGTCGCCGTCACCTCACGGCGTTTTGACTCCCAGCCGGTAGCCGCAGTATTCCCGTCGCTTTACGGCCTGACATCATTAAAATATCAAAATGCAACGCCGGCAGACATAGCCGGGAAATGCGATGTTGTGTTTCTCGCTCTTCCCCATGGTGTCTCCATGGAAATAGCCCCCGCCTTTATTGCCGCCGGGAAAAAGGTAATCGACCTTTCCGCCGATTACCGGTTAAGAGACATTGCAACATATGAAAAATGGTATGCGGGGCATTCCAGCGCAGATTACCTGAAAGATGCCGTTTACGGCCTTCCCGAACTTTACAGGGAGAAGATAAAGGGTTCCCGGCTTGTAGCCAATCCGGGGTGCTATCCGACGAGCATCATTTTGGGCCTGGCCCCGGCTTTGAAGAATGGACTTTTAGCTGTAAACACTATCATTGCCGATTCCGCCTCCGGTGTCAGCGGGGCGGGAAGAGAACCGTTGACAGGGTCGCTGTTTTGCGAGGTTGGCGGCGGTTTCAAGGCTTATAAAGTCGGCCAGCATCGGCACACGCCCGAAATTGAACAGGAACTGAACGAGCTTGCCGGTGAAAAATTTGCCGTTACCTTTACGCCTCATCTGCTGCCCGTCAAACGGGGCATTTTGAGTACAATTTACGCGAGCTTAAAAACGGATATTTCCCTGCCGGAATTGCATTCTCTGTATTCGTCTTTTTATGCTGAAGAAAAATTTGTGCGGGTTTGTCCTCCCGGTGTGTTTCCCAATATTTCGTCCGTTTGCGGTTCTAATTTCTGTGACATCGGTCTGACCGTCGATGCGCGGACAAAAAGGGTGATTATCATCTCGGCAATCGATAATCTGGTCAAGGGCGCCGCCGGACAGGCCGTGCAGAACATGAATATCCTGTGCGGCAATAAAGAAGACGCCGGATTACAGACAGCTCCGCTTTATCCCTAGTAAGATTGAAAACGGTGAAATTATGCCTATAAAAATATTTCATACACGAACGAGAAAAAAAGAAATCTTCCAGCCCCTGCAGGAAGGAAAAGTGGGAATTTACGTTTGCGGAATTACGGCATACGATGTCTGCCACATCGGCCATGCCCGCGCCGCCGTAGTCTTTGACGTAGTGGTGCGACACCTGCGTTCGCGCGGCTACCAGGTTACATATGTTAAAAATTTCACCGATATCGACGACAAGATCATCCTCCGCGCACAAAAAGAAGGAGTAAACTTTTCTGAAATATCAGAGCGTTTTATAAAACTGCATAACGAAGACATGACCGCACTGGGCGTGGAGACCCCCTCCATAACTCCCAAAGCCACCGAACATATGGATGATATGATTTCACTCATTAATGTTTTGATGGAAAAAGGTTATGCCTATGCCGTCGACGGCGACGTGTATTTTGAAGTGAATAAGTTTAGTCTATACGGCAGCCTCTCAGGACGTAATCTGGATGAAATGCAAGCCGGTGCACGCGTGGACGTGAACGACAGGAAAAGAAACCCGATGGATTTTGCTCTGTGGAAAGCCAGCAAGGAAGGCGAACCCTTCTGGGATTCTCCCTGGGGGCCGGGCCGGCCGGGCTGGCATATTGAATGTTCGGCAATGAGCAGGCGCTATCTGGGAGAAACTTTCGATATACACGGCGGTGGCGAGGATTTGATTTTCCCGCATCATGAAAATGAAATCGCCCAGTCGCAGGCGGCCAGCGGTCAGCCCCCGGCCAACTACTGGATGCACAACGGTTTTGTTAAAGTAAACTCGGAAAAAATGTCCAAATCGCTGGGCAACATTTTTCCGATCCGGGATATTTTGAAAAATTACCATCCGGAAGTTCTGCGCCTTTTCATGCTGCAGAGCCATTATCGCAGCCCGGTCGATTATTCAATCAGCTCGCTCAACGAAGCCAGAACAGGCCTGATCAGGTGCTATTCGACGTTGCGGCAGTTAAAAGAAATTGCGGAAGCTGCGGCCGACGGTGCGCCGGCGCAGGCCAAAAATAAGTCGCAGGTTAAACAGGAAGAATATATAAATAGATTGGGCGAATTGACGGAAAAATTTGATGCGGCGCTCGATGATGATTTTAACACCGCACAGGCGTTGGGGCATGTCTTTGAAGCCGTCAGGCTGGTGAATAACTTTCTTCTCGCGGAAAAAAATATAATTGCGGCGGCTGAATCCGCCGTCTTACCGGAAGCGAAAAAAGCTTTTGAGCATTTCGGCGCCGTTCTGGGCATTTTTCAGGACGACCCCGGTCATTTCTTCCAAACCGACAAAGAAATGGAAGTGCGTAAAAGAGGCCTGGACGTAGCGGAAATTGAAAGCCTGATCAATGAACGGCAGGCGGCGAGAGCCGCCCGGGAATGGGCCAGAGCGGATGAAATCAGGGCGAAACTGGCCGGTCTCAATGTTGTACTCAAGGATTCCAAAGATAAGACTACCTGGTCAATCGAATAATTGTCATTTTTTACGTATCCATCATTTTTATCTTTTTAAAATATCTGAAATATATGGAAAATATCAGGAAAGGTGATATAAGTTCAGATTAATTATATCATATTCCCTGTAATGCGAGGATTGTCATGAAAAAAATATCGAATAAGTGGCTTCTGTTAGTTCTTGTTCTTCTGGGGGGAGTTATTCTTTTTGCGCCTTCCACCGACAGCAAGGCGCCTGCTCCGGGAAAAGGGATATATAAGGATATTAAGACATTCAACGAAGTTTTCGATTTGGTGAAGAAGAACTATGTTGATGAAGTAGATCCGCGATCACTTATTCAGGGCGCCATCAACGGCATGATAAAAACTCTTGATCCGCACAGCGCTTTTATGAACGCCGAGATGTACAAGGAACTGGAGGTGGAAACGAAGGGCCACTTTGGCGGAATCGGCATAGAAATTACCTTGTTGAAGGATGTTTTGACGGTTGTGTCGCCCATCGAGGACACGCCTGCCTACCATGCCGGTATAAAACCGGGCGATCAGATTATTAAAATTGACGGCAAGTCCACTAAAGATATTACAATTATGGAGGCCGTCCAGAAGATGCGCGGTCCTAAGGATACGCAAGTGACGATTACCATCATGCGGGAAAAAATGGACAAGCCCAAAGATTTCGTCTTGAAGCGCGCCGTTATCCAGATCAGGAGCGTGAAAGCCAAAACCTTTGAAGACAATATCGGGTACATCCGGATAGCCTCTTTTCACGAAAAAACAGCCGATGATTTGCGTAAAGCTCTGAAGGATGTCACGGGTAAACTGCGTCCCATAAAAGGGCTGGTGCTGGATTTAAGAAATGATCCGGGTGGTCTGCTCGTTCAGGCAATTGAAGTATCGGATATCTTTCTTAAATCCGGTATTATTGTTTCTACACGCGGTCGTACAAAGAACATGGAATCCAAAATACAAGCAAAAGACAACGGCAATGAAATAACCTGTCCGATTGTTGTTCTGGTTAATGAGGGTACGGCCAGTGCCGCGGAAATAGTGGCCGGCGCACTTCAGGATAATGGCCGGGCTCTGGTGGCGGGAACGCAGACATTCGGCAAGGCTTCGGTGCAGACGATAATACCGCTGGAAAATGGTTCGGCGCTGAAACTGACTACCGCCCGTTATTATACCCCCAAAGGACGCTCCATTCAGGCGGAAGGCATAAAACCGGATATCTTCGTGAAATACGTCAGGCATACAGAAGATGCGGATAATGACTGGGGCGACCGGATCAGGGAAAAGGATCTTAAAGGGCACATCAAACCGGCTAAAGAAGACGGCACCAAACTCGACGAAACGATGCTGAAGGACGCCATGGATCTTTCGGATTCGGCCAAGGATAATCAATTGAAAACGGCAATTGATATCTTGAAGAGCTGGGAGATCATGAAAAAAAAATCGACCGGCTGATTTTGATAAAGGGCTCTTCAATACCAACATATGAAACTGTTGAAACGTTTTCTGAAAATTCTGCTGATATTATTAATTATTTTATCCATCGCGGCGATAATTTACGTTTTGCAGTGGAAAGAAAAACCGGCGGAATTAAAACCGCCGAAAAAAGAAGCAAAGCAGGCTGAAAAAATAAAGACGGAGCTGCCGGAAAAAGAAAAGAAGAAAAAGCCCAAAGAAAAAGAAGTGGCCGCAATTCCTGAAATCCTGCCGGAAAAGGAAAAAGAAAAAAGAGAAAGCGAAAAGCTGGAAAGAAAAAAAGAGAAAGAAAAGGCAGTTGAAACCAGAATAACAAAGATTCCCTCGCAGCGCCGTCAGGTGGCGATAATTATCGATGATATCGGCAACGATCTGAAAGCGGTAAGAGAACTTCTGAAAATCGATGCCGATATCACCTTCGCCGTTATGCCTTTTTGCAGTCATACGCGGGAAGCAGCCGAAACCGTGCATCGCGCCCGCAGAGAAATACTTTTGCATTTGCCCATGGAACCCGCATCCTATCCCCGCGAAAATCCGGGGAAGGGCGCTCTCTTTACCGATATGAACGAAGAAGAGCTTCTCTTCCAGTTGAACAAAAACCTGGCTTCCGTGCCCCATGTTTCGGGAGTCAATAACCATATGGGGTCAAAGTTCATGGGTGATGAAAAGAAGCTGAAGCTGGTTTTTGACCGGTTAAAGGCTAAAAACATGTTTTTCATCGATTCGAGAACAACACCCAATTCGAAAGCTTCAGCAGCCGCTAAAAAAGCAGACCTGCCGATCGCCTCACGAAGGATATTTCTGGATAACAACCGCAATTATAATGAGATTTACAAAATATTAACCGGCGTTGCCCGGGATACGGAAGCCGGCAATATTACGCCGACTATAATTATCGGCCATCCATATCCGGAAACAATACGGGCGATAAGGGATGCCAATAAAATACTGCGGGAAAAGGGTGTGGTTATCGTCCCGGTTTCTAAGCTGGTAAAAGGATAAAGCGTGGCAAGGCTGTTCATTGTTTCATTTGAACTGAAAATATCTTAGAGCCGGGAGAGAATAATTATTTCCTATGCAAAAAAGACATAAATATCGAATACTGCCGTTGGCGATGGCAATTCTGGCGTTCACCGGCTGTTGTTTCACTTCTTCTTCTCTGGTTCATTCGGATAAAAGTTCCGCTTCATCAATACATCATTATTCGCTGAGTGTTCTTCTGCGCCTCGACGGACAGGTTGACGAGGCAGCCACGGAGCTGGAAAAGGCGCTTAAAGAAGACCCTGATTCCGTTTACCTGAAAACGGAGCTTGTTTCTCTTTATGCGGAAAAAGGGGAATTATTCAAGGCGGTGAATTTGGGTGAGGAGACGCTGGGCCTGGATCCGGACAACAGCGATCTGCATCAGATTATGGGCGGTGTGTATCTGAACATCCGTGAATATCAAAAGGCAATAAAAGAATACAAAAAAACGATTGAACTGGAACCGGACAATGAAATCGCCCATCTTTACCTGGCCACAATTTATGCAGAAGAAAAGGAATACGGCAAGGCGGAAGAAATATTCATCAAATTACTGAAACTGGATCCCGACAATATAATGGCCATATACTATTACGGCAAGGTGCTGTCGGAGATGCAAAGATTTGATGCCGCGGCCGAAATGTACCAGAGGGCAATTTCCACCAGGCCTTATTTTGAAGCGGCGGTATTCGATCTGGCCGCCCTCTACGAAAAGCAGAAGAAAATAGATAAGGCCATCGAGGTCTACCGCAATTACATCGAAATCAATCCCGCACGCATGAATTTGCGGGTGAAGATCGGAGACCTTCTCATTAAAGAAAAGAAATATGAGGCCGCAAGGGAGGAATTTCAGCAGTTGCTGGCAATTAATCCCGACAATGTTGACGTTCGAGTTGCCCTAGGGCTTTTATATTACGAAATGAAGCGCTTTGATTTAGCCGTTGTGGAATTTTCGAAGGTGCTGGAGAAAAATACCGGCGATGATCGTACCCGTTATTTACTGGCCAGCGCTTATGAAGAAAGCAATAACAGCAAATCAGCGCTGGATGAATATAAAAAAATATCCGCCGCATCCAATTTGTACACAAATGCCAGAATTCACGCGGGCATGATGCTGAAAAAAGAGGGCAAGCTGCCCGAGGCAATTCAACTGATAAAAGAATCGATTGCCAAAAAGAAGGATGAACCTCCATTTTATCTTTTTTTATCCTCTCTTCACGAAGAAAACAAAGATTTACCCGGCGCGGAGAAAATTTTAAAAGAGGGGCTTGCCGTTATTCCCGGAAATATCGACATGCATTACAGCCTGGGCGCTATTTATGAAAAGACGAACCGCTTCGCGGAAAGCATCCGGGAAATGGAGACGATTTTAAGCATCGACCCCGACAATGCGGAAGCGCTTAATTTTATCGGCTACAGTTACGCCGACCGCGGCATAAACCTGGCTGAGGCCGAGAAATTGATTATTAAAGCATTGCAAATCAAACCGGACAATGGTTATATAATTGACAGTCTGGGCTGGGTATATTTTAAGCAGGGAAAATTTGCACAGGCGCTTTCCCGGATAAAGAAAGCGATGGAGATTATGCCGGCGGATGCAGCCATAATTGAGCATCTGGGAGACATTTATCTGAAAATGGACAGGTTAAAAGAAGCACGGGAAGCCTATGAAAAGGCGCTGAAAATTGATCCCAAGAAAGAATCGCTGCAAAAAAAACTGGAAAGTTTAATAAAGAAAAAATGAGTTCATTTTCTTTCCGAGAATAAACACAATTTTGATTGTGCAGATAATTACTTCAAACGATCCAAGAAACTTTTTCTATGCAAAGTCGATTTTACCTTTTGAGAAACGTTCTGTTTTTGATTATCCCGGTGATATTGAATGCAGGATGCGCTAAAAAAGCAGTTATTTTCCACTATCCTTCAACGCAAAACATCCTTTCGGCGATTTCCAATGCCGTTTCGAAAACCGATACATTGAGCGCTGCAGCCCGGATCAACCTGGTCACGCCCCAGGGTTATTTCCCGCTGCGGGCAGCCCTCGTCATCAAAAAACCATCCTATCTGCGTATGGAATTTATTCCCCCTCTGGGGCCGCCGGATTTCTTCCTGGCGGCGACTTCCCAAGAAATGAAGGTCTTATTGCCGGGGAAAGGTGAATTTTATCAAGGGACGCCCGACAGCCGCAACCTGGCGAGATTTCTCCCCTGGGCGGTCAATATTGAAGATATTGTGGCGATATTTACGTGCACCTATCCTCCTTTAACCGGAGATATCGCTTATCAGTCTTACCCGGAAAAAAATAATCTGCGGGTAGAAATGAAGGTTGAAGGTAAAGTGTTGCAAAAGCTATGGATAGAACCTGCCGGTCGTTTAAGCAGGCTCGAGCGCTTGGATGAAAACGGGAAATTACTTTATACTGCTTCATTTTCCGATTATAGGGAAGACAGCCCGATTGCCGGCGAAATCGATGTCAGGACGGCGGACGGCATTGCTTCCATTGATCTAAAATATTCTGATCTTAAAATTGAAAAAACAGATGATTTGTCGATTTTCGACTTGCCTGTGCCTGCCGGATTTAAGAAAGTTATCATAGATTAACGTTATTCTGCTGGCCAGCCTTAAGTGATGAATATTAAACGTTAAAAACTGCTTTCAATATTTTTAGAGGTACGCATGTGAGATGAAAAAGAAGGATAAGACAAGGGAACTGTGCCTGGAAGAAATTCGAAAACATGAGCAATTAAGCGAGTTGGAGAAAACGGAAGCGAAGCGCAAACTGGCTGAAGCCGAAGAGCTCTACAAGACGCTGGCGCAAAGCGCTTTTGCCGTCGTTTTCATCGTGCAGGATAGTAAATTCCGCTTTATTAACACGAGAGCCATTGCATATGCCGGTTACACATCGGAAGAACTTGTAGGCCAGAGTTCGGACGTCATGGTTTACCCGGAGGATAGAGAAAAAGTAAAAAAATTGTCCAAAGAAATGCTTGCGGGAGAGCGTAATACCGCATTTGAATTTCGAATGGTGACCAAACTCAATCAACTTCGATGGATTTCGCAGACGGTGTCGCCCATTCATTATGACGGCAGGCCCGCCATTCTCGGCAATGCGCTGGATGTTACGGATCTCAAACAGGCCGAAGAGCTCTACAAGACGTTGGCGGAAAGCTCTTTTGCCGTCGTTTTCATCGTGCAGGATGGTAAATTCCGCTTTATTAACACGAGCGCCATTGCGTATGCCGGTTACACGTCGGAAGAACTTGTGGGGCAGGATTCGGACATCATGGTTTACGCTGAGGATAGGGACAAAGTAAAGAGGATGTCCAAAGAAATGCTTGCGGGAACGCGCAATGCCGCATTTGATTTTCGGATGGTGACTAAACAGAATCAACTCAGGTGGATATCGCAGACAGTGACGTCCATCCATTATGACGGCAGGCCTGCCATTCTCGGCAATGCGCTGGACGTCACGGATATTAAACAGGCGGAAGAAGCACTCAGAGAAAGTGAGAGATTGTACAGCATTATTCTGGGGTCGCCTTTTCCCACTTTTGTGATCGGGAAGGATCATAAAGTTCTGCACTGGAATAAAGCGATGGAGATTCTCAGCGGAGAAAAAGCCGAAGAAGTAATTGGTACAGTGCAGGATTTAAAAGCCTTTTACGGGAAAGAGCGTCCCTGCATGGCGCATCTTTTGGTCGACGGCCTGATGGAAGCGCTTCCCCAGTACTATTCCGGTCAGTATGTCAATTCCAGTCTAACGGACCGAGCATATGAGGTGACGGAATTTTTCCCCAAAATAGGAGAAGAAGGCCGTTGGCTGCGTATTACTGCCGCCGCTATCCGGAATTCAAAGGGGGATATGATCGGAGCTCTGGAAACACTGGAAGACGTTACTGAAAAAAAACGCATGGAAGAGGCGCTGCGGGAGAGCGAGGAAAGATACCGTGAATTGAGCATCGTCGATGCACTGACCCATTTATACAACTCCAGACACTTTTACAGTCAACTGAAAATGGAAATAGACCGTGTCAACCGTTATGAATCACATCCACTGAGTCTCATGCTGCTCGATCTGGACAACTTTAAGACGGTCAACGACAGTTATGGTCATGTCGAGGGGGATCAGGTTTTGTCGCGGCTCGGCCAGGTTATCAAAAGATGCATGCGTAAGACGGATTCCGCGTATCGTTACGGGGGTGAGGAATTTACCATCCTCCTGCCGGTGACAACAAGCAGGAATGCTGAGGTAATAGCAGAAAGAATCAGAACGGAGTTCAAAAAAGAGGATTTTACTCCGGCGCCGGGTAAAGTTTATCATATGACGGTGAGCATTGGACTTGCTGAATACAGGCCGCAGGAAGACATGAAAGCGTTTGTGCACAGGGTTGATCAGCTTATGTACCAGGCCAAGAAAAATGGAAAAGACAGGATTTGTTCCGAATTATAGCACCGATAGGAGTTGCCGGAGACTGCCATGAGTTGACTGATTGCGAAAAATATGCATAATTACGACCGGCTATGGAAGAAGGTTGCAGCGTTGGTTTAAGAATGTATGAAAAGCCTTCCGTAATATTCAAAAAATGGAGAATACATGGCGAATAAATATTACATGGCGTCCATGATAGTTTTCTTGAGTATGGTCATGCTGTTGTGCCAGGCGACTGCGGGTCTTGCAAAATCAGCGAAAACGAGGTCTTCTCAGCGAAAGTCTTTATCTCTTCAAGCCGGCCGCAAAGTTCCGCAAAAACTTTTTTTGCGCTCGGCCGTTGTTTTGGTCGAGGATCAACAGACGGGAGAACTCCTGATTCAGAAACAGGCGACGGCGGTCGCGCCCATCGCGTCCATTACCAAACTTATGACCGCCATGGCAGTGCTTGACGCCCGGATGGACCTTCAGGAATCGCTGACCATCGAAGCTGAAGACAAGGATTTTATGCGGCATAGCCGCTCGCGGCTGCCGGTGGGAACGAAACTTCAACGCCGGGATGCTCTGCTGCTTGCCCTCATGTCTTCCGATAATCGTTGCGCCCACGCCCTGGGGCGCATCTATCCGGGAGGGGTCAATGCCTGCGTCGCCGCCATGAACGCCAAGGCCCGGTCGCTGGGGCTGTCAGAA
>Ga0302251_1000829_pt1:22500-23546 | contig 23546 bp, 17 predicted proteins | sample AAG_RA_Gln_MG_FD_193534 | JGI IMG/M metagenome (GOLD analysis project Ga0302251, IMG submission 193534) | Enriched activated sludge microbial communities from anaerobic digester in WTTP, New Holstein, Wisconsin, United States - AAG_RA_Gln | ecosystem: Engineered > Bioreactor >...
ATTTTGGGGAAGAGTTTTGTTAAATGCCGCTTCAAGTCAAAAACAATGGGAAGAGATGAATAAAAATATCGAAAAAATGGCCGAGGAAAATCCTTTTATGAAATTATTTTTGACGTCTTTTGGTTGGTCGAGCCCGAAAAAAGAAAAAGAAGAAGATATAATTGTCGAGTTTACGGAAAAGTCCACTGCCGTGCAAAAGGAATTGATCAAAGCATTTTTAACGATGTTTGATGTAGTTCCGAAAGAAAAATATCTCAGCGTGGTGCAAGAGAATGAAGAGTTACGGATAAAGATTACCCAGCTCGAAAACATCATTCAAAGTTATAAAAAAATGACAGAAAACGAAAGTTATCATCCGGAAAAAGTAATGGACAATTTGACGCAGATTATGAACAATCAGACGCAGCAGTTCAAGGAGCTGATGAAACAATTGAATGCACCGCTGAAAAAAACAACAAACGGCAAAAAGAAATAGGCGCAACACGGGAAAAAACTGTGGATTAAAAAAGAAGTAACCCCCAATAAGGCAAATTGGGGGTTACGATGTACTTGAACAATTGATTAAAACCAGCTTTTGGAGCTCCAGATGTCTTCCTGCAGGCCTTTTATGTCTTCCTGGACCGCCAGATAGAGGCTGGCATTCTGGATGGCGAGGCCGCCCTGGTAAGCCAGGGCAGTAACTAAAGTAATTTCATCTTCAGCAAAACTTCTTTTTTTGTCGCTGTAAAGTCGCAAGACGCCAATGACGGTATCCTTCGATTTTATCGGAACGCACAATATGGATACGATGCCCTCTTCTTGTTTTTCTTTTTTGTATTGAACCCCAGCATCGGTTGCGGCATCTTTTACCACAACAGGCTTGCCTTTGAGCGCCTGAGCGATACTTTTTTCGGCGGATATTTCCCCTTTTTTTAAGTACTTATCACTTAAACCGTAACTGGCGACAAGTTTTAAGGTGCGCCGATCTTCATCCAGCAGCCTTACCGAAGCTGCTTTTACATTAAAGTTTTTCGCCAGATCCTCGGTCAGGGTTTGGAAGATATTCT
>Ga0302251_1000831_pt1 | contig 23501 bp, 26 predicted proteins | sample AAG_RA_Gln_MG_FD_193534 | JGI IMG/M metagenome (GOLD analysis project Ga0302251, IMG submission 193534) | Enriched activated sludge microbial communities from anaerobic digester in WTTP, New Holstein, Wisconsin, United States - AAG_RA_Gln | ecosystem: Engineered > Bioreactor > Anaerobic >...
TTGAGCTTTCTCAGATGATATTTTATACCATCCTCGCTCAATGCCAGCTCTTGTGCCAGCTCGCGACGGGTAATAGATGGTTTCTTCTTTAGCAAAAGAACGATTTTTTCTTGGGTAGTTTCTTGGGTAGTTTCTTGGGTAGCACTACCCTTGCTACTTACTTTTCCCCGCATTGTATCCAGATAATTATCGGAAAATGGGAATTCCACCCAGAGATCATGTCCTTCCAGTTGAATACTGGGAGGCGGCGAATCCGAACTACGGCAAGCTGAGAATATTCGTTCAATCCCCCGACCCCAGGATTCAATTTCCCCGGAGCGGAAAAAAGCGTTTGCCACATCGGGATTATAGGGATGGGATGCATGTGCGCCCAATAATGTTTTCAAACTCCACTCTTCAGGCAGTACTGCAGGATTCCAGATTTTCAGTTTGTTCTCATAGACCCGAATCTGTATTGGCGCAGGCACTGAATAATCTCTATGAACCAGCGCATTAAGTACGGCCTCGCGCAACGCCTCGTAAGGTACTGGGAACCGCTCGATTCTCTGAAGACCTTCGTAGATGATGGCGGCTTTCATGTATGATGGTTTTTCATTATATGTAAGCTATCTCAAAAAAAGACTCCAAATAGATTCTATGGTGTTAACATTGAATTATTCGAATATCGATACGAGGCTCAAAGATATGTTATCACAAGAGAAGTAGGAAAAGGAAATCATTAAGGTACTGGCCAACATGGATAAGTTCATAGTAATAAGGAATGGTAAAGAAAGGATCTGTTCATCCTGAGAAAATAAACGAGAACAATTGGACTTGTTTTCCCACGCTCGCAATCTTTGATAAAAAAACACATGATACAGACTGGGCAATGCAACCGCGCTGTCGCAAGTAAAGCAGGATAACTCGCGAGAGGAAACAGGCAGAACAGAATCGCATACTCTGCCAGGCAAAGCGGGATACAATCGACGGGCCCTTCTGGTTAACGGGCCTCTTTGGCGTACTGTCATAGATTTTTCAATCGCGAGGTCGGTAATGAAAGGATTCGTCGTCAGGGGAAAGGCCGCGCGCGGGAGAACGGATTTCACAATCGGCAAGAATAATGAAAGAAAAGCAGGAACCTGGTATCTTCGCTGATGAGATCTACAAAAGTCTTCGAAATCTAAAGGGTAAAGGGGTGAATTTATGTTTGACAGGTCCCGCTTGAAGGGTGTTTTGGTAAGCTATAAGCAGAAGTTTGCCCATCAGCAGTGGCCAGATGAAAAGTATAAATGGGAGGCTGTGAAGTGGTTTCAAGATAATTGGGATGTCAACGCCTTGGATTTTGCAGAAATGCTGAGTCGTTCTCTCGCAAAGACGAATAATCTGCTGGCGTCTGCGACGTATTTCCCGGCGGGAATGATACAGAACTTTGCCAAGGCAGCGCCGGAAGAAGTGCGGGGAATGTTTATTGATCTCTTTGATGAAGGTAAAGAGGTCTATGAACGTATTGAAAGCTTCAAAGTGAAATCTGCAACGTTACTTGAAGAATACGGAAATGGGGCTAAGCAGCATTATCAGAACGAAAATTCAATTAGTACTTATTTGTGGCTTCGTTACCCTGATAAGTACTACATATATAAATTCAGCGAGATAGAAAAGATTGTGAGCAAGCTTAAAAGCAACTATAGCTTCAGAAGAGGCGCATATGCTGATAATATAAGGAACTTCCTCAAGCTATATAACGAAATTTGCGCTGAATTGAAGCAGGATGAAGAACTCATAAATTTGCTGAAATCGCAGCTTACTGAGAGTTGCTATCCGGATCCCGAACTCCGCACGCTCACTATAGATGTTGGGTTTTATATTAGCCGCTCTCACAATGAAACACCTTCTGAAGAGTGGCGTCCCAGAGATTATTCACCGGGGTTATCAGTTGATGACTGGGTAAGACTCCTTCAAGATAGTGAGGTATTCTATCCTAGCAGTCTAGAGATTATGAAGCGTATGAAAGACTACGGAGGGCAGGCTACGTGCACCCAACTTTCTATCAAGTATGGCGAAACGAAAAATTTCTACAATACAGGATCATCAACTCTGGCAAAGCGGATAGCCAAAAAAACAGGATGTCCAACAACGGATAGCGACGACAAGAATTTCCGCTGGTGGCCGATCTTGTATGTTGGCAAGAATGCTAGTGATGACGAGGACGGCTCTTTTATATGGAAGCTACGTGATGAGCTGGCCGAAGCACTTAATAGAATAGATCTCTCCGAAGTACAACTATGTGCTCCTCCTAATCCCGACCCTCCAATAGATGGTCCAAATCCATCTGGTGGTGATGATGAAGATAAGAAACTGATAACCACGAAGAACATTATACTTTACGGTCCCCCTGGAACGGGCAAAACTTACAGCGCTATTCAGTACGCCGTTGCTATTGTCGAGGAAAAACCGATTGCCAAAGTAAAGGCTGAGGACTACGGAGAAGTGTTCAGTCGCTATTTAAAATTTAAAGACAACGGAATAATTGCCTTCACGACGTTCCACCAGTCTTTCAGCTACGAGGAATTCATCGAGGGGATACGCCCCGTTGTTTCCCCGGAAGAGAAGGCCAAAGCGGGTAGTGAAATAGAATACGAGATTCACGATGGAATTTTCAAAACGTTCTGCGATAATGCCGGAAAACCTGTCGGGGAAAGGGTAGACACAGATCTGGAGATCGGGAAGAACCCAACAGTATGGAAGGTTTCACTTGAAGGCTCGGGCGAAAACAACACAAGAAAAGAGTGCATGGAAAACAACCATATTCGTATCGGATTTGACGAATACGGAGAGAACATTTCTGATGCTACGGATTTTGCTGAATGCGGTGGAAGCAATGTTCTTAACGCTTTTTACAACAGGATGCAGATTGGCGATATCGTTCTTTCATGCTATTCGGGCAAAACGATCGATGCCATTGGAGTCATTACGGGGGAGCCGGAATGGCGCAACGAATACCCCCATTATAAACGGGTGCGCAATGTTAAGTGGCTAGTAAAAGGGATTAACGAGGATATCGTCGACCTCAATGGCGGAAGAACAATGACGCTTTCAACTGTGTACAAACTATCTGTCTCCGTCTCAGATGTACTGCAAATGCTCAGGAGTCTGAAGCCAGATCTATTCACAGAGAAAGTTAAGATACCAAACCGAGTCTTCATAATAGATGAGATTAACCGCGGCAATATTTCCAAGATCTTCGGCGAACTCATAACTCTTATAGAATCGTCAAAGCGAATAGGCGCAAGCGAGCAGCTACGCGCGAGATTGCCCTACTCCGGGCAGAATTTCGGTGTACCGGATAATGTCTATATCATTGGAACCATGAACACTGCCGATCGTTCAATTGCATTGATAGACTCCGCATTGCGCCGCAGATTCAGCTTTGTCGAAATGCAGCCAGACTCCACGACACTCGAAGGTGTACATGTGGAGGGCATCAACATTGCCAGAATGCTCGATACAATTAACAAGCGCATCACGGTTTTACTCGATCGCGAGCATACGATCGGGCATTCCTATCTGCTTCCGCTTAGGAGAAGCTCGACTATTGAGACTCTTGCGGAGATTTTCGAAAACAGCATAGTTCCCCTCTTGCAGGAGTATTTCTATGACGACTATGAGAAGATCCGGCTCGTATTGGGCGACAACAGAAAGCCTGACGATAGCACCCGCTTCATCGTGAAAAAGACCGATACTGTTGATCTGTTTGGTGGCGCTGAAATTGACTTTCCGGAGTATTACGAGGTGAACAGAGAGGCCTTCAAGAGGATTGAAGCCTATGAGTTCATATAACATGATTTACAGTATAACTGAATACAGCGGGTTTACGAGTGAGAAGGCGGTAAATGGATATAAGGCCTTGCCCAAGAAGACCTTTGAAGCACTGGAGAACTTCATCCTCGCCAATGTTTCTGAAAAGGAAACAGAGGCGATCGAACTTCTTTCGCTATCTGCTCGACGGGGCATAGGAAAGGTCATAACTGCTCGTAACTACGTTGGGCTTGTAGCGATGACTGACGGGACGGTAATCGAGATCCTCCCCAAAATCGCGGGCGACGAGTTCAGTGAAGATGACACAAAACGAATTTTTCTTGAGATGCTTAAGACTCTAAGAGATATCACGTTCAAAGACTTCAACGTGTCTCGCCTTCACACCGATCGCCTGAACCTCTTCGAGATCTTTATAAAGATGTTCCTGGATGAGGTAACTGCTCTCACGAAACAGGGCCTTAAATCAGCTTACACGCCTGTCGAAGCAAACGAGAAATTCTACAAGGGGAAGATCCTAGCATCGCAGAACATCAAGTATAATCTGGTCAACAAACAGCGCTTCTATGTCCTCTACGATGAGTTCAATATGAACAGACCTGAAAACCGTCTGATAAAGTCCACTCTTCGTTTTATTCTAAAAGCTACGCATGATGGGCAAAACCGTCAGTATGCTTCTCGGCTGCTGACTCTCTTTGATCGCGTAGATTATTCCGCAAGCTACTATGAGGACTTTTCGAAGTGTTTAATCGATCGCAGCATGAACCACTACGACAAGGCCCTGTCGTGGTGTCGTGTGTTCTTGCTGGGGAATAGTTTCACAGCCTTTTCCGGGAGTGAAGTCGCGCTTGCGCTTCTCTTCCCGATGGAAAAGGTGTTCGAGAGTTTTGTCGCTGCGAAGCTGCGTAAGCATATTAGTAAAGAAATCTATTTAAGAACACAGGACAACAGGTACAGTCTATTTGATAGTCCGCGGCGGGCTTTTGCGCTTCGCCCGGATATTGTGCTGGAATTTGGAGAGCGCACAGTCGTTATGGACACCAAATGGAAACTCCTCTCAGATACCGAGCGAAACAGCGGTATTTCCCAGTCCGATATGTACCAGATGTACGCATATGGCAAGAAGTACGGGGCCGACAGGATCGTCTTGCTTTATCCCTATTCCGACAGGATCAGCAGGACCGATATCGGATACGCCTCCAATGACAACGTTAAGGTTGATGTACGTTTTGTTGACCTTAGAAATCCCGATGAGAGTCTTTCCGAGCTGTTGTCAGAGGTGACTGAGGCGCTTAAATGGATAGGATAAGGCTATGATTCTATACTACTTCATGAAATACTGGTGGGTGGTATCTACTGAAATCATTGTACTTGCTAAACCAGAGACAGGCCAGGAAGCGACGCTTTGAAGATCAACGGGGACGAAATATGCAAGGGAATGAATCAAGCATTGATTTTGACTTTTAGGGAGTGGAAGAATGACTTTTCAATCTTTTCGTCAGATACTTGATTACGCGGATTTGTGGAAATACATCGCCGAGCTTTACGATTTCGCAGGTCAGCTGGAAAACTTTGACGATCTGCTGAAGGCAACGGAAGGGCTCTTGACTTCAGAGAAAGCCTTCATCCTGGCCCTCGCGGGAGTCTATCACGACAGAGATACAATAACCTTCACTGAGCTTAACAGGGCTCTGAACAAGACACACCGGGAAGATTTCGCCGAGTGGTGGACGCACGAATTCTACCACCGCTGGAACTACTTCTCCTGGGGCCCGGGCGACATTACCTTTCTGGTATCTATGAAGGCCGAAGGCAGCGACATAATCGAGAAGATAGAATTGAACGAAGCTCTGATAATCCTTCGCGAAAGCTACCCGAAAATGCTTGACCGTGATATGGTGAGGGCTCTAACTGAAGGTACACTCCAGACCGTAGGCGCCTTCTATAGCATGAAGGAAAAGAACCTCCCTCGATAATAATACTTTGTGATTGCGATAGACTCGGGTTAATGATTCCCGGATGTCTACTGCGCCAAGAGAGCAGCTCCTTATTCAAAGTTTGACAGATAGAAATCTAAGAACAGCTAAACAAGGGAGAATTCGAAGAAGAAAACAGACGTACCACCGCAAGACAGGAGGTGCTGTATTGGAATTTAAGAGTGCTGAGATCTACAAGCGCTCGCTTATTCATGAGGAGTACGGAGGGAATAGACAGAGCGGGATATCATATCCTGCCAAACACTACATGGTTTTCATCTTCACAGGCTTTTCGGGAGAAGAATACGGTTACAACGATCGCTGGGAGAATGGATACTTCCTCTATTATGGTGAAGGCCAGGAAGGCGATATGGAGTTTGTAAGAGGCAACAAGGCGATCAGAACCCATAGAGAGAAAGGGAAATCTCTACATCTCTTTCAGAAAGTCAGGAAAGGCATCGTCAAATATCTGGGAGAGATGGAATATGTCGATTATTTCGTAGAAGAGGGCCGTGACACCGAAGGCAACCTCCGCAAGGTGATCGTGTTCAAATTGAAGCCAAAAGAGAGATGACTGCAGTTTGAAGCCGGGGTTCTTGCTGCGCCAAACAGGAACGATTTGACCAGGCTTTAGTATTGAATATGGCACCGAGGGTGATTACGGTGATTATGTTCGACAGAGTGTGGAAGATGCTTGATGAAATCGATGCAACCGACAGAAAAAAGGCATTCGATGCAATTGTTGAGCTGCTCTCATTCTCTAAGGATGAAGAGATGCTCCAGCTTAGAGATGACTTGATAGCCTTCGAGGACGATATCCTCGATGACTCGGAAGATCCTATAAAGACGCTTCTAGAAGGTGAAGGTACAGAATGAACGGGTCTGACTCCTGATTCTGCAGACGGATCTGCGTATTTGTTAAATTGCTTGGCGGATGCACTTACTCTGAAAGGTGATCTGTTCAAGATGGGTTTTCTGAGTAAAAAAGATATGATTTTAGTGCAAGGTTTTGCGTTGGTTGTTAGATTGCAGAGGAGATGCTTTCATGTATTCTTTCAATCAATGGTGTGAAACAAATACTCGAAACATACATCGACAGTCTTGTTGACAACTTCATAAGACAGCCGTGTTAAACGAGGACAACATCATTAGGCTTTTATCATTCTCTTTCAGTCTTCACGTTGACGACTGCAAAATCCCTGTAGGCTCCATCAATAGGTAATTATACTTGATATCCATCTAGAACAATTAAGAACTCCCCCAACTTGAAGGATCGTGTTTCAGCAAGAAGCATATGCTATAATTACAAATAACGGCAATTCTATATATTAATTGCCATTATTTGTAGGTGATTCCAATGGAAAAGATTAGCCAAAATCAAGTAAATGAGTGGTTCAAAAACAATCAGTTTCTTACGCACTATCAACTGATCAATGAACTGAAGAAGCTTTTCTCTAATATGAAAAATGGTACTTATTATTCAATCCTTCACCTTTTGAAGAGAGATGGACTCATCAGAAACGTCAGAAGAGGCCTCTATGAAGCCGGAAGCAAACGTGAGTTCGAACCCGCCGTATCGAAGGAACTCTCCGGTTTGTTCAAGAAGCTTCGCAAGAGCTTCCCGTACCTGGAGAGCCTGTGTGTCTGGAACAGCATATGGCTAAACGAATTCACTGTTCAGCAGGCGCTTTCTTCTATGGTGATCATAGAAACTGAGCGAGGCACAGAGAACAGCGTGTTTGAATATATCAAAGCATCCTACTCCCGGGTGTTCATCGATCCGACTCCGAAGGAGATAAACAATTACATTCTCGGATGCAAGAAGTGTTTCGTTGTAAGGTCGCTTGTAACTGAAGCCCCTGTAACGTCCTTTGATAATGTCGCCATACCGAGGTTAGAGAAAATACTTGTCGATCTTGTCTGCGAGAGGGACCTCTTCGTATCATTTCAAGGAGAGGAGTTATGCAACATATATCACAGGGCTTTGAAGGATTACGACGTGAGTCTGAGCACTCTGAGAAGATATGCCAGGCGACGCGGGAAGTCAGAAGAGATAGACAGGCTCATAGTTAGTTAGGGAGACAAGAGCATATGATTACTTGCCCTTTGCTTCAGAAGTTGGTTGATTGATTTTGAGGACAAGGATTTTGGTGAACATTTGCAGAAATGCTGTGTCGAAATGGTAGAATAAAGTATAAAGGCACTAGAAAGAAGGGAGAATTATGGCAACAAGAACATTCGAGAAAGAGATTTATATCGACCAAAAAGCTGCAGAGAATATGGTAAAAGCAATGAAAGCTGCAAAAAAGCGGCCGAAAGAAGAGCATATAGACGTTAAAGCCTCCATCGAGAGGAGTGTATCTCTATTACCAAAAACATTACGCCGCTAAAGGCCCTGCTAGACAAATACGAAGAGAGTGAAGTGAGGGAGGTTTTATCCCTCTTTTTTTGCACGAAAAACAGCGACGTCGAAACCTTTTTAAGAGACAAAGCGATTACATTCGAGAAGGCCTCGAGAGCCCGGACCTATTTGATACTCGATGAAGAAGCCCTGACTGACGGGAAAATAGCTATCATAGCTTATTTCACGGTATCGATGAAATCACTCAACCTCAGAGAGGGAATCAGCAAGAACGTTAGAAAGCATCTTGACGGCCTGGGAAACAAGCAAGGCTCTACTTTCGTTGTTTATCTCATTGGTCAGCTTGGAAAGAACGACACTTATAGTTCGGAGATAGACGGAAAGGAACTTATAGCCAGGGCAATAGCCACTATCAAAGAGGCCTATGAGGTAGTTGGAGGCCGGTATATTCTCGTTGAGTGCGAGCCGGTCCCAGGCCTCAAAAAGCTTTACGAAGATAATGGCTTCACTTTTCTTCAAGAGTCGCTCGAGAATGACTCATTGATTCAATTCATACGTTTTATTGACCCCTGATAGTAGGTAACTTCACCCCTTCCCCACCAATGGTGTAGAGACTTACGGCTAGCCTCAACCTTTCGCACCGACTGTCACAGAATCCTTAGAGGTCTTTTCTATAAGAGAATTCAGAAACTCCTCAGGAGTGGTGTTTGCCTGCTCGCTCAGTTCAGTGAGCAACTGTGTCGCCTCTTCAGACAGCTTAATGTAGTTATTTGCTTTGGGAGTAAGTGATATCTTGCCACCGAGAGCACTCACTAGCTTGTACATCGTCTGGTATGACAGGTTTTGCTTCCCCCTCTTCGGGCTTTTGGCTATATACAGCTTCTCTTATGTCTTTGCTTATCAAACGAGCAGGAGCATTATTCGAGACAAAACTCTCTCCTGGTTTACCTCTGTAAAAACCTTTCAGACGTTTTTGCATGCAATTCCTTTTTCTTGAGCTTGTTGAATTCTATTCCCGGTCTTTTCAGAAGCGCTCCTTCTTCCCGTTCTTTCTTTCGTTAACTTTCTCTTTGTAGAAATTGGACAGGTTCAGGCTATAAGCGATAGGATCACAAGAAACACAGAAAGTGAAACATACATAATCGACTCTGAAACAAAGACATAGGTATAATTTATCCGGAAAATTAGGAAACAAGGGCCTATCAGTACTTCGACTTGTGTGATTTCTTTCCAAAGTGTTATCATATTTCTGGATTTCTTATAGGATTTCTTGAAAACGGAGGCCGATATTGAAGACACTTGTGCGCTCATACTCTGAAGAACAGGGTGACTTCAGAAGAACCACAAAGTTTATAACTGATAATTATCACCACTTCAGGACCAATTCAACTATGACACTTCCGAGGTTTGTTGACTGGAAGTACGGTCTTTACAGCTCAAAGACTTCAGATCCTGCATTTCTTGAAAACAACGCAACTCTCTGGTTTGATGAATTTGGTAGACTTGTGGCTGTTTTGATCTCGGAAGATGGAGACTCCAGTTTCTCTATATTGACAGTCGAAGGCTACAGGTTTCTCTTCGAAGAAATTCTTAGATGGGCCGTCGACAATTGGGGAAGTAGAAGTGAGAAGATGTCTGTCGAGCTGACGGAATATCAGCGGCGTGAAATAGAGATTGTCCAAAGAAATGGATTCAGGAGCGTCTGGACCTTTTGCACAAGGTTCTTCGATCTGTCTGCTGAGTTGGAAGAACGTCGCTCAATCGATGATGGATTCGAGATCATAGATATGGAGACAACTCCTGAGTATAGAGAGCAAAGAATACTTCGATCAAATGCCTTTGAGGGGAAAACACATGTCTCCGATAGCGAACTCGAACATCAGCTGAAGTTCTATAACAATACCCATCGGTCACCCATATACAATCCCTGGACTGATCTTTGCGTTAAATTCAGAGATGGCAGACACGTTGCAGGCTGTGAGGCTCTAATAGACGCATGGAACAGCACTGCCGACATCGAAAGAGTCTGTACTCATAGCGAGTTTAGAAGAAGGGGTTTTGCAAAGGCATTGATAATTGAGTGTTTGCACAGACTGAAGGAGATGGGATTCAAGACTGCCGGGATAACCGGATTTGGGAAAGAAGCGATCAAACTCTACGGATCACTTGGAGCGAGCGAAAAAATGGAGTCTTTTATCTTTGAACTCGGGAGTCGATAATTAGCTGCCGGGAAGACCGGGCAAGAGGCACACGATCGGCCTCTTGCCATACCCATAGTAACTAATCTGAAGCCTTAACGATAGCCCAGTTTATAAGTCTTTCCAGATACTCCCGGTTCGCTGATTCTGACTGTATGGTCTCTCTGTCAATTATGTATTCCTCAAGCTTCTCGAATCTTACACTAATCACATAATTCCAGCTGGAAAGAAACCGGAGAGAAAAAAGTCATAAAGTACTGTAAGGGAATGATCAAGAACTAGACCTGCTCTCAGGAGCGAATGCACAAAAAAATCGCGACTTTTTTTCCACATTCACGCTTAGACTATTATATAAGGCAAGCGCACGCGACCGGAGAGGATCACTCATTTTTTTCTTCGCATATTTATCTGATACAGCTTAATGAATCCTACAGCTAAAGTTGAAGGTACACTTCTATTTCTCCTGCGAGAAATATATGACTTTATCCATGAGTATTTCCTCATACGCGGCACTTACGGCCAGTTTTGGGTCTATATACGCTCTGAAGGCTACAAAAAGCTCGTTGTAGGTGATCCTCTCATAATTGGATTCAGGCACTACGGCGCAGTAATCCTCGTTATCCGGGTTAGCTTTGGCTATCTTCCAAACATAAAAAAGGTCGGCATTCGGGTCGTCTGGAAGGAACCGCTTCGCGCTTCCCTTAAGGCCGAGCTTGCTTTCCTCGCTCATTTGGCTGTTCACACTCAAGAAACCGAGCATAATCCTCGATTGCAGGGGTAGCAGGTCCTTCACGATATCGCCGGTGTAGAGTATAAAGCTCGAGTAGATGGATTTCCCGGTAAGGGAGTGTATTGGGCCATAAACGATAGCGAAATCTTCGCCAGACTCAGAGAGCTCAAAGGTGTCGGTACGGAAGTAAACGGTATCCCTGGTCTCGCCGAATACATCCGTTATTGTCTGTATGCCGTGATAGCTCTCTTCGAACCACCTGTAGCTCTTCAGCTCGCTGAATTGCAGGCCTTCGTACTCCCTCAGGATGGCCTCACGCAACCTATCCATCGTCTTGGCCAGTTCGAGTTCGGAGGTATCGCCCGTAGCCCTTATCCTGAGAGGTGGAATCGGGAATGGATCGCTCTTGAGATCTTCCGGGGGCGTCACTCTGAAGACCCAGCCTCTGAAATTGCTCTGATAAGGTGGCTTCACGAGTATCTCTTTGTAGCCGACGAGCGGCGGATCGCTGGTATAAAACTCTCTATCGGCTTCATTTTCGAAGAAAGCTGTTCTTAAAAGGAAGGTCAGCTCGTCATCATTATGTTCCAAACCAAGTCTCAACAGGGCTGAAGGAAGTACTTCCGTGTTTACTATTCCAACATCGAAGCCGGCTCTGGCTATTTCTGCTCTCAAAACGGCGTCGGTATTCCTGTCTGGTGTGCTGATTATTATTGTTGGAGCTTTGAAGTTCGTGCCTTCTCTATCTTCCTCTATTGATTCGCCCGTGTTTATAGTGGAAATATTTACAGTGTCCCCGAGGTTCCCGAATATCCTGTGAAATGAATCGTTATAGAATCTACCGGCTATAAAGGTCTGGTAACTGAAATAAACCATCGGTGGCGGCGTCCAGCCGAGATAGATTATCGCCTCGTTCTCTTTCAGTTTGTAGGTCCAGGGGTACTTGTTGGGACTCACCTGACCGGGCCCTTCGGGAATAAGGTAGACGGCGTACGGAGAATCGGCATTGTTGCAAAAACAGCTGGGCAATATATAGTTACCGAACAGGTCGGCCGGATTAAACAGGTACAGGCTACCTTCCTGAACTGTGAAACCCTGGTCCTCCAGTAGGTTTTTGAAGTGTTCGACGCTTTCCTGTGTGAAGCAATTATCGCTGGGAAAAAGAACTACGGCCAAGGACAAGATAAAAAGAATTGAGATCTTTCTCATTTTCCTACCTCCTCGGTTATCGGATTCTGTTTCGTTTGCTTGTAGAAAGCTCTTTATAGGACACACGATTATACAATGCGTTATATGAGTGTCTAGCATTTTAAATAGTGTGAACAACATCATAGCCTTTACCAAGAAAAGGCTTCGGTAGACTCGAGTCCGATCATATTTCAGATTACGCTATCGGATACGCAAGCGCTTTGTGCGTGAAATATCGTTACACCTGATTCGTTCAGGTTATTGCCGGAAAAATCGGGACTCTTTCTTTCAGCAAACTCTACTTCCGGTATCGGAAGTAACTTCCGCCCCCGGAAGCACTTATTCTAAATCAGTTTCCTGCTCTTTCAGATCTGGAAGGAAAGGATATCCTAAAACTCACAATGACCCGGATCAAAATGAGAAATGTACAGGAGCGAATACAACCCGGTCTTTTTCTGCCAATAGAGATGAAGCACACAAGACAACACAATCATGGGCAAATCGCGCAAAGCCCTTTCCAGGCCTAAGTTTTAAGTGCTCCCGTTTTTCCTAAAAATCCGGCTAACAACAGCCACGCGCTCACAATCTTCACAAGCTCAATAATCCTTTCAGGGCGATGAATCAATGCGTTTTGTTCATCCGTGTCGTGTCGAACTCGGGAAAGAAGTGCAGACTCAATGAGGTGTGAAACGCCTTGAGAAAGGATTATAAAGGTTACAACGTTCACAAAGCAGGGAGAAAAGGGAGAGTTTTTGACCTCCCTTAACCATTATTCACTCACCCGACCTAATGTTTGACCCTCTCTTGCAAGTATTCTCAAAAAAACGATCTCAGAGCTTCGTACGCTATGCTTATTGTCGCATCGCTTTGCGTTTCTTCGAAACGCGTTAACTCCATTTTGCGGAGTATTCTGATCTTATTACTCAGTTTCGTCGATCTGCCTCTTCTGATATTAAAGACGCACATTAACATAAGCGTAATTTCGTCTCGTCGGATCGATTGTATACCATCTTCGCCGCTTTCTCTTGCCCGTTCTACCTTCTAGACTTATTTTGAATAACTCTAATACAGTTTACAGAGATCCGACATAAAAAAGGTCAACCGACTTTCAGAAAACCGCGGCGGCGAAAATGGGGACTGACCGGTTCCTATGGTCTGTATCCGATTTTCGCAAAAGAGCCGTACTTCGTAAGGGCAGGCGAAAATGGGGACTGACCGGTTCCTATGGTCTGTACCCGATTTTCGCAAGAAGAGGAGAGAGAAAGAGACTTGTGAGAATTCTAGCCCTCTCGTGAGTGGAGCGAACTCTCGACGTTCTTTCTCTCGTGTTTTTCGCTCTCGTCTTCTCGTGATATTTTCGCAAAAGAGCCGTACTTCGTAAGGGCAAGCGAAAATGGGGACTGACCGGTTCCTATGGTCTGTACCCGATTTTCGCAAGAAGAGGAGAGAAAGAGACTTGTGAGAATTCTAGCCCTCTCGTGAGCGGAGCGAACTCTCGACGTTCTTTCTCTCGTGTTTTTCGCTCTCGTCTTCTCGTGATATTTTCGCAAAAGAGCCGTACTTCGTAAGGGCAAGCGAAAATGGGGACTGACCGGTTCCTATGGTCTGTACCCGATTTTCGCAAGAAGAGGAGAGAAAGAGACTTGTGAGAATTCTAGCCCTCTCGTGAGCGGAGCGAACTCTCGACGTTCTTTCTCTCGTGTTTTTCGCTCTCGTCTTCTCGTGATATTTTCGCAAAAGAGCCGTACTTCGTAAGGGCAAGCGAAAATGGGGACTGACCGGTTCCTATGGTCTGTACCCGATTTTCGCAAGAAGAGGAGAGAAAGAGACTTGTGAGAATTCTAGCCCTCTCGTGAGCGGAGCGAACTCTCGACGTTCTTTCTCTCGTGTTTTTCGCTCTCGTCTTCTCGTGATATTTTCGCAAGAAGATTTGACTTTGCCCCCTGTAATCCTGTATAATTTTTGTAATAAAGGCTGTTGAGCGAGAACCATAGTGGGATGGAAACACATTTCATCATAATCATAGATCTCTTCCCTGAACGGGTTGAGCGAGAACCATAGTGGGATGGAAACACGGTGACAGTTTCTTCATCTTCATTGTACTTGACCAGTTGAGCGAGAACCATAGTGGGATGGAAACCACCGTTACACTGAAACAGTGAGACGATATTACCATGTTGAGCGAGAACCATAGTGGGATGGAAACGTGAGATCTGAAGTATCCCTTCTTGCCGGGATCCTTCGTTGAGCGAGAACCATAGTGGGATGGAAACTAAGCTCTTCTGCCTTGGCCAGTATGGAACTGAGTTGAGCGAGAACCATAGTGGGATGGAAACTTTATTGAACCAAGGCTTGAGTGCCGCCCATAGATCGGTTGAGCGAGAACCATAGTGGGATGGAAACTCAGTGAGCACGTCGAATGCCCACCTTTCCAAAAAAGGTTGAGCGAGAACCATAGTGGGATGGAAACGTAGTACTCATAGTCTATATAATCCCCGACTATGGGTTGAGCGAGAACCATAGTGGGATGGAAACTTGAAATAACCCAGGCTCTCTAGCATTGCCATGATTTGTTGAGCGAGAACCATAGTGGGATGGAAACCCTGCGTACTCATCGAGAAGGTCTTCTATCGTGGAGGTTGAGCGAGAACCATAGTGGGATGGAAACGCGTAAGCCCTCTTGCTGGCTTCTGCCACCCTGTCGCGTTGAGCGAGAACCATAGTGGGATGGAAACACGATATCGGCGGTGTCGTCCACGTCGATTACGACGCGTTGAGCGAGAACCATAGTGGGATGGAAACGGAGTGTTACCCGTTTACAGTGAAGCCCTCCTGGGCGTTGAGCGAGAACCATAGTGGGATGGAAACGGGACAACTGCTATTCGGGCCTGTGTTGAGCCCGTTGAGCGAGAACCATAGTGGGATGGAAACCAAACCTGGCGCCCCTCATTATCCTGAGCGGATCTGTTGAGCGAGAACCATAGTGGGATGGAAACTTTATTGTTTCCTCTACCTTTGCATCACTCTTTTCAAGTTGAGCGAGAACCATAGTGGGATGGAAACTAGTAGAAAGGATATATAATTTACCACCTTTGTAGAGTTGAGCGAGAACCATAGTCTCAACTTATGCACTTCGAGTTAACGAAGCGAGGGAGAAGGAAAAGGATAGAAGAATCAGCAGCGGAAGAGCTTCGAACTAAGTGGATGAAGTAATCGAATTTGATCTCTTCAAGGAAATCCCTGAGAGAGACCTGGTCTTTGACATAGCGATAGAAATTGGCGATCATCCAGGTAGTGAAGGCTAGCTGGACAAGCTCTACATGCTTCTGGAAACTGGTAGAGGAGAAGACCTGGGCCTTGAGGCCGAAGTTCTGCTTGACTGCTTTGAAGTAAGTCTCGATGTAGTTTCTCTTCCTATAATGCTCAAGGATCTCCCAATCAGTCAGAGAAATATCGCTTGAGAGGATGATTCTGTTCTCTTGGTCTGTGTTATGGAAGAGGAGCTTGACAGTGGCATTGTTGTATTTGGGTATCTTCACAATGATAGAAGAGAGACCGCGAGTCTTGTCTCTCAGTTTGGACAGATGGAGCTTGACACCCTGAAAGATAACATTCATCACAGGGTTGAGTCTTCCAATTACTGTGAACCCCATGTCCATAGCCTTCAGAAATATCTCCGAGCAGAGTATTCCTCCATCCATCATGAGGATAGTATCTTTGAAGGGGATCCTCTCCAGCATTCGAATGAACTGGTCTGTGAGATTCTCTTCGTCTCTCAAAGAAGAGAAGAGCGGGAAGTAGAGTTTATCTTTCACCCAGCCTATAGCGCTCAAGAGAGAGACACCGCTCACGATTCTATTCTCTATGGTTGAGTAGAAACTCCCGAGATTCTCGATTCTCTTTCCTCTCCTCTTCATGACAGTTTCGTCCAGAATGATGTACTTGAACTCGAGAGAATTCTCCTGGAGGAATCTAGAGATGTAATCTACTCTCGCGTATGAAAGGTCTCTTGTGGAGAGTGACTGAGAGCTCAACATTCTCGAGATGGAGGACTGAGAAGAAGAACAGAAGCGGGCAAGTCTGCTGGTGTTCTTGTGAGCGGACAGGAAGAGAGCGATGGAATACTCTGCAACAAACCTTCTCTGCTCTATACGGAAGAAGCGAACTGAATCGATGACATCCGAGGTAATCTGTGATATATTCGTTGTGGGCATGAAATCATCCTTTCGTATGGTTTGATCACCACGAATATACGATGATTTCGTGCCTTTTTCAATGACCCTGTTCTATTTCCTTCTTTTAGTTAAGTCAAAGTGCATAAGTTGAGATAGTGGGATGGAAACGCCACAGCTGCCATAACGACTGCGTACAACCCAAGTTGAGCGAGAACCATAGTGGGATGGAAACATCTATGCCTTCAAAAACAAGTATGTGCTTCAATCGGTTGAGCGAGAACCATAGTGGGATGACAGGAGCGGTTGTGAGTGGTGTGTGGTGAGTAGTGAGTGGTAAAGAGCAACAGTGCGAAAATCGTTGGTAAGAGCGAGATCCCGAGAAGCGCTACTGCGAAAATCGGGTACAGACGCCAGGAACCCGTCAGTCCCCATTTTCGCTCTCTCTTTTCTCTCACTCTCTCTCTTTCTCTCCTCTTCTCGCCCTTTCGAAGGACGGGTCCATGCTCTGGGACGGTGGACGGCTTTTCTGAGCGAGAACCATAGTGGGATGATAGGAGCGGTTGTGAGTGGTGAGTGGTTAAGAGCAACAGTGCGAAAATCGTTGGTAAGAGCGAGATCCCGAGCAGCGCTACTGCGAAAATCGGGTACAGACGCCAGGAACCCGTCAGTCCCCATTTTCGCTCTCTCTTTTCTCTCACTCTCTCTCTTTCTCTCCTCTTCTCGCCCTTTCGAAGGACGGCTCTTCCCGCTCTTCCAAGTACGGCTCTATCGCTCGCGAGGCGGAACCGGCCTCACCATGCTCCAGGATCGCAATTCGGGCGAGATTTCGATTTCCTTTGCAACATAGAAGCCGAAGGATTCGTAGAAGCGCAGGTTTGATGGGTTCTGGGTTTCGAGATAACAGGGGAGGGCTTTCGAGTCGGCCTCATGCGTAAGAAGGCTCATGAGTTGCCTGCCGATGCCCTTTCCCTGAGAAGCGGGCGAAACGGCAATGAAGATCAGGTGAAGGTGATGTTCTTTGATGCATTCTTTGTGAACCTTCGAGACTCCCCTGCCGACCTTCATGAGGCGGCCGAGCGAACCTGCCGGAAATGTCAGCATTTTCAGCGCGCCGCCCCTGATCCAGGCGCCGAGGCCCGGGTCTTCTCCGGAGTCGATCCAGAGAATCATTCCGTTCATCCTGGGTGAATCGAAATAGGCATATCCTTTAGTCGAATAAGCCCTGAACATGACTCCGTAGATCTTATTCACGTATTGCTTCGCTTTCTCGCCTGCTACGTATTTGACCATCGGGTCGCCGGTAAACGCCCGGGCCAGAATTTCTATTGCACTTGAATGTTCTCTGTCGGAAACCCTTATCGGTTCTAGCACGCTATCACCCGGTTTCAGCTTGCCTTCATGCGCAGCCAAAGGCTGAACTGGCAATAGTTTTATAGTCTCAGGCAGCACTCGAGTGCCGCCCAGAATACACGCTCTTTGTGACTGGAAGCTTCAGGGTGAAATCTTCTGTCCCACTCTTCACCGCTCACATCGTCTCCCGAGGAAAGAAGCTGGCCAAAGACGACATCCCTGAACCGGGAGACGGCCATGAGTGCCGAAGCCTCCATCTCGACGGTTATGCAGCCTTCGTCGATTCTTCTTTTGACTATCTTCTTCGTCTCTCTGTAGAAGGCGTCGGTTGTCCAGGTCTTTCCCTTTATATAGGGTATGGAGAGCTCTCTCAATGTAGATTCTATGATCTCGATCACGCGCCGATCGACGGATATCTCTCTCGAGGGCGCCAGATAATGGAAGGAGGTCCCTTCGTCCCTGACGGCCGATTCGACCACGATGATTTCGCCTCTCGGAATCTCTCTCTTCAACACCCCGCACGAGCCGCAGGCCACCGTCTTCCTGACACCGAGCGCGATAAGCTCGTCATAAAAGCCCGCCGCGGAGGGAGCCCCGAGCCCCGGATTCAAGAGGGCCACCCGCTCGCCTTTGTGTTCGATCCCGTAGACCGGAAATAGTCCCACTTCGCTTCTTCTGTTCACGATCTTCTTGAGAAGCCCTCTCTCGTTCAGGCTGTCGATTACCCCCTGATAGAAGATAACGATCGCCCTTTCGGGCATGTCGGGGATCGGCGGGATGACCTTCGCCGGTTCTATGACTGCGGGCCTTTCATAATCATGCTCTAGAATGGGTAAACTCTTCTCCATGGCTGCCTCCCCTTACGACGATTATAACAGTGAAGAAGAAACGATATGCTTCGGCCAAAAGACGCCTTTGAAACCGATCTAGCATCAGTAGGTATTAGTGCGATATACATACAATACTTTGAGGTAGCAGTAGTCGTTCCTGCCATCCCAATCAGTCTTCACCCAGCCTAAGTCGCTATTGTCAACGTAGATAACCAGGTCTTTCTCCGGAGGCGGCGCGCCAAAACCTATTCTTACCCACTGGTTGGATGTCGTCAGCTCGTAATGCAAAACTGTCGGCTCGATTACTCCTTTTTGCCAGAAGCTCATGGCCTGATCGATAGTCATTACCCAAATTTCAATTCAAACAACGGCCATCATCTGTACAGTGTTTTTCAGAGCAACGGAAAAATACAAACGCGGCGACCGAAAGAGCGAGCGGTGCCTCCGCCAGAAGAAAAGGCCCGGATGTCCGGGCCTCATTCGTATTGTTTGATCCTCAGGTAGTTTCTCAGTCTTCTTTTCTCAAGCGTTCCCTCTTCGATGGCTTTGAGGACCGCGCAGCCCGGCTCAACCGTGTGGGTGCAATCGTTGAAGCGGCAGCCCCTGGAGAGCTCGGCTATGTCGTTGAAGGCTTCGTCGAGTCCTTCCGTATCGCTCACGGCGAACTCTCTCATCCCGGGCACGTCTATCAGCTTTCCTCCGCCGGGCAGATAGTAAACACTCGAAGAGGTGGTCGTGTGCTTCCCTTTGTGGGTGGACTGGCTCACCTCGCCTGTTTTTGCGGAATCGCCGTTGAGCATGGCGTTGACGAGAGAGGATTTGCCGACGCCGGAACTACCGGCCAGTACGGTCGATTTCCCGCTCAGCAGGCCTGCGAGTTCATCTATACCCTTTCCTGTAAGCACGCTCGTGAATTTCACGGTGTACCCGAGTTCTCCGTAAACCTTCGAATCTTCGAGCGTTCTTTCGGAAAATCCCAGATCGGCCTTGTTGAAGACTATTATCACATCCAGACCGGAACTCCTCGCCGAAGTGATGTACCGCTCTATGAGGCTTTTTTTGTAGGGGGGATCCTTGACGGCAACCACTACAAGGAGCTGGTCTATGTTGGCGGCGACCACCTGTTCGAGGTGCCTTCCCTTCTTTCCGGCGCCCTTTCGAACGAGGCTGCTGCGTCTCTCCTCTATCGCGGTGATGATGCCCTGATCTTTTTGAAGTCTTTCGAAAAGCACCTCGTCTCCGACGGCGAGAATGCTCTTTTCTTCCCTTTCCAGTTTTAGGAGCTTTCCTCTAAGAAGACAGCGGAAAAAATCGCCGTCTTCGGACTTTACGTGATACATTCCCTTTTGAACGTTTACTACTTCACCTTTCATCGATGACCTCCGATTATTGTTTTCGATTTTGAAAAGACTGAATTAAACAAAGACCACAGGCTCCGGAACGCCTGTGGTCACAATAATCGGACTGTTGGTGCCGTCAGCTTATGCGAGCCGTCTGGATGGCGGTGCCGGAACCCGTGGGGTTAAGAAGCATCGTAAAATTATCCTTCATTCTGCACCACCTCCTTTCGACAGATCGAGTTATTATACAACAAGTTCCTCCGTTTTTCCAAGCGGCCGTTTTGAGTATATAATTGATGTGTATAATCGGGTGAGGTTGAGATGAATTTGATTTCTAGAGGGTTATTTTTTCTATTTTTAATTGTCTTTTTATCTGTCGGTCTGGTGGCAAGCGATCCCGCCGATACGCATTCTGCTACCGTAACCGCGTATTTCGAAGATATAGCCAGAGAGATACTGGAACTGAATTCCTTCGAAGAGCTGCTGAAGCTCGAAGGCTTTTTCATCGACGGGCCGCAGGAGCAGCCGGTCGAAACTGTAAAGCAAGATCCCGCGTCCGTTCCGGCCACAACACCGGTCGCCTCCAGGGTTGTGTCTCTTCTTGAGCCGGTTCGCACGTTCGCGGCCACCGAAACGGTGTACGTCGAGTACGGCGGAGGCCCTCTCCCCGGAGGGGTGGAATTCCGCTTCGAGCCTGGAGACCCGGGAATGGGCCTTCCCGATGTGATCGAATTCTATAAAGACGGGGTGTTGATCGACACACTTTCGGGAAAGACTATACTCAGCCCGATCATAGCCCTCGACACGCCGACGGTTGAATGCGAGACCGCCGTGTTCCTCTTTCTCACGGGCGATTACGCAACTCCCATGGGGGCCTTCTATCTCACTCAAACCGACAGGGCCATCTATACGCTCACCGTTGCGGTCGACCCGGGCCAGGTGAGAAACGTAGTGGATATCGACGGCGACGGAACCAAAGAGCTCCGCGTGCTGGACGATCATATGGTCAAATCGCTGGAGGTAACCGAGCTGTCGGAGTTCACGCGCTTCTTCAAATGGACTTCCAGCGGATGGATCGTAGATAAGCCGGGGGATTTTCCGGGCGAGTATGCGGCACTCTCTCTGCAGAACCTCGAGGATGTCTCCGTGAAGAGCCCCCGAACGCCTTTCGTCTGGTCTTTCGCTTACCACTCGTATATGGCCGGAGTGGAACTGGCGGTGATTCGGGAAACGGTCAGCGAGCTGGTCGGGGAATACTCGCTTGACTGGCTGATAGAGCCCGTGGAGCTTGTGAAAGCAATTGACCTGAACATAAGCGATTATGCGGGATACGTTATGAGGAAACCCTCAGATAGTATAATCCCCAACATGTAGACCAATACCCCGTTCTCAGAATAAAATTCTCATGCTTGAGAAAATAGTTCTCATACTATATACTCGTATTATCTTGATTTTCGGGAGTGATAGTATGAGAGGTTTTCTTCTGGCGATTGTGTTGTTCGGTTGCATTATATCCCTGGCGGCGCCTTTCAGCGTAGGGATTTTGATCACAGGCGAGATAGGCGGAAACGCCATATACGAACTGGTTCAACAGGGAGCGCAGAGAGCGGCCGGCGATGCCATAGAAATAAGAATCGTCGAAGGCGGTTACAATCAGTCGAAGTGGGAGCCGCTCCTGCTAAGCATGGCTGCTACGGGGAAATACGACCTGCTGATGACTTTCACCGAGGGGATGCCCGCCAGTGTCGCAAAGGTCGCCCGGGCCTTCCCGAACCAGAAGTTCACTCTTCTCGACGGCATTGTGCCCGAGCCTTTGGCGAACGTTTACTCCGTGGCCTTCAAGGATGACGAAATGACCTTCCTGGCCGGTGTCCTGGCCGGGATGATAACCTCCTCGGGTATCGGGGGAACCAATCCTGAAAAGACCGTGGGGTTGATCGCGGGCGATACGTATCCGGCGATGATAAACACGATGAAACCGGCGTACGAAGCCGGCGTGAAAAGCATAGAGCCCGAAGCCACCGTACTCTTCGGCATCGTGGGCAGCTGGTCGGACCCGACCAGGGGAAGGGAGCTGGCATCGAGACAGTACGAAGGGATGGCCGACATCATACTGGTGATCGCCGGCGGAAGCGGAATGGGCTCGATCGAAGAGGCCGCCGGCAGGGGCAGGTACGTAATCACTGTAGATTCCAACGCTCTGGCGATGAAACCGGGCGTCATACTGGCCAGCTTCCTCAAGCACATAGATCTGCTCGTCTATGAAACGATAATAAAGGCCGGCGAGGGATCTCTTCCCTTCGGCTCCAATTCAAGGGTTGGCATTTCCGAAGGCATGATCGATTACACGCGCGACGACCCTCTGTTCATAAAATACGTTCCGGAGGAGATAAGAGAGAAGATGTTCCAGTGGTACGAAAGCATTAAAAACGGCGGGCTGCCGGCCTTTTGAGACATGGGAAACCTGTTGCAGTCCTACAACGAAAATCTCCATCTCTTGACGCCGACCGAGGAGAGGATACTCGACTTTATGATATCCAACCCGGAGAAGTGCCTGGAGTGTACGATAAACGAGCTTTCGAAAGTTCTGAAAGTTTCCCAGTCCATGATAGTCAAAGCCGCCCGAAAACTCGGATACTCCGGTTTCACCGGGCTTAAACTCGTCATCGCCGGGGAGTTGAACATTCTCGTCCAGCGCGAAAAGTCGCCCGTCCTGCTGAAAGACCTCCAATCTTACGAAGAGCTGTCTTTAGAAACTATAAGGGAGGCCTATTCGCACCTCAGCGAGGAGAGGCTTTCTCTGGCCGCCGCCTCTCTCAAAGACGCTCAAAACATCGATATCTACTCTTTCGGTTTCGACTCGGTGGCCGGACACGACCTGTACCTGAAAATGCTCCAGGGCGGCAAAAGGGTCCGCCATCTCGAGAACGGCTATGAACAGATCATTTCGGCATCGAATCTCCATCGCGACTCGGTGGTCGTGGCCATCTCCGGGACCGGTATGTCCGGCGATCTTGCCGACGCACTGGAGTTCGCCAGAAAATCCGGAGCCGGTGTGATAACTGTCGCTCCCGAGAAGTCGAGGCTCTGCGCTTATTCCGACGTCAACCTCGAAAGCTATTACTCGCGCCTGGTCTTTCCCGAAGGCGGTCTGATAACACGGATCGTTCAGCTTTTGATAATGGACATTCTTTACATGAGGTTTCTGGAGCTATGCGGCGAAGAGTTCGAGGAGAGATACAAGAAGTTTAAAGAGGCGCTGGATTACAAAAGAAGAAAAAAATGAGAGGAACCCCAGTCCCTCTCATATAAACCGCGTCAGGAGACACAGGGCTTTAGCCCGGTGAGGAATGACACTTCCCTCCTTTCACATAATAATGATGATGATCTTTCTACAAGTTTTAGTTTGCCTACACTGGCAGAACGACTGACGACTTCTCCGTCAAGAGTACGCAAATCAAAATATCCAGATGATCTGCGTCCAAACACAAAACATTCCCGATCAAGATATTCAACCTTATCGAACAGCTGATAACCGTGTACGTATCCAGGAGCTTTGT
>Ga0302251_1000835_pt1 | contig 23413 bp, 23 predicted proteins | sample AAG_RA_Gln_MG_FD_193534 | JGI IMG/M metagenome (GOLD analysis project Ga0302251, IMG submission 193534) | Enriched activated sludge microbial communities from anaerobic digester in WTTP, New Holstein, Wisconsin, United States - AAG_RA_Gln | ecosystem: Engineered > Bioreactor > Anaerobic >...
TTTAGAAGATATCGGTTCTCAAATTCAGGATGCCCTTAAAGAAGGAATTAAAAATCTGAAAGAAAATATGTATGACTTCAAAAAACATCATTTTCATACTGAATCGCTAACTGATTACATAAAGAAGGTTCTGGATTCACATCAAATTAAATCTTACCTGGGCGGAGAACACAAGAAAAAAGAAAGTTCTACAGATCTTAGCCGAATGAAAATTTTGGAAATGCTGGAAGCGGGAAAAATTACAGCTGAAGAAGCAGAACGGCTATTAAAAGCTATTGGGAAAGAGTAAAAAAAAGGTCGAGAGGTCAAGAGGTCGAGGGGTCGAGAGGTCAAGAGGTCAAGAGGTCAAGAAGTCGAGAGGTCAAAAGGTCAAGAGGTCAAAGGGGGATGTTTGCTGTGACTTAAAACCGGTTTTCTATGGCTTATCTGTTTTTTTTAAGAAGCAGTATATTTATTACTTGACTTCGCATTATATTGTCAGCCCAAAGACCGGTTTTGAGTTACAGCAGAATCAGAGCAAAGTATCAAAGACAGACCAACTGTGGTTGCTGCCGCTATTAAAAGACCTGATAGGTTCCAGAAACAGGGAGTCGTTTGATTCGCTGCGCGATGGGCTGTTTTATAACCTCCTAAAAGTTCATATATTAGTTTTTTGGGATATAAATAAATTTCTCCTCAAGAGAAGATTGTTCATTATAATTGCTTATATAAACTGTCTAATGACTAACTTTTAGTTTCGGGACAGCCCCGTCGTTAGTAAAAGTATGTCTGACGGCATTTTCCAAATCGGAGTTCGGCAACCCATTGTTTTTCTCCACCGTTTCTACGGAATTTATGTATATTGAAAAATGAAACTTCAATGTTGTTTACAGCTTTCCACAAAAAAAAATTGAAAAAAAACAATTTTTTGCTTGACAAGATATTATTATTTATGTATAAAAGTTTAAGTAGTTGAGGAGGCTATATGTTAAAGAGTGTATTGTGCGATGAAAGAAATTTTTTACTGTTCAAAAAAAGCCCCGGTAGTTTATTTGATATGAGCCAGCGTGCAAGGTAGCTTTTTATGAAAAAGAACTTGACTGGGATTGACAAGATGAAAACAATGCAATTGGCCGCTTGGCTATACATAGATTGTGAATAACGAGGGATTTCAGATGCCCTCAAAGAACCTGAGAAACAATGAGTTGGAGTTTACACCAACATTTATGACTCAACTAAAATACAAATATACAAACAAGGAGATAACATGTTCGTACACAAATTCACAAAAAAAAAACAAATCATATCATTCTTTACGCTAGTTTCAAGGATTGTTAACGCTGATGGAGAAATGAGTGACATAGAACAAAAAGCTCTGTCAGCATATTCTCTGGAGCTTAGATTCAATAAGTTACTTAAGAAATCTTTACTAAATGAGTCCAGACTCTCAAAATTGACAGATGATGGAAAACAAATTGATGAAATCCTTACCCCATTTTTAGAAAGTTCAGATGCAGTGAAAAAATCTCTTATCTTTGAGTTGATTGCTGTGGCTATATGCGACTCGAAATATTCAGAAGTAGAGAGAGATTTGGTCCAAACTATCGCGGATGCTCTTACGATTAATAACAAAGTACTAAAAAGTATGGAGTTTATATTGGATACATTACACAATTTCTCCATCCAAGCAGAATTAGTTGTAGGTGAGTAGGAGTAAAAATGCCATTACCAATATTAATCCCTATTGTTATTGGATTAGCTGGGGTGTTCGGAGTCGGTAAGTCAGTTAAAGCAGGTATCGATGTACATAAGGCAAAAAACATAAATCAAGAAGCTACAGAAATCATTCAAAGAGCTAAAAACAAACAATATAGGCATCGCTCATCAGCAAAAAAAGGTCTACAAAGTTTAGCAAGCATTAAAATGGAGATATTATCAGGATCCATGACAGACTTTGTCAAGAATTTTGAGAGAATTAAACACGTTGAATTTGAACAGAGTATAGGTCTAGATGAACTTGTTCGAATTAATGAGTTTATTGGAGACATACATAGCATTAAAGAATTGTCAAATTTCGCATCATCTTTATTAACTGGTACCATTGCTGGAGCTGGAGTAGGTTCACTTATAGCTTTTGGAACTTATGGAGCAACTACTGCGTTTGCGGTCGCAGGTACTGGAACTGGGATAGCCACATTAAGTGGGATTGCTGCCACCAACGCTACATTAGCTTGGATAGGAGGTGGAACATTAGCTTCTGGAGGACTTGGCATTGCAGGAGGGACGGCAATTCTTGGTGTAATGGTTGTTGGTCCGGCAATTGCTGTGATGGGCTTGATCACGGACGCTAAAGCATCCAAGATGCTCAACGATGCGAAATCAAACCTAGCAATTGCCCAAAAAGTTAAAAAAGAAATTGATATTCTTTGCCTAAAGCTCGATGAAATAAGGGACCGATCTAAACAGCTAAGCAAATTATTGAGCAAAGCTGATACATATTTTATTGATGCCATCGTAACTATGAAAAATGTGATGGATAAACATGGTACTGATTGGAGGAAATATAACAAAAAGTCAAAGGAAATGATTTTCCGCTGCGTAAAACTTGCACAATTACAGAAAGCACTTTTGGACACTGCAATTTTAGCGAAATCTGGGAACATATCCGCTAAGTACAAAAAATCAATTACTTACGTTGATCAAGAACTTAGTTCATATGAGGATTCTAATGGAACAGAAGAAAAAAAAGGAAAAACAGCATAAAACCAGACAAAATATAGTCTCAGCGGTAACAGGACAGGAAGTGGTTGACCGTTATGGGAGTGCAGCTTCTGAATACATTAAATCATATAAGGGCTGGGATCCCAATACCGGGCAATTGTTTAAGGGTTTAAAACAAATATCTCAAAGTCGTATCGATCCAGAAAATGCATATCAAAACTACAAGCAACAAGCTGGTTTTGCAGCTGAAGTGATTCATATTAGTCGAGAGAATGCACAGAGGATAATTGATAAACAACCAAATAGACTTACTAGAACGGATGACTTGGGGCTGATTAACAACCCCCAAACGGACATTCTAGAGTTGAACGGTAAAGGATACATTATCCTTGGCTCTGGTGCACAAATGAAATTTATGGGGAAGTTTATGACTCCTAGAGAGATCCGACAAAGCGCCAAGCAGAATATAAATAAATTGATTAGTGATAAATATTATGACAAATACTCTGAGCAAACCATATTAGTGCCTAGTGAGCAATACTGTTTGATAAAGAAATTGTCATTTGAAGAAGCTCATAAACTGAGAGAGAAAGCATCCTCATTTAGAAAGGAAGGATTAGAAAGCAAAGCAGCAATACTTGAAAAAAGAGCGGATAGATTGGAAAACTTGAATAACAGAGTGGATGAAAGCAACCTAACTTCCAGGGAGGCAATGTACGCCAGATTATCTCCTAATAGATTTACAGTAAAAGAAGTGTTGGTCACATCACACAAGGGAGGTATGGCTCAGATGCAAAATGCTACTATAATTGGAGGCTCAATCTCATTAATCCAGAACATATCTGCTTTGTACAAAAATGAAAAAGGACTTCAAGATGCACTCAAATCAGTATCAAAAAACACATTGAACTCAGCCTTTATGGGATATGTAGCAGGGGGGACAGGTACTGCAATTAGAGCAGCATGTGCAAACTCATCCAAAGCAGGGCTAAAAAATGTCTCAAGATCAAACCTTCCTGCTACGATTGCAGTATCGGTGGTGGAGATGGCTAAATCAGTGCGTTCACTGATCAAAGGAGAAATTGATGGTGTTCAGTTCCTGGAAGAAATTGGAGAAAAGGGTAGTGGCTTGGCTGCATCATCCATGGGAGTAACAGTTGGTCAAATTTTATTACCTGTGCCTGTAGTTGGAGCCCTGGTAGGTAGCATGCTGGGCTATACTATGAGTTCAATTTTCTACCAACAAACACTCTTTGTCCTCAAGGAAGAGAAACTATCCAAAATCAGAAGAATTGAAATAGAATACTATTGTGAATCGGCCATAAAGTACATGGATAAATACGAAAAGATTTTAGAAAAAGTACTTCTTTCCAGGAGACTTAAAGATGATAAAGCAATCAAATTGTTTTTTGAGGTTTTTGAGCCTTCTATACAGAATAACGATATTGAGATCTTCGTAGCTTCCGTAAGCGACTTAGCTCTGTATTTTGGGCATGTTTTGGAATTTCAATCTTTTGATGAATTTGATAAATTTATGTGTAATGACGAACCATTTTGGTTGTAATTAACTTCGAAATGAAATTAATGCTAAGCATTGCGGGGATAGCCATATACATAATCAATGTATTTTGCACTGTGCTATACCATACTTCTAGAGAATTCCAGGACAATAGAAAACTCAGCATTTTCTTTGACTTGCTTTGCTTGCTATCAAATCCACTCATCATGTTATACTTGTGGATGGAAAATGCGAGATTGTGGCCGTTTATAACATCGAAAATAATGGAGAACAAGTAAATGGACAGATACGTAAACAACGAGTTGTTTCTGGCGATTTCTTGTCACCAATACGATAATACTTGCCACTTAACATCAATAACAGCGGTTTTTCAATTACTTATATTCGAATTCTCTGTGAATAAAGACCGTAGGAAAACCACTATAATCTTGTGATCGGATACGCAGAATGTGTAACTAAGCCCTCAGAAGCTTACGAAGAAAGCGCTCTTCTCAATCGTTGGGTCATTCTGGGCGAGCATTCGATCTATGTTGACAATTACATAGAGAGAGCACTCGAGAAAGCCAGGAAGTACAATTACATCGAACAAGCCGAATATGATATATTGGAAGATTTATTGATGCCTACACCGGTATGGATGCGTAGATGGGGCAGCATTAGAAAAGATCTTAGAGAAAATCCCAACCATTGCCTGATCCTCTTTGAGAGATTATTCTCTATGAGTCATCATAAAGATAGTCATAACCGAATATCCAATACACATAGACTTGATTCAACGGTATTATGTGTTGCGGAGGAAAAATGAAAACTATCTTGATCATCATAGGTGTTGCTACATATCTGATCGTATTACTATGCACAATTGCCTACAATACATCTGAAGAATACCAGGGAAATAGAAAACTAAGCATCTTCTTCGACTTGCCCTGGCCGATATCCTATCCGCTCCTAATGCTATATGTGTGGATTGTAAATTTTATCAGATCGCTGTAACCGATAAGAGTAAAAATGTAGTCTGAGAAGGTAACTTGAACAAGATTAAAATCAAAACCTATACTAGTGATGAGTTGCACCGCCGTGGCGTGATGCAACGCGGATCGATGTGGGTGACAGTCAAAAGAAAGAGGGATTGTGAAATTCATCACGAAGGCTATGAAGAGATATATATTCTCAAAGGATCAGGCAAAATTGTGACCAGTGACGGCGAAACACACTCCATTGGCGTGTGTGATCATTTAATGATCAAGGACGAAGTCAGATGTCCATGGCATGTAATCAGCCCCATAACATTTAAATCAAGATATTTCTAAAGGAGACATCATGTTAAGAAAGAAAGACTGCTATGTAAACAATGAGCTCTTGGGATTCATCTCCAGGCCTCAATTCGAGTTCAGCTGTTCTTTATCCTCTTTAACAGCTGTTTTCAACTATCTTTATTCCGCTAAGTTAGGAATTCTAACCTCCCAGCAATTAGCTGAATCCATCGATATCGAAGACCCGGAAGATATGGAAGAAGGCCCAGGAAACAAAACTTTGATGGATTGGTTCGACGATCTATGCAAACACTACAAGGTAATCGGGAGCAGCAAGTTCTTTATCCAGGACAAAGATGTTGAGGATTGGGACAAAAATCCCCATGTTATTAATGAGCTGAAGAAAGCAATCAAGAGCGATAAACAAGCTTTGATCTACCATCTGGATAATCACTACAACCTTATTGTTGGATATTTCGAACATGCTAAGAACCCTGATGATGCATACAATAATAAATCAAAACTGGAAAGATGGATTGTTCTGGGTGAACACTCAGACTATAACATTATCCCTGATTTCATTTGGAAAATCATAGATATCCTGCCCACCAATATTCTATCCCTAGACCATAAAAACCTTCTCAAGGAGCGCACAGGAAGCCCGCCGGTATGGTGCAGGAAATGGGGAAGTATTAGACATGATCTGATGAACACGCCAAACCACTGCATCCTAAGTTTCAAAAGCGGGTGACAACAGAATCAAAGCCTAGTAGCATTGTAACAATCGTACAACTCCATATAGATAATCGCATCTTGCATAATCTATTTAGCTGTGGCATATTCCATATCAGGTGCAATTAAACGACTAAAGACTGGTAAGAGCAGATATGAATCTTTGTTGGGGGTATAAGCCACAATGTTGACTAATAGATACCCATTGAATACTCTTACTAACTCCTTTCTTTAACAACTTTTTAACAACCCTTTAACGATTCCTTAATGGCGCTAAGGAATCGTTAGGGAGTTGTTACAGGAGCGTTAATGCAAAAATCAGGTAAGTATTATGCGGCCGGTGGTTATAAAAAAATAGCTAAAGTAATGGGGAAAAAGGGGATGGCAATTATGCTTGGTGTTATTCTATTTTTTATCTGTTTTTATGGTAAATATTTTTTGGGATACCTGTTTTTACGGGAATGCCAATAAGAATGGTTTTAAACCTGCAGGGAAAGGGAAAAATGGATGCTTGCTTTCACCGAAATGCTGATAAGAAGGAATTGATGTTTGCAGAGAAAGAAAAAATGGGTTTCCGCTTGCAAGGGATTGACAATAAGAATGGATATCTACCTAAAGAGAAAGGAAAAGTTGGATTTCTGCCTTCCCTGGAACGCTAATAGGAATGGAAATCTACTTATAGAGAAAGAAAAAAATGGCTTCGTTCCTTGGCTGTAATACCGAAGGGCTTTTTAAATTCGGCAATAGGATGCAACTCTTCAACCTTTATTATTACTGTTTTTTCGCTTATTTCTTGCTCACTATATGAAATTATCCGTTATTATTACTCTTTTCTATTATCCCTCAGAATATTTCAATACCCTGATTTTAGTATCTGATAACTTCAGGCATTGTAGAATTGAGTTAAAACAGAAAGTCCTTTCAGGTGCAGGGTTTGTTTATGATGTGTCTGCCAATAGAGTGCAAAAGCAGTGTTAATTTCGTTTACAACAGCCCTGTCCAGAGTTATCTCTTCAAGATGATTACCAATTTCAGGCAGGAGGAGCAAAATTTTTCTTGCCGGGGGTGAAAGAATTAACAGGGCATCGTTCGGGTAAATTTTCGGCAGACAATTTTCGCAAACAAAGCCCCCTTTACTTTTCAGATACGCAGCAGGCAGGGATAAAGCATTATTGCATATACAGCAATTACTTAATGGATTGCCGATGCCACTTAGGATGGTTATTCTGTTTAAAAAGCGCCAAAAAATAAGAATAGCGTTGCTTTTCACTTTTTTCAAGTATTCCAGATAGGCAATAGTGAGGTTATAAATTGTAGCTATATCTTCCTGGGGAATAATAAGATGGCTAATTAGTTCCAAGCCGGTTTCGGCAGCTGCCCAAGTAGCAGAACCGGGATAAACAGAAAAATTGCGGATAATATTTGCTTCGCTGAAAAGCCATAAACCCTGTTCTTTAGGTTCGTAGGCAAGTAGTTCATACTCACAAAGAGGCAATAATTGCTGTTTTTCACTTTTTTTACGGATGCCTTTAGCGATAACACTGATCATTCCATATTGAAGGGTAAAAAATTGCAGAATTAAACTGCTTTCGCTATATTGGCTTTGTTTGATGAGAATTGCCTGCAGTTTTGTTTTCAAGAAAGTTTTTCCCGAACTTCTTTTAAGCTCATAGGCGTGGCATAAACGCTTTTAAAATTCGTGTAAGTAACTAAACCAGGGGGACTTTTACGCGGTTTTCGCACATAGCGTATTTGGGTATAGTCCACGGGAACATTGGCAGAAAATTTGGCTTTGGAAAACCAGGCAGCCAAATTGCAGCAAAGTTCAATAAGTTGAGGACTGGGTTCTGTTTTTTTCAGGCATTTTAAAACAATGTGAGACCCGTGATAAATCCGGCAGTGAAACCAATAGTCATAAGGTCTTGCCAGCTGTGTAGTTAAATAATCATTTTCTTTGGCACGGCGTCCGATGATAATTTGAAACTCATCATTAATCTTCAATTTTAAGAGTTTATCGGCAAGAATAGCGTTGTGAACAATTTTGCGTCCGGTTGGTTTAGAGGGCAGCTTTCCGATATCAGGCAATTCACCTTTTTCCACTTTTGCGATTAGTTCTTTAACATTTTCAATATCTGTTTCTGTCTGTGCCAGATTTTTGGTAATTATCTGCAAGCCATTTTTGGCTTTATGATACTTTTTCAGATATAAATACAAATTTTCCTGCGGGCTTTTGTCCGTTTGTAAAGGGATTTCTATTGTCTTTAAAGCGGGATCAAGATAATTGATTGCAGTAAAGCTCTGCATACCGGTTTTGATATTATGCAGATTGATTTTCAAACATTCAGCGCAGGCAAGCCAAAAATCAGCTTTTTCTGCATTTTTAAGGTCTTGCAGTAAGGTCTCTTTTTTTTTCTGTAATTTTTGGAGTTCTTTCTTTAGGGCAGTGCTCGTTTTTTGGCGGTTTTCTGCTTCCTCTTCCTGCTTAAACTTATGATAATATAGATAAATAAAATAATCGTTACAGGAGGAACTTCCATCAGGATAAGGTGGTTTAAACTCTTCTATAATGGGCTGAAAAGATGTTTTCGGGGGAGTGTATATAAGCCCTGGTAAAATTTGTCTTTGCGGATTATCCGCATAGCTGTATTTATGAATGGCATCCAAAATTTTCAAATCAGCAGCAACTAAAACGGCATTGGGTTGAGGAGGCATCAATTCTGCTATAAGTAAATATTTTTTATTCTGCTGATAGATATCCCTTTGCTGAAGTTCCAAATAGGCAAGGCGGTCATTTTCAGCTAAAGAAATACCTGTAAGATGACAATTAGTAAGCTGTTGCCAGATTTTTTTCCCTTCCTGAGGCGGACTGAAATTATTTTGCAGGAACATAAAGGTATCGCGTTTACTGAGAACTATACAAAGGGTTTTTTTATCTTTATTTTGCAAGACCAAAAGCTCAGGGAAAAGCCAAACGCTTTCTACTACCGATTGATAATTCATCATTTCCAATGTCCATTGCTTAAGAAAAGAATATTTCATTTTTGCTTTTTCCCTTTTGTCTTGACAGAATAGTAACTTATATTTTTGAATGCCAAAATAAAATACAATACAAAGGAGTCAAGCATGAAAGCTACAACGGCGATTATCGTGGCAATCCTAGCAATTCTAACTATCATTTTTGCCGTTCTTTGGATTAATGCTAACGACAAATCCAAAGATATTATGAAAAACAACGAAGAATTGAAAAAGCTATATGAAACTTCAACTTCCACGATTAACGAAATTCAATCAAGCTTGGAATCGCTGGAACAAGACCTCTCCGGGCAGCTTTTTACGCAGAAAGAAATTCCTGGAACTTCCCCTGAAGAGCGGAGAACCAAAATAATTTCTTCCATAGCTAATATGCGAGACCAAATTGAAGCCGATAAAAAGAAAATTGCTACTTTGGAAAAACAACTTGCCACTTCCAAAAGCCAATTGAAAGGTGTTCAGGAAATTGTGAATAAACTTAAAGCCAGCATTAGCGAAAAAGAACAAATTATGGATGAATTACAACAACGCTTAGGTATTTTGAATGAAACCCTGGAAACGGAAAGAAGAACCAGCGCTGAAGAAATTCAGAAACGCGAAATGACGATTACGGAAAAAGAACAACAGATTACGCAACAAAGCATTGAAGCAAATACAATTTATTATGTGTATGGCACTCGCAAAGAACTAATGTCCAAAGGAATTATGGATAGAAAAGGTGGACTTTTAGGTATCGGCAAGGTCTCCACCGTAAAACAAAATATCCCGGTTGAACAATTCACTACGATGAACCTGCTGGAAAATCAACAAATTACCTTTCCGGCAACGAAAAAGGGCTATTCTATTCTCACTAATCACCCTGCCACTTCCTATAAAGTAGAAAAACAGGGAGACCAAAATGTGCTTACTATCCTTGATGCAACAAGCTTCCGGAAACAAAAATTCGTGGTAATTGAACTTCTATAACTGATATTATCTATCGCCAATAGAAAAAGGTGAGGTTAAAAAAACCTCACCTTTTTTGTTTTGAACTTTAGTTTTTTATGCCAAACTGGGAATTACTCCGCCAATCAGGAAACAGGCAGCAAAAGCAATAATCGCATAAAGTTCCGGGAACACACCCAAAATAAGGGTTTTAGCAAAAACATCGTGTCCCGAACCAATACTCTCAATACCCGTAGCTACAATTCTGGCTTGATGATAAGCAGAAATAAGTTCCACGGTTCCTGAAATCAAACCCGCTCCTAAAATGGCACAGGCCTGAAGCATATTAATTTGGGGAGTAACATAAGCTTTCAGGATGAAGAAAGAACCAAAACCGTAAAGACCCTGGGTTCCAGGTAAAGCGGACAGGATCATACAGCTGGGAAAAACATCATCCCTTTTTTTCATTGCCCCAACTGTTGCACGACCACCGATAACAGTTCCCCAGGCACTTCCCACTCCGGAAAGAGCTACCATCAGGAAAAGTCCGATCCAAGCCAAAAAATATGCTAAATTTTGGCTCGCCATAGTGGCAACAACTGGTTGGACTATTGTGTGTAAGGAATCAGGCATTTTAACCTCCCTTGTTATTCCTTTTTGCCAAAGGGTTTATATTCCAGCCCGGGACCTGCAAAAGCGGCATTTTTGTAAAACTCTACAAAAGTGAGTCGTAAAGGATGAACAAAACCGCTAAGACCTCCCAAGGCAATATTTAAAGTGTGTCCAAAAAGCATAAACAGCACAAAAATTACCGGTCCGACCACGGGAATTCCACTCGCAATCTGGCTACCAATGGAATTCATCACAAAACCCAAAATGGCACTGGATACGCTTAAAGCAAAAAGACGGATGTAAGAAAGAATATCACCAAAGTAACCAGTAACGATTTGATAGAGCAGCCAAAAACCATTGAGAATATTAAGGATAATATTTTTGCCGGGACTATTAAACAGCAAAATCATTGCCAAACCGATATAGATAGGATATTTAAGATAGGGCTGAACTTTGCTAATATCGGTTCCTAAAAGGGAAGAGCCGAGCACTGTTAACCCAAACAATAACAGCCAGGTTCCAATAGTAGTAAGACCGAATTTAAATCCGTTTTTCCGTATTGTTTTTACAGCTGAGATAGCAATTCCGAAAAGAATTTGGATAGCTCCTAAAAGCAAAGCGTAATTAAAGATTTGATTGTTATCCTTAATAAAAATCTTATCCTTAATAGCCGGAATTGTTTTCAAATCGTAAGCCAAAGCACTGCCCATCACCCAACCCATTATTATGGAAGCAGTTCCAAAGATCATTAACAGGGTCATAATGTCTTTCATACCCTGGTTTTTCATCTTTAATTTCAAGATGACAGCTAAAATGATAATAACTATGCCATAGCCAATATCCGCATTGCAAAAACCGAAAAATAAAGCAAAGAAAGGTGCAAAAAAAGGAGTTAAATCAAACTCGTTGTAATAGGGCAGCATATACATTTTGCTGATGGGCTCAAAAAGACGGGCAAACCAGTTATTTCTTAGTTTGATGGGGGGATTTTCTTCCGGTTTGGCATCTTCGGAAACATAAATAATATTGTTTTTGTCCAGAAATTCCTTTAAGCCCTGTTCCAAACTAATAGGAATCCATCCGCTTAACAGACGGATTGTGTTTTCCGCTTCGTATTTACCCTGCTGGAGAGCATCCTCAAATTCGTATTCGCGGCTTAAGTGTTTCAATTCTTCATTGAACATTTCTATGGCGGTGGGAGCTATAGAATATAGATAATCATCAATGTCTTTCTGTTTGTTTTCCAATTCCTTAAGCTTATCTTCAAATTCCTGCAAGGTATGCTGATGGAAAGAAAAAGTATCGGCTTCCAAACAAGGGTCGCCATCATCAGTAATAACCACGAAATATAAAATACCGCCAACTTCGTTAACAATTTTTAAGGGATAGTTTTTCTGCCATTCCGGTTTAAAGTGATTTTTTAAACAGGTATGAAAGCGAATGGTTAAGCCAGCTTCTTTCAGTTTGCGCACCAGGTCGTAATCAAAATGACCCCAGGGACTCAAATCCCGAATTTGTTTTTTTACCAAATCAATGGTGTGTTGCAGTTTTTCTTTTTCTTCTCTGGCTTCATTTATTTTATTCAGCAACGCTTTTGTAGGTAAAGGAATTGCCTGTTTGGGAGCAGTGGATTTCAGCTTAGTTAAATATTTTACACATTCACCATATTCCTGCATCAATTCCAGGTTTTTGGTTTGGGACTCGGTTTTTTCATCACAACTGCGGATAATATGTACTAATCCTAACTTTTGCAGATCAGCTAGGAATTTCTCATAATCCTGATGATAGAGAACAAAGGTATATTTACGCATCTTTTCTATCATACCTGGCTCCCCTGTTCAAAACGGGATTTTAGGATTTTTTGCGATGCTTTGGATAAATTTTCTTCATCTTCCAGATAGCGTTTAATTTTTAATATAGCATCTTCAAATGCAGGAATCTGCACTTTTTCATAAAGATTTACTTTTTGGGTGGTCTTTTTGCGAACCTGTTCCAGAATTTGCATCTTCCGAATGAAGAAATCCCTTTCAATTTGCAGCTGGCAGATTTCCTTCAGCAAAGCAATTCCTTCAGGAAACCAGGAAGGAGCTTTGAAAAGGTTATAATCAGCAATTTCAAATTCAATGTTTTCTAATAGCGGAGTTTTTACACCGGCTATTTTGCGGGTTTTGATTTCCACATTCTTAATTTTCAAGATGTTGGGATCAAATTCCACAAACAGTTTCATAAAAGCATCCAGTTCTGCTGTGCGTTCTTTCACCTTTTGGTCTAAGGCAAATGCTTGATCGCGGGATTTTTTAACTTCCAGGCGTAAAGCACTTTCTTTGTTTTTCAAGGTAGGCAATGCTCTTTGCCTAACCGCCAGTTGTTTAATCAGCTGTAATTGAGAGATTTTATTATACTGAAATTTCAGGTTCATCCTTTCTTCCAATACAAATTCATAAATTCATCCTTGATACCTATTTCAGCACGGTTGAAATACTTCTGGAAAAGTTCCCAGGTTCTATCCAGCATTTCATCAGTGCTGATATTAACATCAACAGCCAGGATTTTATCGGAATACTCTTTAGCAAAATCAAGCACACGCAGATCGTAATCGGATAAGTCAAAGCCGTTTTCCAGCTTGGTTTTGGCATTAGCAGCATCAGCATAAAGGCGAACCGCGGTATTCATTACTTGCGGATGATCCTCTCTGGTCTTTTTACCTATAACCAGTTGTTTCAAACGCGAAAGTGAACGGAAGGGGTCTACAATAACTTTGCCAATATCGGTATCCCTTTTCAGGAAAAGCTGTCCTTCAGTAATATAACCAGTATTATCAGGAATGGCATGAGTAATATCTCCTCCCGAAAGAGTTGTAACCGCGATAATTGTTATAGAGCCCCCATCGGGAAATTGCACTGCTTTTTCATAGAGTTTTGCTAAATCGCTATAAAGTGAACCGGGCATACTATCCTTGGAAGGAATTTGGTCCATTCGGTTGGAAACAATACTTAAGGCATCACAGTATAGTGTCATATCGGTTAAAAGAACTAAAACCTTTTCGTGTTTTTCCAAAGCAAAATATTCTGCCGCAGTAAGTGCCATATTGGGAACCAACAATCTTTCCACGGTCGGGTTTTCTGTAGTATTCACGAAAGAAACGATTCTATCTATCACTCCGGCATTTTCAAAGGTGTTTTTATAAAGCAGATAATCATCATTGGAAAGCCCCATTCCCCCTAAAATTATTTTATCGCTTTGAGCACGCAAAGCCACCATAGCCATCACTTCGTTATAAGGTTGATCAGGATCAGCAAAGAAAGGTATTTTCTGTCCGGTAACCAAAGTATTATTCAAATCTATACCGGCAATTCCTGTAGCAATCAATTCCGAAGGTTGTTTACGGCGCACAGGATTAACTGAGGGACCGCCAATTTCTACTTCTTCACCTTCAATTTCAGGACCGCCATCAATGGGGTCCCCATAAGCATTAAAAAATCTTCCGCCTAATTCATCGCTAACTTTCAAAGTAGGTGCTTTTCCGAAAAAGACAACTTCAGCATCAGTTCCGATTCCTTCGGTTCCGGCAAAAATCTGTAAAGTAACATTATCACCGATAATTTTAACTACCTGAGCCAGGCGTCCTGCAACTGTAGCCAATTCTTCATTTCCTACTCCTGTTGCTTGAACAGTGCAAGTAGCTTTAGTTATTTGATTGAGTTTAGTATATATCTTTTGAAAAGCTTGGGTTTCCATTATTTAGCTCTCCTTTCCTCAACTATTTTATGAAGTTCTGCTTCGTAGTTATTAAATTCGGGGGTTTGAAATTCCATATAATTCATCTGCTTACAGATATTTATCAGCTGCGTGTAATAAGGCATAACCTCTTCGTAACTTTCAAAAACAAAATCCGCATTGCAGATTTCCAAAATCAATTCCAGCATATATTGTTGTCTTTTCATCGGGGTGGATTGGTCTACTTTATCAAAGCCATCCTGTTGTAAAATAATTCTATCCACTAGTTCGCTTTTCCAGTATTTGTCATGATAGGATAGAGGAACTCCATCATCACCTAAAATATTGATCTGTTCCTGTGCTTCTTTTCCGCGTAAAAGAATATCTTTTGTATGGTTTACATCTTTCACCCAGTGCGGATTTACATTGGCATTTAGGTATTCAATCACTTCAGGATATTCTAGATATTTACTGTAAGAATCAATAGGATCAACTGCAGGATATCTTTTACTGTCTGCCCTGGCTTGAGAAAGTGCATAAAAACAGCGTGCGGCTTTTTTTGTTGATTCCGTAACCGGTTCTTTCAAGTTTCCACCTGCAGGAGAAACAGTTCCAATAAAGGTTATAGAACCGGTGGCACCGCTTTTCAAGTAAACAAATCCAGCACGGGCATAAAAACTGGAAATAATAGCTGGAAGGTCCATTGGAAAAGCATCAGGTCCTGGCAATTCTTCCATTCTATTACTCATTTCACGAAGTGCTTGAGCCCAACGCGAGGTGGAATCAGCCAAAAGTAATACTTTTAACCCCATATTTCTATAATATTCAGCAATCGTCATAGCAGTATAAACAGATGCTTCTCTTGCCGCTACAGGCATATTGGAAGTGTTACAAACAATGATAGTTCGTTCCATAAGTTTTCTGCCTGTTCTGGGATCATCCAGTTCCGGAAATTCCACAAAGAGTTCCACAACTTCATTTGCCCTTTCGCCACAGGCAGCCATAATGATCATATCCGCTTCTGCATTTTTGGAAATGGAATGTTGCAGAACGGTTTTTCCTGCTCCAAAAGGACCAGGAATAAAGCCCGTTCCGCCTTCAACCATAGGATTCAGGGTATCCATTGTGCGGACACCTGTTTCCAGAAGTTTGAAGGGACGCGGTTTTTCTACATAAGCAGTAATAGGGATTTTCACAGGCCACTTTTGGATCATATTAACTTCTATATCGTTGCCGTCTTTATCTGTTAAAACGGCAATGGTTTCAGTTATTTTATAATCACCTTCGGGAACGATGCTTTTAACCGTATATTCATCTTCCATCACAAAAGGAACCATAATTTTATGATTAATCCAACTTTCAGGAACTGAACCAAGCCAATCGCCCGCGCTAACTATGTTTCCAACTTTAGCAATGGGAGTAAATTTCCAAAAGGAATCCTCATCCAGGGGATCGGTATATTCACCCCGGGTAAGAAAAACACCTTTCCTTTTATTTAAATCACCTTGAAGTCCATCCAAGTTTTTAGAAAGCATTCCGGGACCAAGTTTTACTTCCAGCATACGATTAGTAAATTCTACCGTATCGCCAGGTTTTAAACCCCGCGTGCTTTCAAAAACCTGTGTATTGGCTATGTTTCCTACAACTTTGATAACTTCCGCCATCAATTTTTCTCCAGCTAAATTGATGTAGCAGATTTCATTCTGGGAAACAGGACCGGAAACCTCAACCTGAACAAGGTTGGAAATTATACCTTTAACTATACCTGTTGTCATATTTGTTACCTTCTATTTTCTTTGGGTGCTTTTTATATTGAAATCCTCAGGAAAGCTGAAACTATTGTTCAAATCGCTCAAAATGGTATTAAAGACCTCTTTTCCCAATTCCGGGGAGGACTTTATCCAGCGAGCTAAAATACGCAGCTGACAATAGTAACCTAAAATGCGGTCTATATTAAAATAATTGAAAAAGTTATAGTCCTCAACCCAGCGCCAGCGTAAAATATCGTAACCTCTTTCCCGATAGAGAATATTGTTTTGTTCATAAATACGGACAAGTGCATTGTAAAGATCATCTTCTTTACCTAAACCAAAATCTGCAGTATGGCTTTTACTTAATTTTTCTAGTGTTTCACCTTCACCTATAAGATATTGTGCATAAGGCAGATTAAATTTGCGACCATTTATCGCCGTTAAAATATTTCTGATATGAGCATCAAAGGCAAACCAATCCCTGATAAATTCATTTGAGCTTTTAGCAGTCCAGGCATAAAATTTTTTTAAGAGTGCCAATTCGGTTTGGGGTAGGGGCTGTAATTCTTCCTGCTGTAAAGTATTTATTACTATTTCTTTAATAAAATCAGGAAGAACTTCAAATTCCGCAGGGGTTTTAATTTCCGGGTTATCTATCACATTACGCAAAAAAACAAGATATTCTTCCCAAAAGGAATCTTCATACAGGCCTTCCTTATTGGGGTCTTTATTGCTTTTATACAAAATCCTTAAGAGATTGTCCATATCCATTGGCAGATGTAAAATTTCCAGCAGACGGTAATCTGTATTGCTCACTTGATTTTTTGCTTCAGCTAAAAATTCCTCCGGAGTCCAAGGTAGTTTTGTATCTTCAATAGTAATGTTGGGCAAGCCGGAGACAAAATAGTAATATTCTTGTTTCATAAATTATTGTTTACCAAAGAGGATTTCCTTAGTGCGAGGGCGTAAATAACTCTTAAACAGGTTGGCAAAATCATCTCCCTCAAATTTAATTTTATAAGTTCCATCTTCAGGAGTGATCATAAAGCCCTGTTTCATAACGGGTGAAAAATCAACTTTCAATTTACCATCAAAGATATCTTTCAGGGATTTAATATAAAACTCGTCTAAATGCGGTTTCATCTTTTCGCTGATGATAATTGTTCCGGAAGAAGCATTTTCCCTCCAGGCAGTAAGTGTTTCCAGAATAATCTTTTTCACAAATTCCGTATCATTGAATGCCTCGTTTAGCTTAGTATTGAGGGCTTCAGAAAGGACGAGATCAGTTATTTTTTGTTTAAGAGCAGTGAGTGTGTGATTGTAAGCCATATTTAAATCGGATTCGGTGTTTTTTTTCAGGTCTGCTGCACTTTTTTCCGCATCTTTCATGATTCTTTCTGCCTCTGCTTTGGCTTGGGAAACAGTGTTTTCTGCTTGTTCCTTTGCTTGACTGATTATTTTTTCAGCTTCAGCATTGGCTTTGGCAACGCCTTCTTCATAAACTCTTTTAAGTAAATCTTGCAACTGGTCATTCATAATGTATCTCCAGTGTTATCACTTTTTGGCACATTTCAAGAATATCAAATTTTTGTCAATTAAAATCAGCAGACAGGATTTTATTTACACAGAGAACGCTAAAGGACACAGATTATTCCGGAAGAACGACGTCCCCGTCGTTCAATAATAACCAAACATTTTCGTTTTATTCCGGAAAGTATCCCTCCGCCCTCAGCCCTCAGCCCTCCGCCCTCCGCCCTTCGCTCTTTGTATTAAAATACATCTCCTTTCAGATATTTCTTGTCAGTTCAAGGCAGTAAAAAATAATGGTAACTAAAGAAAAAGGTGGATTTATAAGGATTACCAAGTGCCTAAAAAGAGAATACAAAATAGAATAGAATACATTTGTTTCAAGATAGCTCTTGCAGGGCTAAAAATACTGCCTGCAAAAGCAGCAAAGTCATTACTAAAAGGTCTATTTTGGTTTGGGGGTCAGGTTCTTGGTATCCGTAAAAATATTGCTTTAATACAACTTAGTAAGGTCTACCCGGAAAAAAGCCGAAAAGAAAAAATAGAAATTATCAAGAAATTATACAGGAATATGGCGTTATCTGTTTATGAGACATATCTGCTGGATGATGACATACTATACAAAAACATCCGGATACAAGGCAGAGAAAATATTGACAAAGCCCTATCTCTGAAGAGGGGTGTGATTTTTGCTACTGCCCATTATGGAAATTGGGAAGCAGCAAGGATTTTGCCTAAAGCTGGAATTCCGATAAGCGGAATAGCCAAACCTCAACGCAATACCTTATTTGATAATTATACTAATGCTATCCGGGAGCGTTGTGGAATGCGAATTATCAATATGAAAAGCGGTTTAAGAGATATTATTCAGGAATTTAAGAAAAATCGGATAGTTGCGATTCTTATTGACCAAAATGCAGGCAGTTCAGGAATGGTAATGGATTTTTTAGGTTTCCCTGCTTCGCATTGGAAGGGTGTAGCCAAGCTTTCTTTGCGTTATAAGGTTCCTATAGTTCCCAGTTTTGCTCGTAGAGCTAAAGACGACAGAATTCAATTTGAATTCTTTTCTCCCATTTTATATGAGGAGCTTGAAGATACAGAAGATAATTATAAAATCGTTCTGGGTGAATTAGATAAAATTTTGGAAAATCAAATTCACAAACATCCGGAACAGTGGTTTTGGGTTCACCTGAGATGGAAACATTCCTACGATATGCTTGCTTGAGAATAATTCGGGAAAAAGTAAAAAATCAGGCAAGGGAGCTGTTATATGTTTATAGATCATCGTTATGAAGTTTTAGAACGATTGGGTTCTGGTACCTGGGCTAATGTGTATAAAGTTCGTGATATTCGTTCTAACAAACTTTTTACACTAAAGCTTTTTCAATATATTTCATCCGCAGAATTATACTCTCGTTTCAGTGCGGAAGAAATGCATCGGATCACCCAGCTTGAACATCCCAATTTGAACAAGGTAGTGGATTTTGGTCATATAGCTGACCATATTTATTTCATCAGTGAATACTTTGAAGGCAAACCCCTTTCCCGGTTCAAATTCAGCAAAAACAGGATAAATCTGATTTATGATATAGCCGTGCAAATTTCTTATGCTTTGAATGCACTTCATACACAGAACATTTTGCATAAAGACCTGAAACTGGAAAATGCCCTATACCGTCTGGAAGGAAATTCCCTTGTAGTAAAACTGATTGATTATGGTTTTTCTAAAATTGTTACTCCTCAGGATTCACAAGCTGTTTCGGGTTCATTACCTTATCTGGCACCTGAGGTTTACCTGGGAAAAGCACCAGGTAAAGCCAGCGATTTTTATGCTTTAGGAGTTATTTTATACAAACTTACAACGGGTAGTTTTCCTTTTAGTATAGACCAGATAAATGCACTTATTACAGGTGGTAATCAATATTTCATTCCCAATTTTCCCAGCGAACTGAATAAAGATATTCCTTTACCTCTGGAAAAGTTTATTTTACGCTTGCTTGATCGAAATCCCGATAACCGTTTTTCCGATAGTGAAGAAATAGTAAATTATATCAATCGTATTCAACCTGTTCAATATTCTTTTTCCATCTCCTGGTCTATGATCAATACTTTACATTTTAATCGTTATCTGTTGAGGGATAAATATGCGCATCAGCTTTTAGATTATATTCCTGCTGTGGAAAATGGAAACGGGAAAATTATTTCCGTTATGGGAGGAGACGGTTTGGGGAAGGACAGTATTATGTCCCTTTTCCGTTATCACTTATTAAGCAGAAAATACTTTATTTTTGATTACACTTGTTCCAAAACAGACCACGAGGCATTCTTTGCTCTCATCAAAGAATTTGTGCAATCTCTAAACGCTGATGAACTTCAAGAGTATACAGGTTTACAAATGATTTCTGAAAAATTCCGGCGCTACCTTTTTGAATCGGAAAAAGAAGCTAAAACAATCAGCCAAACCAGTAGTGAGTTAAAACTGGATTTTGAATCGGTTAAAAGTTTACTGATTGAGCTTTCCAGCAATAAACCAATAATCTTTATTATTCGTAACTTCCAGTATGTTCATCATAATACTGTAGATTTCCTCAATTTTATGTCCTCTTACATCGTAAAACATCGCATTATGATTGCCCTAACCTGTAACGATTATAATAAAATCAACCAGATTGAACATACTGTTCTGCTGCCTATTCCCGGCTTGAATTTGGATGAAACCAAAAAATATGTTAACCGTTTACTTGCCAATATCGCTCCCACAGGTAATCAGAACGAAATTCCCAATGCTTTTATAGAAGATATTTACAGGCGCTCAGCCGGAAATCCGCAATTTATTGTAGAAATTTTAATTGATTTGACGCAGAGGAAAAAACTCTATTATGATAAAGAATTGCATTATCCCTTAGACCTTAGTGCTTATCAATTACCTACTCGTCTCTTACATTCAATTTATTCACGCCTTAGTCACTTAAAGGATGTTAACTATTTACATTTACAAAAATTAAGCGTAGTTCAGACACCTTTAACTCGCGAATTGATGCTTTATATTCTGAAAATAAAGGATGCAGAATTATATTCTTTGCTTAACGATAGCATTTACAACGAAATTTTAAGAAAACAGCGGAAATATTATTACTTCACTTTTATTGAAGCGAAACAGCGACTTTTCAGCGAATGCAACGAGAGAAGGCAAATCCTCGTCTCTCAGCGTGTTTTAAAATTTTACGCTAAAGAAACGGTTCTGGATTTTGACACCTGTAAGGGTTTAATTGCTAATGCTTTTTTGGCAAATGATTATTATTGTGCACGTTCCTATTATCTTCAATATTATGCGATGCTGAATCAGGAAAATGAACAAGAACAGGCGTTTGAAGCCATTCTTAATGTTATTAATCTGGATTTTAATCCTGCTCTGCAAATTCCCCTCAAAGATATTATTGCAGATATATCTATATTTCAGGAGAAAATGGAGATTACCGGTTTTTTTGAGCGTGCCCGATTCATCCTGCAAAGAATTGCTGAATTACCGGATTTCTTTGAGAAATATTACCTTTTGGGAACGGTTAATTTCCTCGCCGAAAACCTGCGCGAAGCATTAAAATATTTCCAGACCGCGGAAAAATATGTTCAAACCGGAAAAAATCAGCTTCTTCTGTGGTTGGCTTATGCTCAAATATATACCAAGCTTGACCCTTCCCGAATGAAACTCTATATAGATCAAGCCCTGAAACAGGAGATGACTTTGGAACTGGAGATTGCTTTTGTTGACCGCCTGGCAGTATATTATTCTCTCAATAAAGATCTGGATACAGCCATAAAGACCATAGAAAATTTTCTGGAAAAGCTTCCCCCCGAACATAATACTTATGTTATGATTCGCTTAGCCGCTATGCATAATGACTTGGGGGTTTTTTACAGTGAACAAAAAACGATTGAAGAAGCAGATGAACATCTCTTTACAGCTTTGAATATCTGGAACAGATACAATATAAAACGCTATCTGGGGTTGATTTACAATAATCTTTCGGATTTATATCTGAAACAGGGATTAACCGTTATTTCTGAGCATTATTCCGAATTGGCTTATCAATATTCCGATGCCCTGAATTTATCAATGTCTAAAGCGTTGGCTTTATTAAATCAGGGTGAAGCAAAAATCAAAATGGGCGATTTTTCTACTGCTGAACAGAAGCTTCTGGAATGTCAAAAATTAGTACTTTCCAAAGGTAGTGATAATTATCTTCAGGCAGTAAAACGCAATCTTGCCTTATCTAAAAGCAAAATTAAGGGTTTTGGACATTACTACACCTTTATTCTGGAAAATGAACCGGAACTGATGGACGGACAAATTAAAGAAATGAATCCGCTGGTAAAAACCTATTTTTACTATCTCCACGAAACAGGTAATGCCAAAAAACTGAGAAAATTACTAACCAAAAATGTTCATATCAATTACAAGCATATTCACGAAGAAGAATTTTATCATAATGCTTTGGCTTTAGCTGCTATGGTAGAAAAGGACTATGAAAGGGCTCTAAATGAACTGAAAATTGCTCTACGACATGCCGGAGAAATAAATAATAACTATGCTATAGCGGTTTTCTATATCTTACAAATCCGTTGCTATTACGGTTTAAAAGATGTGGAACGCGCCAGAGAGTTAATAGAAATTGCTCTACCCATCATTAAAAATAATCAATACCGCTATTGGCAATGTGAACTGGAAGTTTTGGCTTTAAAACTTGACCTTTTAAGTCCTGATATTCCCCTCAGAGCAATTTTAAGACAAGTAAATGAATACCTCATCGCTTGGCAGGAATATGAATATTATCAGTTGAATGTGGAACTCTACCAAATTAAAATCCAAATATTTACTGAATTGAAACTGGAAGAAATAGCACAGGCAGAATTTGAAAACTACAAGTTATATTTGGAAAAAATCACCGAAAATATCAGTCCTGATGACAGACAGAACTACTTGACTGTAAACCTCTATTTCCTGAAAAATCTGGAAAATTATAATCTTATACCTATTGCTTCCCGCAGTCGGGATTTGGTTAAACAATGGAATGATATGCTTTTCAACTTCACCAATATACACAGTATAGAAAGGATTAAATTTTTAATTGAAAAAGGGCTTATCCAAGTGCTTGCACCCTGGCAGTTCTGGTTGATGGAATATTCCGAAAAGGTCTCATCTTATACCTGTTTTCAGAGTTACAATACCGGAAAGGATAATTTAATCAATACTCAGCTTATGCCTTATATTGAAAAAGCATATAAAACCGATAACCTGGTTTTACTGGAACAAAATAATCGGCATCTGATGATTGTTCCCTTCCAGATTGGTTCCAAAAGAATAGGTTTCCTGCTCCTTTCCGATAAAGGTGAATTGCCTTTTACAAAACAGGAAACCTACCTTATGCGTTCTACTAAACAACATCTCTCTGCTCTCCTGGTTAGAATTGAGGATTTCAGTCAGATTACTCAACGCATAGAAAAAATGAATCAACTTATGGCAATCACTCATGAATTGATGAGAATTGTGAATCTGAACGAACTGGAACCTGCAATCGTTTCTGCCTGTATTGACTTTACCAATAGCACAAGGGGCTTTCTTATCAAACGCGATAGTGATGGAGCTATTA
>Ga0302251_1000837_pt1 | contig 23377 bp, 22 predicted proteins | sample AAG_RA_Gln_MG_FD_193534 | JGI IMG/M metagenome (GOLD analysis project Ga0302251, IMG submission 193534) | Enriched activated sludge microbial communities from anaerobic digester in WTTP, New Holstein, Wisconsin, United States - AAG_RA_Gln | ecosystem: Engineered > Bioreactor > Anaerobic >...
TATTCGTTGGGGGGATTGGCGACGGCGGCATCGGCGTATCCGTCGGCGGCATCGGCGATGGCGGAACGGGGGTATCCGTCGGCCAGGGCGTCTTGGTCGGCAGCACCGGCGTTTTCGTCGGCAGCACCGGCGTCTTGGTGGGACCGACCTGCGCGTGTGCCGCCCGGCTGGGTCCGCGTCCGGCCAACCCCGCTACGCCAACCAGGATGATAATCGCTGCGACTACGAACCAACTCTTGCTCATCGCCGGACCTTCTGCGCCGCGCGCTCGATAAAGGCCACCGTCTGCTCGGTCAGGCCCAGCAGCGCCAGAATGGCCACGTAGTGGTCCTGTCCGATGATTCCCCCGGCCTCGCCCGCCGCCCATACCTCCACGGGGACACCTGCTTTGCGGTGCTCCTGGCGCAGTATCCGGATCCGCTCGCCCGCGCTGGGTGTTATCTGCACCGCCGTTGCTGTGGTCATCGGCGACCTCCCGGTGCCTGCCCTGAGCGAAGTCGAAGGGTCGGCGTGGGGCTCGGTCCCAACGTCGGCACGCTCGTCGGGGCCGGCGTCGGTGAGGGCACGGTCGGTGTAGGTGTCGGACTCGGATGGCTGGTCAGGTAGATCGGATTGGACGCGGCTGTTCCGGAGTTGCTGCCGCCGGTCCACGTGGCCAACCACGTCGCCGCGTTGGTGACGTAGCAGTTGCAGACGGTGGTGACCGTCACAAAGACGAAGACATTCTCCGCCCGCTGCGGGGGTACAACCATCTGCAGGGTAAAGCCATCGGCAGTCACCGTGGGCGTGACCGCCGCATAGACGCGCACGATCCGCATCTCCGCCGGCACCGTGTCTTCCAGGCTGACCTGCACCGGGACGTCCTGGGCGTTCACCAACCCCACCGTGAACACGACGGTCGCGCCGGCACCCACCCAGTAGGGGCACCCGGCGGTCAGCACCTCAAAGGCCGGGGCTGGCGTGGCGGTCGGTCCAGCGGATGGGGTCACCGTAGGCGAGGGCGTTGGTCCCAGCGTCGGCGTCCGTGAGGCCGTGGGGCTGGGTCCCAGCGTGGGGGCGGGCGTGGGCTGCGCGGCGCCCGAGTTCCCGCGTTCGACCACGGGCAGGAAGGCGCGCCGGTTATGCGCCGGCGGGATGACCTCGCCCGCGGCGGCGAAGCCGGTGAGGGCCCCCGCTACCACCAGGAGTACCAGGATGCCCGGAGTGAGCCACGGTCTCATCGTTGCGTTGCCTCCACGCTGTACTGCACCGCGCGGCCCCACACCGCGCCGCTCTCGTACTGGTCCACCTTCAGCTCGAACCGCCCACCGGTGGCCGGGGTATAGTCAAAGCAACTGGCCTTGGGATCAGGCGGTGTGCCGCCACAATTGCCCGCGGCCCAGTCGTCGTTGCTGGCCAGCGGGGTATCGTAAGCTCCCGGCTCGTAGAGGAAAAGGCGGGTATCGGCCCCGCCGGCCAGATTCCGGGTCTGGAAACGGTAAGTCGTGCCGGCCGTGAGATTCAGGTACACCCAGTCCACGTCTCCCTCCGGCGCAAAGTCGTGCCCCTGGGGGCTGGCCAGCCCCAGCAGGTTCGCCTGGACCGGCGCGTCGTCGGGCTCGAAGGCGTCGCCGGGGTAATAGCTCTTGAACATCAGGGGCAGGTAGACCAGGTACGTGGGGTGGTCCACCTGTACCGGGAATCCGGCCGGACCCACCATCCCGCAGCCGTTCCACACGGCCACGCTGATCGTATAGTTCCCCGCGGCGGCGTAGGTGTGCGTAATGATCGACGGGCCGTAGAGCGGCGGGCTGCTATCGCCCAGGTCCCAGGCGTAGGTGAGCGGCGCGCTCCCCACTGCCACTGTCGCCGTGAAGCGCGCCGGCCGGCCGGCGACGAGCGGCGGATGGACCAGTGCCAGACCCTGCGGGGCCGTGCAATAGGCCACGGCGACGGCTCTTTGTGCCGTCGCCTCTCCACAGCGATTCGCTGCCCGTAAGGTCACGGTGTAGGTGGCGGTCACGGCGTAGGTGTGCGTGACGACCTGGCCCGCGCCCGCCCCACCGTCGCCGAAGGCCCAGGTGAAGGTGAGCGGCACCGTCCCGCTGGCCGCGGCGGTGAAGGTAACGGCGGTTCCGGGACCGGGGTAGTCCGGCGCGTAGGTGAAGCCGGCCCCGGTGGCCGGTCCACAGATGGGCACGACACTGGTGGCTGTTTCCGCGCCGCAGGCATTGGCCGCCGTGACGGCCACGGTGTAGGCGCCGCCCACGGTGTAGGTGTGGGTGACGAGCGCCCCCGTCCCGATGTGGCCATCCCCCAGGTTCCAGGTAAAGGTGAGCGGCGCCGTGGCGCTCGTCGCCGCGGTGAAGGTGACGGTCTCACCCTGCACCGGATCAGCCGGACTCCAGGTGAACCCCGTTCCGGTGGGGGAACCACAGACGGCGACGGCCTGCGCTACACTTTCCTGCCCGCAGGCGTTGGTCGCCGTAACGGTGACCGTGTAACCGCCACCCACGGCGTAGGTGTGGGTGACGGCCGCACCGGTACCGGTGTTCCCATCCCCGAAGGCCCAGGCATAAGTGAGTGGGGGATCGCCACTCTGGACCGTGGCGGAAAAGGTTACCCTCTCCCCAGCCATGGGGTCGGCCGGCGCCCAGCTAAAGGCTGCGCCCGCCACGGGCAGACAGACGTGCAGCGCGTGCTGGACGACCTGCTGCCCACACGGGTTGGCGGCGACCAGCACGACCGGATAGGTCCCGCCGGCGTCGTAGGTGTGGGTCACGACGGATCCGGCCCCGGCGTGGCCATCCCCCAAGGTCCAGGTGAAGGTGAACGGGGGATCGCCCTCGGCCAGGGCGGTAAAGGTCACGACTTCGCCGATCCGCGGGACGTCGGGCACCCACGAGAAAGCTGCCCCCGCCGGGGGTGCGCAGACGTGCACGGTGTGGCGGGCTTGGTCCGTGCTGCAGGAGTTGGTGGCCGTCACCGTCACGGTATAGTCCCCGGCCGCAAAGGTGTGCGTGACCACTGCCCCCGTGCCCGTGCCGCCGTCGCCAAAGGCCCAGGTATAGGTGAGTGGCGCCGTGCCGGACGTCGTCGCGCTGAACGTGACGACCTCGCCGGCGACCGGTTCGGGCGGTGACCAGGTGAAAGTTGTCCCCGTGAGCGGACCGCAGACGGCCACCAGGTGGGCCAAAGTTTCCTGTCCACAGGCGTTGGTCACCGTCACGGCGGCGGTGTACACGCCGCCCGCGGCGTAGGTGTGGGAGACCACCGCGCCGCCGGCCGTGCCGCCATCGCCGAAGGACCAGGTGTAGGAGAGCGGCAGGCTGCCGGAGGCCGTAGCGGTAAAGGTGATCGGGTCGCCGCGCACCGGGGCCGCCGGTGTCCAGTCGAAAGTGACGCCCTCGACAGGGCCACAGACCGCGATGGTGCGGGTCAGGGCCTGCACCCCGCATGGGCTGGTCGTGGTCAACGCCACCACGTAGGGGCCCGGCGCGGCATAGGTGTGCGTGACCACCTGGCCGGTGTCCGTGAAGCCATCGCCATAGGACCAGGCCCAGGCAACCGGTAACGTGCTCGTCGCCGCGGCCGTAAAGGTGACCGGCTCCATGACGACCGGGACCGGTGGGGTGTAGCTGAACGCGCCTTGCGGGCCGGCGTGGACGCTCAGCGGACTCTCGCTGTAGTCAAAGCCACAGTCGTTGACGGCCAGGAGCCCGACGTTGTAGGTTCCGGCCGCCGTGTAGGTGTGCAGCGGGTTCTCCAGCGTGGAGAACTGGCCGTCCCCGAAACCCCATTGGTAGGATACCGGGGCGCTGACGACGGTCGTGTTGGTAAACTGCACGGGTCCGGCCACGCACGCGGGCACCGGCCCGTAGGTGAATCCGGTCGCCGGCGTGCCGGAGATAACCACGGTCCGGGTGAACACGTCGGCGCCGCAGCCGGCCGTGGCCGTCAGCACGACGGTGTACACCCCCGGCAGCGTGTAGGTGTAGACGGGGTCCGGCGCTGTCGATGTGCCCCCATCGCCAAAGGCCCACTGGTAGGTAACGGCCCCGTCACCACGCGACCAGTTGGCAAAGGGGATGCCGCTGTTGCTGCACCCGGCCCCGGGCCACTCCCAGTCCGCCCGCACGCAGCTCTGCGCATACCACAGGTCGCCGGTCGTCGCGTTGTAGAACGCGATGCGCGGCAGCCCGGCGGCGCTGAGGGCCAGCGAGCTGTTGCCCCCGGTAATGTCGGCGGAGCCGTCCACCACCTCGCTGTGCCAGCCCCGCGCATCCTGGAAGATATAGCTCAAGTGCATCTCCGAGGGGCCGACCTCGAGCTGGTACGAGATGTGCGGCCGGCCGGCGCTGTCCAGCACCAGGGAAGGGTATCGCCCCGTGTCACCCGTGGTGGCCACGGCCGCGCTGTGCCAACCGGTGACATCCAGGTAGGCATACTTGAGATCGCGATTGGTGGCATCGTAATAGGCGATGTGCGGGTAGTTGTTCACGTCCACCCGGAGGGAATTCCACAGCCCTACATACCCCTCGCTGTCTACCGTCTGGATTGTCCAGAAAGAGCCATTGAAGTAGGCGTACCGGAGATCGTGGTTGGTGTTGTCGTAGTAGGCGATGTGCGGGCGGTTGGCGGCGTCCAGGTCGAGCGCGGTGTATTGGCCGACCTCACCGGCGCTGTCCACGGTAGTCACGACCCACGCGCCGCCGGCTTTGCCCCGCGCATACTTGAGGTCCCTGTTGGAGCTATCGTAGTAGGCGATGTGGATGGTGTTGGTGGAGTCGACGCGCAGCGCAGTGTATTCACCCACGTAGCCCGCGCTGTCTACGACCTGCGACACCCACACCGGAGCATCCGGGCCACCGCCACCTCGAGTAGTAGGGTTCATCTGGTAGGCGAGCAGCAGGTCCCCATTGGTCCAATCCAGGTGGCTGGCTACCGGCCAGCCGTTGGTCTGGTCCAGGCCGACAGCCGAATACTGCCCGGTGTGGTTGGCGCTCCCATTGGCCACCTCGACGTGCCACCCCGTGCCGTCCTGGTAAGCATACTTCAGGTCGTAGGCTGGATCCCAGTCGGTGTAGGTGATATGCGGGTAGCCGGCCGGATCCAGGATCATGGAATTGTAGCCGCCCACGTTGCCGGGGCTATCCACCAGGGTGAAATCCCAGGCCCAGCCGGTTGCCGCCGGTGCTGCCGGCATCATCTCGGCCGGTGTCGCCAGGGCGGACGGCAGGACCAATCCCAACAGGAGTAGGGCTACCACCGTGATGCGCCAGAGTCTGTTCATTTCGCTCTCCTTTTCGTTACTGGTGGCAGAGCCACCCAAACCAGCCGCACAACAACCGATTCAAGTCGAACCCCTGAACGCGCCCGCCGCCGCCGTCGGAGTAAGCGTCCGCCGGGCTGTACCAGGTGCCCTCCCCCGCTTCGGGGATGATTTGACCTGGCGGCAACTGCAGCGGCTGGTCCATAAAGGCCAGCCCCAGTTCGTCGTGGGCCTGGGGCAGAAACTGCAAGGGGTCCTGCCACTGTGGGTAGCGGTCGGCATAGTGCAGCCGCTCGGCAGGCACCGGGACGCCGTTTTCTGTAGGGCGGTAGTAGGCCAGCACGTCGATCTGGGCCATGTACATCACCGAGACGGCCAGGTGGAGATGCGGGCCGGTCGAGCGCCCGCTATTGCCCACGTAGCCGAGGATGGCCTGGCCCTGTTTGAGTTCGCTTGCCAGCGTGAGTGGCGGTCCAAACCCTGGAAAGTAGCACAGGTTGGCCCCGATGGGGCACTCGTGGGGGACCGTCGTCGGCCGGGGACCAGGTGTCATCGAGGGCCCCGGTGTCTCCCGGGTCGGGAGCGGCCCCGCCGTGCCGGTCGGCCCCGGCGTACCGGGCGTTGGCCACGGTCTGGGGGTACTGGTGGAAAATGGTGGCCAGGTAGGGGCGGGAGTAGCTACGGTGGTTGGCCAAGGTGTCGGCACCGGGGTGGCCGGCGGGGTCCAGGTAGGCTCAGTCGGCGCAGGTGACGGGGTCGGCGTCGCGGTGCGGGTCGGCGAGGGCAGGCGCGTGGGGGTGGCGGTAGCCCCGGTGGGCGACGGGAGCGGCGTCTCCGCCGTCCTCGTAGGCGCGGGCGTGGCCGGTGGCGCCGATGGGAGGGGCGGGGTTGGCGTGTTCGCCGGCGGCGTCTGGCCGGGCCGGGTGGGTGAAGGCAGGCGGGTGGCGGTGGCCAACGCTGCCACCGTCCGGTGGGGAGCGGGACCCCCGCCCATGGGCAGCACGGTTGCCATCACCGTAGGAGCCCCGGCCGCCGACCCGCCGCCCAGAGTGGGCATCGTGCTGGGCGTAGCCGTCGGGGTCGGTTCTTTCTTGCAGCCGTAAAAGCGGACGAGGGCGTCGTGGGCGACGCCGTGGGCCTCGTCGATCTGCTGGTCGAAGGTCACCACGGTCTGGCCGTCCGGTTCGTAGTCGTCCGCCCAGTACACCCGGGCGGTGCAGTCGCCGGGCGTCCCGTTGAAGAGCAACACTCTTCCTTCGCTGCCCGTATTGGCGCTGGAGCTGCCCCGTTCGGCTACGACCGGGCCCGGACAGGTTACGGCGATGCCGATGTTGGGCTCGTAGCGCTCTTGGGCCCGGCAGTACGTTTCGACCTCGATCCGGTACGGCTCGAGATGTCCAAACAGAATATAGACGGGCGTTTCCTCGGTGCTGTGGACGTTCCACAGCACTACGGCTTCCCCGGCCCCGCCGTAGTAGGGATCGTTATGGTGGTAGAACCCGATGAAGAAAGGCTGCGCGTCGAGCGGCGGGTAGATAGGGTCACGGAATTGCAGCCCTGGGCCGGCCAGGTCGATGCCGTCGTGAAACTCGTATTCGCCGGGGACCGGGAGGAGGTTTTCGTCCAGGTAGGGCCGCCAGCCGTAGGGGGAGGTGATCTCCCAGCCCACGCTGCGATAGGTCGCGTAACCGGGGTCGCCCGCGTCGTCAGGCGCCCGGATGGCCCCCGCCCCGCTGCCCCCGGCCAGGGGCGTAACCCCGGCCGGCCAGACCAGCTCTTCCTTCTGCAAGGTCCCGCTCCCGACCAGGTAATAGACGATGAAGCCGCAGCAGCACAGGGGTAGACCCAGGACCAGCAGCGCCAGCACGATCGGTCCCAGACAAGCCAGAAAACCCAGTTTGCTTCCTGCTCCAGCCATCGTCCTACTCCGGTGTGCCGCCGACCTACAGCCCCGCCGCCACCTTTATGCCGATCCGTGTCACCATGCGCTGCGCGCCGCTGCTGCCGGCGGCCCGCCCGAGCGCAAAGCCCAGGATAGGCGGTCCGCTGATTGCCATAAACACGGTCGTGATGGACATGGCCGCCAACAGCAAGGGATTCCCGCCCGTCTGCCCCGACCAGGCGTGGCCCATCAGCCGCCCCCCGAGCTCCAGGAACAAGGTGCCGACAAACTGGTAGAAGACTGCCCCCACCGCGACCCGGATCCAGGTGGTAAAGATGTATTCGCTTTCTTCGGTGGCATAGGCCATGCCGGCCAGGGGGGCAAAGAGCAGCAGTACATCCAGGAGGATGATTCGTCCCAGCATAATCCCGCCGTAGATGAGCAGAAAGACCAGCAGGAGCAGCAGGCCGACGGCCGTTTCCACGATCAGGCCGACGTTCAGGAGCACGTCGGCCGAGCGGTCGAACAGGATGATATCGCGCAGCACGTCGGTCAGGGGATCGCCGACGACAGCGGTGATCAGGATGTTGTTGAGTTGGATCATCTGGGAGACGAACCAGTAGCCGCCGCCCGCCGCCAGGAAAGTGGCCACGACCACGCGGCGGATGTGCTCTCCGGTGTGGTAGCCATGAGCTTCACCGGTGGACACGCGGATCAGTTCGCGGATCGCCAACCAGGTCAGGGCGAGTCCCAGGAGCAGGAGCGCCGCGGCGCGGACGTTGGGGAGAATGGCTCCCACCTCGCTGCTCTCGTAGGTATATTCGGGCGGCGTGTTCAGGACCAGGCCCAGCCCGGCCGCCACGCGGCCGCCGCCGGAAGGAATGGACTCGCCCCCGGGCTGGTAGGGATTGGCGACGTCCCGGCCATAGATCCAGTAGACAATCTGGGCCATAAACCCGACCAGCGTGCGCAGCAGGCCGGTGAGGGCCCCGTTGATCGTGTCACTGGCCCACTTGCCCGGGTTGAGGTTGTCGTTGACCCAGCCAAAGATGTCGCCCAGGATGGGCGGCCAGACCTCTCCCTGGGTCTGGCTCTGGTCATAGGGGGTGTAGCCCGTGCTGCCTGTTCCTGCTGCGGGCCTGGTCGGGTACTCGATCCAGCCGGCGCCCGGGTCAGCCGCGGGGCTCGTTCCCCCCGTGACGGGCGGCAGGCCCCCCTGGGGCAGCGCAGCCCTTTTCCCCTCTCCGGGCGCGCCGGCCAGCGCCGGCGTGGCCAGGAGCACCACCACCAGGATGGCACTGCCGAGGACGATCCATTTCTTCATGGCCCTACCTCCTTTGCTCGTGCCTCACGTGCGCCGGATGCTAACCGCACTGCTGCCGGTAGCCACACGTCCGGCAGCGCGCCGGTTGCCGGTGTGTCTGGATCGCCGTGCCGGCCCAGCGCGCGGCGCGTACCTGGGTGGCCACGGCCTGTACCTGCTCCCGCAGGCGGCGGGTGTTGGCGATACGAAAGCCGCCGTCCCGATAAGCCAGGACGCCATAGGGCGGCCGTTGACCTTCCGCGTCTTCGATGAGCAACAGGTAGGCGCCGAGCTGCACCACGTCCCACGGTCGCGGCCGGCCCCGCCGGCCGGGCTTGGCCTCGACCGGGATGAGCCGCCCCCGCTGCGCCACGACATAGTCCGGCCGGCCGGACAACCTCAGCCGGGCGGAAGCGTAGCTGCGCGCGGGCTTCTGCCACCCGCGCTGATCCACGGCCACGAGACGCGCGCTGAGCGGTACGCCGGATGCGCGGGCGCGGACCAAGGCCCACAGCCAGACCAGGACTACCAGTCCGGCGAGTGCCGGCAGGAGCACCCGCCAATCGATGCCGGCCAGAGGGAAAGTTGACGTCATGGCCGGCCTCCCAGAACGAACCAGGCCGCGGCCAGGCCGGCGAGCGTCAGCAGCGCCAGCAGGGTAACCGCGGCCAGCAGGCGGCGCGAGGCCAGAACGTGAACGGCATGGGCCTCGTGCGCAGCCCGGCCCCGCTGCAGGCGTTCCGGTTCTGGCCGGAGCCCTTCGATGTAGTGCAGCCGCCAGGCGTACGGGCAGAAGGCGAAGGCGGCCAGTTCGCTCGCCGCGACGACGTGATCGGTTGTCTGTCTCGGTGCGCTCATCGTTTTGCTCATGGTGCTGGAAGTGCCCCGGCACCCAGCTACGGGCGTGCTCTCAGGGGGTATAGCCCCCACTATCGAGCAGCTCCAGGTCCCAGATGCGCCAGGCCCCGCCGGCATCCGGCCGGACCGTGTAACGCTGGTGGGTGACGATGCCGACCTGGGTTGAACGGACTTCCCCGGTACGGCTGTCGAGGACCGCCTCGTCCCAGACCTCCTGGGTTTCCAGGGTGATTTCGGAGGCCGTGACGACCGGCTCCGTGGCCCAGAAGCGCGTGAGCTGCACGTTGTGGATCTCACCGGTGGCCGCGCGTCGGCGGTATTCCCCCGCGAGCGCTGCGTAGAGCGGGCCATCCGGGTGCACGTACGGCAGCAGGTGCGCCGGATCGTTCGTGCGGTTCGCCAGCACGTCGGCCTGGTTGTACGCCTGGACCAGGGCAATGGTCTGCTCGCGGGTTGGTGGACCGGCCGTAGGCGAGGGCGTCGGTGCCGGCGGCAGCGGCGTCGCATGCGAGGCCAGCGCCCCCACGAAGGGTATATACCGGGCCAGGGGCGTGCGCCAGCACTCGCGCAGGCCGAGGGCCAGGGCGAGCAGCCCCAACCCCAGGGCCAGGTACAGTGTGCGGCGCGCCTTGGTCGTCCCGTACACGGCTCCTCCTACGGCGTGGGGGCTACTGCCGGGATCGGCACCGGCGATATGTCCGCCACGGCCGCCCCGGCCGGCACAATCTGCGCTTCCATATCGACTTCTCCGCGGACCACCCGCCACCAGGCGCGCAGGTGGCCAACCAGATCGCCATAGCAGATCACGTCGTTCAGCGTGTCGAGAAGCTCTTGCAGCGCATTCATCGCGTGCCTCCTTCACAAGTACAGGTGCAAGTGGCCCTCGTGTACCCATGCGGCCTCGACCAGGACAATTCCTGGCGGAGGCGTGATCCCGTCTTTCTTATGGATCGCCACCACTGCCGGCAGCCGGCCGTGCCGGTGACGAAAGTGCTGTACGGCGATCCGCAGTTGCTCCGGCAGCGGTGTCCGGTCGGTGCAGGCCCAACCCATGTACCAGCGCATCCGGAGCTCCTGATCTGTCATTGGTGCCTCTCAGAACACCTGAAAAAAGGCCCCCAGCCCAGACACGGCGATGGGCACAAAGATGGCCAGCATCAACGCCGCGAACAGGATGGGCCAGAGGAACAGGATCAGCCGGTTTTCCAGGGTGGCCGTCTGCTCCCGCCGCTCGAAGGCCAACTGCGCCATGGCCTGGTCCCGCAGTACGCCCAGGAGTTGCCCCAGGTCGCCGCCGCGCTCGGCGGTGGTCAGCAAGTTGGTCACGCCGGCACTGAAAGGACGGTAGTCGATTTCGTCCGCCGCGGCCCGCAGAGCGGTGTCCAGGGGACTGCCCAGCTGGGTGCGCTGCAGGTGCTGCGCCAGTATCTGCGATAGGGGATCCTGCAACTGGTCGATCGCCGCGAGGATAGCTCCCCGCAGGTCCCGGCGCGCTTCGCGCAGGTAGATGGCCAGGTCGCCCCAGAAGGAAGGCAGCCGGTCCCGAATGGCGTAGTGCAGCTCGCGCCGCCGGCCGCGGGCCAGCCCGGGTCCGACGAGGGGCAGGCGATCTGCCCGGCGTTCGAGCTCGCGCAGCCGGCCGGTGAGGGCGGCGCGCAGGTCGGCCGTCCCGGCGGTGGTCGCCGGCAGGACCGGCGTGCCGGCCAGGGCTACCAACAGGGCCCCGCCCCCGAGCAAGGCGAAAAGCAGGTACGGCATCGGCTCCTCCTAGGCTTTCCGGTCCAGAACCATCGTCGTCAGGACGTCCACGCGCCCGGGCAGGACCGGTGTTTCCTGTAGGAGATCCACCCCGGTAACGAGCGTCAGGCCGTCTCCGTCGGCGCGGGCCCGCTGCGTGAGCAGCGCGGTCGCGGCGGCGGCCTGGTCAGGTGCTTGCACGACGGCGTAGTACGGGCGATTTTCCTCGTGGTAGAGAAAGCCGTAGACGTGTAGTTCCACGATCCACCTCCTCCGGGGCGGTTATTTCAGCGCGGCCCGGATGATCCGGCGGCTCAAGAAGACGGCCAGGAACTCTAGCATCAGGATGAGGGCCAATCCCAGGTGGCCCAGGAGGGTCTCGACGTAGGCCTGGCGAAAAGCCGGCACCAGCGCCATCATCGCGGCGACCAGGGCCGGAATGATGCCGCAGACCACGTACATCGAAGACTGGGCTTTGCGCACAGACAGGAGCGTTTCCCGCCGTAGCGCTTCCATCAGCCGTTCTTGCTCGAAGAGGGCCTGGAAACGGGCCGCCTGCGCCGTTGGCCCCAGCGTTTCCTCCTCCGAAGCCCGCCAGAGGTGCAGCACCCGGCGCAGGCGGGCGCTCCGTGTGGTGCCCAGCACGTCTTCCAGGGCCGGCCGGAAGTCCTTGCCGCCCTGCAGGGGGGGCAGGATCGCCGCAACCTCTTCGCGCAGGGGCGCCTCCGCGGCGGCCAGCAGCCCACCGAGCACCAGGGCCGGCGCCGCGCGGGCGGCCGCCGCCAGGTTGGCTACCGCCAGGGTCAGAAACTCGAGCGCCTGCTCGTCCAGCCGGGCGGTCCGTTTCAGTTCCTGGGCCTGCAGATACATTTGCCCCACGACAAAGGCCATGAGCACCGCCGGGAGCACGGCCCCCAGGCTGAAGAAGGGCAGGAGCGCGGCCGTCCCGAGGATGAGGCTGGCCAGCAAGACCAGGGCGAACTGGCCGGCGGTGGCCGCGCCTCTCCCGGCGCGCTGCTCGATGTAGCGTTCCAATGGCCGGCGCCAGGATGGTGGGAGCGCCGCTACCCGGCGCGCTTCCGCCGCGAGGTGGGGCGAACGCCGGACGGCCGGCCGCAGCACCAGCAGCAGGCCCGAGCCCAGACCGGCAAAACCCAGGGCGACGACGAGGTTCATCGGCCGGCCTCCTCAGCCCCTGGCAAGGCCGCGACTTCCGCGCGCAACTCGGCCGCGGCTTCCGGGGATAGTTCCTCCACTTCGGCGCTGACCCACTCGGCCAGCTCGCGGTCACCCCGGCGCGCGGCATCCAGGGCCCGGGCCCGCCAGCCGGCCAGCCGCTCGGCGGTGCGCCGTTCTTCCTCCCGCCGCCGGGACTGGAAATCGGCGCTCAACCGGGCCACGTCGCGGTAGTCGGGATTCTCGGATTGCACTTCCTGCAGCCGCGCCAGCGCCTGGGCATACAGGCCGGCGTTGCCCAGGGCCACGGCTTCCCGGTAAGACCGCTGCCAGCGCGCCACGCGCTCGATCGGCGTCTCCGGCAGATCGCGTGCTTCCATGGCCGTCCGCCCGCCGTAGGCTCGCAGCCGCTCCTGCAGACGGGGGGAGAGAGTGTACCCCTCCGGCTGCTGCCAGGAGATAGCCTCCTCATCTGCGCCGCCGTAGACGGCTTCCCAGGCCGGCCGCGTGTCCCACCGGCCATCCTCAGCCAGCCCCCAGACCTCGTGGACCTGGTCCACGTGCCGCCGGCCCTGGGGGCTAAAGGCCACGTGGACGACGACGTCCACGGCCCCGGCGATGGCTCGCCGCAGCACCTCGCCACCCGTTCCGTAACGCCCGGCGGGGTCCATCAGCGCGGCGATGTACAGGCGATCCAGCGCGTCCCGGCCCGGGTAGGAGTGGATCGTCGTCATGCACCCGGCGAAACCGGCGGTGATGGCAAAGAGCATGTCGGCGGCCTCGCCCTCTTTGGCCTCGCCGATGACCAGCCGTCGGGGGGCGATCAGCATGGCGAAGCGGGTGCAGTCACGCAGGGTGGAGCCCGGTCGGGCCGCGTCCGTAGAGGCCAGGAGGTAGCGCAGGTGCGGGTGCTGAGGGTTGAGTTCGTCGTTTTCCTGGACAATTACCCCCCGGTCCTGCAGCGAGATGGCGTTGACCAGTGCTTCCAGGAGTGACGTCTTGCCGCACCCGGACTCCCCGCAGACGACGATATTGCCCCACGCCTTGACCACCTGGTCGAGATAGTGGGCCAGGTCGGCGCTCAGGGCCTCCCGCTCGACCAGGGCGGCCAGGGTGTAGGAGCCCGCCCGCTTACGGCGGATGTTCATCATCGTTCCCCGGTGGGCTACCGTGGGCCCGATAATCACCGTGACGCGGCTGCCGTCGGAAAAGAAGAACGACTGCATCGGCTGCTCGACCCCGACCGGCCGGCCCGACAGCGTGCACAGGGCGATGGCCTGCCGCCGCCAGGCCTCCTCCGAGGCCCAGGCCAGGCCGGGCACCGGCACCGTGCGGCTGTGTTTCTCCACCTGGACCGAACGGTGGTTTTCGACGATGATCTCGGTCACGTCGGGGTCGTCCATCAGGAGCTCCAGCACGCCCAGCCCGGCGATCTGGGCAAACTGCCGCACGAACTGCGGCGTCGCGGCCAGCCCGAGGTCCGGGTGTTCCCGCTCCATGCGCTCCAGGAACTCGCGGGTGGCCTGCTCGACCGCGGCCTGCCGCTCTGCGGAACGTACCAGTGGACTGCGCAGGGGTTCGTCCAGCTGCCGGCTGAGATGGTCGACGTACTGGCCTACCACCCGTTCGCGGGCCTGCTCGTCCAGCCGCGCCGCCCAATCGGCCCCGTGGGCCTCCAGGTGCCGGGTGAGAAAGTCCGGCGCCCCGGTGGCCTGGAGGTCCCGGTAGTAGTCTTTGAGCGGTCTGACGGCGTCGTGGATCATCGGGACTCCATTGCGGGCGTACGGCTCAGAGCTCCAGCAGCCGGCGGGCCACCGCCCGGAAGGGCTCTACCAGGTCGCGGCCCGTGGGCGGCGTGTGCTCACGATGGGCGTATTCGTATTCCCGGTTGTGGGGAATCACCCCCAGCACGGGTACGCGGTATTCCTGCTCCTTGCCGCCGACGAAACGCAAGTCTTCCTTCCAGATGTTGTTGTAGACCAGCCGCACCTTGTGGCGCACGTCCAGCGCGGTCAGGATCGGCAGCATCCGGCGCAGCGCATTCTCGGAGAACTCGCTAAAGTCGGTCAGCAGCACCAGGTCGGTGGCCTCGTGCAGGGCCAGGACCAGCAGCTCATTGCGCTGGATCTCCGGCTCAAAGTCCAGCAGCACGTAGTCGTACGCTGCCCGCAGGAGCGCCAGGATGTGCAGGAAGGTGTTGGGCTGCAGCTGCACGACGACGTCGCTGCGGGCCGGGGCCAGCAGCAGGTCCACGCCCGTGCGCTCGTCGTGATAGACGTGGCGGGCTAGCACCTCCGGGGTGATCTGTGGTTCGCGCAGCAGGTGCTCGATGGTCAGCGCGTTGGGCATGCCAAAGGCCAGGAAGACGTTGCCTTTGGGAAAGTCCATGTCGAAGACGATGACCCGTTTGTCGGGGTGGAGCTGTTTCAAGGCCGTAGCAGTGTTCACGGTCGCGGTCGTCTTGCCGGCCCCGCCTTTGGTCGTGTAAAAGATCAGGACCCGGTTGCCCTCCAGCGGCCGGCGCGCAAGCGCCAGTAACCCGGCGACTTCGTGCTCGCCCGCATCCGGAGGCAGCGTGAGCGTCCCTTCGGGGACGGGGAAACCGGTTGTGCGGGGGGAGGACAGGAATACGGCGCGGAGGTCGTCGACCTGGGCAGCCGCCTCCAGCAGCGCCCCCAATCCCTCCAGCGCCGGCGAACGGTCGCCGGCGAGCAGAACCTGGTAACCCCGCGCGAGCTGCGCCAGACCGCTTTCATAGTCGGGGAGGAAAGCGGCCTCGACGACGTAGCGTTCTTCCAGGCGCGATGGCAGGCTGCTGCCGGTGGCCACGGCGAGAATGCGCATCACCGCGCCTCCACGGCCAGCACCAGGACGTCTTGGTAGCGGGCCACTTCCAGGACCTGCGCCGGGGTCAGTTGCAGCACGAGGAAGGCCGCGGTTCCGGTGGCCTCCCCGGCGATCAGGGACTTGCCGGCCGCGTCGCGCAGGTCGACCACCAGCACGTCGCTGTACAGCACGGTATAGGTGAGCCCCTGGGCCTGGCGCAGGCTGATCGGCGCGCCTGGGGCCGGGGCCTCGACCGCGGCCGGGGCCAGCGCGGGCACCAGGACGGTGACGGCGTCGCCTACCTGGAGGGCTCCGCCGACCGAGCGCAGCGCCGTGGTCGGCAGGGCCAGGCCGGCGTAGCCAACAGCGATGACCTTCCCGGACGGCAGCAGCCGCCCGGGCGGGGCCGGTTCGCCGACCGCATCCAGGGTGAGCGGCGCGCCCGGCAGCAGCGTCACCAGGGCGGTGCGCCCCGTAACCTGGCCGGCCTCACCGAAGTAGGGGAAAGGCGCGCTCGATCCCGGCAGCGGTGCGGGGACTTCCATCGGGGCCAGCATTTCCGGGGTCAGGACCGTGCCCGCCTCGATCCGCATGGCGACGGTCAGCACGGTGCGGCGCTGGGCCTGGGTGCTGGTCCAGGCCATGTAGACGAGGATGGCCACGGACACGACGATGATGGCGATGCCGACGCGCAGGTAGATGTTGCCTCGTTTCACGGTGACCTCCGTTTTCTCACCAATCCCAGTCCTTCTGACTGAGGGCGCGGGCCTCTTGCGCCGCGATGGGCAGGTCGAAGAACCCATACACCCGAACGGTTACCGGGTATTCGACGCGCACGGTGAGGGGCTCCAGGTAGCTGCCGTGGGTCGGGTTGACCTGGACCACCGCCAGGGCCGGGTCCAGGCGGTAAGTGGCCAGGATGGCCGACAGCTGCTCCTGGAACTCGGCCGTGTCGCCGCCGTACACCACGGCGACGTTCACCGCGTCCGCAGCGGCCGCACGTACCTGCTGGGTCAGGTACACGCCGTAGAGAAACTGCAGTCCGCCGATGAGCAGAAGTACGATCACCCCGATGGTCAGGGCCCACTCGACCAGCGCTTGCCCGTTCGCTTTCTGTTTCATGGGGCATTGACCTCCGTTTCGACCATGACCGGGACCTCGACGGCGAAGAAGAGCAGGCGCACCGGGATAGGGGCCACGGCGGCGATGGTAGGAGCCTGGTGCGTAAGGCCGGTGTAGGGGCTGGTCCAGGGCACCTCATTGTGCACCTCAATCTGGGCCCGCCCGGCGATCTCGGCTGCGCTGGCGTCCAGGCCAAAGTTCTCCAGGCCCAGGGCGCTGGCAAAGACGGCGCGGGTCGTCGCGATCGCCGCCGGCGCGTCGAGCTGCAGGTGACCTCCCGGTAGGCTTTCGTAGTCCACCCGGCAGGCCCCGGCTGCGGTGGCGGCCTGTAGTGACCGGCGGGCGTGGCTGCGGGCGAGGTAGAGCGTGCCGAGCGCCAGGAAGGTGAGTACCGCGATCACCACGACGCCGATCAGGACGGCAAGCAAGACCAGGGACTGTCCCCGCGCTGGGCGTGCTCTCAATGGGCCCTCCTGGGTCAACAAAAAACGGCAGGCCGGCGATGCGCTGTCGCCTGATCCTGCCGTACGCTCTGCCCCGCAAGGGGGGGCTCAACGGCCTGCTTGGCCCTCAGGGCGAGGACTACGCTGCGGCCTGGTGGTACTGCCCCCGGCGGGACTGCTTCCGGTCAAAAACTGTCAGCCTGCCTGGCCCTCTGGCGAGGACTACGCTGCGGCTTGGACACCTGCTCCCGGCGCGGCCGGGGCTACAACGATAGGTAAAGCGATCCTTTCCGCACCCCGGTGGGCCACTCGCCGCCCCGGCAGTAATACTCCTCGAGGAGCGGCGTGATGGCGTCGGCCAGGGTGCGCTCGGTGGCGTCCAGGAGCACCCGGTGCCGGCCGTGGTCGAACTCGACGACCCACCCGGCGGCTGGACTGTTGGTGTGAGAATTCAAACGCGACCCCAGGAACTGGCGCAGCCCCAGGTTCCCGATGAGGACCCGGCGCACCACGTCGGCCGTCTGGACGATGTTTTGGCACCCCAGGGTGCGCTGCACCGCCTGGGCCTCGACCAGGTGCTGGTACGTCTTCATCGTGAACTCGCGGGGCGCCGCGGTCATCCCGGTGCTCCTCGTCAATAGCGACGGGTGGTTCGCAGCAGGCCTACCTGCAGGGCCAGATCCTGCGTCCAGAACGCCGTGTAGGTGTTCGTCCCCCCGTCGCAGTGGTATGTTGTCATCACCAGCGCGCTGTACGAGATATCCACGGTTACCGGACCGACCGGGTAAAAGTCCCAGGTGGCCGGCCGTGCGGACGGGGTTGCCGTGCGGCTCCACACCAGGTGGATCCACTCCGGCCGGGCCACGTCCGGGTGGGCGCCGCCCTTGTACGCCGGCCGCCAGCGGCAGTCCGGGTCGCTGCTGTTCGCGGGGCAGACGGTCTGCCCCGTCGAACCGTAGAACCAGTAGGCCACGACCTCGGATGAGGCCGCGCAGCTGGGTACGGTGGGCTCGGTCACCTTGGCGGTCAGCGACGCGTCCAGGAACTCTTGCCAGTTCCAGTAGAACGCCGGCGCGGTCGGGTAGGCATTGTCCTGGGGATCCAGATGCGAGTGGACAAAGGCTCGCGCCTCCAGGCTGGGCGCGACCGGGATAAACGGCGTCGGCTGTGGGGGCGGGTCGGTCGGTTTGATCAGCGGCGTCTCTTCCCAGGTGCACTGGGTTACGGTGACCGGCGGGGTTGGTTCGATGCATACCTGGTGCTGGCATACATCCTGTTCGGCAAAGTTCCAGTACGTTTTGGCGCGGTCTATCTGCCAGGTACAGAACAGAATGAGGTCCTCCCCCTCGCGGAGATGATTCCAGGTTGGCCGGGCGAAGGCATTGTGGTACCAGGTGCCGGCCGCCGGCTCCAGGTCGCCGTCGCCGTCAGTGTCACACGTGTCGCGCCCGTCCCAGATGACACAGCCCGTACAGGGGACCGCCTCGCCACGGCTTCCTGGGTTGGGCCAGCCGGCCGGGTTGTCCTGATCGGAGGTGCGAAACAGGCTGTCGCCAGGCTTTTCCATCAGCGCGTTGGGCCCTTCGTTGTTCCACTCCGACCAGCACTCCCACGTACTGCACCCCGACCATTGCAGGAAATCCTTGACCTTGACCCAGGCCCCACCCTCCAGACTGCCCGGGCAGTTTTCACAGCGGAACTCGAGCGGCGGGCCGGCGTAGGCCGGGAACGCGGCCCGCGCGGTCGTATCGCGCCCCCAGTACCCGGCGGTCAACCCCGCCAGCGCCAGTAGCAGCAGCGCGAGTAGGGCCAGCTCCAGTCTTTTGATGCGCATCGTCTCCTCCTACCGCACCGCGAAGATGATCGTGGAGCTCCACCAGGTGCCGGTCCAATAGGGGGTGCCGATGGCGATGCCGATACGGGAGAATGACCCCGCCCAGGCCTCGCCGCCGCCCGTGCCGTACCGCGTGTCACAGGGGCGGTCGGCGTAGTTCTCCCAGTCGTAGGCAAATTCCCCCCACTGGGCATTGCCCGGAACAAAACTGAGCACGATCCCCTTCCAACCAATGGTGCGCGCGCCTAGCGGTAGCAGCGCCGCGTCTACGCGGGCCACCAGCTCGGGCGGATACGCCATGGAATCGCGGTAGGCCGCCGTGGCCTCGTCGGCCAACGGGGCCAGGGTGTTGGCGATCTCCTGGTCCCAGGCCACCGCGGGCAGCCCCTGTCCGGCGCGCAGGCAGTTGATCGAGGCCAGGATGATCTGCGCCACCAATCCGCGGTCGGCCGGCCCGGATTGGCTGCTTCCACTGTCCCCGCCATCCCCGCCTCCTCCGCCATCAGTCGGGGTGGGCAGCACTGTGGCCGCCGGAGCCAGCGAGGTCCACCCGGCAGCCCGCCAGATACCGTCGGCCCCCTGGCTGAAGGCGTATTCGCCGTCCTGGCGGTTCGTGTAGGTGGTAGACGAACCATCCTGCTGCACGGTTGTCTGCTGCAGGTCAAATACCACCCGCACTGTAGCCGTAGTCCCGGCAATCTCCACGGTGGGAGTATGCGGGGCCGGTTCCATCGTGAAGGCGGCGATTCCGTATTGGTCGAGGGTGCTGATCGCCTGCGTCTCCTGTTCCAGCAGTGTGCCGGTGATGACCGTGCTCAACTGGGACACGTCAAGACTCTGATAGGCCGCAGTGAGAACCTCCCAGTAGTGCCAGTAAGCGGCCAGCACGTCCGCTTCGCGGGTGTCAGGCGTCAGGGTGATTGTTGCGGTGGTCACGTTCCCAGGCTGCAGGAATACCGTGTCGGCCCAACCGACGTACCCAGAGGCCGCTGCCTCAACGTGGACAAAGGGCTGCTGCGCCAGCCGGCTGTGGCTGTATTCCATCGGGCCGGTGTACGGCTGTCCGTCCGCCAGCACCGTGAGGGAGATCAACCCCGCGGGCTCTACCATCACGACCAACCGGCTGCCCCAGTAAAAGTCCGCTCGGCCGTCGCTGCTCTCCCCTACCGCAATCGTCATCTCCTGGGTACCCAGGGCTGTGCGGGTCTGGACCGTGTGGCGACCGGGATCATAGCTTCCCACCGGCGTCCACACGTTGGGTGCGCAATTCCCGGCCGGCTGGCCGTCGATCGTTACCTGGGCCGGGGCGCTGGAGCGGACTTCGATCTGGCCGCCGCTGCGCGCCAGTGCCGGGACTTGCACGTGCAGCGGATCGAGCGCCGCGGTAACGGTGAATTGCCCGCTGACGGTGCGATAGCCGGGGGCCGTGGCCAGGTAGGTGTGCGGGCCGGCGGGCAGGGACACGGTGGCGTTGAAGGGGGTAGTGCCCAGCGGCCGGTCCCACCCCAGATCGGGCACGCGGATCTCCACGCCCGCAGCCGGATCGGTAGAAGTAAACTCCACCACGCTTCCTGCTTGGCTGGGCACTGGGCTGGATGTAGCACCACAAGCGCCAAGCACTGCGGTCGCAACGATTACGGCCAGGATGACCCCAGCCACGACCAGGCGTTTGGTGAGACGCACGGAGGGCCTCCTTGTGGACGAGAGACGCGGAGTGTGGCGCAGACGGCAGAGAGCGCGTAGCACCCGGGCCGGCGTGGCCCCCGGAAGGGGGCATAACTGCCGGTCGTTGTGCTGGAGTAGGACAAGGTAAGCGTCGCGAAAGCATTGTGGACAGCCTTTCAACTGTTACGGCGGTGCGCTGGGGGACAATATAGCATAATGGCCTTGATTTGTCAAATCCTGGCAATTACGGAGAGGACATACAACTGAGGGGGTGCCAAGATGGGGATATGCTGCTGCTCCCGCTCATTGAACTCCTGCTAACCACTTCTCCACTTCAGTCCACTTACCGTGCCCGATTGTTCGGAGGATTTCCAGGCTCTTTTGCCCCCACGCCCGAGATTGGTTTCGTTCTCCCTGGGCGGCGGAGGTGCGGGCCAAGCCATACATTGCCAAACCTGCGAATTCGGAAACGTTGACCTTCCGGGCTATCCGCAGGCACTCCTGAAATACCTCTTCGGCGGAATCGAATTCCTCCTGTTTGAGCAGCAACTCGCCATATTCTCGGAGGACGCCGCAGAGTAACCAGGGGTATTCCAGGTTTCGGGCCAAGGGGAGGCTCTCGTCCAAGTACGCCGCTGCCTGCGAGTAGTCGCCACGGTCCCGGGCCAAGCCCCCCATATTGGCCAGGAAGGCGCAAATATTCTCACGAAAGCCCATCTCCCGCGATAGCACCAGTCCTTCCTGGTAGTAGATCTCTGCTTGCTCGTATCTGCCCTGTTCGGTCAGGACGGTTCCCAGGTTCAGCAACAGAGCAGTGATTGACGTAAGGTGCCCTGCTCGCCGGGCCAGCAGCAACCCTTGTTCCAGGTACTGCTCGGCCTGGGCGTAGTTGCCCTGGCTGAGGTCGAGCACGCCCAGGTTCTGCAGCGCGATGCGCTCCCCATCAGCGTTCCCCATTCTCTGCGCCAAGCTCAAGCTCTCGCCAAATAGCTCGCGTGATTGGGCAATATCCCCCCGTTCGCCGGCCAGCCCTCCCAGGAATTGCAGCATGGCACACAGGCCTTGGTGGTCGCCTTCCTGTCGTGCCAGGGCCAGCCCCTGCCGGCCGTACGCCTCGGCCTGCGCGTACTGGCCCCGTTTCTGGCATACGTCACCCAGATGCGATAGAATCGTCACCAGCTGGTGATGGTTTGCATGCTCTTCGGCGACCTGCCGCGCGCGCTGCAGCTGCGTCTCGGCTAGGGCGTACAGGTGCCGCACTTCCCAGGACAGGCAACTGGCTATGACGCCGCGCACCAAGAGATCCTGCATCCTGCGTGCATGGGCCGCGTCCAGAGCGGCGAGCACGTTTTCGGTCTCCTGAGCCAGAAGTTGGTAATCCTCGCCGTGGGCTTCTACCCACTGGACGAAGAAAGAAGCCATCCGCTCTAAAGCGAATTCGTCGGTCAGCTTCGCGCGGGCGTAGTCGGCAATCGCCTGGTGCAGGGTGTAACGACCAGGAGCGCTGCTTTCCAGGAGGCCGGCGTCGTACAGGGTGTCCAATCGGGCAGGGGGTTCCGCTGTGACGGCTACGGCAGCTTCTTCGGAAAAGGTGTTGGGTTTGGGGGGAAAGACGGAGAGCGCATAGAGTGCGTGGCGAGCGGGCTCATCCAGTGATTCATCGCTGAGGCCGATCACGGTCAACAAGGACAGTGGCATGCTTTCCGGGTAAGTAGAATCAAGGGCCGGCATCGTGGGGGGCTGTTCGAGTTGCAGCCGAGCCGTGGCGTCGTGCAATCGAGAGAGCGCTTGGCGCAGCCGGCGCGGTTGCTCGCCTTCTGCCTCCTTGCGCAAGTATCTTCCCATCAAGGCCAGGGCCAGCGGGAGGCCCCCCACTGCTCCTACCAAGGCACTCGCTGATTCCGGTTCGGCAGTGACCGTTGCCGGAGATAGAGTAGCGAGCAGGGTCAGTCCCTCTTCCCGACCAAGTTCCGCCACTCGGATCAAGCCTTCACCAGCAAAATCGAGCGCCAACGCCGGGAACCGGGTGGTTACTATGTAGGCGCTGTGGGGACCGCCCACGCGCAGGGCCAGGGCCGCTTCCGGCTGCCAGGCATCGTCTATCACCAGCAACATGCGCCTCCGGCCAATGGCCAGTCGAATGAGCTCCTGGCGTTCTTTGATGGTAGTTCTACGGGCGATCCGTTCTGGTGAAATGCCCAACGCCGCTGCCCAGGTGCCCAGCAGTGATATCACGTCAGGCTGGCGGCCCAGGGGGGCCCACAGGATGCCGTCCCGAAAGTGTTCCCGTACCTGGTCATCGTGGGCCAGGGCGATGGCCAGGGTGGTTTTGCCCACCCCGGGTAGTCCGTGCAAAGCCCACAAAGTGACGCCCTCGCCGGTCAGCAGTCGTTTCTTGAGATTCTCCAGCACATCGTCTCGTCCAACCAGGCGATAGGGCGGCAGGGCAGGAGCCAGGAACGGCGGCGGTATCTCGGAGTGGGCTAACGCTGCCGGCCGCAGCGATTGGATCAACCGGGCTTCGCCCGGATCATGTCTTTCGAGCCCAGACATGCCGGCGGCGGCGAGCAGTGCATTGGCCTCATCAAGGTCCTTCAGAACGCCTTGTTGCTGAAACCACTGGATGATGCTCAACACGCGTTCGCGTGCGTAGCGGCCGCAGAGTCGTTTCCCCCGGCACATCTTGCTCACCACGGCCGGGTCCTGGTCGATGCCGGTGGCCAGCTTGCCCTGGCTCAGGCCGTGTGTGCGGCTGAGATACTGACGGACCAGGTCGCCAAAGGGGTGTCCCATGCGGACGGCTCCAAGTGTCAACGTTTTTGACAGAAAAGACCGTTGCAATTGACGGACGGGTTCAGTATACTGCAAGTAGGGCGAGTGTCAAGCAAAATGGGTGGCTTGACTTTGCCAGGTGTTTTGGTAGAATAGCCATAGAAGAGTCAAGGAGCCTGAACATGAGCGCGAAAAACCGGCAGGCCCGCCCTCCCAGTCGCCATAGTCTGATACTTGCCTTCTAGCGGCCCGTCCACGCATGTGGATGGGCCGGCCGCTTTCCCGCACCAATTTGCCTGTACCGGGCGGGGCCAGAGCATATTCGCCGTGTGCGTGGCCTGCGTCACCCTATATATCTTGCGAGGAGGTACACAATGGACAAGCCCAAGAGCCTGCTGCACCACCTGGGAGAGGCGCTCGACGCCTATCGTACGGAACGCCGCACCGAGCCGGAAGGGGCTGTACCTCGCCCCCACCACCTGCGCCGCTTTCTGCGCTGGATGATACC
>Ga0302251_1000838_pt1 | contig 23357 bp, 12 predicted proteins | sample AAG_RA_Gln_MG_FD_193534 | JGI IMG/M metagenome (GOLD analysis project Ga0302251, IMG submission 193534) | Enriched activated sludge microbial communities from anaerobic digester in WTTP, New Holstein, Wisconsin, United States - AAG_RA_Gln | ecosystem: Engineered > Bioreactor > Anaerobic >...
TAGTCCTGGCTGGAGAGAAAGAGCTTGCCGCCGCCGTCCAGGTAGGTGGCCAGGTTGGTCTCGTCGCTGCTGTTGGGGCCGGCCGTGCCGCCGTAGGCGTCGCCGGAGAACCAGATGACGATGGGGTAGCCGGCCAGCTGCGCGGCGGTGGGGCCGCTGCCGCCACCGGTGTCAAAGAGGTCATAGCCGTAGCCCAGGGTGTCGAGGGCGGCGGTGAAGTAGGGCGCGGTGTCGGGGGCATCGTTGTCATCGTCGACGAGCAGGATGCAGAGCTCCCGCGTGAAAAAGTAAAAGGCGCCGGAGAAGGACCCGCTGCCGCAGGCGTTCTCCGCCTGGACCCGCCAGTAGTAGAGGGTGGCGGGCTGCAACGCCGTCGCCAGGGTATACTGCGGGCCGGCGATGCCAGGGATATCGGCGGCCGGCGAGCCAAAGGCCGGGTCGTCGTCCACCTGCAGGCGGTAAGAGGTGGCCCCAGTCACGGCGTTCCACTCAAAGAGGATCCCCGCGGTAGGCAGGTCGATCGCGCCGTTCGGCGGAGTCAGCAGGCTCGGCGCCCCGGGAGGGGCCGAGCGGACCTGCAGCGCGATCTGCGTGGTGTGCACGTTGGTCCCCTCGGCCGTGCCAGAGATCACCAGCATATAGTCGCCGTCGGCGGTGCCACTGCCCACGTCCAGGGTCAACACGGACTCGCCGGGCGGGGTGACTGTCGGCGGCACAAAGGTGGCGGACGTGCCGGCCGGCACATCGAGCGCGGCCAGGGCCACGGGGTAGGAATAGGTGACAACCTGGCCGATCATGATTGTGCTGGTGGCCACCTCCGGCGCGCACACGGACAGGGAGTCCGGGTCGGCGGCGATCGTAAAGTCGGGCGTGCCGCATTCGTCGAACCGTAACCCGGCGACGCGCGACTGAGCGCTCCCGCCGAACTCGCTGGTATACCAAAAGGTGCAGCCGTCGGCCGGGTCCACGCCGATCCCGGAATAGTCACCCCAACGCTCAGAGCTCGTGTGGGAGGATGTGCCGTTCCAGATCATCTGGTCGTAGATCGGCATCGTGCCCAGCGGGTCGGTGGACAGGCGGGCGGAGTAGTAGACAGACGGATAGTAGGGCGCGTTGGCGCCGGTGCGCGTATAGCCCACGGCAATGTTCCCGGCGCTGTCCATCGCCGCGCTGCAGACGCTGCGGTGGATATCGCCCACGCCGTCGCCCACGACCCCCTCCTGGTATTTGACCCAGCTGCCCGAGCCCGGGGGCGTGCGGCGGATCTCGAACCAGTGCACCGCAGCGCGGTCCAGGCCGTCCACGTCCTCCGCGAAGCAGCCCACCAGCACCTCGTGCGTGCCAAAGTTGCGGTACTGCAGCGGGTAGTGGAGCGGCTCGCGGATCGGGTCGAGCTTCTGCGACGTGCCCGGTTGGGACATACAGCTCCAGTCGCTGCCCGAGCCGCAGAGCGTCTGGTCCCAGTCGGTGAGCTGGATGCCGGGGAGCGCCGTGAGGTTCGAGTTCGCCGGGGTCACCCAGTCCACGTGCAGCGCCCACATCTCCATCAGGTCGCAGCCCGGGCAGGTGCCGCCGTGGATCTCGGTGTCGCGCGGGCGGAGGTAAAAGGCCGGCTCGCCGCTCGGCGGCGCGGCGCCTTCCAGCGTGGCCGGCATGGTCAGCTGGAAGCTAAAGCCGGGCAGCTCGCCGATGTCAAACTCTTGCATGGTCGCCGGCTGGCCGTTGAGCATGTCGGCTCGCTCCAGGACGATGACGGTGCCGCCATTGTTGGCCGCGATATAGTAACCGTCAGGCCATACGGCGTACTTGGGATAGTCCTGTGTGCCACTGGTCGTCGGGTTAAAGGCATAGGCCCACCACTGCCCCAGGGGGTCCGGCGTCTTGGAGACGTAGACGCAGAGCGTCTGGATCGAGTCGTCGAACTCGGTGATCAGCCAGCGGTCGGCCAGCTCGTCATATTGGACGATGGGATCGCAGTAGCCGTTGTTGCACGGCGAGGTCGTGGCCAGGTCGTCCATGTAGAACGAGGCCATCTGGGTACCGTCTTTGTTCCACACAAAGACCTGCGACGTGCTGGCGACGGAGTTGACTCCCTGGAGGACGTGGTTGAGCCCGACGTCGCCCGTCGTGTCCGGAGGATCGATATAGCCCGGGGCGCCGGGGAAGCTGGCGACAATGCCGATGCCATCAGTCCGCTTGGGGACACTCTGCTGCAGCTCCGCCAGCACGTTGCCGTGCGGCGGCATCTGGATGTCGGGCACGATGATACCGCGAGCATCGCGCTGCACCGGCTCCCGACGCAGGATCGGCAGTTCGGGATCCGCCGGCAGGTCGCGCACAGCCACGCTGAGGGTGGGGGTGTACGGCCCACTGACGGTGACGGTAACGGGGACGGTGTTGTCGGTCCCCAGGCCGATGGGCGCACCGCCGGCGGCACGCGACGCGGCGGTAACCTCCAGGTTCGGAGCCGGAAGGCTCCACACAAAGCCCAGCCCCACCAGCACCAGGGCCAGGATACCGCTGAGCACTTTCCATCCTGATTTCATGGCATCTCCTGATGTCCAAACCAACCTAGAGCACCGCCACCCGCAGCGGCTGTTCCTTGCCTTTAAGCGTGATCTCGCGGGTTTCGACCACGTGTAGCTCCGGGCCCAGCACGCTGAGGACGCCCGGCGAGAGGAGGATCTCATCGTGCAGCAGCTCGATTAGGATGATGATAATCGGAAAATGGGCGGTGTTGGTGAAAAACTCGAGCACCATGCGGCCCCAGCGGGTGCCGTGGATCCGGGATTCGACGTCGACAGCCATGGGCCTCTCCTGGCGCACCTCCTTATTCTATCACATCTTGACCAGGGTGCAAGTTGGGTATCGGGTATCGGGTATCGGGTATCGGTGATCGGGTATCGGGTATCGGTGATCGGGTATCGGGTATCGGGTATCGGGTATCGGGTATCGGGTATCGGTGACCGGGAAAACCTTTTCCGGAACCTGGGCCTCGATTGCCACTACCCAATCACCGATCACCGATACCGGTCATCGAAACACCACCGGCAAGTATAGCCTCCATGCTGGCGCTGAACATTCCACCTGCACCGCCCCCGCCCATGCGCCTTCTCCCCCACAATTCCCCGCCGTCAGCGTCACCGTGTAGGCGCCGCTCGCCCCGAAATCGAACACCGGCTCCGGCAGGGTGCTGGTGAGCGGGCCGGCCTGCCACAGGTAGGTGAACGGCGCGGTGCCGGTCAGCTCCGCCCCTAGCGCTACGGCGCAGCCCGAGACCGTCCAGGTGACGGTGACGATCTGCACCGGGTCGCAGGGCGGCGGGAGGACCGTTATGGTATAGGCGGCGGCAGACGTGGCCGTGGCGCAGTTGGTGGCCGTCAGGATCACGGCATGGGCGCCCGGGAGGCTGTAGCTATATGTCACCACTACCCCTTCTTTCCAGCTCCCCACATCCAGCTTCCAGCCGTACGAGATGGGCAGCGTCCCCGTCGCCGTGGCGGTAAAAGCGACCTGCTCGCCCACCGTCGGCGTAAAGGGGCTCCAGGCGAAGGCAATGTCATGCACCGGGTCGCAGCCCACCGGCACGACGCTGAGCGAGAAATCGCGCGTCAGGGTCAGGCCGGCCGTGATGGGCTGGACGACCGTCTGCGACAGGTAGCCCGGATAGGCCGCGGTGACCAGGTGCGTGCCGGCCGGCAGCGTCAGGGTGTAGCGGCCGGCCACGTCCGTTGTCGCGGTGAAGAGGCCCGTCCAGACCCCGGCGCCGGGCAACGGCTGCCCGCTCTCGGCAGCGGCGACCCGGCCGGCCAGTGTCCCCTCCTCGTAGCATCCGCCGAACCAACCAAGCGCCGCCCGGAGGAGATCGGCGCGGTCCTGCAGGCCGGCCAACCCCTCCAGCGGCCAGGCCAGGAACACGGTCCTGAACCCGCCTCCGTCGTACACCGTCGAGTTGTCCTGCCCCGTCCCCAGCCAGCGCAGCGGGCCGGGCTGCACACCCTGCACGGCGTCGGTGCGCAGCGGGTCCCACCCCGGCGGCGGGATCAGCGTGAACGGCCCCAGGCCGTCGCCGACGGGATGGCCGGCATTCCCCACCGGGTCGGTGCGCAGCACATTGTCCGTGTAGCTGGCGATCCCCAGGTAGTGCTGCCCAAAGTAGGTCAGGCCGACGTCGTAGAGATAGTCCGCGCTCGAGAGGAGCAGGCGGCCCCCATCCTCCAGGTAGGCGCCGAGCGCTGCCTCATTCGCCCCGTTCAACGTCAGGCCCCAGGGCTGGCCGGTGAACCAGACCACGGCCGCATAGTCCGCCAGGTTCCCCGCCGCCGGATCGCCGGCCCAGTTGATATCCCAGACGGCATAGTCCACCTGAAGGGCGTCAAGGGGCGCGGTGTAGTAGGAGCGGACATCGGGGCCGTCCATGTCGTCGTCCACAACCAGGACGGCAGGCATGGCCTCCAGCGCAAAATCCTGGGTCTGGTCGTGATCGACGACGACGGCCCGTTCCTCGGAGCGGTGGCGCGCCGCCCTGGCGCGCATCGTGTACGCCCCCGCGGTCACGGTGGCGCTATAGTACCCCGTGGCCGGGTCGGTAAACACAACGACCGGCGTGCCTAGAAAGGTCACCCGGGCGGCCAGCGGCAGACCCGTGTCGGCCGCGCGCACGGTGCCGGAGACGACGTGGGCCGGCGCCAGCGTCAGGGTGAAATCCTGCGTCGTCACCGTGTCGGTGACCACCAGGACGTTGGTCGCCGTCGTCGGGAGGTAGCCGTAAGCGGAGACGGTTACGGTGTACGGCCCGGGAAAGAGCGTGCGGGTATAGTAGCCGGACGGGTCCGTCGCGGTGGCGTAAGCGTGGCCGGCCGGGTCGGCGATACCGACAGCCGCGCCCTCGACCGGGCCGCCGCCGAACGCGGCGACGTGCCCGTCGAGCGCGCCGAGCCCGCCCGGGATCAGGGAGCCTGCCATGTGGACAAAGGTTCCCAGCGCCGCCTTGACCATGTCCGTGTAGTAGGGCATGTCGAAGTAGGCCAGGCGCTCCTGCGGCGTGTGGTAGCGGGGGTTGAAATCGTCCCAATCCTCGATGGCCATGATCGAGGGGTAGCCGTACTCCCAGAAGGCGATGTGGTCGCCGGCGCCGCCGTAGAGGATCTCGGGGACCAGGTCGATGTCGTAGGCGGAGAGGACATCGGAAAAGAGCTCGGCTATCTCCACCGACCCGGGGACGCTGGGCTCGGACTCCATATCCATCGTGCGCGGGCTGCCCAGGGTGTTCCAGGCGACCATGTCCAGGTCGAGCACGCCGACCAGGTTCTCGCCCGCGTTGTAAGAGCGCTCGGCGTAGGCGTAGCTGCCGAGCATCCACTGCTCCTCGCCGGTAAAGAGGACAAAGCGCAGCGTGCTGCCCCAGCGGTACTGGGTCAGGATGTCGGCGGCGAGGAGGACGGCGGCCGAACCGCTGGCGTCGTCGTCGGCGCCGGGGGAGGGGGTGCCCGGGGGATAGCTGTCCAGGTGGGCGCAGATGATAAAGATGTCGTCGGGGTTGACCAGGCCGGGCAATTCGCCGATCACATTGGGGTAACCGGCTCCACCCCACACGTGGTACTCGACGTCCAGCCCCAGCGCGGCCAGGTGATCGCCGACGTACTGCGTGGCCTTCTGGATCGGCTCGCCGCTGTAGGTGTAGCGGGTGGCGATGGTATAGGGCTCGCCCCCGACCTGGACCGGCCACTCGCCGCTGAGCCCGCCGACATAGTCGTAGAGGGTGCTGCTGATCACCTGATCCATCATGAGCCGGACGTAGGGGTCGGGCACGACGGCATCCGGCAGAGGGTTCCGGGGCCGCGCGGCCGGCAGCGGACGCGGCTCCAGCGAGAGCGGGCGCACGCGGAGGCCGGCCTGTTCCAGGCGCGCGGACTGGTCGGGCGTGGTGCGCAGGAGCACCTGGACGCCGTCGTCGAGGAGCGTCTGGCCGTAGGCCGGCCAGTTCACCGGGCCCGTCCCGGCGTAGGCGAGGACATAGGTCGCCCCGAAGGTGTCGGCGTCGAGGAGGCGAAAGGCGAGGCCCGCCGCCGTGAGGGCGGCCCGGCCGGCCGGGTCCGCGATCGTCAGCACATAGGCACCGCCGCGGCCGTAGAGGCGGGCGTAGGCCGGCAGGCCGGCCGCCTGGAAGCGGGCCCGGGCGGCGGCATCGGGAAGGGACACGGCCACGAGCGCCGTGACGGGGCCGCGACTGCTCCGTTGAGCCCGCCCCTGGCGGACCTGGGCAGAGGCCGGCAGCGAGGAAAGAAGAAGCAAGAGCACCAGTAGGGAAAGGGCACGCCGCGGCATCGTTCGCTCTCAGAGGCCGCCCAATCAGCCGCGCGCGCGGCCTGCGGTCAGCCGCTCGTCGATCAACACGTTCACGTCCTTGATATGGGCCTCGATCACCAACGCGATCTCACCGGCCAGGAGATAGCGGCCCCGGGCCAGCTGCTCCCGATCTTTGGCGGTGAGGGGACCGTCGCGTTCGCGCCCGGACAGGTCGCGGACAACCTCCGCGACCTGGATGGGTTGGTCGGTCTTGATTTTCAGCTCGATCTCTTCCTGCCGCACGATATAGTCGCGCGGAAGCGGTTGGGGCATGCTGGCCAACGTGTCCAGGACGCGGTCCACCTTGCCCTGGGACATTGCCGGACGCACGCCCAGCGTTACCGCGTTGCCTATCGGCACGTAGACGGTCGAGTTGCGGTCGGGAATCGCGATCACGTAATAGTGCTTGTAGCCGGCCACCAGCTCTTGCTCCTTGGTGCCGACAATCCTGCCGGCCCCAATACCAGGCTGTACGACCTTGTCGCCCACGGAGAACTGCATCGTTGTCCCCTGTGTCACTCGTCCTGGGTGAAAGAGGTTGGTCCTTGCAGCCCTCGTTGCGTGAGGAGGGAAAAAGGCCGGTGGACGCCACTGACACACACTCGATCATTGGGTAGTTCGATCGGCACCCCATGGTAGCACATCTTGCCGGGGAAGTCAAATTATGACAAGTTGGGGGCCGGGGATCGGGTATCAGGCACAGGGGATGACCTTCCGGAAACGGTTTCCCCAATCACCGATAACCCATACCCGATCACCTAAACACTACCGGCAAATACACCCTCCATACCGGCCCCGGGCACACTACCTGCACCGGCACCGTCGCCATATCCTGCCCCCCACAGTTGCCCGCCGTCAGCGTCACCGTGTAGGTGCCGCTCGCGCCGAAAGCGAACGTGGGCGCCGGCAGGGTGCTCGTGAGCGGGCCGGCCTGCCACAGGTAGGTGAACGGCGCGGTCCCCGTCAGCTCCACGCCCAGCGCCACCACGCAGCCCGAGATCGCCCGTGTCACCGTAACGATCTCGACCGGGTCGCACGGCAGCGGAAGGACCGTGATCTCGTGCGTGACCACGGCCGTGGCGGTGGCGCAGTTGGTAGCCGTCAGGGCGACGGTGTAGACCCCGGGTAGATCATAGGTATAGGTCACCACCGGTCCCATCTTCCAACCTGCCGCATCCAACTTCCAGCTGTACGTGATCGGCAGCGTCCCCGTCGCCGTCCCGGCGAAGGCGACCTCCTGCCCCACCGTCGGCGTGAGCGGCAGCCAGGTGAAGGCGACGTCGTGCACCGGGTCACACGGTGGGGGTAGGACGGTGAGGGCGTGGGTGACGGTGACCGTCGCGGTGGCGCAGTTGGTCGCGGTCAGCACAACGGCATAGACCCCGGGCACGTCGTAGGTATAGGTCACCACCTCGCCCTCTTTCCAACTTCCAACATCCAACTTCCAGCTGTAGGTGATCGGCAGCGTCCCGGTGGCCGTCCCGGTGAAGGTGACCTGTTGTCCCACCGTCGGCGTGAACGGCGTCCAGGCGAAGCCGACGTCATATACCGGGTCGCATGGCTGGATGACGGTGACGGTATGAACTGCGGTGGCGCTGGCGCCGCCGCAGTTCGTGGCCGTCAGGACGACGGTATAGACGCCGGGGATGCTGTAGGTGTGGCTCATAGTCTCACCCGCGGCGAAGCTGCCATCGCCCAGGGACCAGGTGTAAGAAATCGGTAGAGAGGGTTGACCAGCATCGCGGCGAGCATAGTTCACGCTCATGCTCGACGGATCGTAGTAGCCGATACGCGGCTGATCCTGAGCATCCAGGGCCAGCGATGACTGCCCGCCGCTGCCAAAGACATTCATCGCCACCGTCTCGAACGTCCAGCCCGTCGTACGGATCCCATAGACCAGTTCCCCGTTCGTCCGATCGTGGAAGCTGATATGCGGCCGGCCGGCCGCGTCCAGAGCCAGTGAGGTGCTGCGGATATCACCCACACTGGCCACGGTCTCGGTGAACCAGGCATTTCCATCGAACCAGGCGTACCGGACATCGTGTGGGTCATAGGCGTCATAGCTAATATGGGGACGGCCGGCCGCGTCGAGCGCCAACACAGTGTCTATGCCGGCGTTCGCGGCACCATCCACTACCTGGATCACCCAACCGGTACCGTCCCAGTACGCGTAGCGGGCATCCGTGGCTCCCGAATAGGCGATGTGCGGCCGGCCGGCGGCGTCCAACTCCAGCGACGAGTACGCGCCCACCGAGCCGGCGCTTTCCACGGTCTCGCTGATCCAGTGGGTGCCGTTCCAGAAGGCGTACTTCAGATCACTGGTGCTGAGGTTATAGTAGCTGATGTGCGGATGTCCTTCCGCATCCAACTCCAGGGACGAGTTCCAGCCCACATCGGCCGAGGCGTCCACGACATGAAGACTCCATGCCGCACTGTCCCAGTAGGCATATTTGAGGCACTGGTTGGCAAAGTCAAAGTAGCTGATGTGCGGTCGGCCGGCCGCGTCCAGGGCCAGAGAGGAACCCCAACCCACATCGTAGCTAGTGTCGTCCACAATCTCAGTGACCCAGGAGTCGCCGTCCCAGTAGGCATACCGGAGGGAGGTAGCATTGGCATCATAGAAGCTGATCCGCGCCTGCCCGGCCCCGTCCAGGCGCATGGAGAGGTGCCGGCCGATATCACCGTACACCAGCTCGTTGGTCCACTCCGCTGGGCCGCTCCCCCAGGCCGTGCCGGTAAACGCTAGCATCTGTTGCACGGTGGGCGTCAGCGGCGTCCAGGAGAAATCGGCCCCTGCCACAGGGTCACATCCTGCCACCGTAATCGTGTGCACCACCGTGGCCGTGGCCGTGAGGCAATTGGCGGCCGTCAGGACGACGGTATAGGTCCCGGAGAAGGCGTAACTGTGGCTGACGGCCGCCCCAGCGGCGATTGTCCCATCGCCCAGGTCCCAGGTGTACTCGATTGGGGGAGTGGGATCGGCGAACGACTTCCAGGCATAGGTCAGCTGCGACCCATAGGCCATCCAGGGCCGGCCGGCCGCGTCCAGCACCATCGCGGGATAGTACCCCGTGCCGGGCAAGGTCTCGTACTGCCAGGTACTGCCGGAGCGGCGCGCGTAGCGCAGGACACCGCCGGCCAGCGCGTAGCTGACGTGCGGCCGTTCGAAGGAATCCAACGCTATGGAGGTGTACTTGCCCCAGTTGGCGCCGCCGACCGTCTCCAGCAGCGTGATGTACCAGTCCGTGCCGTCGAGGCGCAGGTAGAGCAGTTCGCCGTCCCCGGAGCCGTTCTGCGTCCAGACGCTGATGTGGGGCCGGCCGGCTCCGTCGAGGGCCAACGCGCTGTAATAGGCCTCGACGGAGAGCGACTGCATCTGCCAGGAGGCACCGTCGTGCCAGATGTAGCGGAACGGCCCCAGCGCCACGCTAGAGATCACGTGCGGCCGGTCTTGCTCGTCCAGCACCAGGTCGTTGAAATAGCCGGCGTTGTACACGCCGTCGATGACCTCGTTCTGCCAGGCCGTGCCGTCGAACCAGGTATAGTGCAGGTAGGTCTCGTGCCCCTGGTAGACGATGTGCGGCCGGCCCTGGCTATCGACGTCCAGGGCATTCCAGCCGCCCCCGTGCGAAGGCGTGTTCAGTTCTTCGATGTGCCAGGCCGTGCCGTCGTAGCGGGCGTACTTGAGCTGGCTGTCGACATCGTCATAGTAGCTGATGTGTGGGAGGTCGTTCGCGTCCAGCGCGATAGAGGTCGTCCCTTCCCAGATGTAGGCCACGGAGGTATCCACCGTCGTGGTGATCCAGCCGCTGCCGTCGTCGTGGGCATACATCAGGCCGGCCGGGCCGATGTAGCTCACGTGGGGCTGGCCGGCGGAATCGTGGGCGAGCGAGATGTGCGACGCCGAGGGGCTGCCCACCGCCTCGCTGTACCAGCCAGCGCCGGCCCAGGCCGTCGCGCTGAACTCGACAGCCTGCCCCACCACCGGGTCCGGGGGCTGCCAGGAAAAGTCGGCACCCATCACGGGGTCGCACGCCAGCGGCACCCGCTCGAACCAGATGTCGGGGTCCTGGTGGCCGTTGAAATAGACGCGGTCGTCGGACCAGATGATGTGGACCGACGTAGCATCGGCGGCGATCTGGTCATAGTCGCCGTGGTAGCAGGTCGACATGTTCGGGTCGATATAGACCGGCGAGGAGACGTCCGAGACGCGCCCGTTCGGCTGCCACGTCGTGCCGCCGTCGGGGGAATAGGCCCAGTAGCGGTCAAAGAGCAGGTTGCCGGAGGTGTCCAGCCGGCGGTCGTACCAGGAGGCGGCGACGACATTGTTCTCGTTCACCGTGACGTTGGGAAAGAATTGGTCGGTGAGGGTACCGTCGTCGTTGAGCAGGCGCTCCACCTCCCAGGAAGCCCCGTTGTTGCAGGAGCGGCGGTAGTAGGCGTCGATCACGTCGCCCGTGCCGTGGCCGTCGGGGTCGCGTGGATAGACGACGTGAAGGCAGCCGTCGGGGCCCACGGCGATCTGCGGCGAGGGCAGGTAGCGGATGCGGCCGTTCAGCGCGTCCCGGCCGCACTGGCTGCTGGCGCCGACGTCGTAGGGGACGATGGCGTTGGTCGCCGGGTTCGTCACCCGGCTGAACGATACCCCGCCGTTCGAGGAGCGCGATACCTCCATGTCCATATAGTCCCCGGTGGTCCAGCGCACCCAGGCCACGTAGACGTCGCCGTTGGGGGCGACGGCCGGCCAGGCGCCCTGCACATTGTCGTAGCTGACGATAACGGGCGTGGACCAGGCCGTGCCGTTGTCGGAATAGGTCACGCTCATTCCCGCGGCAAAGTCGGTCCAGGCGATATACATCCGCCCATAGTGGGGCGACAGCGGGTAGTTGTCGATGACCAGAAGCTCCTTGTCGTCGGCGCTGCCGGCGTGAGCCATGCCCACCCACTCAAAGGTGGCGCAGTCGTCGAGGGAGCGCCAAAAGCCCAGGCCCTGGCTGCTGCCCAGGTGAATGGAGGTGGCGTACCAGCGGTTGTCCAGGGCGCGCCAGGCAACGCTCGGGTCGCCGCGGGCCCGGCCGCCGCCGCCCTGGGGGAGGTAGTTGGCTGGGCCATCCTGCCACGTCTGCCCGCCGTCGGTCGAGCGGGCAAAGCCGATGTAGGAGAGCCCCTGGACAAGATAGTGGTACGAGTCGTTCCAGTTGGCGCAGAGGGTGCCGGTGGTGCGGTTGATCGAGATGCTCGTCTCGCTCTGCGTCGTGCTGGCGGCGTTGGGGTCGACGACGGTGACGCGGACGTCGGCAGCGGCAGCGGCTCCGCCCGTTTCCGGGGAGGGAGCAAGGGGAGGCGCCGCCGGCAGCGGGGGCGAGGGGCGCCGCCCGCACGCCTCCAGGAGCGCCTCCTCCCCCATTGCCGACATGCGCTGCCGCACTTGTGGGTCGTCGAGCAGGTAACAGGCCGGCCCGGCGGCGTTGGCCTGGATTTCAGGGGCGAGGCCTGCCTGCGCGGCCGGCACACCACCCGACAAAAGGGCCGGCAGCAGCCCGCCGAGGCCGATGACCAGGAGACCCAGAACGGAAAGCACCTTGCGCCAATTTCGCATCGCCGACCTCCTTGATCGGGTATCGGTGATCGGGTATGGGGAAAACCATCGTCGGGATCGAGCGTCGGCTGTACTGCTTTACCTGTGAACGAGGGGCAGGTACACACCATAGGGCCATTCCTCCAACACCCGCACCCCACGAGACCCCGCCACGAGATTGCTGCACCCATTCGTCGCCGTTACGGTGACCGTGTACTGTCCCACCGCCGGCCAGGAGTAGGCCGCCGTCGGGCCCGCGGCGCCATTGTCCCATGCCAGGGTGCGCGGCAGGCTCGCCGCGGCCGGCACGACCACGGCGTTGTAGGTGCCCTGCTGGGCGACGAGCAGGCTCGGCGGGCCGGCCGGCGTGACCGACTGCACCGAGTAGCAGATGGCGGCGACGGTGGCCTGCCCCGTCAGGGCGTTGCAGGCGCTCGTCGCCGTGACGGCGACGGTATAGATCCCCTCGGCCGTCCAGGAGTAGGCCGCCGTCGGGCCGACGGCGCCGTTGTCCCACGTCAGGGTGACGGGGATGTCCGCCGGCGCGACCGTCGCGGTAAAGAGGCCGGGCCACCCGAGCGACACCTCGGCCGGCCCGGCCACGTAGACGGCCTGCACCGGCCGGCAGGCCGAAAGCCAGGTTACGCTGCCGGCCGTGACCGTGCCCCCGAGGTAGCGGTAGGCCGGGTCGGCGCCCACCACCTCGGCCGCGTAGCTGCCCGGCGGCAGGTCGACCGCGCCGAAGAAACCGTTGGCGTCGGAGAGGAGCGTCCGGTTCACCGGACCCGTCACCTGCACCGTGGCCCGGTCCAGGGGGCCGGCCGGCCCGCTGGCCCACCCGACCAGGTGCCCTACGGTGGGGCTGGCCTTCCACGGCAGCGTCGGCGCGGACACCGGGCTCGCCCAGGGCGGGGTGCCATACCCGCTGGGCTGCGACAGGGCGGCGTAAAAGACGCTGTTGGGCTGCCCGTCGAGGTTCGTGACGGCGTAGGAGTAAAAGACGGTCCCCAGGGCGTTGTGGCCCAGCCCGGAGGGCGCCTGGACCGCCGCCGCCTGCGCCAGGGAGCCGCTGATATAGTTCAGGTAGGCGGCCGGCGAGGGGATCACAGCCCGACCGTACTGGTGGTCCTTTTCCCATTCCACCCAGTTCCGGAACCAGGCCTGCTGGTTGGTGTCGTGCTCGCGGTCATAGTTCATGGGCACGGCGACGTCGATGAGCCCTTCTTCAAGCCAGGCGCGCCAGTCCTGAAAGACGCTGCGGTAGGCGCTGCTGCTCTCCCAGCCGCCGGACTGGTCCGGCCCGTTGTCCCAGGCAATCGCCGCCGCGCCCAGGACCAGGTCCGGCTTGACCGCCAGCGTCTCCAGGTAGAGCCGCCGCACCACGTTCGTCACCTGCTCGCGCCGCCAGTTCATCCAGTCGGCGTCGACAGGGTCGGGATGGCCGGATCGGCCATAGGCCGCGTTGAAGCGCGCCTCGTTGACCATGTTGTAGCCATAGTCCTGGCCCAGGTAGCGGACATAGTCCAACACCAGGGCGTCGATGTCATAGTGCTGGACCAGGTGGAGGCAGACGTCGACGATGTACTGGGCGGCGTCGGGGTGCCCGGGGTCCAGGTCGTAGGTGGCGGCCAGACTGCCGCCGGTGTACTGGTAGGAGAGCCAGTTCTCCGTGTCGCTCCAGTCGCGCCCCAGCCCGTGCAGATGGTAGACGTGGCCCGACGGGTCGGTCGTGCTGTAGTCGGCCATCCACACCGGAAAGACGACGGCCCAGGCATAGACCTGGAGCGGGGGCGAGGCGCCGTGCGCCGCCGCGATCAGGGCGGCCAGGGGGTCGTAGGGCAGCGGATCGAGCGCCGCGTCCGCGGCGCGCGGCTCGAGGCTCTCGTTATAGTAGGAATCGCCGCGCCGGCGCACCTGGACAAAGAGGGCGTTGGCGTTGGCGGCCTGGGCGTCGGCGATCAGCTGCGTCACCTGGGCCGGTGTCTTGATGCCATCGTGAAAGGCGTCGACCCAGAAGCCGCGAAGCTCCGAATCCCAATTCGGGGAGTCGGGCTGCTCCGTCGCCGGGCCTCCCCCCTGGGCAGAAACGGGGAGAGGCGTAGACAGGGGCAAGGCCGCCGGTGCGAGGAGCAGGAGAACCAGCAGCAAGAGCAGAACCGCTACAAATGCTCGTCGGCGCATCGGACCTCCTCGATTCCGCCGGCGGAGCGGGGAATCGCGCGTTGCGGGGGAAGCGGAGGAACGAAATCGGCCACTGCGACGTACGTGCCGGAATTATATCATCTCTCCGACCGGGGAGCAAGTATCGCAGTGGGTATTCCGGCCTCCCGATCCTTGCTTCCCCATCCCAGCTAACCGATCACCGATCAGCGATTTGCATCCCAGCCTATCATGGTGTAGAATGTCAGTCATCATTGCACGAAAGGGGCCGACAATGGCCGCAGATTTTGACGTCGAGAAAACCAAAGGGCGCCTGGACGATGAGCGCAGCGGACTGCTGCACGACATCGCCCGCCTGGAAGAGATCAACGAGATGCTCGGCAGCGAGCGCGACGGCGGGAACGGCGGCGTCAGCAACCATCTGGCCGAAGGAGCCAGCTCCACCTTTGACCACGAGCGCAACCTGGCCTTGATCGGCAATCTGAAGCGCACGCTGGAATCGGTCGACGCCGCCCTGCGGCGGCTGAATGCCGGAACCTATGGGCACTGCGAGGCCTGTGGAAACCCGATCGATCGCGCCCGGCTGGACGCGCTGCCCTATGCCACCCGCTGCGTCAAGTGCCAGACCAGGTTGGAAGGTTAGCCGGTGGCCCCCCTCTCCCGCCGTGTCCCCATCTGGCCGCAGCTTGTCGCCCTGTCCGTCATCGTCGCCGACGAGATCAGCCAATACCTGGTGATCCGCTACGTCAAGCCGCTGGGGCCTACCGGCATCCCGCTGATCGGTTCGCTCCTCCGCCTGGCCTACCTGGAAAACACCGGCGTCTCCTTCGGACAGCTAAAGCAACTGTCCGCCTGGATCACCGTCCTTTCCGCCGTCATTGTCGTCGGCCTGTGCCTGGGCTATCGCTACCTGCTGACGCCGTCGCGCTGGGCCAACCTGGCGCTCGGGCTCCTCATGGGCGGGGCCATCGGGAACCTGATCGACCGCATCCTCACCGGGGCGCGGCTGGGCCTGGCCAACGCCTATGTGGTGGATTTCGTCGACCTCCGCTACTTTGCCGTCTTTAACGTGGCCGACAGCGCCATCACCGTCGGGGGAATCCTCTACGGTGTGTACCTCGCCTTTTTCCACAAGGAGGCGCCGGCCGGCAAAGAACGCCACGAGGAGGCGCCGTGTCCCCCGCCGGAGACCCCACCCCCAGCCGCATAACCGTGACGCTCGGCGCCGCCGAGGCCGGCCTGCGGGTCGACCGCGCCGCCGCCGCGCGCCTGCCAGACCTCTCCCGCTCGCGCATCCAGCACCTGATTGAAGAAGGGCTCGTCACGCTGAACGGCCGGCCGGTCCGCGCCAGCGCACTCGTCCGCGCCGGCGACCGTCTCGAGGTCGTCATCCCGGCCCCCGAGCCGACCGCGCTCGTCCCCCAGGAGATGCCGCTCCCGGTCGTCTACGAGGACGCCGACGTCGTCGTCGTGGACAAGCCGGCCGGACTGGTGGTCCATCCCGCCCCCGGCCACGCCCAGGACACGCTGGTCAACGCGCTGCTGGCCCGCTACCCCGACCTGGCGATCGGCGGGAGCCTGCGCCCGGGCATTGTCCACCGCCTGGACCGCTTCACCTCAGGCCTGATCGTCGTCGCCCGCCACGACGCGGCGTTCCAGAACCTGGCCGCGCAGATGAAGGCGCGGACGATGCTAAAAGCCTACCTGGTGCTGGTGGACGGGCATCTCCCGGAGCCCGAGGGGCTGATCGAGGCGCCCATCGGCCGGCACCCGCGGGAGCGGAAGCAGATGGCCGTGGTGAGCCAGGGCCGGCCGGCGCGCACGCGCTACCGCGTGGTGGAGGAATTGGGGCCGTACACGCTGATCGAGGCGCAACTCGAGACGGGGCGCACGCACCAGATCCGCGTGCACTTGGCCCATATCGGCCATCCCGTGCTGGGCGACCCGCAGTACGGCCGGCGGTCCGGTGCCCTGGGGCTGACGCGCCAGTTCCTGCACGCCTACCGGCTGGGGTTCGGCCTGCCCTCTTCGGGCGAGTTCCGCGTGTTCCAATCGCCGCTGCCGGAGGACCTGGCGGGCGTGCTGGAGAAGTTGCGGCGGCGAAACCCACAGCGGGCGCCCAGACAGAATCCGCCCTAACCCTTGCCCGGGCTTACGCCGGGCAAGAACGGCCAGGAGGTTGCCGTGAATGGAGAACGTTGCGCCTGGCGAACGATCCTGTTGCTCGCCGCCCTGTTGGTGGCTTCCTGCGCCGGTCTACCTTCTGCCACACCCTCTCCACTGCCAGCCACGCCTGCGCCGCCTACGCCGGTTGTGGATCGCTGCAACTTTGCTCGTCTGCCGGCCAACGCGCTGAGCCCGCTCAGTGGTCCCCGGGTATACGTTGACCACACCTATGAGCAGACCGATGCCGGCCTGTGGCGCTTTTCGACACCGGAAGAACAGGGGCTCGATTCGGAAATCCTCGACGAGGGCATTGCCTACCTCGCCAAGAACAAGGGGGTCTATAGCCTGATCATTGCCCGCAACGGCGTGATCGTGGTCGAGAAATACTTCCACGCCGGCCGCATCAACCACGCCGCCAACACCCAGTCGGTCACCAAGAGCATCCTCTCTGCCCTGGTGGGGATCGCCATCCGTGAGGGGTACATCGAGAGCGTGGACCAAAAGGTCTCCGAATTTCTGCCCGAGTACTTTACCGACGTGGATGACCCGCGCAAGCAAGAGCTCACCCTACGCCACCTCCTGACCATGCGCGCCGGCTTCGACTGGCCCGACAACCTCGTCTCCGGCTTGTCGGGGGAGGATTGGGCGCAGGCCGCCCTCGCTCGCCCGCTGGCATCCCCCCCGGGCCGCACTTTTGCGTATAACTCGGTCTCCTCTCACATCATCTCGATCGTCTTGACCCGTGCCACCGGCATGAGCACCTGCGAGTTTGCCTATCGCTACCTGTTCGACCCCCTGGGCATCACCGTCGAGAACTGGTTTCTGGACCCGCAGGGCCATGCGCTCGGCGGCACGGGCCTGTTCATCACACCGCGCGAGATGCTCAAGTTCGGACTGCTCTACCTGAACCGGGGGGAATGGGCCGGCGTACAGGTCGTGCCGGCCGAGTGGGTCACCGAGTCGCAGGGGACCCGCGTGGTGGTGTCGGGGCCAGCCAATGTGCGCTATGGCTACTTTTGGTGGCAGCACGGCGCCGGCGGCCACCGGGTCAATTCCGCGCTGGGATACGGGGGCCAGAACATCAACATCGTCCCTGACATGAACCTGGTCATGGTCACCACCGCGGACTCGTGGGGCATCCCCGACGGGATTGACGCCTTCTACTTTCTCGAACATTATGTGATGCCGGCTGCCAACTTCAGGTAGCCCTGGTTTTGTCATCAACCAGGCCTTGGAATCGCCCGAGTCGCTGGCCGCGCTGCGGCAGATGTTGAAGGAGCCCCAAGATGCCACACCCCCCTACGATCCAGTCCCAGATCACCTTTCTCTACTATCCCGACCTGGCCCCCGCCGCCACGTTCTATGAGGATGTACTGGGCCTCTCCGTCGTCGTGGACCAGGGCTGGGCGCGTATCTACCGCGTGAGCGGCGGCGCTTTTCTCGGCATCGTGGCCGGGGACAAGGGCTTTCACCGGCCGCAGGAGCGCAGCGCCGTGCTTCTCACCCTGGTGGTGGACGACGCGGCGGCGTGGCACGCCTACCTGATGGGACGGGGTATCGCTTTGAGCACGCTGCAGCACCGCGACGACATCCAGATACGGTGCTTCTACCTCCAGGATCCCGGCGGGTACAGCATCGAGGTCCAAGAGTTCCTGCGGACAGAGGAACGGCGCGAGTTTCGGGCCTAGGAGGAGGCCGCGTCTCTACACCGGCTCTTCCCCGGGCGGCGTGGCCTGCTCGCCCGCCAGGAACCCGGCGACGACGGCCTCCGGGTCCAGCTTGCCGCCGCGCTCCAGGGCTGCCTCCAGCTCGCCGGCCGGCAGCGCGGCCCGCAGCCGTTCGCGCAGCAGCCCGTTGGCCTGCTCCACCTCCGCGTTCAGCGCCGCGTGGTGGTCGATCAGGCCGAGCAGCTCGGCGGCCCGCGGCGCCTGGCCTTCTTGCAGGTACAGGTCGGCGAGGCCGCCCAGGACGTGCAGCTGGATGCTGGCCGCGCCGATGGCCCAGGCCTCTCCCAGCGCCTCCCGGTAGAACGCGCCGGCCTGCGCCCTATCGCCGGTGGCTGCCGTGTATTCGCCAAGGTTCAGCAGCCAGATGGCGCAGCTCTCCCGGTCGCCCATCTGACGGGACATCGCCAGGCTCTCGCGCTGATGGTGGATCGCGGTGACATAGTCGCCCTGCCGCGCGGCGACGGTGCCCAGGTTGCCGTAGCAGTTGGCCGCGCCCCACAGGTGGCCGATCTGGCGGAAGATGGCCAGCCCCTGCTCGTAGCAGTGGGCCGCCTCCCCCAGGTCCCAGGCGACATAGGCCCGGATGCCCATGTTGAGCAAACAGTTGGCCTCCGAGTTGCGGTCGCCGGCCTGCCGCAAGATTTCCAGGCACTGGCGGTAGCTGTCCATCGCCGCGGCATAGTCGTCGATGAACTCGGTCGCCGCCGTCTGGGCCCGGGCCAGGGCGACCGGGTCACCCGAGGCGCGGGCCAGCTCCAGGGCCTCCGCGGAAAACTCTTGCGCCTGGTCGTACCGGCCATGGACCGCCGCGATCCAGCTGAGGGAGCGCAGGGCATCCGCCGCGCCGGTCAGGTCGCCGATCTGGCGGGCCAGCTCCAGCGCGGCCGCCAGATGCTCCTCGGCCGGGGGGTAGTCGGCCATCTTTTCGCAGGCGCTGCCCATGCCGAGGAGCACCCGAATACGGCCGGCCGGGTCGTCCGTGGGCCACAGGGCCAGCGCCCGTTCGAAAGCGGCGCGGGAATCGGCGTGCGCGGAACGGCGCAGCGCCTCGGACCCGGCCCGGCGGAACCAGCCGGCCGCCAGTGCCGCCTCCCGCGCCAGCTCATAGTGGTAGGCGATCAGCGCCGTGTACTCGGCGAGGCGCGCGCCCGCGTGCGCCTCCAACCAGCCGGCCACCTGCCGGTGGTAGCGGCGGCGCGCCTTGAGCAGCACGGTCTCATAGGTCACGTCGCGGAGCAGCGCGTGCTTAAAGATATACTCGTGTGTCTGCGCAAAGGACGACCGCGGGCGCGGAAAGATCAGCTCACGGGACTGCGCCGCGGCCAGGTTCGCCGCGAGCTCGCCCGCCGGCTCGCCCTCGCCGGATAGCTCGGCCACCGCGTCATCCCAGAACTCGCGGCCCACCACCGCGGCCCGCTGCAAGAGCCCCCGTTCCGCGGCCGGCAGGCTGTCCAGCCGCGCCTGCAGCACCCCGGTCAGCGTCGGCGGCACGCGCACCGCCTGGAGCCGCCCCATCTCCACGCGCCAGCGGTCCTCGCCCGGCACGATGACCCCATCCTCGATCAGCATCTTGCAAACTTCTTCGACGTAAAAGGGGTTGCCCTCGGCGCTGCGCTGAATGATCTCCCCCAGGTCGGGGGGGATGTCCGGCACCTTTTGGAGCAGATCCGCGACCAGCGCCCGCGTGTCGGTCGGGGAGAGGCGGTGCAGGCGGACAACCTCGCCCCCGAGCTCCGGCCGCGGGCTGCCCACGGCGGAGGGGTCCACGACGGGCCGGGTCAGGCCGACGAGCAGAAGCGGCCGGCCGGCCAGCTCCGGGGCCAGGTGGGCCGCAAGCTCCAGCGTGGCGCCGTCGGCCCAGTGGAGGTCTTCTAGCAGGACGACGACGGCGCGATCGGCGGCCAGCCGGCGCAGGTAGTTGAGCAGGTGGGCCTGGGCCAGGCGGGCAAACATGGCGCTACCCAGCAGGCCGGCCACGGCCGGCACGTGGGACAGGTCGAGACCGACCAGCTGGCCGACCAGGGCCGCCTGGTCGGCGTCCAGGTACGGCTGCAGGCCGGCCGCTAACCGGGCCTGGACCGTCTCGGCGCCATCGCTCTCGCGGATGTCGCAGTGGCGCTGAAAGAGGTCGCGCAGGACGCCATAGGGCGTGCCGGCCAGCTCGCGCGCGGCCCGCCCGCGCAGGATCGCCATCTCCACCGGCCGCGATTCCAGCCAGCGCTCGAACTCGTAGAGCAGGCGCGACTTGCCCACACCGGCCTCGCCGACCACTGTCATGGCGCGCACCTGCCGGCCGGCCACGGCCGCGTCAAAGGCGGCCTGCAGCCGCCCCAGTTCGGCGTCACGGCCGATCAGGCGCGTGGCGATCCCCTCGATGCCGCGCGTGCCGGGACGAAAGGCGCGCGGCCGGGCGCGCACCAGGAGGTAGGTCTGCACCGGTTCGGCCTTGCCCTTGACGGCCAGGGGCGGCTGCGCGGCGAGGTCAAAGAGGCCGCGGACGTGGCGGCAGGTATCGTGGCTGATCAGGACGTGGCCGGGCGGGGCGTTCTGCTCCATCCGCGCGGCCAGGTTCACGGCGTCGCCCATGGCGGTGAATTCTACCCGCAGGTCGCTGCCCACTTCGCCGACGACCACCAGGCCGGTATTGATGCCGACGCGCACATCAAAGCCGGAGATACCGCGCTCCTGGGCCAGGCGCGCGGCATAGCCGCGGATCCCGGCGACAATCTCGAGACCGGCCCGGCAGGCCCGCTCGGCGTCGTTCTCGTGCGCGATCGGCGCGCCGAAAAAGGCCAGGATGGCATCGCCCATCAACCGGGCCAGGGTGCCCTCGTGGCGGTAGATGGGCGGGATCATGACCTCAAAGGCGCCGTTCATGATCTCGGCCAGGTCCTCGGGATCGAGGTGTTCGGCCAGCGCGGTCGAGCCCTTGACGTCGGAAAAGAGGATGGTGATCATGCGTCGTTCGTTCTGCAACTGCCCGCGGGTGGCGATGAGCCGCTCGGCAAAGGCGGCCGGGATCAGGCGGCGCAGGGCGGCTGCCAGCGGCTCCTGGGGGGGCACAGCCGCCGGCAGCGCAGTTTCACCCCCCAGGGCCGCGCCGCACTGGAGGCAGAAACGGGCCGTGCCGGGCAGGACCGTCCCGCACTGGGGACAGGCGCGCGTCAGGGGCGCCCCGCATTGGGGGCAGAAACGGGCCTGGGGTGGGCTCTCGGCCTGGCACCGGGGACAGTGCATGGGACCTCCTGACCTATAGGTGCCATTATACCACAGTCGGCCCACCGCTTTCCAGCGAACCTTCTTTGACGGGTCCCCCCCACACGTGGTATAATGACGCAGTTTCCGGCCGTATCGGCTGGACCAGGATAGCGATCGATTCCCAATACCCGATAGCCGCTGCCCGCCCCGCGAATGGCTGCGACGAACTGTTCTCTGACACTGGAGGAACCCCATGGCGGACAAGATCTATATCGGCGTCGCCTGGCCCTATGCCTCGGGCTCCCGGCACCTCGGACACGTGGCCGGCTTCGGCGTGCCCAGCGACGTTTTTGCCCGGTATCATCGCCTGGTGGGCAACGACGTGCTCATGGTCTCGGGCACTGACGACCACGGCACCCCCACCACGCTGCGCGCGGAGAAAGAGGGCAAAAAGCCCCACGAGGTTTCGGACTATTTCAACCGCGAGATCGCCGACAACCTGGCCCAGTTGGGGCTCTCGTACGATCTCTTTACCCGCACGCACACGCAGAACCACGCCCGTGTGGTGCAGGACATTTTCCTGCGACATCACGAGCGGGGCACTGTCGTGCGCGACACCATGATCGGCACCTACTGCGAGCACGACAACCGCTTCCTGCCCGACCGCTACGTCGAGGGCACCTGCCCCTTTTGCGGGTATAACGACGCCCGTGGCGACCAGTGCGACGCCTGTGGCCGGCCGCTCAACGCCACCGAGCTCGTCGCGCCGCGGTGCAAGCTGTGCGGCCGGCCGCCCGAGTTCCGCGAGACCGAGCACTTTTTTCTCGACCTGCCGGCCTTTGACGCGCGCCTGCGCCGGTACCTGGAAGACAAGTCTTCCTACTGGCGGCCCAACGTGCTCAACTTTACCAACGGCCTCCTGAACGAGGGCCTGCGCCCCCGCCCCATCACCCGCGACATCGAGTGGGGCGTGCCCATCCCGCTGGCGGGCTATGACAGCAAGCGCATCTATGTCTGGTTCGACGCCGTCATCGGTTACCTCTCCGCCAGCAAGGAGTGGGCGGCCATCGGCGGCGACCCCGAACGGTGGCGCGCCTGGTGGCAGAACCCCGACGCGCGCCACTATTACTTTATGGGCAAGGACAATATCGTCTTTCATTCCATCATCTGGCCGTCCATGCTGATGGGCTACGACGAAAGCCTAGAACTGCCCCACGACGTCGTCTCGTCCGAGTTTCTCACGATGGAGGGCAAGCGTTTCTCCACCAGCCGCGGCGTCGCCGTCTGGCTGCCCGACTACTTTTCCCGCTACGAGCCCGACCCGCTCCGCTACTACCTGATGATCAACGGGCCAGAGACGCGCGACACCGACTTTACCTGGGCCGAGTTCGTCCGCCGCAACAACGACGAGCTCGTGGCGACGTGGGGCAACCTGGCCCACCGCGTGCTCTCGATGACCGCGCGCTACTTCCAGGGTGTCGTCCCCCAGCCGGGGGATCTGGATGCCCGCGACCACGAGATCCTGGAGCAGGCCGCGCAAGCCTCTACCGTCGTCGGCGGCCTGTTGGCCGCGTGCAAATTCAAGGCCGCGATTACCGAGGTGATGGCCCTGGCCCAGGCCGGCAACCGCTACCTGGACGAGCGCGCCCCCTGGAAGACGGCCAAGACCGACACGGAGCGCACCGCGACCACCCTCTTTGTGGGCCTGCGCCTGGTGGACAGCCTGAAAACGCTCTTCTGTCCCTTTATCCCCCACACGGCCCAGACGCTGCACACGATGTTGGGGTACAAGGGCACGATCATCGGCGAACTCCGCTTCGAGCAGGTGGCCGAGGAAGGGGCCGACCACCGCGCCTACGGCTGGCACCCCGGGCAGTGGGAAGGCCATTGGGCGCCCAGCGCCCTCCCGGCAGGACAGCAACTGGGGGAGGCCCGGCCGCTCTTCCGCAAGCTGGACGAGAGCGTGGTGGAGGAGGAGTTGGCCCGGATGGGGACGCAGTAGCCCCACCCCGCCCGGGGTGGAGACGAGGTTGGTGAGCCAAGATCGGGGAATTTCCGGCATCCTGCCCGGGGGCGCCAACCGGGCGCTCCTGCCGCCTAGGGCGCCGTCGGCGTCACCCGCACCTGCCACCGGCCATCGCTCTGCTCCAACGGCAGGGCGATGGTAAAGACGCTCCCCT
>Ga0302251_1000845_pt1 | contig 23118 bp, 23 predicted proteins | sample AAG_RA_Gln_MG_FD_193534 | JGI IMG/M metagenome (GOLD analysis project Ga0302251, IMG submission 193534) | Enriched activated sludge microbial communities from anaerobic digester in WTTP, New Holstein, Wisconsin, United States - AAG_RA_Gln | ecosystem: Engineered > Bioreactor > Anaerobic >...
GCAAATTATATCTGATGCAGGATAAATTCCTGCCATTTATGCACAATCTCGGATTGCCTTTTTACTTAACGGGGGGTACGGCACTAGGGCGGTTTTATCTTAATCACAGATACAGCGAAGACCTTGAATGGATGAGAAAAAGGGAAAGGAAGAGGAAGAAGTCAAGGAATCTGAGGACGGAATGAGTGAATGGATGAATGGATGAATGAAGAACTTTTAAATAGAAACAAAAATATTAACCGGGGTTATAGAAAACTGGAAGTTTGGAAAGAAGCCATAGAACTGTTTATTATAGTCAGAAAAAAGATTAAAGAACTGACTGGACTATCATTCAAAGTAAGGGCTCAGATTGAAGATTCCATTTTAAGTGTATCATCAAACATTCACCCAGTCAAATAGTTTTAGATTTTGGAAGATTTTTACTTCACATACGTTTTAAAAAGTTTACCAGATGGGAAATTATACACGGGTTATACAAAAAATCTAAAACTAAGATTTGAGCAACACGAGAAAGGATTGGTTGAGTCAACAAAGAATAGAAGGCCATTAATTTTAATATATTATGAAGCTTGTCTAAGCCAGTCAGATGCATTACATAGAGAAAAATATCTTAAAGCACATTACGGGAAATTATTTTTGCATAATAGGCTCAAATCTTATTTGACGGGGTAAAGCGGAGGGATACTGCAGAAGGTCAATTAAAGAGAACATTCAATTTATTAATATCGCAATAGCATCCTTAGGTGAGAATTACAGCCAAATATTTACCCTGTTAAATTCTGAAATTATTGACGAAGTATGGTTCAAGGAATATGATACTCTTCATTACAGTTTAGAGAACAAATTAATCAGATTAAATCAATCTTATATAGAAAAAATAAAAAGGAATGAAGAATGGAATGACGATTATGTTATCAGGGAATTACAAACCCATTATTCATCAGACTGATTCATACACCCATACAGTCATTCATCCATACATACATACATTCACCCATACCTCCATACAGTCATTCATTCATACAGTCATTCATTCATACATTCACTCACTCATTCATTCATACAATTTTCAAGCAGAAAGGAACCCTTATGTCAGCAAAGAACTTTTATATAAACGAACACGCTGTTGTAGATGACGGAGTAGAAATCGGTGAAGGGACAAAGATTTGGCACTTTTCACATGTTCAGTCAGGCAGTAAATTAGGAAAAAAATGCGTATTAGGACAGAATGTTAATGTTGGGAACAATGTGAACATCGGTAACTTTGTTAAGATACAGAATAATGTATCTGTATACGAAGGAGTGACCCTTGAAGACTACGTATTTTGCGGACCATCAATGGTGTTTACGAACATCCTTGATCCAAAGTGTATGTACCCACAGGTCGGAGCAGAGTTTTACATTAACACACTGGTAAAAACCGGAGCATCTATTGGGGCGAATGCGACAATAGTATGCGGTAACACTATAATGCTTAAATTGGAAAGATACTTTCAGAAATATTATATTTGTATAACAAAAGAAAGGAAGTATCATGAGCAGAGAGAAAAAGAAGTATTCAGCAGAGTATAAGGTTCGAATATTACGAGAACATCTTGAGAACCAGATACCTGTAGGAAAACTGTGCGAAGAGAACAAGATTAATCCAAATTCATTCTACCAATGGAAGAAGGATCTATTCCAGGGAGCGCTAACGACATTCAGCAGGAGTCAAAAACCTGTTCAGGAGAAGGATAAGATAAGTCAATTAGAGGAGAAGTTAAAGTACAAAGACACAATAATAAGCGAGATAGTGGAAGATAATCTGCGATTAAAAAAAAAGTTGAATGGGGAGACTTAAATAAGGTGTGGGTAGAACCTGAAATACGGGATAAAGTAACGGGATATATCCGTGAAATGGCGAAAAAGACTGAAATACCGGTCAAAAAGCTGCTTCCATTACTAAATGTATCAAATGTGAAGTATTACCGGTGGTTAAAACGTTCTGGAGAAAAAAACCGCCACAACGGGAAGATACCCAAAACTCATTGGCTTACACCGGAGGAAGTTCGGGCAATTATTGAATATGCAAAAAAACATTATGCAAATAATGACTTCTTTCTTCGGGATGGATACCGGAGACTGGCTTATACGATGTTAGATGAGGATGTGGCGGCAGCCTCCCCGAGCAGTGTTTATCGAATTCTGAAGAGAGAAGGTCTTCTGAATAAATGGAACGTTGCAAAAAAGAATCATAAAGGGAGTGGATTCAAACAGCCGGATTATCCTCATAAGCACTGGCATACTGATATTAATTATCTTAACTTTAATGGGACGTTATTATTTCTGATTTCAGTACTTGACGGATATTCCCGATATGTATTACATCATGAAGTAAGGCGAAATATGGCGGTTTCGGATGTTCAGCTTACGATTCAAAAAGCAAGGGAAAAATATCCTTTTGCAAGACCGGGAATTATTACGGACAACGGGGCACAGTATATCTCTAAGGAATTTAATACGTTTATTAAGAATATTGAGGCTACGCATATTAAAACCTCAGTAGCTTATCCGCAGAGCAATGGAAAGATTGAGCGGTTTCATAGGACAATAAGTGAAGAATGTCTGAGGACAAAAAGCCCGATTACAGAAGGTGACTTCAGAGAATATATCGCTGCTTACGTTAAGCATTACAACACCGGGAGGCTGCATGCTTCTCTGTTGTATCTGACGCCCGAAGATTATTTACTTTGTCGGCAGAAGGAAAAACTTGAGATTAGAGAAACTAAGCTTCAAAAAGGTGAATTACTCAGAAAACAATATTGGTTGGAGAAAGAAAAGGCCGCATGATTTGCTTATTTTTTGAACCCTTTTCTCTATTAGTTTTTTTTACATTTGTATCTTTTCCCTTGAAGCATTACAACACACTCGGAAAGCATTGTCTTATTGGTGCAGGCGCAGTGGTAACAAAAGATGTCCCTGATTACGCATTAATGGTGGGAAATCCTGCCAAACAGATAGGGTGGGTCAGCGAAGCTGGAAAAAGACTTGTTTTTGACAAGGATGGAATTGCTCACTGTAAACAGTCAGGGAAAAATTATAAGCTTGATAACAATAATGTATTTGAATTATAATAGTGATATTAGTTATCTTGATAACACCAAGAAAATTTTAACAATATAAATTTATTTTTATCTAAACCAATATATAGAAAAGAGAAAACAGATATGAAGAACATTCAAAATTTAATTAAATCAAAATTCAAACGGGCAATTGTAACCGGAGGAGCCGGTTTCATTGGATCGCATATTGCGGAAGAATTAGTAAAAATCGGGATTGAAGTTATTTCACTTGATGATTATTCGGCAGGAAAAGAAAAAAATATTGTACATTTGCAAAAATATCAAAACTTTACAGCTGTTAAATGTGATATTACGGATCTGATTAATCTTGAGAAGCATTTTGAAGGTGTGGATATTATTTATCATAATGCGGCATCAAAAAAGAATATATGTTTAAGAGATCCCAGACGTGATCTTGAAGTAAATGCTAAGGGAACTTTTAATCTTCTGGACTTATCTGTGAAATATGGTGTGAAAAAGTTTATTCATGCTTCAACCGGATCTGTATATGGTGAGGCTAGGTATTTCCCCCAAAATGAAGACCACCCCCTCATTCCAAGTTCATATTATGGAGTGAGTAAACTAGCTGGAGAAAAATATGCAATGGTATATTCTAAATTATTTGGACTAAATGTATCAGTTCTAAGATATTTCCATGTTTATGGACCAAGACAGGAATCAAATGAATTTGGAGGGGTCGTATCTATTTTTATTCGAAATATGGTAAACAATGAGGCACCAATTATATACGGTGATGGCAATCAGCAAAGAAGTTTTACATATGTTAAAGATGTCGTTAAAGCTAATTTACTTTTAGCGGTAATGGATGAGGCCAATTCTGAAATTTATAACTGTGCGTCGGGGATTAATGTTACTATCAATGATCTTTGTCATCAGGTGATTCAATACTTTGGGAAAGAGGGGCAGATTAAACCAATATACAAAGACTGGCTTGTCGGAGACATAAAAGTATTCGAAGTCTCAAATGCCAAATTAATAGAGATGGGTATGAATTTTGAGGTGGATTTCAGTGCAAAATTAAAAGAAACCATTGATGAAATGAGGCAATATTTAATTGTGTGACAGGATATGAAGAAGTATTGGAACTCCGAATTTGCTTTGTGCAAAGCAGCAACATTTATCCTTAGATTTCTTCCTAATAGAATAATCTACAGACTAATTGCTCTTACTAGATATTGGGAGGGGAATAAAGGTTTTTCTATACGATACGCATTATATAAAAATACGTGTGATTTTATTGGAAAGAATGTAAAATTCTACCCTTCGCTATTTATTCTTTTTCCAGAGAAGCTAAGAATAGGAGATAACTCAACTCTACATGAATTTTCGATTTTAGAGTGTAAGGGTGAAGTTGAAATTGGGTCAAATACATCAATTGCTCATAAATTTAGTCTTTTATCGTCAACTCATAAATATTCACTCGAGGGAAAAAGTTTTAGAACGATGGGTTTAGAATCAAAGCACACAAAAATAGGAAACGATGTCTGGATAGGAGCGGGTGTGGTTGTGACCTACGGTGTAAATATAGGTGATTATGCCATAATAGGTGCGCAGACATTGGTTAATAAACACTGTGAAACTTTTGGTATTTATGGAGGTGTTCCGGTACGATTATTAAAGAATATTAAACCATGAAACTCTATCAATTAAATCCGATCTGTGCGATAAATGCATCGAATGACTTTGAGACGTATTATAGAAAAAGTTGGATATTTGATTTCAGTCAAAAAATTAAATTGTATTATCCTTACATGATAATTGAAAATCATTTTCTACATCCTAGGTTAAAGAATAAGATTGAGTTTAATAATAATGGAATTAAAAATGTAATTCATCCTGCTACGAAGGGGAGGATTCATCACAATGACGTAGATTTATTTTCTGTTTCATTTCTGCATAGTATTAAAGAAATGAAGGACGGTATTTTGATAAATCATAAACCCTTTACCTTTTTAAGCATTTATTTGCTAAATGAATTAAAACATAAACCCTATATAGTACAGACACACGGAGAGGGTAATCCGTCATTAGCATGTTCCATATTGAGACATAATTATCGATTGAAAATTATGAAATATTTTGAACCGAGAATAATTGCATGTGTGGATTATTATCTTGCTGGGAGTATTTATGAGAGGGAATTTTTAAGGGAAAGATATAATAATATAAAGATTAGATTATTCAAAGGTGGGATTGATTTTAACAGTTTTAAGCCAAAAATTAGTAAAGATAATAAGAAAATCACTCTCCTATATGTTGGCAAGTTTTATAAGGCAAAAGGAGTTCACATTTTAATTGACGCGTATTTGAAACTAAAAGAAAAATATCAAATGGATCTTATGTGTATTGGTGGATCTGAAAATGATGAATTATATAATTTTGTGAAAGCTAATGCAAATATATGCATCTGCAGAATAGAGGCAGACAAGTTAAGAAGATTTTACGAAAAAGCGGATATTTATATAATGCCAACTCCAAAAGAAGATAGAGTAATGATTTTGGGCGGGATTGGCACAGCCCCCATCGAAGCCATGGCACACAATATTCCAGTTATAACTAATAATTTAGTCCATTTCCCGGATCCCACAAAAATTAAAGTGATAGGATCACTGGGAGAGCCAGATTATATCTTGGCAATTGAAAATGTTATAAATACACTTGGTGATTTTAATTCCGTACGTGATGAAGCAATTAAGTATTATGATGATGAAGTAGTCGTTTCAGAATATGTAGAAATCTGCAAAGAAATCTCTCAAAAATATAAATTATCATAGTGCACTAAGCTTATATGAGACTGAGTGTAATATTAAAAGGAATAAAAAATTCTTCATATCTTACCCTAAGCAATGTGTATGTACAGGGCATTACAGCCATAAGTTTTCTGATTATTCCCGGACTTTTAGGGCCAACACAATACGGAGAGTATATTATAGCTTTAACCTATGCCAGTTTTTTCGATATATTTACTTCTGTTGGTCTGAATAAAGTTGCTATTAGGGAGGGATGTTTGGATCGTGATAATGTCGTAAATGTTTTCCAAAGTTTAGATTCACTAAAGTTATTTCTTTTGCTATGCGGGATAGCATTAACAGTAATTTCTTCCCTCTTTTCTAATTATAGTAACCATATTAGAGTGCTTATTTTTATTGCAGGAATAGACGTATTCTTTACTGGATTGTATAGATATAGAAGCAGCATATTCATAATATTTCAAGATTTTAAGTTTGTTTCAATCCTAAATTCTGTTGCCAAAACTTTGTTTTATGTGATGGCAATCGTATGGGTTATTAACGGTGGAGGAGTTATTGGTATTTTGTTTAGTTTAGCTATAAGTGCGGTAATAATGGTCTTCCTTACGGAGAAAGTATCTTTAAGATATATTAAACCGATTTTGATTTCGAAACCAGTGTTTAACTGGACAATAATTAAACAAACGTTGGTGTTTTCGCTAATAGGTTTCCTAAGTATTGCTTCGACAAAATTAACGGTTTTAGTACTTTCGAGTATTACGGAACCTAGTGAAGTGGGTATTTTTGGGTTGGCTCAAAAAATAGTTGAACAGGGTATGATTTTAATAGGGATTCTTTCATCTGGTTTTCTACCAATTTTTATTGATGAATATAAAAACAATAACAAAAACCCCTTGAATTTGTTATATCTTGCTATAATAATTTTGTTTTCGGGAACGTTAATAGTATATATCTTAAATTTTCCGATTATTAATTTAATTAATCTAATTTACGGAGACAAGTTTAATGCCTCTTTAGAAATATTGAATATTCTATTATATAATTTAGTTTTCTCATTTTGTCTCTTGCCCTTTAGTCTTCTTGCTCAAGCGACATTTAATGAAGTTATGATGCTTTATGCATATCTTATTCTATCAATATTTACTGTTTTATCAATACTATTGGTATACCCAGCCTTTGGATTAAAAGGGGTAGCATATTCAAATTTAATACTAAATATGGCGCTGACCTTTTTTTTAATAATAACTATTTTTATTAAAGTTTATAAAAAATATTTTGAAAATACTGGTAATAAGTGAATACTTCTTTCCAAAAGAATCTGGAGCAGAGAAGAACGTTCGACTTTATTTAGAAGATCTTTTATTAAGATATAATGTTACTGCAACGGTTCTGACAAAGAAAATACCAGGAAGAGTTCAGCAGAATACTCAATATGTGTTAAACGCTGGTTTTTTTAATTTCCGATTTTTAAATAGATTTACAATCTTTTTTGAGTATTTAGTTAATTCCCTAGTCCTACTAAAATATCTAAGGCAAAATGACACAGATATAATTAACACAATCGGGTACAATGCTTTTTTTTTAATATCAGTTATTGCGGGAAAGTTAACAAAAACGCGGGTAGTTCTTGTTATGTGCACAAGTGATATTTATGAACTCAAAAGAAATAAATATTATCATTATTTAGCAGTAAAATTTGCGTCTAGGCACTGTGATTATTTCTTTTCTAAGTCTATTGGAAAAGATCCGATGCAAATCGAACTTTCAATCCCCGAGGAAAAATTTGAAACAATTCCAAATCCAGCATACAGAGCGATTATTGCTCCAAGAAGAGAAGGGGTCGGTAAATCTGGCAAACTAGTTATAGGGTATACCGGGAAACTTCATAAGTTAAAAAACACTCTTGAATTAATAAAAATGATAGAGATTCTTGATAAGAACAAATATGTGTTATGTATTGTCGGGTCTGGCCCTTTAAAAAAGGAGCTAATTTCTCAAATTGAGGAGAAAAAACTTAATAGTAATGTTTTTTTATTTGAACATACTAATGATGTCACCCAATATTTGGAAAAATTTGACATCTATATATTCCCAACATGTTATGAACCCGCTGTATCGCAAGCAATGATGGAGGCAATGCTATGTCAGTTGCCAGTTATTGTAAAACGATCTAAAAATCTAGAATTATGGTTTAAGGACCGAATTGATTGTTTCATGGTTGATAAATGCAATTATGTCTCTTTTGCTTCAGCAGTAGAGATACTTGGGTGTAATACTGAAATGCGTAAAAGTTTGGGTAGATGTGCAAAAAGTACAATCTTAGAGAATCATAAAATAGAAAAATTTACATCTAAGTTGATGGATAGGAATTACAAATTAACATGTAAGAATAAAAAATAATATGTTGTTCATACTATTAATTGCGATATTGGTTTTATTGTTCTTTTCGATAAAAAAAGATTTTTATATTTTAATTTTCATAATAGTATACCATTTCCTATTTAGCGGGTTGAACCTATCTTATAAATTATTACCCGACATTTATAGTCGTCTTTTTGAAATATTAATTATTATATTTCTGTTTAAGGTCATAATTCAAAGAACTTTGATTGAAAGGTTGTCTATTAAAATAGATAATTTGAGCAAACTTTTTTTAATTATAGTATTTATAGCAGTTGTAAGATCGTACTTTACAAATGATTTAATAATCGCATTTTTATCTTCCAAAAATCTTTTTGCTCTCTTTCTACTATACTGGGCACTTCTAAACTCAAATATTACACCAAATGAAAACCAATATGCAATAAATTTATTTATCATACTATCAATTATTCAAGTTTTTGTTTCCTTTGTACAATTTATAGTGTCAGGATTCGCTGGTGATTTGAATGCCGGAACATTTGGGCCTAGTCAAACAAATCAATTGAGTCTTTTTCAAACCCTTATTATCATTTATTTATTTGTCAAGTGGTATGAGGAACAAACACTTTCGTTTGTAAAATATCTAATATTGATATTTTTATCCACAACTATTTTCTGGGGATCATCTTTGGCCAGTATGGTTTTAATACCATCATTTTTAATTATTAGTTTATTGTATGTAAAAAAAAGACTAGCTCTTCTAATGGTTGTCCCGATTCTAGTTGGTGTAATATCTATAATATTTTTAATAGGAATCAATATATTTGATGATAATCGCGTTAGAAATTTCCAAGATTTAGAATATCTTCAAGCTTATAGTTCCGGAATTATAGAAGGGGGGATTGTTGGACGCTTGGATATACCTTACTATACTTTTCAAGAACTTAATAGAGGAAATAATATTTTATTCGGGTATGGTTTGGGAGTAACCTTTAAGGGAGGGGATATACTTGAAATTAAAAATTCACAAGTTGCTTTTAAATACTTGGGAAGAAGTGGATTATCAACAATTGTTATTGAGCAGGGATTAATCGGATTATTGCTTTATATTTTATCATATTATTTAATTTACAAAAAAAAATATAAGTCAACGGATGGAAACGCATATATCAAAATTGCTGCATTATATTTACTGGTTGTTAATACTATTTACTCGGGTATATGGTGGACGGGTTATGCTAATTTTGCGTTTGTTATTTTTATTTTTTATTTTGATAGAAAAGTTGATCGATGAATAAAATATTAATAATAACTCAGAATCAATTTGGTTATATAATAGATCACTACAAGTGGGCCATTTATCTTAAACAAATATATTCTGTAACATTAAATTGCTGGGATTATGGTAGAAAGAAAATATATCAAGATGGAGTTTGTGTTAATTATAAATTAAGGAAAGGAAATAAAATTAGACGATTAATAGAGTTCAATATAGAACAATTATATCACCTTAAAAATAATTATAACACAGTAATTATTAAGTATTATTTCGGTTGTTCATTACTTAATCTTACTAGAAAAAAAAACATAATACTGGACATAAGAACTGGTTGCGTCTCAAAGAATAGATATAATAGATATTTCCAAAATGCATTTTTACGCATTGAAAGTTTTTTTTTCCCAAACATAATCGTAATATCGAACAGTCTAGCCCAAGTGTTAAGAATAGCAAATTATCATATTGTCCCACTCGGGGGAGACTTAATTGAACGCGAAAGAAAGCAAGAAACATTTAGATTGTTATACGTTGGTATTCTATCTAGTAGGAATATTGAGATTACTATTATGGGGGTAAATGAATTTATAAAAAGGAATGAATATTATAGAGACAAAGTTTTCTATACGATTATTGGGTCGGGATTTGGAAATGAAGAGCAAAAACTCACTGCTTTAGTTATATCATTAGGACTTTCAGATAACATTAGTCTGAAGGGTTATATATCACATGGACAAATCAAGGAATATTTTCAGAAAAGTGATATTGGTATAGCTTTTATTCCAATCGAAGAACGGTATAATTTCCAACCCGCTACTAAAACTTACGAGTATCTGCTGGCGGGAATGCCTGTTCTTGCAACAAAAACACATGAAAACAAAAAAATCATAACCGAAGACAATGGTGTTCTAATTGAAGATACAGTTCAATCTTTCGAGAAGGGATTAAGCACCATTATTGAAAATTATGAATCATATGATTCTGAAAAAATTAAAAGATCAAAAGATTGTTCAACTTGGGATAAAATTGTAACTGATAGCTTAATACCATTTATAAAATCAACCTCAGAAGATATAAGTTTTATTTGTAAAACAAAAACTGATTAATGGTCAAATAAATTAATGCACTAATATAAGATTGTAAAGTGATACAGATATATAAAAATTGTTTTTTTAGTAAAGTTAATGCTCTAATTAACTATTATATTGTAAAAATATTTTCTCCCAAAATTATATTTGGAGGTATATCCTTTGTAGGCAAAGGATGCAAAATGCTTTGTAATTCAAAGGGAGCACGTATTTTTGTGGGTAAAAGATCCCACTTCAGTGAGTGGGTCGAAGTACAAAGCCAGGGATATTTGCATATTGGAGATGGTTTTAATATTAACAGATATTCAAGAATTATTTGTTATGACAAAATTACTATTGGGAATAATGTAGTTGTTGCTCAGTTTGTTTCGGTGTTAGATCATGATCACAGATGGGTTAAGAAGTCAGGGAATTTATTGTTTGAGGGTTATTCTTCAGATCCTGTTTCTATTGGAAACAATGTATGGATTGCAGATAAAGTCACTATACTTAAAGGAGCAAATATTGGTAATAATGTGATCATAGGAGCAAACTCTGTAGTTAAAGGAAAATTTAGAGATAACGTATTAATTGCAGGTTCACCAGCAGAAGTTATTAGGGAAATCTAATGAAAAATGTTTTAGTTGTTGGCGCGGATATGACAAATAATGGCGGGATAGCAAGTGTTGTTAAGACTCTTTATAAGGAGTCTTTAGATAATTTGGATTATTTTGGCATCAACTATATTCTGCTAAAAACTGGACTCTACAAAGATGGGAATAAGTTCTTAAATGTATTCACTCTGTTTTTAGCATTAACAAAATATTGTTATATTGTTTTATCTCGTTCAATTGATATTGTTCACATTCATACTTCTCATGGTTTTAGTTTTTATAGAAAAACAGTATTCATAATACTGAGCAAATTATTTGCAAAAAATATCGTGCTTCATTTTCATGCCAGTTCCTTTATAGAGTTCTTTATACCCACTAATTCTATCAAAAAGCTAATCTTTGGAAACGTACTAAAAATTCCCAATGCAAATATTGTATTATGTAACGAGTGGAAAAATGCTCTTGAGAATAATTACGATATAAATAACGTTATTATAATTCCAAATCCAATTTCGAATAGTGATCCTAATCGGATATTAAGAAACAATAGCAATTGCGATCTGAATGTGTTATTCGTTGGTTTTCTAATTAAAACAAAGGGTGTTATAGATCTGCTTGAAGTAGCTAAAAATTTGGAAGATGAAAAAATATTTTTTACAATTGCAGGAAAAGGAGAATTACAAGGACAAATAACATCTGCTAAATTGAGGAATGTGAAATATGTTGGGTGGGCAAATGAAATCAATAAAAGAAGTCTCTTAGAAAATAACGACGTGCTGTTTTTACCCTCATACAAGGAGGGAATGCCAATTAGTATCTTGGAGGGAATGAATTCTGGATTAGCTATTATTTCAACAAAAATTGCAGGAATTCCAGATGTTGTGAGAGAGGGAAGGAATGGATATTTATTCAAACCAGGCGATATAAATGGGATGTCAGAGGCTTTCAGAAAACTAAATAATAACAAAAAAAAGCTTCAAGAAATAAAAAATAATAATCTAATTGATATTGAGAAATATAATGTAAAGCTCATATTAACACAAATCAAGGATTTATATGATAGATTGGTGGTGACAAAATGAAACAAATAATTCAATACCAAAAAACAGGGAAAATATCTATCGAAAAATTACCTTCCCCAACACTGAAGTCAAAAGGGATAATCGTAAAAAATATTTATTCTGTAATCAGTTCCGGCACTGAAAAAACATCTGTTGAAACCGCTCAAGCCTCCATTATTGGTAAAGCAAGATCAAGACCTGATCTAGTGAGGCAGGTTTTAGATAATATGAAAAAAGAAGGTCTACTTCCAACATACGAAAAAGTTAAAAATCGTTTAGACAATTATAAAGAGATGGGGTATTCCAGTGCCGGGATAGTGATCAACTCGAATTGTGAAGAGTTTAGCGTGGGGGACAGGGTAGCATGTGCAGGAACTGGATATGCTTCTCATGCGGAAGAAGTGTTTATCCCCCAAAATTTAGCAGCCAAAATACCCTCAAGCGTTAATTTGGATGAAGCAGCTTTTGTAACCTTAGGTGCAATTGCACTTCAGGGGGTAAGGCAGGCAGATCCAAAACTTGGCGAAAATGTAGTCGTTATCGGTCTCGGCTTATTGGGGCTAATAACTGTTCAACTATTAAAAGCAAATGGATGTAATGTTATAGGTCTTGATGTTGACACATCTAATTTTGAAATCGCAAAAAAGCTTGGATGTGAATTCTGCTTTGAAAGCAATTATGACTCACTGAAAAATATTGAATCTGCGACAAATGGATATGGAACGGATGCCGTACTTCTTACGGCAAGTACCAAATCAAGTGAACCAATCCAGCTAGCAATGATGATGGCAAGGAAAAAGTCCAAAGTTGTAGTAGTGGGGGCGATTGGAATGAATGTTCCAAGAAAAGATTTTTATGAAAAGGAAATAGACATTAGGATTGCATGTTCATATGGACCGGGTCGATACGACTATCAATATGAGGAATATGGTGTTGATTACCCCATTGGATTCGTGAGGTGGACTGAAAACCGAAACATGCAAGCGATTCTTGACTTGCTGTCTCATAGGAAAATCAGTTTCAGTCCTTTAATAAGCCATCGTTTTAATATTGAGGATGGAATAAAAGCATATGATCTTATTACCGGGAAAACCAAAGAATTATATCGAGGAATTTTACTGCATTATCCTGAAAATATTAAAGAAAAGCCCGCTTCCTTAAATAGAATTGAAATTAAGGGGAATATAAATATTAACATTCATAAAATTGTAAATGCTGGGTTTATAGGGGCAGGCAATTTTGCCCAATCGAATTTAATCCCACATTTGAATCTTCCGGAAGTACAGTTAAAGGGAGTTGTAACTTCAGATTCAATAAATAGTAAATCGGTTGGAGATAAATTTGGATTCGAATTTGCTTCAACTAATTATAAAACTATCACAGAAAACGATTCGATTAACACTATATTTATTGCTACGCGTCATGATTCCCATAGTAAGTATGTTATGGAATCGATAAAAAACACAAAAAATGTCTTCGTAGAAAAACCCCTTTGTTTGAATTATGATGAACTAAAAACAATAATTGATTTATATAATGATTCTCCAAAGAAATCAGTATTAAGAGTTGGATTCAACAGAAGATTTTCTAAACCCTTTGAAGAAATAAAATGTTTCTTTCAAAACAGCATTGAACCTCTAATAATAAATTACAGGGTTAACGCAGGATTTATTCCGAAAACTCATTGGATTCAAGATCCTTTGCAAGGTGGGAGAATTATTGGGGAAGGATGTCACTTTATTGACATAATGCAATTCCTAACTAATTCAAAACCTATTTCTGTTTATGCTGAAAAAATCGAGTCTAGCAATGCTCAGGTTAATAATTTTGACAATGTTGTTATTACAATTAAATTTGCGAATGGTTCTATTGGGAATTTACTGTATTTAGCAAATGGTGATAATTCGGTTCCCAAGGAGTATTGTGAGGTATATTCCTCCGGAAAAACTGCTGTTATGAAGGATTTTAAAGAGAATGTATTCTATTCAAATAATAGAAAAATTACTAAGAGATATGATGGTAAAAAAGGACATAAAGAAGAAATTATTGATTTCATAAACGCAATTAACGGAAAAGCAGATCATAAATTAACTTTTGAATCAATCTGCTTAACCTCACTGACAACATTCAGGGTTTTAGAGTCTCTGCAGCAGAAAAAAATAATAGAAATTTAAGTAAATATTTTGGATAAAAATGTATTAATCATCATCGATCAATTAGAAAAATATGTTCTAAAAGAGAAATATAAGGGTTATGATCCTTTTGATGTTCTTAATTCTCCAATTTTTAAGTTTTCCTTCTTGAAAACAAACAAGCTCATAAGATTTGGGTCACAACAGGTTTTCAGGAGGATACCCTTTAATTTAAGACCCTTATTGGGAATAAAAAAAGACATTAATCCTGTTTCCCTTGGGCTGTGTATACAGTCATATGCATACTTGTCCATTATAAAACCCGACAGTAAAGATTATTACAAGGACAATATAAATATAGCATTAGAAAAACTTTTATCTTTATCTTCAAAAGGATATAGTGGATATTGTTGGGGATATAATTTCGATTGGGAAGCAAGATATACAAGTATTCCTAAATATATGCCCACAGTTGTTGCGACCGGAATTATCACCAATGGACTATACGAATATTATAAAATATCCAACAATCATGAAATTAAAGATATTCTAATAAGTTCATCAAAATTTGTTTTAAATGATTTAAATCGAAGTTATGAGGAGAATGCTTTTTGCTTCTCTTATTCCCCCAATGATAGACAAAAGGTATTTAATGCGACAATGAAAGGAGCAAGGTTACTTGCTCAGGCCTATTCCATAACGAAGGATTCAGAACTTATAGAGGTAGCAAGAAATACCGTTAAATATGTTTTAAATAATCAGAGGAAAGATGGCTCATGGTTTTATTCGAAAGATGATGCAAGAAAATGGATCGATAATTTTCATACAGCTTACATATTAGATGCGCTAGATACATTTATTGAGATATCGGGGTATGAAATTTACAAGAAGAATTTACAAGCAGGTCTCGCTTATTACTTAAATAATTTATTTACATCAGAAGGTTATCCGAAATATTACTCTGATTCTTATTACCCAATCGATGCGACTGAAGTTTCTCAATCCATTATTACTTTGTGTCGATTTAACGAATTTATAAGGGCGAGTAAAGTCTATAACTTTTCTTTGAAAAATCTTTATTCGGGAAACGGTTATTTCTATTATCAAAAAAAAATATTTCCTAATAGGATTCCATATTTGAGGTGGTCGAATTGTTGGTTTTTACTGGCTCTTACTTACTATTACACAAAGGCACATGATCAGAAGAACTAATTTTATTGGATATCCCGTAGACAATTTGAACTTATCGGACCTTCTTAATTTCGTTGAAACAAGTATTTCTGCTGACGAAAAACATTTTATTACTGTGCAAAATGCAAATAAGATGTATCTTTCTAAAAAGTTTCCTGTCCTCAAGGAAGCCATTGAAAAATCATCGGTAATTCTTCCTGAAAATGCCATAAATATGGGGATGCGATGGTTGCGTAGACCATTAAAGCAAAGAAATATGGGGGGAGTACACATAATGAAGGAATTACTTGAGTATGCGAATAAGAATGGGCTATCGGTTTATTTATTAGGGGCAAGTAAAGAGAATTTGCATATTCTAATTCAAGTAATAAACACAAAATATCCGCAAATAATAGTCCAAGGGTTTAGAGATGGATATTTTAGATCTGAGGAGGAGAGATTAATAGCAGAAGATATAGGTGTTAAAAAGCCTAATTTCTTATTTGTTGGAATGGGTTCTCCTAAGCAAGAATTGTTTATATCCAGGAATTTATCTTACCTTAACACAAATATTATGTTGGGGGTTGGGGGAAGTTTCAATGTAATTGCAGGTATTGAGAAACCGGCTCCAAGGTGGACGAAATATGGATTGGAGTGGATTTATAGATCATTTATTGATCCCCGGAAATTCAAACGGTATTTTGTGATTAATTCCTTCTTTATTTATAGATTTATTAGATATTTAATATTTAAATTATGATTTGGCGTTCTTCATTTCACAGTCGAATTGTTCAATTTGCTGATTTCTTGACCGTGCAGCTTGGATTTATTCTGGCTTATTTAATTTGGGATTTGTTGTCTTCGCTTGGAGCAAATATTCTTCCAAATCCATTTAGTCTAGAAATACAGCATTTATTTCAAATATCCCTTTTGGGGATTGTCTATGTAATTCTTTTTCGTGAAAACATGGCGTATTCTTACCAAAGATTTACATCGCTTTTTCGTGAATATCTGATTGTAATTAAAGTCTCTGTTCTGGGTTTGTTTCTAATGGTTTTCACTACAGTTATGTTTGGAGACAAAGCCCTTCCACGCACAATTTTTATTCTTTCATTTATTTCGATTCTTTCCCTCCTTATTGTGCAGAAGACTATTCTTTTTTTTATTGCAAAAAAAATGCGCAATAAAGGTTTCAATAGAAAAAGAGTTCTTGTGATTGGAACAGGTTCACGAGCAAAACAATTTGTGGAAATTGTTGAGAAAAACTTTGGGTGGGGATTGGATATTATTGGATTAATTTCAGGAGATGATACTAAAGTAGGAAAAAATATTCTTGGACATAATGTCATAGGTTCCTATGATGATATAGACACTCTAATAAAACAGTATAATCCTGAAGAAATAATGATTACAATTTCAACTAAAAGGTTTGATGAAATTCGAAAGGTTTTAGAATCCTGTGAATTAGTTGGAATGAATGTGAGACTAAATTCGGATTTCTTTGGTTATCTAGCAAAAAATGTACAGATTGACAACCTGTTTGGACTGAATATAATCAGTTTTTATTTTACTCATAGAAGCGAATTGGCATTGTTTGTTAAACGAATTATGGACATTGTAATATCAGCGATTACTCTTATTATTATTTCACCATTATTGTTAATTATTTCTTTTCTTATTTATGTACAGGATGGAAACCCGATTTTATACAAATGGAATGTGGTAGGGAAAAACAGGAAAAGTATTACGAGCTGGAAGTTTAGAACAATGGTCAAGAATGCTGATGAGATGAAGGAAAATCTGTTAGTAAAAAATGAAATGACAGGACCTATGTTTAAGATGACAAATGATCCACGAATATTGCGTATTGGCCATTTATTGCGCAAATATAGCTTGGATGAATTACCGCAATTGTGGAGTGTTTTTATTGGTGATTTAAGTTTAGTAGGACCCCGACCCCCTCTCCAAACAGAATTCAGAGAATTTGACTTGTGGCATAGAAGAAAGCTTAGTGTGAAACCCGGCATTACATGTTTATGGCAAATATCCGGAAGAAATCACATAAAATCATTTGATGACTGGGCGAGGCTCGATCTGCAATACATTGACAACTGGTCGTTATTGTTGGATATAAAGATTTTGTTAAAAACAATTCCCGCTGTATTTACCGGGCGTGGTGCTAAGTAAAGATAAAAGAGAAAAGAAGAAATTAAAAAGAAAAAAGACAAAAGTAAAAAGATATAATTAATAAATTGTAAAACAATTAAATGGTATTTATATGGTTATTTCTCAGACTCCTTTACGTATAAGTCTTTGTGGTGGTGGTACTGATTTTAAAGACTATTATGAAAAAAATGAAGGATTTGTGGTCAGTACTGCAATTGACAAATATGTTTTTGTAATAGTTAAAGAACGATTTGATAATCATATTTATGTGGATTATACAAAGAAAGAGATAGTCGAGAATATTAATGAAATTCAACATGAACTTGTTAGAGAAGCAGCAAGAAAAACGGGGATGATAAATGGTTTTGAGGTTTCAATGCTTGCGGATATACCTTCAGAAGGATCGGGATTAGGTTCTTCAAGCTCTATCGCGGTTGGACTCTTAAATGCATTCTATCATTATCAGGGTAAACAAGTTACAGCCGAGCAATTGGCTCAGGAAGCATGTGAAATAGAAATAGATATATTAAAAAAACCAATAGGAAAGCAAGATCAATACATCGCGGCTTATGGAGGATTGTCCTCCATTAAATTTAATAAAGATGATACGGTTAATTGCAAAAGATTGGACCTTGACAATGGTTTTTTAAGAAAGCTTGGGTCAAATTTATTGCTTTTTTTTACGAACGTTACAAGAAAATCATCCACAATACTTACTGAACAAAAAGCAAAGATTAATGAGAACATAGAATTTCACGATAAAATAAAAAAATTAGCTCTTCAAACGGAAAAATATTTATATGCGGGTTCGATTGATAAAATTGGAATAGTTCTTGCTGAAAACTGGAAGTTGAAGAAAAATCTTTCATCAAATATATCTAATGAGGAAATAAATAAAATGTATAGTCTCTCGATATCCGGGGGGGCATTAGGGGGGAAAATTGCAGGTGCGGGAGGAGGAGGGTTTTTATTAACATATTGCAAACGTGACAAACAAGACCATTTAAGAGAAGTCATGAAAGACTATCGAGAGATGCCCTTTATGCTTGAACCTCACGGCAGCAAAATTATTTTTAACTATAGAAGATATAACTGGAAATAGAGGATCATCATGGCTTTAGTTCTTGTAACCGGGGGAGCAGGATTTATTGGTTCACATACGGTGGACAGATTAATATCACTTGGTTTTGATGTGAGGATTTTAGATATTCTTCAAAAACCAGTACATTTAAAAGGAAAACCATCGTACATAAATCCCAAGGCTGAATTTGTGTTTGGAGATGTTCGCGATAGAAATACATTGGAATATGCTTTAGAAGGAGTGGAGTATATATATCATTTTGCGGCTTATCAGGATTATTTACCTGATTTTTCAACATTCTTTAGCGTTAATTCGGTAAGTACCGGGTTGATATATGAAATTATTGTTGCAAAGAAGTTAAAAATAAAAAAAATTATTGTAGCCTCATCGCAATTTGTTCAAGGAGAAGGTCTTTATAAAAATATTTATGGGGATGTGGTTAAGCCATCACAACGCTCAGTATCTCAGCTTGAAAATGGAGATTGGGATTGGAGGGATAAGAATGGAGAATTACTCCAATGGCAATGGACACCCGAAACTTATGTAAACCCTCCAAATTCTTATGCAATATCTAAATATTCCCAGGAATTGACTGCAATACAATTAGGGAGGCGATATGGAATACCCTCTGTAGCTCTTAGATATTCAATTGTTCAAGGACCAAGGCAATCGTTTTACAACGCATATAGCGGAGCAAACAGAATATTTAATCTTCATTATTATTTTGATAAAGCTCCTACAATTTATGAAGACGGTAATCAATTAAGAGATTTTGTAAATATTCATGATGTTATAGATGCAAATATTGTTGTTCTGGAAAAGGAAGAGGCGGATTATGAGGTATTCTGTGTGGGTGGTGGAAAACCTTATTCTGTTAAAGAATTTGCTGACGTAGTCGCGAAAGTTCACAGAAAAGAGAATCTGAGACCTAATATTCCCGGAGAATTCCGTTTAGGAGATACCAGGAATACACTTTCAGATATTACTAAAATTAAAGCATTGGGTTGGATACCCAAACGAACTCCTTATGACTCTGTAAGTGAATATCTTGAGTATTTAAGGGAGCAGACAGATATTGAAGATATTCTATCATTTGCTGAAAAAACCATGAAACAACTTGATGTTGTTAGAAAAATTAGAAATGTATAGTGAAAGCATTTTTACTTGCAGCGGGTTTAGGAACCAGACTAAAACCAATAACAAATCAAACTCCTAAATGTTTAGTTGAAATAGCCGGAAAACCATTACTTGCCTGGTGGATAGATTTATTTGAAAAACATTCTATTACTGAAGTTCTAGTTAATTTACATTATCTCTCAGATAAAGTTGTTTCTTATTTAGAATCTTATCCCACAGAGATAAAGTTCAATTATTTTTATGAAGATATTTTATTAGGAAGTGGTGGAACTTTAAGAGAAAATAAGCATTTTATCAGCAATGAGGTCAGTTTTTTTATAATTTATGCTGATAACTTAACCAATTATAATCTAACGGCATTTTTGGATTTTCATAATTCACATGATAATCCTTTTAGTCTCGCACTATTTCGAACTGATACTCCTCAGACCAAAGGCATTGTTCAACTTGATAATAATAATAATGTAATTTCGTTTGAGGAAAAACCCAGAGAACCTAAATCAGACTTAGCTAACGCGGGCATTTATATTGCGTCCCCTGCTGTTTTAGATCTGATTCCCAATGCACCTAATGCAGATATTGGATTTGATCTTTTGCCAAAATTAGTGGGAAATATGAGAGGATGGGAAAGCAAAGACTATTTAATTGATATTGGAACTATAGAGCATTTAAAAAAAGCCAACGTAGACTGGCAAAAAATAATCAAAGGAGCCTAAAATGAATTTTAAAGAGTATTCTCAAAAGTTTGTTTCCATTGTGGAACAAGTCGATATTAATCAGGTTGAAAACTGTATTAAGCTTATTATGGATCAGTACGAAAAGGATAAACTGATTTTTGTTATTGGGAATGGAGGTTCTGCCGCAAATGCATCTCATCTTGCTCAGGATCTTGCTAAAGGAACCAGAAAAAGTCTTGAGCAGCATAAAAGAATAAAAGCACTTAGCTTGACAGATAATATAGCTTTTATTACCGCGCTTGGGAATGACGATGGATATGATGTCATATTTGAACAACAGCTACGTACTTTTGCATCAGAAGGAGATATGTTGATTGCAATAAGTGGTTCCGGAAACAGCCCAAATATAATAAAAGCAGTTGAATGGGCAAATAAAAACAATTTGATTACTTTGGGAGTAACGGGTTTTGAAGGGGGAAAACTTAAAGAAATAAATCAACATTCTCTTCATGTACCTCTTAATGATATGTGTACTTCTGAGAGTGTCCACAGTTTTGTTTTTCATTATATAATACTTAAACTTCAAACCATGTTATAGTTAGCAATGAAATTATCAATAAGATCTCTTCGCGCTTTCACTTTTATAGTTATTCTTTTAGTTTCTTTTCCTCTTTATTCGCAAACTACTTATGAAGGAATAAATAGCGGGGTTTATGATTTTTTGTCGCGAATGCACCTTAAGGGAATTATTGATTATTCAAAGTTGGTATTACCTATAACACGATCTCAAATCTCTCAATACATAAACCGAATTAAAACCTTCGAAAATAAACTGACAGAAACTGAAAAAAATGAATTAATTTGGTATCAAAGTGAATTTTATGATGAATTAAGTCCGCAAACCATAGAGAAAATTATAAAATCCTTTATTTCCACAGATGCCTCCTTAAATAGAAGGCATTTGTTTTATTATCGCGATACAAAATTTCTTTTTAAGTTAAATCCAGTATTAGGATATTCTATTTCTAAAAAATACTCGGATAATCAAAAAAAATATTGGAGTGGTGTCTCGTTTTATGGGACGTTGGGGGAATTTGGATTTCAATTTGATTATCGAGATAATTCCGAATCGGGAAATCAAATAGACCGAAGCAAGAAATATTCTAATGAGACCGGAATTCATATTCTTGGAGGGAGGGGTAATTCAATCGAATATAGTGAAGTCCGGGCCTCAATTCATTATCAAAATGATTTTTTTGATATTTCAGTCGGGAAAGATTGTTTGAACTGGGGTTCGGGATACAGATCAAGAGTAATTTTATCTGACAAAGCACCATCATTCCCATTTATAAGACTGGATATTAAACCAGCAAACTGGTTGAGTTTTTATTACATTCACGGGTGGTTAAATTCAAGGGTTATTGATAGTTTAATGTCTTATGAAACTCCTTTACAGAAAGATTCAAGTTATCAGTTGCGAATAATTGAACGGGAGAAATTTATTGCCGCGCATGTTGTGGAAATTAAACCGATTGAAAGATTGAAAATATCGATAGGAGAATCCATTATTTACAGCGATCAGGGACCACGCATGGGGTTTCTTATTCCGATTTTATTTTTCAGGTTGGTTGATCATTATTATGAGGGAACAGGTGGCTTTGGTAAAGGCGGGAACTCACAATTTTTTGCAGATATAAATGTAGGCTTAGTGAAAAACTTTAATTTTTATTCTACTATTTTTATTGATGAGTTTTCCTTGACTAATTTTCTGAAAGGAAAAAATGACAGGAATCAACTTGGATATACGATTGGTTTCCAAAATTACGGATTGGTCCCAAACTTAAATTTTGTTGCTGAGTATACTCGCATACTACCATGGGTCTATTCGAACTTTATACAAACGCAGACGTACACAAATTCTAATTATCTACTTGGGCATTATATTGGACAAAATGCGGATCATTTATTTCTGCAATTTGATTATCGGTTGATGAGAGGTTTAGAGTTAAAGTTGTGGGGAGAGTTAATCCGACAGGGGGGATTTGAGGATATTTCGCAGCAATATAGTGATCCCGGAGAGCCTTTCCTTTATGGGTTAAGGAGAAATGAAACGAATTTAGGTTTAGAAATAACTTATGAATATGTACACGACCTGTCCGGGAGAATAAGTTATCAATATTCTGATATTACAGATGAGGATGGTTCAAGGACGCCGGGGTTTATGATGGGGAAACAACATTCGTTTTCGGTGGGCTTCTACTATGGTTTGTAAGGGGATGAAGTTGATGAAAATGATTTTTGTTGAGTTGTTGATTTGTTAATAAAATTGAGGTTTGTCGATTTGATGATGTGTTAATAAAATTGATGTTTGTTTATTTGATGATTTGTTAATAAAGTTGAGGATTTATGGAATTTCAGTATGGTTTTGAGAAGTTAAATGTATGGCAAAATGCCAGGAAATTAGTTCTTAAGGTTTATAAATTAACTGAGAAGTTTCCAAAGTC
>Ga0302251_1000848_pt1 | contig 23076 bp, 19 predicted proteins | sample AAG_RA_Gln_MG_FD_193534 | JGI IMG/M metagenome (GOLD analysis project Ga0302251, IMG submission 193534) | Enriched activated sludge microbial communities from anaerobic digester in WTTP, New Holstein, Wisconsin, United States - AAG_RA_Gln | ecosystem: Engineered > Bioreactor > Anaerobic >...
TGTGTTTGCTTTTGATTCTTTCTTCATTTAGGTCTGGCCTCCTCTTTCGTCGTTAAGTCCCTGAGCTTCTCGGCTCAGGTTGTACGGATCTGTTCGGAGACCCAAACACACTTTATTTTACACTCTCCCGAAAAGGAAACCATGAAATGTAGATACAATTGTCTTTTCAGGGATGGCCCCAAAGCGCTCTAACAATTCATAATGAATGTTTTTTATATTCTCATGAGTAAATGCCAAAATTAGATTCCGTTTTTCAGGTTCTATAGAATTGCATATCAAATATGTCTTGCCGGAGCCGGCAACAGCCATTACTAATTTCTTATCCATTCAAATGCATCCTTAACATACTGAGGGCATTGAAGTTCTCCGGCTACAGGCAACAGATGGTATGCAGTCTCAACTTTGTTATTGAGCATCTTTCCTAAGTAGGGCCCATAATCTTTCCCGTGAAAAAGATACTGTGCCCCATTTTGGGGCCTAATGAGATCTTCAATTAAGGCTTTATTTAACGAATATATATTGGCTTCCCATGTCCAGCCGTCAGCACCCACATCGCATGACATAAAGACGTGCGAACACTCATTTTCTGCATTATATGCACTCATGTAGTCAAGGTTTTCTTGCTTGGCATCATTATCCGTAATGATCGCAACCTTATGATTCGTTTGCCTAGCAATTTCAAGATATTGTTTGTATGAAAGGCCATTACACGAAATTATATCAATTTTGTCTAACTGAAGACTTGATCCCGGATATATGACTTTATATAGCTCCGGCAGCATCAAATATTCTGTTGCTCCTTCAACAAGGATAGCCTTTTCCGCAAGGAGAAATTGAAGTAAATTACTGTTGTCGATCCTGGAAAAATAGTCTGCTGTAGTTTCCGGAATATCAGCGAGGGTTGTCCCTTTATTGTTATTAATCCAAATCACATTTTTCAGTCCTAGACTGGTAACAATCAAGCTGTTATGGGTAGTTACGATCAATTGCTTGTTATCATGGTTTTCACTAATATCGTTAATCATCTTTCGAAGAGTCGTGTGACTTAAATGATTCTCCGGCTCTTCAATAGTGATGACTTCTGTTCGTTCCTTTGCCTTGTCAAGAGCAATTTGCGTCTTTATAAGGTTTTCTCGCCCCTTACCTTTGTTTTCTAAAGATATGCCATTCTCGGTAATTGCTAATATATTCTCTAAGATAATCCGTTTGTTATCTATGGCAAATTTCTTGTCGGCATCAATGTCCTCTAAAGCAACGGCACCAAAGGCGTTTTTTACTTCATCACGAAAATTACTCTTGTATTTGAGTTTGTCACTTTCGGAATATGTATTGCTAAAAATCTTTTTGTTGTAATAATTAAAAGAAGTGTTGGAAGTCTGTTCCGAAGTATTTATTGCTAGATATTTCACTGGGCTTTTCAATGACAGGAATTGCCCGCCACTGAATGTCTTCCATGAAAAATCGTAATATTCAAATGGTACCAGACCGGCATTTATATTGGGGAGTAAACTTTGAGCGTATGCATCGTTCAATTCGCAGTGAAAAGAAACCCCGAATAAATCATTACTAAGGTTAATGAGTTCATATTCCTGCCCGTAATAATCTGACTGAGCAGGTATGTCAGACAAATCAAATTCTATCTCAATGACAATGCGTGGAAGAGAGTCCACCGAAGGCGCGGTATAGAATTCATCTAGCAATTCACGATTTATTAGTTCTTCAATTATGCTTTTGTCTGCTGCCCTATACCACTGGTTTAGAGCAATATTTACTGCTTCAATAATCGTAGTTTTTCCAGACTCGTTCTCGCCAATTATGACATTAAGCCCTTTATGAAAAGTCAGCTGAAAATCCTTGAATTTCTTATAACCATGAATAACAATCTGTTTGATGCTGCCCATGTTTTCCTCACCTCATTATTTTTATCTTCCGCGCCATTTTTTCACAGCCTCTCAAATCCCTTCTTTATCACCTGCGCCATTAACGACCTGCGCCGTTTTAGGAAGTCAAAGTAATCCATGTTTTCCCAGTTACCCGGCAGAGCATGCAGCTCATAAATGCTGGACTTGTCCGCCGGAGAAATCTTTGCCAGATGGTCCTTCATATATTCTGCAGGGCTGGTGTCCAGTATCTCAATATTATCGTGCCATTCAATAAAGGCAAAGTTAGCGTTTTGATTTCGGTCGCGGTCATCTGATATACCTATTTTGTTTAGGTATGCTTTGGGAAAAAGGTGGTGGCGCTCAAGTGCATTTTTCGTTCCAGTTGCTACCGGGCTAAATAATTCGCGCGTGGTTAGCATGGAAAACAGCACCTTGGCACCTAGCACGTTAAGTGCCGCACAATACCCAAACCACACCGGGCTTCTTGAAGCAGAGGTAGCAAGGTTATTTGGTAGTGTCATAATAAAATAGTCATTCGTAAACACCGTAGCAATCTTGCCTTCAAGTAGTGTTGTAAACTCCGATTCAGTTCTTACATTTCTGAGATCGGCTAGATCTGCCTCCACGACTGTCTCGGGAGAGCTTGTATAATATCCAGAGACTGATCCCATAAAGAACCATTTCGCAATGAGCTTCCTAAGGTCTGTTTCCTTCATGTTATATTCGTGCTTCCCAATAAGATACAAAGAATAAGTATAAACAAGGGCGTTCTGAGCAGAGATGAGTGATTTGCTCACGAACCCCGCAGCCTCGATGCACTTAAGAAAATCATGCCAAGTCTGAACGTTTAGCACCTTATCCAGCACAATTTGTAATTTTGCGAACTGTTCTTCGCGTAGTTCTTCTGAATAGACTTCTGTTTCAAAATCGCGACCTCGGAGGAGTTTGTAAGCATAATTGAGCCGGCCTCTTTTAAAACCGTAGCTCATGGCCACACGCACAATGTGTGTCGGTGAAGGCTCAAACAAAAAATTATAAGCCGTGCCGGATTTAGGAATTTTCGAACTTTTGCAGAATTCCTCGATCTTACGTCGGCCTTCCTGCCAGTAAACTGAAATCAGGGTGAGGATAAAATCGTCCTCACCAAGTTTTTCTCCGCCCGAATTTACACGGACAAATATGTCTGCTACGCTTTCTTCATTTGAATTACCATTAATCTGAAGGGTTGGGATATTGTAGTCACCAAGCGCAAGCAGATCCATTATATTCTGCTGTATTGTTTGCTTTTCTGCAGCAGTCAAAGTACCGCCCGTTTTTTCTCTGTTTTTCTGCATAGATTGAACAAACTCCGTAATGTATTGAAAACTCCTAGCCTCGTTTAGAAAAACATCGCTGATATCGTAAATCCAATCGGCAGCCTTCTTTTTTGCGTTGTCGCCCACCTCAAAAGTCCGTGTAAATGGGTTGAAAGAGATGGTAATAAACCGCTTATTATACTTTTCATCCATAACTTCTTTGTGCCGCATAACAGCGTAAAGAGAAGTCATTCTCTGCTGTCCGTCAATAATGAGACCTTTCGGTACCGAATGTGGCTTATTGTCAGTGCCTATATTTTTTACCTTGTTTTGCGGGTCAGAGGAATCCCAAATCATAAGGTAGCCTATGGGGTAGCCCTTCAGCATAGAGTCAAGGAGATCGCGCACTTTGTGCGCTTTCCAAACATAGCCTCTCTGCAGCTCCGGGAGGCCAAGCTTTCCGGTTTCAATTTCATCAATGATGCTTTTTAGTTTGTTTGGCACTTGCTTAAAGAGCTCGTTTGCCATGTGCTTTCCTCCATCAAGTTTTTATGCGTAGTTTTTATTTGTTAAGCGGCAAATTACCGTTGATATTACTGGAATTTACCTTTAAATATGATTAACATTGCTAATCATCGATTTCGACAATTATCTTATTCATACCTTTTAGCACTTCTTTCTCAACCTTGTTTCTATGCGGCATAGCGTTTCCTTTAATTAGAGATTCAATTGAACCTGTAGCTTTAAGGATTGTGTCCACACTTACATTTGGAATTTCACCGTTTTCGTTTATGTAGCCATCCAAATATTCAGCAGACGGATTTTCAATTCCCAATCTCTCGCAAATAAGCCAGCATACGCTTTCAGCCTCAAATTCCATGCTTTCCAGCGAAAGATTAAATCGCCTGCGGTCTTTCCACCACTTGCTATTTGGTGTACCAATATGACCGCAATATAAATGTCCGAGTTCATGAAGCATCGTAGCGAATCTAGTCGTGGGTGTATGTTGAGCATTTACAACCATTCCGTATCTTGCTTTTGATCTATACTCAGTATTTTTATATTTTCTTGTTAGCTTTTTGCCGGATACTAAGCTGATTTGACCTGCCCTTCCCGTGCCATATTTTGCTTCACGATAAATTATTCTATCGTTCTTCATGTTTTCTATAGTAGCTTGATACATCTTTTCTGATACTTCGCCAACGACACCAAAGGGATCCAAAATTTCTTTAGGAATAGGATTCGGTCCATATGTATCGCCAAGCTCAAAGACAAAACCGACAGGTCCGAACATTTGCAGAATCACTAGCGGCATGGCACCCGGATTAATTTTACGGTTATATAATTCTTCCCATTCCGAGGCTGAGGCGACAAACTTGCTTCCTGGTCTTTGGATACGGACAAGCATTGCATTATACGGAGCGATCTTTGGAAATTTTTTAATGAAATTAAGCAATTCCATGTAATCTTTGCTTTTTCGGAACGAACCTACCTCAGCATATAATTTATCAAGTTCAGGCACATATTTCTTCGGCTTTTGTTCTTGAGAATCGAATAGAGATGACTGATATGATTGTCCTGACAACTTAAGCGCCTGCTTTCATTGTTTTAAAGTTGATATGAATGATTATTTGCCTATCAGCACAAAAATCAAAGTTCATTTAATTGTTAATTTAATAATTTTATTTTTTAGCGCTAATAATTTGGCAATTGTATTCCTTGTAGGTTTCTATATATATCAACTGCATAATGGTCAGTCATTCCAGATATATACATAGTTATTCCCATGATTGCGTTGTATGTGTCATTTTTAAAATTGAACTTATATTCTTTTGGGATGAGCTCCAAAATTTTACTTTCTTCTTTTTTCCCTTTTTTGCTATTCTTCCTGTTTTTTATTATTTCATTTAAAAAAGTCTCCAATAATCCTGGTAATACTTTGTATCCAGCAGCTTCAACTTGGATTACTGGTTTGTATGTGTATATATCTTTTTTTGTAATTTTGTTTATCTTACAAATTGCTTTTTGGGTTTTTATGTTATCCAATAGACTTTTATCAAATTCCCCTGCTAAAATTTCTTTTTCATTTTCAATAAAAACATCTGCCGCCTGATGTATTAGGCTATCAATTGCTTTCGCACGAAGGAATCCAATTTTTTCTCTCTTATCAATAATGTTTTTTACCTTTAAAATTTCATCTTTGTAATTTTCCGTTTCACAAATAGCTTTTAAACATTTTGATGCAAGATCAAAAGAGATCAATCCATTTTTATATCCATCTTCGAAATCCATTACTGTATAGCAAATATCATCTGCAGCCTCTGTTAAAAATGCCAGAGGATGTCTATACCACCTTCCATTTTTTTCGACCATACCCAATTCTTTGGCAATTTCAGAAAAGCAACCTAAATCTGATTGAAAAATTCCAGGCTTATGTTCACTGATACCTTCCGATTTATTTTCAATCTTAGAAGGCCTTGGATATTTCGAAAAAGCTGCAAGTGTTGGAAGCGTAAGACGCAGTCCTCCCGGTGCTTTCTCTTTTTTGGGGTTACTATACGTTAAAACATGAAATCCCATAGCATTTCCTTCAAATTCTTGAAAATCAGCGATTTCTAATTCATTTAGTTCTGAGCTACTTCTTAATAATATTTCACATCCACGTTCACTTTTAAAAAATGTTGATATGGCTTTCTCTCCAGAATGTCCAAACGGAGGGTTACCTATATCATGTGCGAGACAGGCTGCAGAAACAATAGAACCTAAATTGACACTAAAAGTGGCCCCTTTTAAATCAATTGCATTTCCTACAATTGTGCCTAATGATCTTCCTACAGAGGCTGTTTCAAGGCTATGTGTCAATCTTGTATGGATTAAATCGGTATTAGGAAACGGAAAGACCTGCGTTTTACCGTTAAGCCTTCTAAAAGCTGAAGAAAATATTATTCGATCAAAATCTCTTTCAAATTGACTTCGACACCGGTTTTTATCTTGATGATCTTCTTTTGGACAACTTAATCTGTTTGATATTAAAAGTTGACTCCATTCCATTTCCCTATCCCTCCTTTATTTATTATGATTAATTTCCACAAATTAATACGGATAAAAAAAGAAATAATGGATTGCATTTTGTTAATTTATTTCAACTTAATATCATTATTTTCAAGGTTACGAATTTCAGACAAAAACTCTTCTAACTTTTCAACAATTCTTTTTTGCTCATTAATTGGGGGCATCGGTATCAACGCGTTTATAATCATTTCTCTGCTTATTCCTGGTATCATGCTTTTAGCCATTGATTTAAGTTCACTTACATACCATCTTAAAAATAAGTGTATATATTCAATTTTTATACTACTAATTCCTTTTATAGCCATCACTTGACGAGCTATGTGAGCTTTTGTTTCTGAAAGAAAGGCCATTTCTCCAACAGTACCTTTGCACGTGATCAACAAATCGTCTTTTTCAGCAATTGACCTTGGCACCTCAGTCCAACGATCAATAATTATTGTTCCATCTGAAAAATTACTGGCACCTGTTATGTATGGTATTCCCTTGTTAATGCTGTTGTAATTATTGGGTATCATATCCTGCCCCGATTTAAGTACTATAATCTCCCCCAACCTGACCCAGCACCAATTCTCCGGGATCTCAAAGGGGATCTCGTCCTCTGTGATTTCGGGGAGGGGCTTTTCCTTTTTGATTTTTCCCTCTTTGATGAGTCGCGCTTTTTCTTTCTTGATCTCTTTTAGAAGGTCCCTTGCATCACCGTCTCCCGGAAGCTGCTGTGTGAGCTTGCCCTGGATGGCGTATTGGAGGATGGCATCTTTCATCTTTTTGGGGAAAGACTTTTGCAGTTCTTCTAGCTTGGTTTCATCGTTTTTTAGACTCTCGATTTCAAAGATAAAGTTGTTTATTCGTTCGACAACCCTAATTTGTTCGTCATGAGGTTGTAATGGGACGATGAGGGTTTCAATTTTTTTTATGGCTAATTTGGGTTGCCCGACTTTTGTCGTAGCGTCTGAAATTTGTGATTGAATAAGAGGCGACTGTAAAGCAAACATTAACCAATTAATATCTACGTGATTAAATACTAGTTTATCTGCGTTTTCAGTTAAATTCGCACCATCAAATTCATCTGGAATTTTACCTACTCTTCCGATTGATCCAGCAACTGTTATGTATATATCATTAGATGAAATAGTATAATTTTTTATTGATGGATATATATTTTCAGGAACATAATGAACATCATGGCTTAAAACTGTGTCATTGTGCATATCTGCAACCCGTATATACTTATGACCTGTGTCTTTTTTAGTTAATTTACTCCCGACTGGTATTCGTTTTCCTCCTTTTACTTCGACAATCTCCCCCAACCTGACCCAGCACCAATTCTCCGGGATCTCAAACGGGATCTCGTCCTCGGTGATTTCGGGGAGGGGCTTTTCTTTTTTGATTTTTCCCTCTTTGATCAGTCGGGCTTTTTCTTTCTGGATCTCTTTCAACAGATCCCTTGCATCGCCGTCTTCGGGAAGCTGCTGTGTGAGCTTGCCCTGAATGGCTGCCTGCAGGATGGATTTTTTCAGTTGTTCGGCGATCATTTGATTATCCCCAGCAGTTCTTCGATCTGAGCAAGTCTCTTGTCTATCTTTGCATTGAGTGAATCTCTCTTTTCATGGAACAGTCGGATGGTATCTTCCGGAGAGAGGACTTCTTCTTCAGCAGTGGGATACCCGCAGAGGTCCATGTCATACGCCCGGTTCGCAATTTCCTGAACTGTGTATGCTTTTGCTTTGAAGGTGTCTGTCTCCGTGTCTTTTATTTCCTTCCTGTCATGCCACCATGCAGCGCAGTCATCGAAGTGCTCGACTTTCATAGGCTTGGTTTTTGAGAAATGTTTGTAGCCTTCGGGCATATCCACGCGGTAGAACCAGATCTCTTTCGTTTTTTGTGACCTGTCAAAAAAGAGTATGTTGGTAGTTATGGAGGTATATGGGGAGAAAACGCTCGAAGGCATACGGACTATGGTGTGCAGATTGAATTCTTCAAGCAGTTTTTTCTTTATCGCAGACTTCGCGTTGTCTGTTCCAAACAGAAATCCATCGGGGATTATCACCGCTGCCCTTCCTCTTTCTTTGAGCCGGTACATTATTACCGACATGAAAAGGTCCGCTGTTTCACTGCTCCTGAGGTCTGCCGGGAAATTGATCTTTACGCCTTCGCTTTCGGTTCCCCCATAGGGAGGATTCATAAGAACTATGTCAAATTTGTCGCTTTCACTGTATTCCCGAACATTCCTCTCCAGTGAGTTGCCATGATAGATCCTTGGGCTGTCGATATCGTGGAGCAACATGTTTGTGATAGAGAGAAGGTATGGGAGAGGCTTCTTTTCTATGCCGTAGATGCTGTTGTTGTAAAGCTCCCTGTCTTCAATGGTCTTGATCTGTGGCTCGAGGAGCTTCAATGTAGAGGTCAAAAATCCTCCGGTTCCGCAGGCAAAATCGGCCACATGCTCGCCCAGTTTCGGATCGATCATCTTGACCATGAAATCGGTGACGGCCCTGGGGGTATAGAACTCGCCTGCGTTTCCTGCACTTTGGAGGCTCTTCAGAATAGTCTCATAGATATCACCGAAGGCATGGCGCTCGTTATATTCATCAAATTCAATGCCGTCGATGACATTGATGACTTTCCTGAGCAGCACTCCGTCTTTCATGTATTGGTTGCTGTCCTCGAAGACCGCCTTGACTATGGATTTTTTCATCGGCGTTTTTTCAGTCACCTTGAGTTCTTTAAGGGCGGGGAAAAGCTTTATATTTACAAAGTCCAGCAGTCCCTGTCCTGTAAGCGCTTCTCCGTCTTTATTATCTACCGCCCAGTTTCTCCATCTGAGTTCTTCGGGGATAATAGATTCGTAGTTATCGTCATGGAATTCCCAGTCTTCTTCTTTTGCATCATATACTTTGAGGAAGAGGATCCACGTCATCTGTTCGATCCTCTGGGCATCGCCGTTGATGCCGCTGTCACCCCTCATTATGTTCTGGATGGTTTTGACAAAGTTCCCTATGGTCATGCTCTTATCTCCTCTTTATGCAGCTTCGTATATCGCTTTTTCAAGCTCTTTGACTGCTCTGAGGTATGCCTCTTTGCCTCCGAACAGATCAGCTATCTTCTTGGGGCTTCCTATGCGGTCAAAGGGCGAATTATCCAAAATTCTCGTATCTTCAAGTTCGCTTATGCCTTCATCCATGTACTTTTCCAACAGGGCTGAGAGCACTTCCTGGCAAAGACCGGAATATTTGTACAGGTAGCCCTTCTTTTTGACGTGTTCCACGCGTTCTCTTTTGGTGAGCGGTTTTTTGTCATAAGCTATGTGGAGGATGAGGTCAAAATCGTCAAGATCTTTTCCGGACTCTTCTTTAAGGGCATCAAGCAATACTCCCCTGCTCTCTAATTCTTCAATGATGGCATTCTTCTTTCCCGTGTTTGTCCAGGCATTTAAAAACTCGTCAAGCGTGGCAAATTCATCCAGAATGTTTCTTTTGCTATAGTCCTCTATGCTCTCTGTTATAAGTTTTCCATTGATATCACAATACTGGACCCGTTCATTGATGATCGTAACTTCTACGCCATTTACTCGAATTTTTTTAATATCAGGCTTATCTCCGAGTGGTGTCCCTACTCTTGAAAGATCCTCCAATGTTTCCCGGTCGTCTTCTATTTCCTGGTCATCAAACAGAAGTGGGCCTGTCTCATCTTTTTTGGGATCCCAGTTGTCTCCTCCGTCACCCGCATCTATTACGACCACAGGATCTCCGTCAAAATCAGGATCGGCGAACAGTCTGCAGACATTACGGAAGTCCATTATTGTGAAGTATTCTTTGCCGTATTCCGGATAGAGCCTTGTCCCTCGTCCAATGATCTGTTTAAATTCGGTTATTGAATTTATATTGTTGTCAAGGACAATAAGCTTGCATGTCTTTACATCAACTCCCGTAGTCATCAGTTTTGACGTTGTGACCAGAGCGGGGTATCGTTCGCTGACATCTATAAAATAATCCAGCTGTGCCTTGCCTTCAGGGCTATCTCCGGTTATGCGCATGATATACTTCGGATTCTCCGCGACAAGGTCTTTGTTTTCATTTATTAGTGCCTGCCTCATTCTTTCGGCATGTTCTATATCCACGCAGAAAATTATTGTTTTGCTGAAGCGCCCGTTAGCTACAAGCCATTTGGTGATACGGTTCGCCACTGCCTTAGTTCGTTCATCAATAATGAGGTTTCGGTCGAAATCCTTAACATTATATTCACGATCTTCTATTTCATTGCCGTTTACATCAACCTGTCCTTTGTATGGTCTCCAGCCTTCGAGATCCTTGTCCAGTCCTATCCTGATCACCTTGTATGGGGCAAGGAATCCGTCATTGATACCCTGTTTGAGGCTATAGGTGTAAATAGGATCTCCAAAATATGTGATGTTGCTGACTTCCTTCGTTTCTTTGGGCGTGGCTGTCATGCCAATGTGGATGGCTGTGCTGAAATAATCCAGGATCCTCCTCCACTGTGATTCTTCCTTTGCACTTCCCCGATGACATTCGTCAACAATTATGAGGTCGAAGAACTCAGGCTGAAATTCCCTGAAAGGTTCGCTGCCGTTGTCTCCGGACAATTGTTGATATAGGCTCATATATACCTCATATGAACTGTCAAGGGTCCTGTCCTGTATTTTTGTCATTATTTTTTCGAAAGGCCTGAAATCCTGCTGCATAGTCTGATCAATAAGTATGTTCCGGTCTGCAAGGTACAACACTCGCTTTACGGTTTTGGTTTTCAGCAGTTTCCAGATGATTTGAAAAGCAGTGAAAGTTTTTCCTGTCCCCGTTGCCATAACAAGAAGGACCCTCCGTTGGCCTTTTGCGATGGCTTCAACAGTTTTGTCTATTGCTACTCTCTGATAGTAACGGGGTTTTTTCTGAGATAAGACATCGAAATGATCCGGCTCTTCGATTATTCTTTCCTGTTTTTGATCAATATTCTTGCCTGTAAGATAGCGTTTCCATAATTCATTTTCGGAAGGGAATTGATCCATGGAGAGTTCTGTTTCTGCTCCGGTAAAGTAGTCATGTTCGATAAAACCGCAGCCATTGGAAGAATATGCGAAAGGAATATTTAAGATCCCCGCATATTCCATTGCCTGCTGGATCCCCTCTCCGACAGAGTGATCCGCATCTTTGGCTTCAACTATCGCTAGGGGGCGATGTCCGTCTTTGTGGATAAGAAGATAGTCAGCTTTCTTTTGTTTTCCCCTGGTCACTTTGTTTCCCCTGACTATGACCTGACCATTTGTAAAAAAGTACTCCATAAAGACCTGTTCTTTGGTCCATCCTGCCCTTTCGATCGCAGGGGTTATATATCTATTTTTTACGTCTTCCTCTGTCAGTTTTTTCATTGGTTCCTCCTCTTTAACGATCTTAAAACAAGTAGCATTAAAGTTTGGTGCCAATAAATTTATCAGGAGACCCTGGCCTTTATTTTATCTATGAATTAAATATTTATATTCTAACTTGAAAGTAAGACTTATTGAAGCCTTGCGCATGACGATCCAAATATGCATTTACGGTAGATATTATCACCAATGCCGATAATTATCCACAAGTTATGGAAGGTTTGAAGCTTATGCTCTATCTATAGGCTTATGGGGACTCAAAAAAAGAGTCCCTCTCTGTAGGGAACTCCTTTCAAGACGTTTCGACACGGTCTACTTTACTATTTGTGAGATACTCGGACTGGAAATTGTGGATTTAGGTGCTTTTAGAGAAAAATATCCAGCGTTGAGCTCTGCCTTGTTACATTGTCTTCGAACAATAGAAACTCAAATATATTTATGCAGTGCCCGTCCTTAAACGTGCTTTTATCATTTTATATCCCATCAATGCAAAAAGAATAATAAGTCCGACGATGTCGGTTGTTGTTTCAGGAATTATCAAGAGGAGCGCTGCAACTATGTAAGCAGCGCGTATAGGTATTGAAAGGTCTGTCTTCCAGTACCCTATTACACCTATTCCAAGTCCCATTATCCCCATGGCACATGTGAAAAATACCCAAGCTATGTCTGGTATAGAGCCTATTCCAAGCAATGCCGGGTTATAGACAAAAACGAATGGGATCATAAATAACACCAGGGCAAGACGTACTGCTTCGATCCCTGTTTCCCAGAGGCCGGTCTCTGCGATTCCCGCGGCTGTGTATGAAGCAATGGCAACAGGAGGAGTTATCATAGACATGTTTGCGAAGTAAAAGATGAACATATGCGCAACGATGGCTTCAACACCCAGATTCTGCATCGCAGGGGCCAACAGGACTGCGCTCATAATATAAGCAGCGCTTGTTGGCATTCCCATGCCCATTATGATGATCATGACAGTTGAGAGTATAAGGGCAAGGAAAAGGTTGTTTGCCGAAAAAGATGCAATAACAGTACTGAAACGAAGTCCTAACCCTGTAAAGACAACTTCTCCGATGACAATACCGGCAAGCGCACATGGAAGAGTAACAATAACAGAAGATTTTGTGCCGTCTATTGCCATATTTATTATTTCTTTCAGTGAAAGTCTGGTATCCTTTCTTATCTGGCAAAGTGCGATAAGGACAACTGTCGAGACCAGAGCCGCATACATAAGAGAACGACCAATAGCTATCAGGAAGACAAGGACTACCAAAGGAAGAACGAGATGTATAAAGCTTTTTATCATGACTATAAGTTCCTGTGCATTTACCTCTGGCGGTTGTATTTTCTGTTTGCTGGCTTCAAGATGGACCTCCCAGAGAAGAGACCCTACATAAAGGATCGCGGGAAGTACCGCGTACAGTATTATCTTAAAATATGAGACCCCGATCATGTCTGCCATTATAAAAGCGGAGGCCCCCATAACTGGTGGGATCAACTGGCCCCCGGTCCCGGCTGTTGCAAGAAGAGCAGCACTGAAAACCGGCTTGAAGCCGCCTTTTTGCATCATTGGATATGCTATAACACCTACCGAAGCTACGTTTGCCGCCGCGCTTCCGCTTATCATGCCGAAAAGCCCTGATGCAAGTATCGAAGCCTTACCCGCTCCCCCAATAGAATTACGTGTGGCATATTTTGCAATCGCAACAAAGAGTTTTCCTGCCGGCGTTGCGGCAAGAAACGCTCCGAATATCATAAAATAGAAAATAGTATCTGACGAAGCAGCTATTGGGCTGGAAAAAATACCGCCTGACGTCATTATTTGGTTTTCAATAAAAGTAACAAGGTCTACAGGAGAATGTCCGAGTATCCCAGGAAGGTCTTTACCGTAAAAACTATATGCAATGAATATCGCGGAAATTATGGTCATTGACCATCCCAGATAGCGTCGTCCCGCCTCCATCAAAAGAATGACAAGTAATATTCCATATATTATGTCCATTGGTAATAACTCATCTACAAACGGTACCCTTGTAACTATCCTGTCAGCGTGCATTAGAACATGCGACATATATCCAAGAACGACAGCAAAACAGAACCAGTCTACAACAGCCGAAAGAACCGGCTTATCCTTTATGAATGGTTTGTTAAGAAAAACGAGAAGAAGAGCAAAACAAACATGCATTGGCCGAATGATCATTCCCGGCACAGCAGCAAAAGCAATATATATCTGCCCGGCTAACCAGCAAAATGCAACAAGGCATGCTATTTTTTTACGAAAATCATCCACAACGATCATCCTTTCTGGAACTGCCTGAATTTTGTGAAGCCATGAAGGGAGCCAGGCATATAACATTACCCTTCATGGCCAAACAACTGTTATCTGGGTTCTATTTCAAATAACCCTTTTCTTTGTAATACTTGATAGCGCCGTTATGGAGAGGAACTCCGCCAAGGTTCTTTGGGTTGCATGCATCCTCAGGCACGAAGTCTTCGAATGCCTTATGTCCCTTTACCAGGGCATCTTTCCCTTCAACGACTGCCTTTGTGATCTTATAAGCTGTCTGGTCATCCATGGCTTCAGTTACAGTAAGCGTTGAACGATACCCCGGGAGAACCAGATCCTTCGTCTGACCCTTGAAACTGTCTTTGGGCAGGATGGACTGGGTATATCCATACTTTTCAAGATATTTGAGTCCCTTTGGGGATATCGAGATCAGGTCTATCTTGCCAAATACAGCAAGTTCCGTGAATGTGGGATGCCCCTTTGAGAGCGCCTGGATAAAGACATCGCAGCGTCCATCCTTCATTGCGTTCGTAATCGCCTCAAAGTCGGTGTGTTCTACAGAGCCGCCCCATTTTTTTATATCGTCATAAGTCATGCCGCAAGCTTCAAGGACGTGCGCAGCCGAAGCTTCTCCGGTAGTACCGCGCTGCACTGCCATTAGATGGATCTTTTTTTTATTCTTTGCAATGTCTTCTAGGGAAGTGATACCGCTGCCCTTGCGTATTGCGATCCCTACATAAAACTGATCCATTCCGCCTACCAGTGTCCTTATGTTTGTAATAGGCTTGTCGAAGAGGACCTCTCCCTTATAAGCCCAGAGGTTGTTGTTGTTCATTGTCAGAGCAATATGCATTTTATTCTGACCAAGTAGCTTAAGGTTTCCGATCCCTCCGGCAATAGGTGCAGCATCGATCTTGATGTCAGGATATGCCTTTTTGACCACGTCTGCGATACATGCAGCCTGCACATACCAAGTGCTTCCGACCTTGTTGGCTCCGATCTGCAGTTCAACCGGAGCTGCTAGTGATGCCATAGTGGCAAACAATGAAAGTGTGATAGCGAGAATAGATACCAGAACATAGGTGTGTTTCTTTTTCATAACAGTGATTCCTCCCTTTCAATTTTGATCATATGTTATTTGGGCAGACGGTGATTCTTGTTGACTTCATATCTGTTTCACTTGGAACTTACATCAATAGCAATAGGGGATACCGTCCTTTTTTGCGTTTTCTATCCAGCGCGGGACCGGCGGGACAAGTTCTGTCTCATCGGGGACTCTCAATTCGATAAGGACCGGCCCTTTGTATTCGATAGCCTCTTTGAGGGTATCGGTTATCTTTTCTGGGTCATCGATCTTATACGACTTTATCCCGAATGCCTTCGCCACACCGACGTAGTCTACGACGCCGAAGTTTGTGGCAAAGAAGTCGGAATGGTAAACATGCTGTGTTTCGCCTTTGATCCAGCCGAAAACATTATTGTTGAAGACGACCAACTTCACATTAACGCCAAGACGCGCATATGTTTCCAGTTCACCGCAGTTGAAATGAAAACTCCCGTCACCGCCAAGCGCGAAGACTGTGTGATCAGGGTGGGCAACCGCGACTCCCACGGCAGCAGGGAGGGAATATCCCAGAGCACCGTTGGAGTAGTTTGATAAGAACATGCGTCCCTGTTTTTTCTGGACCATGTAGGCAGCAGAAAAAATACTTCCAACAGAGGGTTCAACTACCACGTAACTTTTCTCCGGCATCAGTTTTTCAAGTTCCTTTACGAAACGTATCGGATGTATCGGACATTCGCAGCACTTGCATGGATCTTTCATTGATTCGTCAAGGGCCGCCATTGCAGGAGCAACTTCAGCCGCATTTTTCGCTTTTCCCTTGAGTCCGGCTGCCTTTGCCTTTTCAACCATATAACCGACTGTTGCCTTGGCGTCTCCCAAGAGGACAACGTCTGTCCGGTAATTGTTTCCTGCATCGACACCGTCAATGTTAAGGTGGATTATTTTGGGGGGATTGCATGCGCTAGGCAGTTTCCAGGCATCTGTACCCGCGGAGTCAGTGTTTGAACCGACAAAGAAAACCAAGTCAGCGGTCTCAAGAAATTTGTTGGAATAGCTTGTGCCTCCTCTTGCGCCTATAAGGCGGATAGAGAGCGGATGTACTTCTGAAACAGTTCCCTTCGCGGTCATCGTGCATCCGACTGGGATCTGGAAATGCTCCGCAAGAGCGATCACCTCATCTCCTGCTTCAGAGACGAGTGCTCCCTGGCCGCAAACGACGACGGGCCTTTCTGCAGAAGCAATGAGTTCCAATGCCTTGTCTATCTGAGAAAAATCTGCAACTGGACGGTAAGCCGGCCATTTCGCCATGCACGGATCGGCGAATATGTCATTAACTTCAGCCTCCTCAACATAAATATCCATTGGGATCCTGACGTGTACGGCTCCGGGACGTCCGCTCAGTGCAACACGGAAAGCCCTCCTTATAAGGAAGGGGATATCCTTTGCTTTGCTAATCAAAATGCTTTCCTTAGTTATCGCGCTGTAAAGCTTGTTCTGGTCGAAGCCCGAAAGCATATTTCTCTTGTCGTTGTTGAACGGAACATCTGAAGTAAAACAGATTGTAGGCACAGCTCCGGTAAAAGATTCGATCACTCCTGGAACGGGATGCCCGCCTCCCGGGCTCGGTGCTTCACTTATGCCCACCCGGCCTGTGACTTTTGCATAAGCTTCTGCCATGAATGCAGCAGCCCTCTCGTCATGCGTAAGGATATGTTTTATCTCGTTGCATTTAAGCCATTCACGATACAACCCCAAGGTAGTCTCTCCTGGCAGGCCGAAAATATGTCTGACATCGTGAGCCTTCAGCATTTCCAATAATATCTGAGCACCTGTCATTTTCATTCAATATTCCCCTTTATGTTATCTTAATAATATTAGCAGGACATCACAGATGAGCGGCTAGCAATATATATAACATATTAACAAGAACAAGTCAATATAGAGTACCGTAAAGCCTCAAAAAAAAAGAAAAGGGGAGATAATCCGAGAGTTTATAAAGCTTACGGGGTATAACGCCTAGCTCAGAGATCAGACGAAGGATAGTATCTTTGCGTGAGAGACTCTACCGTAACGCAAAAAATGGCCGGCAAAGCCGGCAAGGTTTAATAGTACGGAAGGGAAAGCATCTTTCTTCAAGTCCATTTTTACTTGACGCAACAGGGCTGGGACAAATTAACATGGGCTTCTGCTAAACGGAAGTGCTAACTGATATCGGCATAAAGCTTTTTTGCGTTGTTGATTACAACTGTGAGGTGTTCTTCCATAAGGTCGGCAGCTCTTTCCGGATCCCTATCCCTTATCGCGAAAAACACTTTCTCATGTGAAACATTAAGTGGTTCTTTGAACATTTTGAAAGTGTCAATAAAGAAATCCTGCAACTGGACCGTAAGTCCAAGAAAATCGTAAAGGATCCTCAAAATTGGAACATGCGAAATTTTGATTACCTCCTGATGGAAGGAACTTGACAGATCTGCATATTCTTTGTTTTTCTCCATTTCCTGATACTGTGAGTATACAATCTTTTCTAAATTGGCTATTTCCTTCTTCGTAGCATTAAGAGCAGCCTGGAACGCTGCTTCCCTTTCCAGGGCCCTTCTAGCAATGAGGATGTCAACTAAATTATGATCCTTCAAGGGGCCGGTCCGGCTGAGCATAAGTTTCAGTGCTTCTCCAACATTACGGGATTCCTCAAGTTTACTTAATCTGTTTTTACCGGATTCGCTTATTACATGCCCCTGAAAACTGACCCTTTCCAGCAAACCTTCCTGGCGCAAGGTCCGAAGAAACCTCCCTATGCCGGCTTCGCTTATGGAGATATTCTGCTTGGCAAGCTGTTCCCCGACAGCCCCTGCACCTAATGGACCATTAGACTCATTCATTATCTTCAGCACAAAATATTCAACAGAACTTTCCTTGTTCAAGTTTTGCATGATCAAACCTCTAAAATATAGGATAATTACAAAAAAATAACTTCTCGGCATATTCTGTTACGGCTGCAAGCTCGTTAATTATAAAACAATAACAACGTTCAAACAACAAGACTATAGGCGCCTATCTGTAATAAAATGCGGTTGATAATTGCAAAAGTAAACGCGACCACCGAAGAGATTGGGATCTAAATAAGTCCTGCAAATATTGTGGGGCACTTTAAGTTACCGATAAATCTTTGCCAAGGACAATGGATCTACGCCTTTTTTGTATAGGCGTTGGATCCTTTGCATTTTCCACATTGTGCGCAGGATCCCACCTCTTTCAAAACGGCGGGCGGAAGTTACGATATGACCCTCAGTGATGCCGATAGATGTGTGGGCCATAATCAGCTCGGACATTTTATAATCTTCCATTATTGGGATCTCAGGAAAACCGCCAAGTACATCAAACAATTCCCTACGCATAAAAATTCCCTGATCTCCAAATGCTATCTTCCTTAACTTAACACGTAAATTGGATAAATGTCCGCAAAGTTTCATTAGCGGGTTATATGAATCAAAGACAAGACGAAAACAGCCTGCATCATGCCCATCATTCAGAACATTTAAGATCTGAGAACATGCATCTTCAGGCAAAATGCTATCTGCGTGCAAAAACAACAGCACATCGCCGGATGTGATGGATGCTGCGGAATTCATCTGCAGGGCTCTTCCCGGCTGACATCTTACTACCGGCCATCTTGTACCAATAAGTTTGAGAGTCGAATCAGTGCTTCCACCATCAGCAAATACAACGTCGAAATCGCCTGTAAGCTTATCAAGATTAGACAGGAGCCCGCATATCTTTAATTCTTCGTTCAGTACAGGAACAATTATTGATATCATTATTTACCCTTTAGCATCTCTAAAGAAAATAAAACTTTTTCTGTTTCTTGGCATTGTATTTTATTAGCTGCAATGTCCTCCGCAAGTGAGAGAAGGTCAGATTCAGTATCCACATCTGAACAGTATTCCAGCAATTTATGCGATATCCCAACTGAGTCAGCGCGGCTCAAAGTGTTGCTCAAAACATTTTCATCGCTGTAGCATGAAAGTGAAAAAATTTCACCAAGTGGTTTTTTCATGCCTACAAGATAGTAACCGCCGTCAGTCGAAGGGCCAAGGACTAAATCACATTTCTCAAGAACCTCAAAAGCATGGACCATAGCATCGGATCTTATGCCTGGTATATCAGACCCTATCAATATACAGGAATTGAATTTCCTGAGTGTGTATTTAATTGCATTATACATCCGCTCCCCCAGCCCATCTCCTCTTTGAGGCACAAGAGATTCCCCTGAAAGACAACTGATGAGCGGAGACAGATCATCCTCTTCCGTATGGAAAACTATAACGTCCCTGCCAGTATTCTTGCATTCTGTAAGAATGTCTTTTAAAAATGCTGTTTGTATCAAGGCGCATTGTTCAGAAGACAGGCAATTCTGCAAGCGAGTTTTTACTTTCCCAGGGACAGGAACTCTCGTAAAAACAACAATAGCCTCTCTTATCGCACTCACCTTCTTGATCCCAGTACTATAATTGAATAAACCTGATATTTTACGCTCTATTTTTTATTCTCCTTTTTGCCGCATATTTATCATAAATCACGATAGATAAAAGACCGATTATCAATATACATGCAAGAATAAAATTTATTTTATCTACATGGACCCTATTGAACCCTAATCCTTCCCTGATAATCAGAGCTGGAACAGCAAATAAACGCTCCCACCCCAGAATAAAAAAACAGAATCCAAATACACCGACCAAACTTATGATAGTGCCGATCTGGCCGAATCTCCAGCCCTTGACAAAAGAACACAGAAACAGCAGCGCCCATAATAAAAATAGAACCGAACCGATGTTGACCCTCATTTCCAGCCATGTGACCTGAAAAAGGACTATAGCTACTGCTATAGCCCACAGAAATGTGTTGTAAAGCAGGCTTAATATTCTCATTGATATTTATAATTATTGTCATTTCGCCAAACGGAATATTACAAAAACACGGGTCCCATCGGGAGGGAGGATATCTTTTCTTCCGTAAAATTCAGATACTTTGTTCTGTGTCGTCCCTGTAGGATAGGCGGCATTGCTTGTGATCCCAACCGCGCAGCTGTCAAGGCACAAGACACAGCCGGTATTGGCCTTTTTGGCTGCTTCAAGATTTCCTCCAAAGCGAATATCCATCGGGCGTTCAACAGTGGCCCTGATAATATTTTGAAATGGAATTTCCCCCTTTGAGCCCTCCCATTTTACGAAAACATTAAGTTTCGATCCTTTAACACTTTTGCCATTATTTGGACCGGCCTTCATATCGTCCAGTTTTAAATTGTTTCCAGGTTTCGCGCCTATAGCAAGAAGGGCATCGTAAAATTGCTTCTCATCCGAAAGTCCGCGAAGCACTGCCTTCTCCCCGTTGGAGCCGCCCAAAAAAACCACTCCATGCCTCGTTGGTTCTGTGAAATACTTCCCGTTTACCTCTGCCGGCATAATTACCTCTTTTGCCGCTTTGTTAATCTCAACGGGAAGCGCTTCCGCTGATTTTTTGAAAAAACCGGCTTCAGCAGGATCCCGTAAAAGCAAAAAACCTCCCGCAAGAGCCGCCGCCAACACCACGCCAAACAATAACTTTTTCATATTTATTCCTCCCCCTTTTTTTTAAAAAATATATACAATAAAAATTTTATTGAGAAAAATTTTTATCCATTAGAACCGCTACAGCTGGAACCACTGCCCGCCGTGCAGGCATAGCAGTGATTGCCAAGCCTTATGGGACGATCCTCCGAAGGAGCATTCGCCCATTCGCCGATAGTATTTATGCCGATAACTTCCCAACCCAATGCCTGATTAAAATCGCAATCATAAAGCATCCCATCCCATCCGACCGAGATTTGGCTGCGGCACATCATCCGCTCAACTGTTGCCGGGTTGAAACTGTTAAAAAGACGTTTCATATATCCATCAAGATTTCCGCTATTCCGAAGGAATTCATAAAAACGTCCGGTAGGGTTGTTGGTTATGGTGTAGAGATTGTCAAAGACGATCCCATGCCGCTGTTTAAGTCTCCATCTGTAATCATTCTCAAGCGCTGCCTGAGAAGGAGGCAAAAACGCGCCGCCGGGATTGTAGACAAGATTAAGTTTGAGTCCGTCTCCTTTTCCATAACCAAGTTTATTAAGATCGCGTAAGATAGATACTGACCGGTCAAAAATTCCTGAACCGCGCTGTCTGTCATTATCATTTGAGGAATAATAAGGAAGTGAACAGATAAGCTCAACTCCGTTATCGGCATACAATTTCGGGATATCCTCAAAGCCGGGCTCATCAAGGATCACCATGTTTGACCTTACGATCACTCTGGCTCCTGTATTGCATGATTCCAGCAGAAACCATCGGAAATTTGGGTTAAGCTCCGGTGCTCCACCTGTAATATCAAGTATCTTGATCTCCCTCTTATTAACCGCACTGATACAGTTTTCCATTACTTCACGCCCCATGATCTCTTTTCTGTCCGGTCCACAGGAAAGATGGCAATGCCTGCACTTAAGATTGCAAAGACGCCCAACATTTACCTGGAGCACTTCAATCTGACGCATAGAGCGGCTCCATTTCTTATCAGGGATCGAATCAATAAAATGTGGGATCGTATTTAGCTGTTCAACCGTACTAAGGCTATTCACTTTTCATCTCCAGCTTATCAATAATATTTTTCATCTGTACTCCGTGAATAAGCGTTGCTCCACCCCGGATAGCGGCTGCCACATGAACAGCTTCGGTCATTTGAGCGGCATTAACCCCATGCTCAAGACAGGATTGTGTGTATGCGTCAATGCAGTATGGGCATTGAACAGCATGCGCCACTGCAAGGGCAACAATGGCCTTTTCTCTGGCAGTCAGGTCACCTTCTTCGAAAACACTGGCATAGTAGCCAATAAACTTCTTCCACAAATCCGGAGCAAATTCTCCCATCTCTGAAAATTTTGCAAGATCCTTAGGATCATAATAAGCATCAACCAAAACATTCACCTTCATTTAAGTAAATTTTATGGATATAAAACATTTTATTCCTTGATAGCCCGCAATAGAAATAGAATAGCTGTTATTTATTTATATACCTGCGATATAGTAATATTCCAGAAATTATTACTAACAAAGCAAAGGAACCTGACCAACAAAAGAGAAACATCCTGTTTTCATTACTACAAAGACCTGCCGCTCCGATAGTAAAGATAGCTGCGCCGGGAGCCATAAATATAAATGTGTAGATTGTATATTGAATCAGGCCGATATCTGTTATCCCATAGGCAAAGTTCTGTATGTTATATGGAAATATAGGCAACAGACGCGTAACTAAAAGTAGGAATAAGGCGCTGTGATTTGCATTATCAAAAAGAAGTTTTTTGATAATTGGATATTTTTCAAGCATTGGCTTTACGCTGTCTTTCAAAAAGTATCTGCCTGCAACAAAGGCAAACACAGCGCCTATTGTTGCCGCTATAAGACATAACAAGGTCCCCATTACCGGACCAAACAACAGGCCCCCGACTACAGCAAAAGCGACCCCCGGCAATGATAGAATCACACAGCATATGCTCATACAAATAATATAAATAAGGCATGCCTTAAGGTAATTCTCATCAATCATCGACCTGAGGATGGCCAGATTAGCAGGATCTGTAACATACTTGTCCAATCTGTATCTATGGGTTAATATGAAAATAAAAAAACAAAACAAAACCAGTAAGGCAGGTTTGCTGAATTTTTTTATAATATTAAGACTATATTTGATAAATCCTGTAAGTTGCGGCATGTTTAATGTTTATGCATATCCTTCCCTTGAAGTAGCCTTGCCAATTTCCATCTATTTTTCCAGATACTTTTTACATCACAAATCGATTCTGATCGTATCTCATCTGGAAGCCTGAATATCAAATCCAATCCATGAACAGATCTGCAACCTGCTTTCCTGAAAGAATCCACACAGGAAAAGCAGTATGTGCAGTTCGGAGGGGTCAGACCTACACATTTGACAAGATTGCGAAACGCGTTTTTTTAGAGCCACCGGGTCGCAGTACAGAGAGCCATTGGCGCGCGGCGGCCAGAGCCAGCGGCGCGGGGTTGAGA
>Ga0302251_1000849_pt1 | contig 23061 bp, 12 predicted proteins | sample AAG_RA_Gln_MG_FD_193534 | JGI IMG/M metagenome (GOLD analysis project Ga0302251, IMG submission 193534) | Enriched activated sludge microbial communities from anaerobic digester in WTTP, New Holstein, Wisconsin, United States - AAG_RA_Gln | ecosystem: Engineered > Bioreactor > Anaerobic >...
TAAGGCGCGCGCGCCTTGAGATAAAGCGCCGCAGGGAGGAGTATATGGGCGGCAGGCCGCCGCGCGATATACGCGGGAAGATCGCCGTCATAGCCGACGACGGCATCGCTACAGGCCTTACGATGATGGCGGCAATCGCCGATATCAAGCGAAGGGGAGCCGCAAAGACCGTGGCGGCCGTTCCCGTCGCGCCGTACGAAACGGCCAAAGCTCTTGGCAAGATGGCGGACGATGTCGCGGCCGTCGTCATCGACCCCGCGTTCATGGGAGCTGTCGGCGCGTACTACAGGTCGTTTGAGCAGCTGGACGATTCTGACGTAAAGGCCGTCCTGGATCGCGCGAGAAAGCGTGAATCGCGCTGAGATCGTAACGCGCCCGCGGTCATCGTTTAAAAGGGCCGAACTTCTCCTCTATCCAGAGGGACCTGAGTCCCATGCCGCACTCGCGGTAGAGTGCGGCTGATTTTTTCGCGTGTTCCGCGGGCGAGCCGCGCTGGGCCGTCTTCGTTCTTTTTCGCGCGGCAGATGCCTTTGACGCGACCCACGCTTCGGCCAAGTGCTGCGCGGCTGTCCACTCCTTCCTCGCCACGCCGCTTAAAAAGAGCTCGGCGCGCTTAAGCGCCAGTTCGGCTTCGTCCAGCCTGCCGCGCTCCGCGTCGGCTATCGCCTTGAGACTGTAAAGCATTGAGCCGCACCTCCCGCCGCGGCAGCCCTCAAAAAGCGACACTGCCTCGTCTATATGCCTGTAAAGGAGCGGCATGTCGCCCGTATCAAGGCCGACGCTGGCGGCGTGCATCTGAAAGTAACTCCTTCCCCAGTAGAGCCCCATTGTTTCGCACGCGTCCACGCACTCCGTAAAGTATGAAAGCGCCGCAGCGCTGTCGCCCTTTATTTGAAATATCTCGCCTATATAGCATTTGGCGACCAGAATGCTCAGCGTGTAGCTTTTGCCCGTAAGCCCGAGCCTTTCGAAGAGCTTTATGGAGTGGTCGAATATCTTCTCGCTCTCGTCGTACATCCCAAGCATTGACTTAGCCATGCCCACAAACCTTACTCCCGTGGCCGCGTAGTGGGGCTTGCCCGCAAACGCGGCGAGCGCTATGAGCTCGCGCGCCGACGCTAACAGCCTCGCTGTGTTCTCGGTCTGCAGGTTCATGTAAGAGATATGTTTGAGGCAGTGTATGTGAGTGTCGGTGAAACCGTATTTTTTTGAGAGCCTTATCGCCTCGTTTATGTACACCATTCCGTTTTTATACTCACCCCAGCTTATGCGGTAGCCTCCCGCAAGCTCAAAGCAGGAAGCCTCAAGACGCGCCAGTTCCCGTTCGCCTACGCTCTCGTTCGACCTGATCTCGTCAAGAAGCGACATCGCCTGCGATATCTTCCTCTCCGTTTCCTCCCTGTCGCTGAAAGGCGCCGAGCATGAGAGCAGCACCTTGTCCAGGACCACGGGGAACAGGTCGTGGTTCAGCGTTATGTCGAATATGAGCTCTCTTATGTACTGCCTCAGCTGCATCGTTTTCTGTCCGGACTTTTGGTAATGGTGACTCAGCATGGCGCCTAAGTTGGGGTCCCACCGAAGAGGAGAGTATCTCCCGGCGAGCACTCCGGCAGCCTTGCGGTGGAGCTCCTGCCGGCTGGAAAGCGATAATGAGCCGTACACGCAGTCGCGCACCTTTACGTGGATGAAGTCCCACACGACTCTCCCGTCTTCCGCCCTTTCGTTGATGAGCTCCCGCGTAAGCAGTCCGTCGGCCGCGGGAAGTATCTCGTCAAGCGGCCTGCCCACAGCCTCAGCCACCTGCGCCGGCTCAGCGCCGGCGGCAAACACGGAAAGCGCAGCCAATATGTTCCTCTGCAGGCTGGAAAGCTCGCCCATCCTCGCCATTATCAGCCCCCCGAGCCCGGTAGTTATGTCTGAGTCAGGGTTCTCGGCCGCGGCGCGAAGCATCTCAAAGAGCAGAAGCGGTATGCCCTCGCTTTCGCGGATGAAGCAATCGTCCCCCTTCTGCGTCAGCACGTCGGGCTCAAGCGTTTGCCTGCATATCTGGGCTATCTCGTCGTCCCTCAGCGGGCCAAGCTTGAGAGAAGTTATCTTCCAGCGCGCCTGCGCGTTGAGGTTTTGCAGCATGGCAAGCGTTATCCTCGAAGACTCTGGCCTCCCTGACATTATGACGCCAAGCGGCGTCGAAGCCGTGCTTATAAACGCGCTGAGCAGGTCCAAGGACTGTACGTCAAACCAATGTATGTCCTCAAAGACAGCTATTATCCTTTTTTTCGCCGATATCTTCCGCAGCAGGCCGTCTATGATGCCGCTTATCACGATGGGGTTACGTTCCGTCATGAGAGATATGTCCGCGTTATAGTTGAGGCGTCTGCCGCCCGCAAAGCCTGGGAATATGCCTGACAGCACGGACTGTTCGCGGGCGCCGGGCTTTATCCCCAACTCTTCGAGGACCTTAGCGATCTGCGACATGACGCTGTTCCACGCCGAATAAGGATATCCCTCGCCCACGGCACACGAACGGGACGAGAGGATCGTCGCTCCGCTTCCCAAAAGGGAGAGGGCCCTGTTTATGAGGGCCGTCTTGCCTATGCCGGCCTCGCCGTATACATATACCGCCGCCGACCGCAGGTTTGAGTCCGCAAGAGAGTCAAGCAGGGCCGCAAGCTCCCTCCTGCGGCACAAAAACCTCTCGCCGGAACCCTTCGGCGATCCGCCTTCCGGGGTTCCGGGCTCTTCGTTAAGCACCTTGGCAAAATATCCCCTGGCTCTCGCGGACGGCGACGCGCCAAGCTTATCCGCCAAAAGCGACGAGTACGATGCGAAGAGGGAAAGCGCCTTCGCGTGCTGTCCCATTACGCGATACGCCTCCATCAGCTCAAGCAGCGAATCCTCGTCGTATGGATCGGCCGCAAGCAGCGCTTCAAGCGACGCCGCCAGCTCCTCACGCAGATTTTTTTCATAACAGCCGGAGATCCTGGCCCTGAGGCACGATATAACCCTGCGCCTCAAGGACTGCCGCATAGCGGCCGCGTACTCCTCAAGCCTTTCCGAGCCGAACGCGCCGAAACCCGCAAGAGGCTCGTCCGCTATATTTTCAGGCAGCGGAACCGACGGGTCCGATGCCGCAGCCAGAACCGACACGTCGCTTGAGAAATCGCGCAAAAAGACTCTGTCCCTGTCCGTCTCTATGTGCCGCGGCATCGCCGCGCGTATCATATACAGGGCGTTCCTTAAGTTCGCCGAAGCCCTGGACTCGCTCATATCGGGCCAGAACATGGACTTAAGCTCGTCCCTCGTCACGGTCCCGCCAAGCGCCGCGCATATCACGATGTCGCCGGCCTTCCGCAGCGGGAAGACAAGGCGCGCTCCGTCAAGCTCTATGTAGGGATTGCCAAGGAAATGCACGAAGAGCGACAAATCAAAACCTCCGGTCCCAATCGTATTAAAAAACAAAGACGTCGCCGCATGCGTCAAAACTGCGCGAAACAGCGTCAAAAAAACGTCAAAAAAACCGCCGCAAACGGCACGCGCCCGTCTGCCGCCGATTTTGACGGCCGTGTGATGCGCCGCGTATAAAATTATATTAAGCATAAGACCGTACAATTATACGTCAAATATTAGCCGGTACGACAGGAACAGAGGGGATAGAAGTGAAGATCGAAATCAGAATAAACGGCAAATCTAGAAGCGCTGACGTGGACGCCAGGACTAGGCTCATCGACGTCCTGCGGAATGATTTTCGCCTGCTCAGCGTTAAGGAGGGCTGCGGCGCGGGAGAGTGCGGCGCCTGCACCGTGCTGCTGGACGGAATGGCCGTATGTTCGTGCGTTACGCCGGCCGTTCAGGCCGATGGGCGTGATGTGACGACAGTGGAAGGTCTTGAGGAAAACGGGGAGCTCGACGTGATACAGCAGGCGTTCATAGACTGCGACGCGGTTCAGTGCGGGTTTTGCACGCCAGGCATGATAATGTCGGCGAAAGCCCTCCTGCTGAAGAACCCCTCCCCCACGAGGGATGAGATAAAGAGCGCCCTTGCGGGCAACGTATGCCGCTGCACAGGCTATATAAAGATAGTCGACGCTGTGGCTGAGGCGTCCGCGCGCATGGGAGGGAGGGTGAGGGATGACCTCGCTTGCCGTCCCTGAAAGCTTAGACGGGCTTTTATCTCTGATCGAAGGATGTCAGGACCGCAGGATACATCTTCTGGCCGGTGGCACTGACTGGCTTATAAGGCACCGCGCGCGCCTTGACGATCGTTCGGCGGTGTTCGATTTGTCGCGCGTGCAAGAACTTCGCGGCATAAGGGTGTCGGGGGACGCTCTTATCATAGGATCAATGGAGACGATGGGCTCTATCGCTGCAAACCCTGACGCGGCGCGCAACGCTGCCGCCCTTTGCGACGCGGCGTCAGCAATGGGCTCGGTTCAGATAAGAAACAGGGCCACGATAGGCGGCAACGTGGCCAACGCGTCGTTCGCGGCGGACACGCCGTGCGCTCTTGCGTCGCTGCGCGCGCAGGCCGTCATAGCGTCTCCGTCGTCGTCGCGGACGATCCCCGTCGAAAACGTGCCGTCGCGAGTACCTAACGAAAACAGCCTGAATGAGGATGAAGTGATCGCTTCCTTCGTAATACCAATAAAAGAGGGGTATGTGTCGGCTTTCGGGAAGATCGGCAGCCGCAGCGAGGTTAGCATAGCAAGGCTCAACATGGCCGTTTCGGCAAAGTATGATAACGGATGTTTCACGGACGCGCGCGTATACGCAGGCACTTTGGGCTCAGCCGCGCTTAGGTGCGAGGCCGCGGAAAGGGCGCTTGCCGCGCGCGGCGGCGGTTTTGAAAGCTTCAGGACGGCTTTGGCTGAATTTGTCGAAGCTGCGATCCCAGGCAGGCACTCTCTTCAGTACAAGAAGTCGGCGATACAGGGGCTTGCGCTGGACGTTGCGGCAAAGCTGCTGTCGCGGGCAAGGGGGGATAACGCGTGAAGGCTGAAAATTCACCGGACGGCCGTTTCAAATACATCGGCAAAAGGGTCTTGCGCGGCGACGGCAGGGACAAGGTCAGAGGGAGATTCCCGTACCTCGCGGACGAAGCTTTTCCGGACGCGCTCACGGGCGTGCTTCTTCTGAGCCCTCACGCAAACGCGCTGGTCAGATCCATAGACACATCCGCGTGCGCGGATTTCGGGGCCATTGTGCTCACGTGCTTTGACGCGCCGCAGAAGAAGTACAACAGCGGGGAGTGGTTCCCGGGCCAGAACGACCACAGGGACGAAACCGTCCTCACACCGCACACCAGGCACGCAGGCGACAGGATCGCGCTCGTGCTCGCTGAAAACGAGGAAAAAGCCAGACGCGCCAGGGACCTCATAAAGGTCGGCTATGAGCTGCTGCAGCCAGTCATAGACCCGCTGACGGCGGCGTCTTGCGCAACGATCCTCCATGAGGACGGCATTGCGGAGTTTCCCGGGTCATTCGGCTACGGCGACACGGACGCTGCGTTTGAGAGGGCCGCGTACGTTGAGTCAGACACCGTCTCCACGCCCAAGATACACCACGCCGCGATGGAGACGCACTCTGTGCTTGCCGTCCCCCGCCCCGAGGGCGTAATAGAGGTGCATACGCCGTGCCAGATACTTTTCGGCGTGCAGCATTCGATAGCGCAGGTGCTGCCGCTGCCGCTTTCAAAGATACGAGTAGTCAAGGCTAACATGGGCGGAACCTTCGGAGGCAAGCAGGAGGTCGTGTTCGAGGTCCTCTGCGCGTGGGCCGCATATAAGCTCGGGCGCCCCGTTTTCATAAACACGAACAGGGAGGAGACAGTCACAGCTACGCGCACAAGGGCGGCTGTGATTGGAAAAATCAGCACGGCAACAGACAGGGAAGGCACCATACTGGGAAGGCGCTTTGATTTGCTCGTGGACGCCGGCGCGTACCTCTCGGGCACGAAAAAAGTGATGATGGCCATGGGTAAGAAGACATCGAGGCTTTACAGGATACCGGCGCTTGAATTTTCCGGCAGGACGGTCAGGACTTCCACCACGCCGGCCGGCGCGTGCCGCGGATACGGATCCCCTCAGATACACACGATAACGGAGATACACACGGATCTGCTATGTTCTCGGCTCGGCTTCGACCCTGTGGAGTTTCGGCTCAGGAACCTTATGCGGGAGTTCGAGGACGACCCGGGCGGCGGCGCGAACATCGGCAAGGCGAGGATAGCGGAGTGCCTGACGCTCGGCTGCGAGGCCTTTGGGTGGGAGAAGCTCAGGACGCCCGTCCAAAAAGACGGCAGGTTCGCGACAGGCGCGGGTTTTGCGTGCTGCACCCACGGAAACGGATACTACGGCACACAGTACCACGACTACACTCAGATGTCGCTTAGGATACTGGAGGACGGCTCCGCGATACTGCGCGCGCCTGTACATGAACTGGGAAGCGGCGCCACCACCGCTATGGCCCAGATAGTGGCAGAGGTCACGGGCATAGATCCGTCGGTCATAACCGTGACGGAGGGCGACACGAACTACACGTCGTACGACATCGGATGCCAGGCCAGCAGGGTCGTCTACGTCTGCGGCGAGTGCGCGAGGCGCGTATCGGAATCTGCCGTTAAGATGCTGTGCGACGAGGCGTCGAAGCTTTGGGGATCTCCTGTCGGCCTCATCTGCGGCAAGCTTTCGTGCAATGGCGAAACTATCGAGATTGGCGAGGCCGTGGCGGAGCTGATGCGCAAAAACAGGGTGTCGATCGAAGCGCACACAGAATACAGACCCTGCTCCAATCCCGGGTCATACGCCGCACATTTCGCTAAAGTCACGGCGGACAAGCTCACTGGGCTAGTTAAGGTCGACCGCTACCTGGCCGTCCATGACATAGGCCAGTGCATAAACCGCAGCTTCGTCGAAGGTCAGATATACGGCGGCGTACAGATGGGCATAGGCATGGCGCTCACGGAACAGCTCACATACGGTAAGGACGGCAGTCCCGACGCCGTCAATTTTGACAAGTACCACATGATCAACGCGCCGGACATGCCTGACGTCGAAGTGCTTCTCATAGAGGACTGCGAGGAGGACGGCCCGTTCGGAGCCAAGAGCATAGGAGAGATATCTACAGTCCCTGTGTCGGCCGCCATAGTGAACGCGGTCAACAGGGCGCTTGGTACGTCAATAACGTCGCTGCCGCTTACACCCGCCAAAATAGTAGAGGCAATAGCCAAAGCGCAGGCGCGCTGAGCCTTTATAATCGGCATGTTCCGTCAAAACAGTGACGGTCATAATACACAGCTTCATAAATTAAGCGAGGGGGAAAAGACGCAATGGCAAGTGAAACAAAAAAATCCGCAGCCGCCGGAAACAAGGGGATAAGGTGGGAGGTATTCCTGCCGGCCTACGCCGTCGTGGCTATAGCCGCGATCGTGGGCATAGTTAACAAAGAAGCGCTTACTAAAGCCAGCAACTCTTTCTTCTTCTGGTCGCTCGACAGCTTCGGGTGGCTATATCAGCTCTCGATCATGGCAAGCGTCGTGCTGGTCGCCATCGCCACTTTCTCAAAGCTCGGCAAGATGAGGATAGGCGGCCGCGACGCCAAGCCAAAGTACGGCTTCTGGACGTGGTTTGCCATGACGCTCACGGGCGGGATAGCCACGGGGATAGTCACGTGGGGCGTCAACGAACCGCTGATCTACTACGGAAACGTATGGGGAGAGCTCAATCAGCTCGGGATAACGGCAGGGACCCCGCAGGCCGCGATCTTCGCGATGGCGCGCTGTTTCTACAACTGGACGTTTGTTCCATACGCGATATACGCGCTCTGCGGGCTGCTAGTGTCCTACATCTACTATCACAAGAAGGACAGCCTGACGGTTACGGCCACGCTAAAACCACTCTTCGGGAAGCGCGTGGCGAGCCCCTCGTCGTCCGCCGTCATAGACACTCTCTCCATGCTTGCGCTCACGATCGGCCTGGCGACGGGCCTTACCATGTGCATAACGCTTGTAATAACGGGGCTTAAGGGCGCTTACGGCATACAGGAGAGCCTCCCCCTGTTCATAGGCCTGGGAGCGCTTATAATCTTCACGTTCACGTTCTCGTCATACGTGGGGCTTGACAAGGGGCTCAAGGTTATAGGAAATTTAAATGCCTGGTTCTACTACGCCATACTAGCGCTCCTTCTAGTGACCGGCCCGACGCTCTTCATTCTCCGCATTGGCACGGCCGGGCTCGCCGACTGGATGCACAACTTCTGGCTCTGGGGGCTTGACCCGATAGACATAGGCGGCGAAGCGCTGACGCGCTCATGGACGCTGTTTGACTGGGCTTTCTGGGTGGGATACGCGCCCGTCACGGGGATATTCCTGGCGATACTCTCATACGGCAGGACCGTGCGCGAGTACATGATAGTCAACTGGATCCTGCCGTCCGTGTTCGGCATCATATGGTTCTCGATATGGGGAGGCAGCGCCATCCACATGCAGATGACGCACACGGCTGATTTGGTAGGCGCCATCAACAGCGGCGGCGCAGTCATGGCGCTTTGGGAATTTCTGAAGCACCTGCCGTTCGGCCTTGGTATAGTAGTCATCCCCGTCAACATACTCATAATACTGGTATCGTTCATAACCTGCGCGGACGCCACTCTTACCAACATAGGCTCTATGTGCGTGAGGGACGTCCCGATAGGGACGGAGCCACCCGCTAAGCTTAAGGCCCTCTGGGGCATATCCGTGGGTATAATAGCGATAATAATGGCGGCTTACGGCGGCGGGGCGCAGGGAGTCGACGGCGTCAAATCCCTTGCGGCCGCGGCTGGGTTCGTCGTTCTCTTCATATTCGCAATACAGGTCGTGGCATTCGTAAAGGTGTTCTTCATAGACAAGGTTGAGGAATAAGCGGCGTTTCGTGAGAGGGATGAGGCAGATATGGAAAAAGTAGTGCTGACCGGCAACGACCTTGATCTGGATAAGCTCTGGGCCATAGCCGTTAAAAGGGCTCGCGTTGAAATAGACCCCGAGGCTGACGCGCGGCTTGAGGCGTCAAGAAAGCTCGTCTACGACCTCGTGGACGAGGATGTCCCGGTCTACGGCTTCAACACCGGGGTCGGCTGGAACAAGGACCACAAGATCGCCAAGGAGTTCTTCGAGGACTTCAACCGAAAGCTCATATACTCGCACTCAATAGGCATAGCGCCCGAGGCGTCAGAGGAAGAAGTGCGTGCCGCCATGGCTATAAGGCTCAACTGCCTTCTGCTGGGATGCACGGGCATTCAGCCCGCTATAGCGCGCCGCTACGCCGAGATGCTTAACGCGGGCATCCACCCCGTCGTCCCTGAAAGGGGCTCCGTGGGAGAGGGCGATATAGCTGTGCTCTCGCACATAGGCCTTGCCATGATAGGAGAGGGGCCGGTTAATTTCGAAGGGGGTCGCATGCCGTCTATTGAGGCGCACAGGAAGGCCGGGCTCGAACCCGTCGTGCCCGGACCAAAGGACGGGCTTGCAATAGTGAGCAGCAACGCGTTCTCGGCCGGACAGGGAGCGCTTCTCCTAAAGCGCCTCTTCGGCATGGCGGACATCGGGGACGCGGTATACGCGGTGTCGCTTGAGGGCATCAACGGCAACACCTCGCCGCTTGACCCGTCAGGGCTCGCCGCGCGCAAGCTCAAAGGGCAGCAGGAAAGCGCGGCGAACGTAAGAAAACTTATAGAGGGAAGCTGCATCTACGACCCCGACCCCGAGAAACCCGTACAGGACCCGCTATGTTTCCGCGGCGGCGTACATGTTAACGGTTCTCTGCGCGACGCGCTCGAGTACGCGCGCGGTCTTATGCTGATACAGATGAACAGCAGCGACGACAACCCATGCGTCCTGGTAAACGAGAGGCGCATGATATCCGTATCGAACTTTGAGACCACGTCGCTTGCCGCGGCGTTTGAGATGCTCGGCGTCGTGCTCTGCCACGTATCGCGCATGTCCTGCTACAGGATGATAAAGATGTGCGACCCCGGCATAACAAAGCTGTCCCGCTTCCTAAGCCACGACGGAGGCGAGTCGCACTGCTTCGGCGCGTTCCAGAAGTCTTACTCGATGCTTGACACTGAGATCCGACTGCTCTCAAACCCCTGCTCCGCGGACTTCATGCCGCTTGCGGGCGAGATAGAGGACCACGCGAACAACACGCCGCTGGCCGTTCAGAAGCTGCGCAGGGCGACAGACGATCTCGCGTACATATACGGCATGGAGATGATCCACGCGTGCCAGGCGATCGACCTGAGGATAAACAAGGGCAATATTCGCCTCGGCAAGGGAACAAAGCTCGCGTTTGAGGCGTTCCGCAAATATGTGCCGCTCTATCGTAACGACAGGCCCATAGCTCCTGATATCGAGATCGCGCACGATTTCATCAAAAGGGGCGAACTCCTCGGCATCGCGGCACGCTGAACGAATCATCGCTCAACACCCCCGAAAGTACAGGCCGCGCTAAGAGGCGCGGCCTGTACTTTGTATTAAAACAAACGGCGCGGCAGAAAAAACCATGCCCGCGCTATCGGCGGCGCATCACGCGTCTTTGCCGCAGCGCCTTCTTCCAAAAGACGGGAGCGGGCTGTTCAGGACGACGATAGAAAGCACTATCAGCGACGCGCCTATGGCGTTGTTAGCCGAAAAATCCTCCTTGAATATCACCGCGCTTATGAAGGTCGCCACCATGGGCTCGACGAACGTAAGCAGCGCGGCCTTGCCCGTGTCCATGTGCTTAAGTCCGTTAGTGTAGAGGATGAACGGCAGCATGGTCGACAGCAGGCCGAGCAGCAGCGCGTTAACAAGCGCGGCCTTGCCCTTTATAAGCGTATGCGCCAGCTCGGCCGGCGCGCAGAAAGGAAGCAGAGCCAGAGCGGCGAACAGAAAAGTGTACGTGATCGTGGTGAGCCAATCGTACCTCCTCAGTATGTACCTTCCTATCACGCTGTAAAGCGCGTAGCAGAACCCGGAACAGAGGCCGAGGGCAAGCGCCTGCGCCGAAACAGAAAGGCCGGGCGCCTCGCTTATCATGCCCGTAATGAACGTGCACCCCGTGAACGCAAACAGTATTGACGCGGCCTTGCGCGTCGTGAACTCCTCGCGGAACAGAAGGCACGACATCAGCACTATGAAGCAAGGCGAGGTATAAAGCAGCGTACAGGCCACAGATAGCGTGCTGCGCTCTATGCAGGCGAAATAACAGATATTGAAGAAGGCTATGCTGCAGACGCCCGTGCCAAAAAAGAGCCGGATGTCGCGCAGACGTATCCTAAGGTGCTCCTTTCCCAAAGCGAGGCATACCAAAAGAAGCGCCGCGGCCGCTGTCACACATCGCACCTCGGCTATCTGAAGCGGATTTAGCCCTGCTTTCGACAGCCCCGCCGAGAAAAAGCCTATCATGCCCCAGCACGAGGCCGCGGCGACCACAAGACACGGAGCGAGGACGTCCCAGCGAACGCGTTTCACAATACAGCCTCCGCGCTGAAATTTATCAAAACCTCAGATTTAAAGCACAGCGATCGCATGACATCATCCTTCGCGCGTGAGATTCGGATATTTTACAGCAGAGCCATTCCGCACGCAAACATAGCATCTGACGCCGCGCCGGCTTTAAAAAAGTTCCCCGGGGCTAAAAACCCGGGGAACTTTTGATATCCTGGTCGGGATGGTCGGATTCGAACCGACGACCCCCTGCTCCCAAAGCAGGTGCGCTAACCAGACTGCGCTACATCCCGAAACTGCGATAGTATAACATAATTTTCGCGCATTGTGGACACAGATTACGTCTCAATAATTATCGACAAGCGACACCTCGCGCGCAGACAGGCCATAGAGCCCGCATACGGCGGCGTTAAGCTCCCTTTGGAGAGAATCCGCACGCGAGCGCGATTCGCGCAAAATCCCTTCAGGCTGACAAGAGATCTCAAACAGCAGCCGCGCGCACTCCTCGACCGTGCCGCGAAGATCGCGCGCTGAGCCGGACGAGTCGGACACGAGCACGGGAAACGACGCTAAGATCGTAGGCCTTAGCTCATAGTAGCCGTTTAAGAGCTTTGGCGATTTTCTTCTGAAGAAGAAGTCGGCAAGGCTCGAATTGAGCAGACCCAACAGGTAAAAGCTCGCGCACGGCACGACTACAGTCTTGTCGTTTGATAGGATGCCGGCTTCCACAAGCGCGGCGGAGGATCTGCGGACTATCATAGGACATATGATCTTGGGCGCTTCGAATTTGTCAAGGTACGAGCAAGAGCGCAGCTCCCACCAGTAATCCCCCTTATCCCTGCGCCTGGCGGCTTTTTCGCTGTATTTGCCAAGATGCGCCGCGATTTTGGGATAGGCCGACGAGAACCACTCCCACGGATCCTTTCCGCCGCGCCTCGCGTCAGTCAGGCCCTTTGGTATGAATATCAGGCTTTTTCTCACATCGCGCGCCGCGTAGCGCCTGACGTCCCTCCCCGTGTAAAACGGGCGCAGGACATCTTTGCTTTCGCCGTCCGCGCCAAGCTCGCGCGCGGTCCTTTCGTCCGCGACAAACGCCTCGTTAAGCCCGGTCAGTATGCCGCGGCACGGGGAGGCGCCCGCAAACTCTTCAAGCGGCTTCCCCGCCGCTTCAATCCTTTGGACCAGCGCGCCTATGCCGTCCGGCTCAAAGACCCACTTGCCGCCCCCGAGAGCGGCGCGCGCAAAACGCACAGACCTCTCCTCCGAAAGGCCGCTGATGCTGTCACATCTCGCGTCGTCAACCGTCGTCACGCGCACGCAGCCGCTTGGCGGCTCGTTCGCGGCTGTTATGACGCACATCGGGATCACTGTGCCGGCGGCTGACCCTATGTCGCCATAGTCGACTATATCCTTTACGTTTCGCTCTGACAGGAAAGCGCGCAGCTTAGCGCCGTAATCGGACCTCATCCACCTGTTTGACATAAGCAGAGAGACGACGCCCCCATGTTCTGCGCACGAGAACGCCCTTTCGGCGTAGTAGCAGTAGAGGTCGGCGGCGGTGCCGTATGACGCGTAGCCACGAAGCAGCCCCCTGGCCTCCGAGAACTGTTCCAGCCTCACGTGAGGCGGGTTCGTGCCCACGATGTCAAAGCGCGCATCTTTGAACAGATCGTCCGTGAGTATGCTGCCCCACACAATGCGGCCTTTGCCGTCGTACCTGGAGCCGAGCATGATCGAAAGCTCCGCCTTGAGAGCCTCAATGGCGCCCGCGTCGCAGTCGGTCGCGTACAGAGAATTTTTAATAAAATGCGATAAAAACGCGTTTTCGCGGCGGTCAGAGGAGAATATGCGGCACACGCGGCGCCTGAGCGAGACAACGCTGTCTGCCATGGTCATGGCCACATGGCCGGATCCGGACGCTATGTCGCAGAACTTAAGGTCGCAAAGCGCCCTGTCTATCTCCTTAGCCTTTGCGCGTATGAGGCTGTCGTCAAACAAAAGGCGTGAGGATGACATGTAGCCGCCGACAGCGTCAAGCGGTATGCCGCACTTCCTGCTAAGATAGTGCTTTATGGCCGAGTCGCACATGTATTTGAGCATATCGTCCGGCATCGCTGGCTCCGATATGCGCGGGGACCTTATGAAGTAAAGGTTTGCGCCCTCGCCCGTGGAAGTCGTGAGCGCCACGAACGCGGCGTCAGCAGGCGCTTCGAACAGGTGGCGGCGCACGAACGTAACCACCGGCTCCGAGGCGGCCTCTATGCCGACGCCTGCCTGCGTCTTGACGAGCAGCGCCTCGATTCGCGAGCGCCCATCGGGCACACAGCTTCCTAAAAGCCTGTAGGATGATATCGTGTCCTTGAACTCTTTGGGGATGCGCAGACCCGACCGTATCCACGAATCGGACTCGTCAAGTGACGAAAGCATGCCGCGCACACGCGCGACATATGCGTCAATCCTGAAGGATGGGGCTGAATCCCTTTCGAAGAGAACATCCGAAGCGCCTCTTAAGAGCATTGGCAACACCCCTGACCAAAGTTATGGCATAATTATAGTTTAAGTATAGTTTAATATATGGATTTAAGGAAACATAGCAGTTCAAAAGGCAGCGGCGCGCAAAAAGACATCCTCTGCCCGCTCCTTGGATGCGCGAACGAGAGCTTCCACGCGTGCAGGAAGACCGTATTCCCGTCAAGCGGCGACTTCCTAGACGGCGCGTAGAGCCTGTCGCCCACGAGCGGGCAGTTTATGGCGCTCATGTGCACGCGCACCTGGTGAGTCCTGCCGGTATGAATCCGGCAGACGACGAACGAGAAGCCGTTTTTGCTCCAAAGCACCCTGTAGTCGGTCCACGCCTCCCTGCCGTCCTCGACGACGGCCATCCTGAGCCTGTTGTAAGGGTCCCTCCCTATTGGATACCGTATCTCGCCCTCAGGCGCCGGCGGCGTGCCCCAGCACATGGCGAGGTACTCCTTTACCACCCTGCGCGACTTGAACTCCCTGAAAAGCCCCTCCTGCGCGAGCCCGCTCTTAGCGACTACCATCAGGCCGGACGTCGTGGCGTCAAGCCTGTGGACTATTCCGGGCCGTCTTACGCCGTTTAATATCCCCATTTCGGGGAACCTGTAAAGCAGCCCGTGGACCAAAGTCCCCCGCCAGTGCCCCGGGGCCGGGTGCACGACAAGGCCGGCCGGCTTGTTGACGACTATTATGTCGTCGTCGTGCCAAACCACTTCAAACGGGACATCCTCAGGCTCAAGCTCCAGTGACTCAACCGGCGGCATTGACACTTGGACGGACTCCCCGGAAAAAACTTTGACGGACGGCTTCACGCGCCTATCCGGCGACAGTGAAACGCGTCCGTCCTTAACAAGCCTCTGCGCAAAACCCCTGCTCAGCCCAAGCTCGCGCGAGATCACAAAATCAAGCCTGTGCCCGTCCATTCCGGCGGACACGGCAAATGATATATTTGGGGCCCCGTTATCCCCTTCGCTGCTCTTCGAGCACATCTCGGCAGCGGCGGCAAAGACCATCTGCCGCGACCTCGGGCCGCCTCTTCCAGCAGCGCGGGCACTTCTCATCCGCTGACCTGCTCACTCCCACAGTGAGCCCGGTCGTTTCGTCCTCGTGGACGACATCGGCCCGAACATCGTCCGTCACCGAACACGACGAGACTATCAGCACGTTCTCCCATGTCTCGTCGTCTATGCGGCCCGCGAGCTTAGCGAAGCGCTCACCCAGCTTTATCTGTACTTCGGCGTCAAGAGGATGCCCTATCACGCCGAGCTTTCGCGCGGCCTCAAGGCCGCGCAGCACGCCTTGCCTCGCGTCCACGACGCCGTCCCACAGATCCTCGATCGACGGGTCAACCCCCTCGTTCAAGACACCGGGCCAGTCGGACAGAAAGACGCTCTCAGGCAGCGACGGGTCCATGTCGCGCATGTTCTGCCATATCTCCTCGGCCGTGTAGGACAGCACCGGCGACATCATCCTCGTGACGGCGCACAGCGTCTCCCACATCACGGTGCGTATGGATCGGCGGCTCCGCGCGTGCTCAGCGTCCGCGTAAAGCTTGTCCTTGCTCACGTCTATGTAGAACGAGCTCAGCTCGTTGTCGCAGAACTGGTGTATGAGCGTCATCGGCTGGTGGAACTCGTACTCGTCGAACCCCGCCGTGACGCGGGAACGCAGCCGTTCAAGCTTCGCCAGGATGTAGCAGTCTATCGGGGAGAGCTCATCATGCGGCAGCGAGTCCGACGCGGGGTCAAACCCCTTGAGGTTTGCCAGAAGGAAACGCGCGGTGTTGCGTATTCGGCGATACATCTCCACCAGGTTATCGAATATCTCCTGCGATATGCGCACATCCCCCCTGTAGTCGGAGGACGCCACCCACAGCCGCAGGATGTCGGCACCGTTCTTGTCTATTATCTTCTCGGGCGTCATCACGTTGCCGAGAGACTTTGACATCTTCCTGCCGTCCCCCGCCATGATGAACCCATGCGTAAGCACCGTCCTGTAAGGCGCCTTGCCTCTGGTGGCCACGCTGTTAAGCAAAGACGTCTGGAACCATCCGCGATGCTGGTCGCTGCCCTCGAGGTACATATCGGCGGGCCAGCTTAGATCCTCCCAGTTCTCAAGCACGGCTGCGTGGCTTGAACCGGAGTCAAACCACACGTCCATTATGTCGGTATCCTTGCGAAGACGCCTGCCGCCGCACTTGGGACAGAAAGCGAGATCCCCGGCAAGCTCCTCCGGCGTCATCGTCCACCAGCAGTTGCTTCCGTGGCTGCGTATCTTGTCCGCGACCTTGAGTATCCTGTCCTTAGTCAGTATGACCTCGCCGCAGTCCTCGCAGTAAAAGGCCGGTATGGGCACGCCCCATGTCCTCTGGCGGCTTATGCACCAGTCCGACCTGTCGCGTACCATGTTCGATATGCGCTCCTTGCCCCAGTCAGGTATCCATCTGACCTCGTCTATGCACTTAAGCGCCTGATCCCTGAAATCGGCGACTGATACGAACCACTGCTCGGTGGCGCGGAATATCACAGGCTTCTTGCAGCGCCAGCAGTGCGGATATGAGTGCGTGATCTTCTGCGCGCCCAGAAGCCGCTTCGATTCCGACAGCATCCCGAAGATCTTCTTCTCACCCTCGGCAAGCGACATCCCGCCGAATATCGGGGTGTCTGCGTAGTAATGCCCGGTCTCGTCAACGGGGTTGTACACCTCAAGCCCGTAGCGGACGCCCGTCTCGTAGTCCTCAGTCCCGTGTCCCGGAGCCGTATGCACGCACCCTGTGCCTGACTCAAGCGTCACGTACTCAGCCAAAACGATCGGGACATCTCTGTCGTAGAACGGATGCCTGACCCTGCTGTTTTCAAGGTCAGCCCCCTTGCACTCAAAGAGCGGCTCCCCCAGCGCAAGGCCCGTAGCCTTCTCCGTCTCGGCCTTAAGCCCCTCGGCTATCAAGTAATACTTATCGCCAACGCGGTAAACGGCGTAGTCAAAGCGCGGGTGCACCGCCACCGCCATTGAGGCCGGCAGCGTCCACGGCGTGGTCGTCCATATTATGACGTCTACGTCGCGCCCCTTAAGCTCGGGGAACACATGTCCGGCATCCGTGTAGCTGTAGGCCACGAATATCGAAGGGGACACCTCGTCAGAGTACTCTATCTCAGCCGCGGCAAGCGCCGTCTGGCAGTCGGTGCACCAGTAGATCGCCTTGCGTCCCTTGTATACGTAGCCCTTCTCCACCATGTCCGCAAATCCCTCGATCTGCGTCGCCTCGTAGGCGGGGACAAGCGTCATATAGGGGTGGTCCCAGTCGCCGATCACCCCGAGGCGCTTGAACTGCCCTGTCTGCACTCCCGCGAAGCTCTTTGCGTACGCCGCGCACTTCTCGCGCAGCTCGACCGGGTCGATGTCGTCCCTGTCTATCCCCTGCTCCCTGAGCACCTTAAGCTCTATGGGAAGCCCGTGCGTGTCGTAGCCCGGGACATACGGCGCGAAATATCCGCGCTGCCACTTATACTTCACGACGAAGTCCTTTAGGATCTTGTTAGTAGCCGTCCCTATGTGGATGCTCGCGTTGGCGTACGGAGGCCCGTCGTGAAGTATGAACGAGGTCTTGCCCCTGTTCTTATCCTTGAGCTTCCCGTAAAGATCGATGTCGTACCAGAACTTCAGTATCTCGGGTTCACGCTGAGAGAGGTTGGCCCTCATCGGAAACGATGTCTGAGGCAGAAACAGCGTGTCTTTGTAGTCATTTGCCATAAATGCGCCCTCCTGTGGATTGAATAGGCCCCGCTGTGGATCAAAAACTTCCTTAATATATAAGCGCGACAACGCGCAGCCTCATCATTATAAGAGCCGCAAGGCGCCGGCGCAAGTGCCGCTCGGGTGCGCGCGACTCTTTTTGCGGCCCGCCCGCAAAGCGTGTTAAACAGTTGACAGCGCGCGCTGATATCATTAGTATAAACAGCGGTTTACATCCGCATCAAGCCAGATTTTGACTTTAGCATCCCAAATATTCTAAACCATAAGGAGAGATGCAATGATGAGAATCAGGAACTTTGTTTTGCTCGCGTGTGTGGCAGCGCTTCTGTCCGTAACATCCTGCGCGCTTGCGCAAGACGCCGGGCACGGAGGACACGTGAACCCAGGCGCCTACGTTAACCCTACGCCGGCCGTGACATATACACCGACACCGGCTGACATCGTGATATCAGCGGACATACCTGTTTCGGTTGAGGATGTGACGCCGCTTTCGTCTGCGCCAAGCGACTTCACGGCGGACAAAATACACCTGCCAAACGCCACAATAAACAGGATATCAGTACAGGCGGCCGTCAGAATAACTCTGAACGTCAACCAACCGGAGTTGGTCGGCGTAACAGGTTCAGAGAATTTAGCTCAGGTTGAGCCTGAGTCAGCCGATGTGACCCTCAAAAATTATCCGACGAACGGAGCTAAGACAAACCTCTACGCGTTCATAAAGGCAAAAGACGAGGCAGAATACTATACGTCAGGCGATTACCACTACTTCCCCGCTACGCTTAACGGGACGGATCTGTCTTTCACGCTTAACCATCCGGGCGACTTCTTCTCGTCTAACGACGTGATAATAGCCGAGGCAAAGACCGTTTCCTCTTCCGGCGGAAGCGGCGGATGCAACGCCGGTTTTGCGGGGCTGCTGCTCCTGGCGGCGGTGCCTCTCGTCTATCTGCGCGGCAGGAAATAACAACAGGACGCGCTGACGCGACATCTGCCCCTCGGGAAAATACTCCGGGGGGTTTTGCTTGTTAAGGGCAAAAACCACGCGCGCCGGATTAAGATTGGGTTATAATAGGCGGCGTGCTTAAATCCACAGCCAACGCCGGAGGCAAAAGTGGGAAAAATCAAAAGACTGCTTTACATATCGATGCTTACCTTTTTAATATGCGAGGGCGCCGGCAAAAGCGCCCCCGCTTTCGCCGTCACATATTCAAATGCCGGGCTTGCCGGGCTTTGGGAGTATCCGAGCGCCGAGATGCCGCAGGACGGCGCGGGCCGCGTATATTACAACGACTTCTACCCCTACCGCAACTGGGGATCGGACATAGGGCTCTTCCCATGGTTTGAGTTCAACGTCAGGCTCACCGAGTTTGAGCGCGGACGCGTCATAAGCGATGGATACGGACGCTACAAGGACAAGGCCATGGACCTCAAGCTGCTGCTTTTGAAACAGCGCGGGCTGCTTCCTTCCGTGGCGGCAGGCGTCGTTGACATGATGGGGACTGAGATACGCAAGGCGTACTTCGCGGCGGGCACGTGGCGGCACGAGGACATCGCGCTCACCATCGGGTACGCGACCGACGCGTACAACGGTTTTTACTGCGGGATTTCGTACGAGCCGCTCGACTGGCTCGCGTTTAAAGCCGAGTACAGCCCTCTTGACTACGAACAGGACGTGGCTTCGGGGCTGGCGCTGCACCCGGGACCCGCCAAGGAGAAGTACAACTTCGGCGTCGAACTCAAAAGCCCGTGGGGCATTGACGGCAGTCTGAGCTACCAGCGCGGCGAGGAGCTCTGCTTTTCGGTCGGATATGAGTTCGACCTCACCAAACCGCTTTTCGGGCGCGCGAAAAAGGCATCCGCGCCAGAGCCGTCCGGAAACGACTGGGAGAGCAGCGACATAGAAGAGATGGCGTCATCCCTTCAGAAGGAGCTTTCCAAAAAAGGCTTCGGCCTTCGCAACGTCGTCGTCATGGCCGGCAGCCGCAAGGTGCACGTGGCGTTCGAAAACATAGGCTATTCGTCGCAGACCGAAGGCGCGGCGCGCGTGATCATACTGGCGGCGCATATGATCCCATGGGACACGCAGCTCTTTTCGTGCTCTTTAATGGTGCGCGGAAATCCCGTCTCGCGCATAGAGATGGGCACCGAACAGCTCGCGCTAGTGCGCATGCGCAAACTCGGGGCCTACGACATGCGCGAGGCGTCCATATCATGGGCCCCAAAGACCAGATACGGCACTCTGCCCGACGAAGAGTGGGAGACTGTCGCAGGACCGGGGGCAAGCATTGAAAACGGGCGCGCCGAGATACGCGCCGAGATCGCGTATGAGCCAAGGATAGACAGAACGCTTGACGACGCTTACATGTCGCGCACGGACCTCGACGTCATAGGCCGGCTTCGCTCGTCTCAAGGGTGGGAGGCTTACCTCAAGGTGCGCAAGCCTCTTGAAAACGACATAGACATATGGTGGCAGCCCGAGATCAACGACGAGACGCGCATCTGGCAGGGCGTGCTGAGCTACTTATACAAAGCGGACTCAAACCTGTGGTTTTTGGGCGAGGCCGGCTGGATAGACAGAAACTACTTCGGCGGCAACTTCTGGGGACGCTTTTACGCAAAGAACTCTCCATTCTGGGCGGGCGCCCGCGCGTCCGTCTTCAAAGAACGCGACTTCAATTCCTTCGCCGGGCTTGCCGACTACAGACGCGATTACTATAACGGGCGCGCTTATTACATCCCCGAAAACGGCGACAACGACTGGCGCGCCGCGTACTGGGCCGAGGGCGGCTACCACGACGCAACGTACGACGCAGATATAATTGCAAGATACGGCAAGTTCGCGGACGGAGACAGAGGATGGAGGCTGGACGCCGTGCGCAGCTGGGACGACACTTCGGTCGGCTTCTACTTCACAGACACGGACAGAAAGACGTCCGGCAGGAGCTACACCGACGCCGGCATGATACTGCACATACCGCTCTGGCCTGAAGACAGAGGGCTTCCTCTTGCCTCCTGCTGGGACGAGGAGTTCACGCTGCTTTCGACGTTCAGGCTCTTTGCGGGCGTCATGCCGGGCGCATGGATGCCGCCTGAAAAGCTGCTTGGACAGCTGCGCCCCGACAGGCTCGAACAGGAGCTGCCGTACCTTATGGAGCGCCTGCTTGCGGACGTTGGAGGAGAGGAGCCTAAGGAGCCGCACGCGAAGACGTACGGCATACTTGACCGCGTTTTCGGTACGCCTGATTACGGCGATTACGGCTGCGAAAATTAAATGACATTGCGGCGTCATTGCCCTCTTAAGGCATAGCTAAACATTTCGCATTGTCTATTTTTTGTTATTTGCATATAATACTTTAGTCCTTTCTTAAGCGCTTTAGCATTACGATATGCATTTTCAGGGGGTCTTTATGAAATGTTCAACCGCAGCACAACAGCGGCCTTGCTTTTGGGGCTGTTCCTTTTTGGCGCGCAGTTGCATCCCGCATACGCGCAGACCGCGGCTCAGACGCCGGGTTACTTCTCAGGTTCCGGGGCTGATTCAGGACAGGGAGATGTATTCGTCAACCAGGACGGAAACGGCTTTGGCGGGAACGCCGACGCGGACACGGGACAGGGAAGCGCCGAGCAGCAGCAAAGCTTCCCTGACATAACGGACCAGACTTCAACGGAACCCGACTCCACAACTGTCACGGAAAAAGCGCCAGACGACGAAAAACATAAGCTGGGCACCGCTCCCGCGCTAGGCACCGAGGTGCAGACATCCGCAAGGCTAGACCCAAGGGAAGTGACAGGCAGCAGCATGTTCAACAACCTGCGCGAGAGGCTGCGCAGGTTCGGCTCTGACTTCTTCGCAAAGGCGAGGACGGACTCTCTTTCTCTGGCGCCGGTAGGCCCGAACTATGTTGTGGCCCCCGGGGACGAGGTCAAGATAAACCTATGGGGGTACAGCGAGATACGAGCCAGCGTATACGTCGACAGGGACGGAACGCTCAACCTGCCGCAGGCAGGCACCATCACGGCCGCAGGCCTTACGTTCGCTCAGCTTCAGAAGGCCGTGGAAAACGCTTACCGCAGGATATTCACGGATTTTGAGATAAACGTGACTATGGGCAGGCTGCACACGATAACCGTCTATGTGACGGGACACGCCGCAAGACCCGGCGCGTACGCCGTGTCGTCAATGGCGACGCTGGTGGACGTGCTCTCGCAGGCCGGAGGGCCTGCCCTCTCAGGCTCAATGCGCGCAATTACCGTGAAAAGGGGCGGCAGGTCCATCGCCAGATTTGACGCTTACGACCTGCTCTTAAGAGGCGACAGAAAGGGCGACATCCGCCTTGCGGACGGCGACATCGTCTTCATCCCGACAGTGGGCGCGCTTGCGGCGGCCGCCGGCAACGTGAAGAGGCCCGCGATATACGAGATGACGGACAAGGAGAAAACTGTCGGCGGGCTGATAGAGCTTGCGGGAGGCCTTACATCGGGCGCGTACAAGGGGCGCGTTCAGGTGGTGCGCGTAGTTGACAACACGTACAGGACGGCGTTTGAGACCGACATAGCTTCGCAGGGCGCGAAAAACCAGCCTATATTTGACGGCGACCTCGTGAAGCTGTTCGCGGTCCCGGGCGGCGCGTTCACGATGAGGCTTGCCGGCGCTGTCGTGCAGCCCGGAGTCTACGCGATAGAGGAGAACGTCACAACTCTTGCGGACGTCATCAAAAGGGCGGGCGGCCTCATGTACACAGCGGCCGGCGAGGGCGAGCTCACGCGCGTCACGGTGAGCCCGGCAGGCCCCGTCACGACGCGCACGATGGTGCGCCTTAATGACATAATGAACGGCAGTCCCATACCGCTTAAGCGCGACGACTACTTCTTCGTGCGGACCGTGCCGGACTGGAACATATACAGAAGCGCCACTATAACGGGGCGCGTGCTCTACCCCGGCAGCTACGCGGTAAAGCGGGGAGAGCGGCTTTCATCCCTCATAGAGCGCGCGGGCGGCTTCGCGCAGGACGCGTTTTTGCGCGGCGCGGTGTTCATCCGCGAGAGCATCAGGATAGACCAGCAGAAGAACATCGACGAGATGGTGGCGAAGCTTGAGCGCGAGGTAATGGCCGCCGCGAACCAGGCGATATCGACCGCGGTGAAGCAGCAGGACGTCACGTTCGCCCAGGCCAGCGTGACTCAGAAGGAGAAGTACATCGACACGCTCAAGAACCTGAAGGCATCCGGAAGGCTCGTGATATCGCTGCCAAAGGACATAAAGCTGATAAAGGGCAGCGCGTACGACATAGAGCTCCAGGAGGGAGACCGGCTCCACATTCCGGAAA
>Ga0302251_1000850_pt1 | contig 23060 bp, 21 predicted proteins | sample AAG_RA_Gln_MG_FD_193534 | JGI IMG/M metagenome (GOLD analysis project Ga0302251, IMG submission 193534) | Enriched activated sludge microbial communities from anaerobic digester in WTTP, New Holstein, Wisconsin, United States - AAG_RA_Gln | ecosystem: Engineered > Bioreactor > Anaerobic >...
TGTTGATGCGCTATTTTCAACACATATTGCCTGCCGAATAGCTGCAGAAAAAAGAATACGCATATTCTTTTACCTCCCATTCGCCGACGAGGTTAGCTGACGGGCTCGGACTGGAAAGTGTCCTATTTTATTTACCAACCAGGAAATACAATTCACCTTTTTCTTTCAGGCTCGCGGCGAGGGCTCCGGCTTCGTCGCCGAAACCGCAGAAAAGATCAACGCGGCCCGGGCCTTTGATCGCCGCGCCTTTATCCTGATTGAGAACAAAACGGGAAAAGGGAACTCTTTGACTTAAGAGATTACCCTGCCCGTCAAAGGCAGGTTTGTTCAGGCGAATGAAAGCCAGCGCCCCCGGGGGGAAAATTTCCGGATCCGTGGCGATGGTTCTGCCCGCTGTTACGGGTTTACCCAGCGCGCCTGTCGGCCTTTCCACCGGTTTGAAGAAAATATACCGTTCATTGTAGCTTAAGATTTCATAAATTTCGTTTACGTCTTTATCTTTCAAAAAACGTTTAATGCTGCTATTGGATCCACCGGAGCCATTGACGATGCCCTTATCCAGCAGGTATCGGGGAACACTGCGGTACGGCCTGCCGTTGGTCCGCGAGGCGCTCACGGTAAGAATCGTATTGTCTTTCAGTTTTATTTCTCCCGATCCCTGGATATGCAGAAAAAATAATTCCACTGGATCAGCTACCCAGGCAATTTCCAGATTCTTACCCCGTAATATTCCCCCGGCGTCGATCTCTTTCCGACTGTAATAAGAAGATATAGAATTTTTCCGGGAGATCAGCTCCGGCGGCGGTTTATAAAGGGGATACTTGTATTTTTCCGTTCTCGTGCGGGATCCTGCAAGCCGCGGTACATAATAGCCGGTGAATAACACCCCTCCGCAGCCGTCCTGGCCGGCAGCCCGGTAGACATCGAATTCCCGGCTTATACGCTTCTTTTTGTCGGCAATGCTGCTGTTTTCCTGAATAATCTTGCGGAAATTTAGCAGCGATTCTTTCATCTGGGCGGCGTTGATCAATCTGTCGGCCACGCGGTAAACATTATTCCGCCCGGCGCCTTCATAGTAGGAAATGCTCCTGTCGACGGCCAGGTTCAGAGACTCGATATCGAGGTCGTCGGCAAAATCAATATCGGCGGCCTCAACGCGCGATAAGGGCTCCACCGTAGGTGTTAGAATTTGCGATATCCTGCGGGCGCACCCCGCAGTCGCCACAATTAAGAAAATTAAGAGAATAATTCGCCAGAGTTTCATAGTTCTATAATCATCGCCACTTCGTCACAGTAATCAGGATATTTGGGGCAGCGAAAACAATCCGACCAGATTTTTTGCGGCAATGTGGAACGATCCACTTCTTTAAATCCAAGCTTGGCAAAAAATTCCTTTTTATCGGTCAGTGAAAATATTCTATAGAGTTCCAGTGTAATGGCCTCCGAGATGCATGCTTCCACGAGCTGCCGGCCGATGCCCCTTTTCCGGTAATTTTGATCAACATAGACGGAGCGGATTTCGGCGAGGTTTTCCCAGATGATATTCATCGCACAGACCCCGATCACCGATGATTCATCCTCATCGTAATAGACGAAAAAATCCCGCAGCGAATTATAGATATCCATTAAAGAGCGGGATAACATTTCACCTTTCCGCGCTGAAAGATTTATCAGACGATGAATTGTCTTAACATCACCGATGCGCGCTTTTCTTAACATTATTTCTTACCTCCCCGCTGTGTAAGGCGTTTTTCAGCATTTCCCGTGCGTGTTCACGTGTCATTTCGGTTAAATCCACACCTCCCAGCATGCGGCTGATTTCCTCAATTTTTTGCTCAGCATTCAGCTTGTTTACCGTCGTTGTTGTCCTGCCGGCGGCGATTTTCTTCGCCACCTGCAGATGGCTGTCGCCGTAGCAGGCAATTTGCGGCAGATGCGTGATGCAGATTACCTGGTGACTGGCGGATACTTCTTTCAATTTTCGCCCGACGATCTCCGCCGTAGCCCCGCCGACGCCGCTGTCCACTTCGTCAAAAACAATCGTGCCGACCGCTCCGGCATGGGACAAAACGTTTTTTAAGGCCAGAACAATCCGGGAGAGCTCACCGCCGGAGGCAATTTTATTCAATGCCTTCGGCTCTTCGCCAACATTGGCGGTCAGATAAAATTCCAGTTCGTCACCACCCCGGGGGCCATACGTTGCGGGGTCCGCTCCGGCGGCGCTTCTTTGAAAAGAAATCTCCAAAGAGGCGTGCGGCATATTCAAGGCATGTATTTCCCGGTCTACGGCTTCTTTTAATTTTCCCGCGGCCTGTGCTCTTAACTGCGAAAGCTCCTGGGCTCTTTCCCGCATCCGGGCCTCAACGGCCGACTCTTCCTGCGCCAACTTATTCAATTCGTCTTCAACATTGGAAACCAGGAGCAGTTCTCTTTCCATCTCCTGTTTTTTCTGGAAGACGCCTTCCAGTGAACCGCCATGTTTACGCTTCAGTCTGTTGATCATTTCCAGACGATCATCAATGGCGGCGAGTCTCTCCGGATCAAAAAAAAGATTTTTGCCGTAATTCCGCAAGGACAGAGCCGTCTCCTGCAGGGTGAAGAAGCTGTTTTCCACATCGGCTTCGGACAAGTCATATTTGGTATCAATTTTTTTTATTTCTTTTATCCGGTTCTGAACATCCTTTAATTTTTCAATAACGCAGCCGGCTTCTCCGTAAAGCAGATCATAGGCCTCGCGGGCGGCATCCGCCAGTTTGCGCACATTGACCAGCACTTTTTTTTCTTCAGCCAGCACCTTGTCTTCATCGATCCCGCAAGCGACGTCTTCAATTTCTTTTAAGTGAAATTTTAGTAATTCTGCTTTTTCTTCCCCGCTCCGGCGCAAAGCTTCCAACTTTTCTCTCTGCGCTTTAATCTGCTGATATTCATTATACGCTTCTTCGTACTTATTGCGCAGAGATTGACAGCCGCCGAATTCATCCAGAATATCAATATGGTTTTCGTTATTGAGGATGACCTGATGTTCATGCTGGCCGCAGATATTAATCAGGAATTCACCGACTGCGGCCAGATTGGACAACGTCGCCATCTGCCCGTTGATCAGCGCTTTGTTTTTGCCGGTGCGGGATATCACGCGGCGGATAATAATTTCATTTTCCACGTCGAAGCCCATTTGACGAACTTTTTCCCGCAGAAACTCATTGTGAGCAATATCAAAGAGCGCTTCCACCGTCGCCGCGTCTGCTTGTGTTCTGATCATCTCGGAAGCGGCTCTGTCTCCTAACAGCAGATTGACCGCACCGATGATGATTGATTTGCCGGCGCCGGTTTCACCGGAAATGATGTTCAGGCCTTCATTGAATGAAACGTGGAGTTCATCAATAATGGCAAAATTTTTAATGCTCAACTCACTAAGCATTTTTCTTTCTTTTGTCTCCTGATGTTAAACCGCCCCAGCCGAGTTTGGTCCGCAGGATGTCCCAGTAATTACGATGAGGAGAAAGAACGAGCTTTGTTGCATAGTCTGATTTTTTTACATCAATAACGTCGCCTGATTTGATCCGGTAAGATTCCTGCCCGTCCAGAGTTAAAGTTGCGCCTCTTTCCTTAGACCACAAAATTGTCTGCAGCCTGGAATTTTCCGGAACAATGATCGGCCGGTTAGTCAAGGTGTGCGGACAGATAGGATTAATAATAATTAAATTTTTTCTTGGATAAACGATGGGACCGGCGGCGGAAAGAGAATAAGCGGTGGAACCCGTCGGGGTGGAAATAATCAGGCCGTCTGCCTTATAGGTGGTCAGATAGATGTCATTTATCTTTATTTCCAGCTCACCTATTCTCGACAGGTTGCCGCGGTTGACTACAACGTCATTCAATACAGTTCCGGTGGCTATAACCTTCTTGCCGCGGCTGATGGCCACATCAAGCATCATCCTTTTTTCTGTAATGTACTTGCCGGCCAAAATCAGTTCCAGCGCCGAATTCATTTCACTGAGATTAATTTCCGTCAAATAACCGAAAGTGCCCATGTTGATGCCGACGATGGCCACATCGTATCTGGCCATGTTGCGCGCCGTCCGCAGCATCGTGCCGTCGCCGCCCAGCACGGCGATAAGCTCCGACTTCCCGGCGAGGTCGCCCCACGAAAGGCCGCCGGGGACACCGATCTTAGCGGCAATTTCCGCTTCGATAAACACCTCGATGCCACGATCCTCCAGCCATTCTTTCAATCGCATGGCATACTCGCCCGTATTTTCTTTTTGCGTATTTGCGACAATGCCGACTGTCTTGATTTTCATAGCTTTATACCCCGAAAGTACGAGGTTCAGTAGCATAAAAAAAAGCTGCTGTCTATGGATAATTACCAAACCTGTCCACGAAGAAAGCAATTGATTTTTCAGGGCAATTCTCAAGCATAAATTCTTGACATATTCCTCGCGAATAATATACGGTGACGGCCTGTGAGGTGAGAATTATGGGTTTACTTAAAGGCAATTTTTCTTTCGCGCGATTTCGCGTGGAAGGTCAATTACCGCAGGCTTTTTTTAACTTCGTCAACAGCCGGATTACAGCCAATTCCTTCCGGGAAACAAACAAATCAACCGAGGAAAAAAGATTAGGCTGGGTTTCCGTAACAGATGTACTTGATGCAGACTTTGAATCGGCCAATTATGCAATGGGGGATTACCTTATTTTTTCGCTGCGGATCGACCGCAAAATAATACCTCCGAAATTAATGAAAATTAAAGTTCTGGAAGAAGAGCGGCAGTTTCTTGCTGAAAGCGGCAAAGACCGCATTAATAAACAAACAGCCGAAGGCATTAGAGACAAGGTAAAGCTTGAACTTTTATCCAGGCTGGACCCGGTGCCGTCCTTTTATGATGTCTGCTGGGCTCTGGGACAAAATACGGTTTATTTTTCCTCGCTTTCCGATAAAATTGCGGATGACTTCGTTGATTTGTTCAAAAAAACTTTTTCTCTGAGCCTGATTCGCCTTTTGCCCCAGGACAATCAGCAGCTTTCCTCGAAGCTCGCTGAAGGCGTCGTTAAGAAAGAGGAGGCTGCCCTCATCGGCCGCGAATTTATGACCTGGCTCTGGTTTAAGTCCGAAGAACGCAGCGGCCGGATAAGTCTATCCCCCAATGATGAAGTGGAACTAAATTTTTTAAAGAGAATCGTCCTGGAGGCGGGAGAAGGAGAATATTTCCAGGGCGTAGTGTGCCATGGAATACATGCTGAATTAAAAGAAGGCAAAGAGGCCATCCGCCAGGGGAAAAAAGTTAAAGAAGCAGGAATCAAACTGCTGCATAATCAAAACGAGTGGGAATTTACGCTGAAAGCCGATAATTTTTATTTCCAGTCTTTAAAACTGCCCCTGGCTGAACGGCAGGAATCCGCTGAGGATCCTTCCGGAAAAATGCTCGAACGAATTTACCTCATTGAAAATGCCGCCCAGGCAATTGATCAACTTTTTAATTTATTTCTGAAAATCCGGTTCTCACCTCAGTGGGATGAAAAAGAAGTTAAGTCACTGGCAAAGTGGTTGCGTTAATCGAACCTGGTTTCTTCATCCCCGTATTTATTTGTTGCGCACAATTTGTTTTCACAAACTTGATATTTTTGTAAGTTTCTATATTATTAATCTTTAAGGAGATCAGTCTATGGATCAGAAACAGATTGTCAAACAGATGATAGAATTCAACAAAACAGCCTTTGATAACACTTTCAACGCCATGGCTGTTTTACAGGACCAGACGGAAAAGCTTATTTTCCATTTCTTAGAGAAAGCTCACTGGTTTCCCGCAGAGGGGAAAAAAGCAATTGACGAATGGGTCGGCGCCTGCAAAAAAGGACGTGAAGAATTTAAAAAAAATGCCAACGAAAGCTATAAAAAAGTCACAGATTATTTTGCCAAAGCCCAAAAAGAAGAAATGCGCAAGGATGCCGGAAAATAATAACCATTTTTTATTTTTTTGAGGAGGTTGCCATGGATCCGAAACAAATCGCCAAGCAAATGATTTCTTTTAATAAAGCTGTTGTCGACCAGAATTTTCAGACAATGAATTCGATCATTGAGCAAATGGAAAGGTTCGTCAATAAATTCTGGGAAAAGTCTCCCGTATTTCCGGAAGAAAGCAAAAAAGCTGTCGCCGAATGGATGAATAATTATAAAAAAGGCTGTCAGGATTTTCAAAATGCAGTGGATGAGAATTTTAAAAAAATGGAGGAATATTTCGCCGAAAACAAATAATTCTTTTCCGTTTCCCGAAAACAACAGGCTGCGGGTAAAAAAAATCGAGCAACCCTGAAAGGGTTGCTCGATTAATGTCCTGCAAAAAATTTATTAAGCAATTATTTTGCCGGGGCGGCCGGTGCAGCAGTAGCAGCAGCTTCCGGAGCAGCAGGAGCTGCGGTTGCAGCCGGGGCAGCCGTTGCAGCAGGTGCCGGTACAGCAGCGGGTGCTTCAACTTTCGGAGTCTCTGCTGGTTTCGGTTCTTCTGCTTTTTTGCAACCTACAACTGCAATAGACAGAGAAGCAACGAAAAGCACGCTAACAAAAATGGCAAATATTTTTTTCATTAAAGCATATCCTCCTTTCACAGATTTTCCTAATTTTTGGGTAATTCATTCCCCCAACTTTTGAACCGGTACATTACGCTTTTTTTTTACCTTGTCAAGATATATTTAACAATATATACTTTTGTCATTTTAGAGAATAAGGATAAAAAAATGATCCTGGGCATCGATGTAGGTGGGACACATACTGACTCGGTTTTAGTAGAAAATTACCGGGTTAAAAAAAAGATAAAAGTTAAAACTGATAACGACAATATCATGTCATCGCTTTTAGCGGCGACACGAGAAACAGTTTCGGGAGAAAAAGTAAGCAATATAAAGAGGATAGTACTCAGCACAACCATTTCCACCAATGCCATCGTCCAGGGAAAAACGGACCGGGTCGGCATGGTTTTGCAAAATGGACCGGGATTATCACCCCGGTTTTTGATCCATGACCGGGACGCCTTTTTGGTCAGCGGCTATATTAACAACCGCGGCATATCGATCCAGTCGGTCAACGAAAGAGAAGTAAAAGAGATCGGGGAGTATTTTCGAAAGGAAAATATCCATCAGATCGGCGTTGCGGGAAAGTTCTCCCCCCGTAACCCCCTGCAGGAAATAAAAATTGCGGAAATACTTGAAGATAATGAAAGAAATTTCTCCCTGGGGCATCGTCTATCCGGGCAGCTCAACTTTCCCCGCCGCGCGGCAACGACTTACCTCAATGCAGCCGTCCATAATATTCATCATAGATTTATCCGGGAAGCACAAAAATTTTTACACGAGTCCAATATAAACGTGCCTGTCTATATTCTGAAAGCGGACGGCGGGACGATTTTGATTGAGCAATCAATTTTTTATCCTGTCCTGACCATCCATTCAGGCCCGGCAGCCAGCATTATGGGAGTATTGGCTACAGCCGACATTAAGGAAGACGCCGTTGCGCTGGATATAGGCGGAACAACAACTGATATTTCTGTTTTTGCCGACGGAGTCCCTCTCCTGGAAGCAGCCGGCGTGACCATCGGCCGGCTAAAAACACTGGTGCGGGGGCTATGCACGAAATCCATCGGCATCGGCGGCGACAGCGCCGTCCGGATAAAAAACGGGGAAATTTCCGTGGGTCCCGACCGGGAGGGTCCGGCGGCGGCCCTGGATGGCCCGCTTCCCACGCCTACGGACGCCATGATCGTGCTTGGTCTGGCCACACTAGGCAGCAAACAGAAAGCCCTGGACGCCATTAATTCTCTAGCAGTGCAATTGAACATGGATACGGTATCCATGGCCGAAACCATCATGCAGAAAGCAGCCGCGATAATTGCCGACAACGTCAAGCTGATAATTGCGGAAATCAATAACAAGCCGGTTTATACAATCCATGATCTTTTGGAAGGCAAGGTGATCAAACCGCTCACTGTCTATGTTATGGGTGGTCCGGCCGCCGCAATGGCCCCCGGAATTTCGAACCTTCTCGGCTATCCGTACAAAATCCCCGATCACTCGGAAGTAGCCAACGCACTGGGCGCGGCGCTTTCCAGAACAACGGCGGAAATAACCGTGCTGGCCGATACGGAAAAGAGAGAATTGATCATCAGCGAAGAAGGAATAATAAAAAAGATACCCCACGACTTTACAGCACGGCAGGCGATTGAAGCGGGCCGTGAAGCTCTGAAAGCCAGAGCCGTTAAAATGGGCACAAGCTTGAATGATCTGGAAATGGAAGTGACGGAAGCGCAGGAATTCAATATGATTAGAGATTTTTACACAACCGGGAAAAATATTCGCGCCAAGATTCAAATCAAACCGGGATTGATTTCATCTTCTCCGGCAAAGGAGCGCTAAAATGAAGCGAAAAGAAAAAAAAACAGGGCTGATTTTTTTTCCGGCATTTGACTGGGCGATTTCCAAAACACATCCGGAACGGGAAGAGCGGCTTTTATATACACAGGATCAGGTTTTTGAAGAGGGCCTGCTGGATTTGGATAATATTGTAGAATTTAAACCGGGTCTGGCCACCTATGAAGATATTAACCGCTGCCACATTTGTGTTCCCGATCCGCAAAGTTTAACAACGCATTCGCATCTGATTTCCGCCGGAGGCGCCATAACCGCCGCGCAAAAAGTACTGCAAGGCGAGGTGGACAATGCCTTCGCCCTCGTCCGGCCGCCCGGCCACCACGCCATGCTCGTAGCCCATGGAGCACGGGGCTTCTGCAACATCAATATCGAAGCCGTCATGGTCGAATACATCCGGAAAAATTTCGGCATAAAAAAAATCGCCATTGTTGACACGGATTGCCATCATGGCGACGGTACGCAGGATATTTATTGGCATGACCCGGACATTCTCTGCATCTCCCTTCACCAGGACGGCCGCACCCTCTATCCGGGGACAGGTTTTATCGACGATTTCGGCGGTCCCAACGCACTGGGCGCCACCATCAATATACCCCTGCCGCCGAAAACATCCGACGAAGGTTTCCTGTATGTTTTAGATCACGTCATTTTGCCTGTTCTGGATGAATTCCAGCCGGAGATAATCATCAATTCCGCCGGGCAGGACAACCATTACAGTGACCCCATTACCAATATGTGTTTCAGCGCTCAAGGATACGCCCTCTTGAACGAAAAACTGGCACCGCATATCGCAGTGCTGGAAGGCGGCTATTCCATTGAAAGGGCCCTTCCTTACGTAAATGTCGGCATTATCCTGGCGATGGCCGGTCTCGACTACAGCTATGTCAAAGAACCGGATTATGACCCTGATAAAATTCGTCAGTCTGCGGAAACTTCCCGCGTTATCGAAAAAGAAGCCCGGAAGATTCTCGATATGTGGGAAAACAGAACAAAAATGAAGGAGCAGGTAGTCGGCTCAGCCAAATTCCTGCAACGCAAAAAAAATATATATTACGACACCGACGGAATTTATGAACAACAAGTCGAAACAGTGCAGGTCTGCAATGACTGCGGCGGATTGGTGATGATTGAATCGGCCGCTGACACCGGGAAGAAAATCTTTGCCGTTATTCTCCCCCATCGCTGCTGTCCCGAATGCCGAAAAAATGGAGAACTGTTGTTTGAGCGCCTCGACAGCGGACAATACAGCAATATTTATTTCCAGGATCGCGAAAAAGATATTTTCATCGCCAGGTAAGAAATTTATAACACAAAAGCAAGGACAAACACTCTATAAAATATGCCTTCAAAAAAACCGCAAAGTTCAATCGCCGACGGGAGTGAATGTTCGGGGAAAACATATTCACCTCAAATTATGGTTATTGACGATTCCCCGGATATCTTGAACGTACTGACAGATATTCTTGATTATCACGGGTACCGGGTAATCCCTTTCTCCAACGGAAAAAAAGCACTGAATTCCATCTCATCCAACACGCCCGATCTCATTCTGCTGGATATTGAAATGCCTTCCATGAACGGCTATGAGATTTGCAGCCTTCTGAAATCCGATAAAAAGACAAGTAAAATTCCTGTGATATTTATCAGCGGGCGCGATGACACCAATGATAAAATTAAGGGATTCAATGCGGGAGGAGTTGATTACATCACTAAACCCTTCCAGTTGACCGAAGTCATGGCCCGCGTCGGAACACATCTCGCCTTGTGCAGTCTGCAAAGGCAGGCGGAAGAACAAAACATCCACCTGAAGAAAGAAATCAGCGAACGTAAAAAAGTAGAAAAAGAACTGCTGAAGCATAAAACGCATCTCGAAGAACTTGTTGTCCAGCGTACTGCAGAATTAAAAAAGAGTAATCAAGAATTACAGCTGGAAATCAACGAACGCAAAAATCTGGAAAAGGCCCTGGAAGACGCTAATTTTAAACTTCATGCTCTGGTTTATGAATACGGGTTGCGTCACCAGAGAATGTCACTTTTCAACCAAATGCTGAAACAACTCCAAGCATGTATTCTGGTTGAAGAAGCATACCCCGTTATCAAGCATTTCACTCAGAAACTGTTCCGGGCTTCCACCGGAGCCATTTATATGCTGGACAGCAGAGACAATATTTTTAAAGCCGCCATCGCCTGGGGTAAAGCGCTGTCGCGGGAGAAAGCATTTCCTCCCGCGGACTGTCTGTCTTTTCAGGAAGAAAAGATACATATATCCATGACCTCACAACCGGAATCTTGTTGTCGACACCTGTCCCATATCGAAGAAAAAAGTTCTTTATGTATTCCGCTGACAGACCAGGGAAAAACCTTCGGCATACTGCATTTACATCAGCGACATTCTTCCAAATTTGACCGCATCAAGTCTTTATTTGAGGAATCTTCCGAGGGAATGGATCTCGACACCATGCAACTGGCAGTGGCGATGGCTGATTTTATCGCCCTGGCTTTAGTCAACATTCAATTGAGGGAAACTCTGAAGCATGAGGCCACCCGTGATTCCCTGAGCGGTCTTTTCAACCGCCGCTACATGGAAGAAACCATGAACCGCGAAATAAGCCGGGCCAGCCGTTATGGAAATCCTCTGGGCATTATTATGCTGGATCTGGACCATTTCAAACGATTCAACAATAATTTTGGTCATGAAGCCGGGGATCTGGTTATACAGAAATTGGGAAATTACCTGCAAAACAGCATCAGAAAAGAAGATATCGCCTGCCGGTACGGCGGAGAGGAGTTTACGCTGATACTGCCGGGAGCATCTCTGGAAGTCACTAAAAAACGGGCGGAAATGCTGCAGCAGGAAATCCAGAAATTAAAAATCAATTACCATGGAACAACATTGAATAATATTACTGTTTCTCAGGGAGTAGCGGTATACCCCGATCACGGACAAACGGGGGAAGCTGTGCTCAGGGCTGCGGATCATGCCCTCTACAGAGCAAAACGGGCCGGCCGCAAACAGGTAAAACTGGCGAAAATCGCGAAACCTTCGCCGAATCAGCCTGCAGGCGCAGGTTGATATTATTCCGTTTTTCAATCAATGATGATACCGCGGCATCCAGGAGGAGGCAGCGCTGGATTGAGGAATGGAATCAGAAGAGTTTCCTGGCCGCCTTCTCCATCTCTTCCTTTAAACGGGATCCGTCTCCCCATTTTACAGTGGAGCGAATGTCCGCCAGAATTTTTGCGTAAAGGTCGATCATCTTCTCCGTTGACGGATTGTGCGTAATGATATCGGTATAAAGCCCTGGATTTTCGGTAAAAACTTTTTTTATTATTTCTACCTTCTTGTGGAATATCGGCGTGAAAAATTTACTTGCTTCGACGAAATCGATTCCGGTCTCCGCCAGTACCAGACCCAAAGAAATCGTGTTAAGATGGTTGAGTACTTGAACAATCGCCATCATTTCATCATGTTCTTCCGGTGTTTTTTCCGTCACCACCAAACCATTCTTGTTCAGGATTGACTTCAGCCAGACCAGCCATTTTTTGCCCCGGCCCGGGCAGAGCACAACATTTTGACCTTTAACTTCTTCCAGCAGCGGTCCAAAAAGCGGATGGCAGCCGATGACGTCAGCCGGCGAATGCGCCAGCATCAATTCCACCGGCTCTTTTTTGATCGATGTCAAATCCATCAAAAGTTTGTCGGAGCTCACGAGCGGCCCGACTTTTTTAATCATCTCGGCAGTAGCGGAAATAGGCACCGATATGACCAGCACGTTGCAAAGATCAACCAGGTCTTTAATGCTCATGGGTGATTTTCTTCCCCAGATATGGACGGTATAGCCTTCTTTTTGCAACAATTCGGCAAACCAGCGCCCCATGCCGCCGGTGCCGCCTATAATGCCGATAACAGCTTCTTTCATATTCCTGCCGCCTTCTGCCTGAGCCAAAAATCGGCCAGCACAATGCTGACCATCGCTTCACAAACCGGAACAATCCTCGGCAGCACACATATATCATGCCTGCCCTGAATCTTGATTTTTTTTACCCTTCCCTGCTCATCGAGAGTTTGCTGCTCCTGAGCAATGGATGGTATCGGTTTGCAGTATACCCGCACTATTATTTCTTCGCCGCTGGTTATCCCCGCAAGGATGCCGCCCGCATGGTTGCTGAGAAATCCTTTTTTGCCCATTTGATCGTTGACTTCGGAACCGCGCCTTTCAGCCACGGCGAAACCGTCGCCGATCTCCACCGCCTTGACCGAACCGATGCTCATCAGAGCGGCGGCCAGAACGGCATCAACCTTCTCAAAGACAGGCTCTCCCAGTCCGGCAGGGCAGCCCCGCACAATGATTTCCACAACACCGCCTAAAGTGTCTCCTTCCGCGCGCACGGCCGCCAGTCTTTTTTCCATGGCCTGCGCGGCTTCCTCGTCAGGACAAAAGAGAAGATTACCGCGCACTTTACGGCGCAGCGCCCTGCCTTGGAGCATATTGTCGTAATTTACTTCGATTCCACCGATAGCCTTTGTGTAGGCCAGCACTTCCATGCCCGCCAGGCCAATAAGCTTTTCGGCTACGGCGCCGGCGGCGACCCGCGCTGCGGTTTCCCGGCCGGATGAACGTCCGCCGCCGCGCCAGTCACGAATACCATATTTTTGCAGGTAAGTAAAATCGCCGTGGCCGGGACGGAAAATATTTTTTAGTTCATCGTAGGAAGAAGACCGCGCATCGGAATTCCTGATCAGCAGCGAAATAGGGGTGCCGGTCGTTCTGCCTTCAAAAACTCCCGACAGAATTTCAACTCGATCGCCCTCCCCCCTCGTTGTCGAGGCGATATTTTTCCCCGGTCTTCTCCGGTCCAGCGCCTGCTGGATATCGGCTTCTTCAATTACCAGACCGGCGGGGCAGCCGTCAATAGTAGCCCCCAAAGCCGGGCCGTGCGATTCTCCCCACGTTGTCACCCGAAATATAACGCCTGTTGTATTGCCGGCCATACTTGTTACACTCCCGTCGCCTGAACACCATCACATTGCAGCAGATATGCACAAATCTCGTCCACTACCTGAGAAGCTTTCTTACCTGCCGTATCCAGAGCATAATCGGCAGCCTTTTGATACAGGGGAATTCGCTTTTCTAACACCATGTTGGTTTCTTCGGCCAGATTACCATCCGTGAATTGCGGGCGTAAGTTATCAGTTTTTTCATCCTGCTTCAACCTTTCAATAATATCCGCAACCGGCGCCTTTAACCATATGACGCAACCAATCTTTTTGAGCACGCCGACATTTTCTTCGTCCAAAACCACACCGCCGCCGGTGGCGATCACACATTCATCTTTTTGGGCCAGCTTTTGAACAGCTTCTTTTTCTCTGGCGCGAAAGTAGTCCCAGCCCCGAACTGTTACAATTTCTTTGATGGGCATGCCGAGACTCTCTTCTATCAGCAAATCAGTATCCAGAAAAGCAATTTTCAATCTATCGGCCAGCAGTTTTCCCACTGTTGATTTTCCGCAGGCCCGGTAACCGATCAGGACAACATTCATACTTTCTTTAATTCCTCCCAAAACGTCGGGAAAGATTTATCCACACACTTCTTATCCATGATTTCGATGCCGGGGACAGCAAGCCCCGCAACGGCGAAACTCATGGCGATGCGATGGTCGTTGTAAGTCTCAATTTGCGCCGGCCGCGGAATGCCTCCCTGAATGACCAGACCGTCGGCGGTTTCAGAAACGGCAATGCCGATGCGGCTCAATTCGGTAGCCAATGCACCCAAACGATTGCTTTCCTTCAACCGCAGATGTGCAACATTGGTGACGACCGTTTGTCCCCTGCGGAAAGCCGCCAGCACGGCCAGCGTCGGCACCATATCCGGCATATCATTCAAATCGAAGGTAAAGTCGCCCTCCAGCAAACCGTCGCAGGCCACTTCTATCCAGTTGTCACCGGAATCAATTGTGCAGCCCAGTTTTTCCAGGACCTTCAACAACCGCATATCGCCCTGCCGGCTTGAAGACCCAAGGCCATGAACTCTGACCGGCTTTTTCAAAATGGCGGCTGTGGCAAAAAAATAGGAGGCGCTGGAGGCATCGCCTTCGACAAAATAGTCGCGGCCCTTATAGATTTTGCCGGCTTCGACGGAATATTGGTGCGGGCCGGTTTCATTTACTTTTGCGCCAAAATCACGCATAACGGAAATGGTCAAATCGATGTAAGGTGCGGAAACAATTTCGCCCTCCAAAGAAAGATCAATGCCGTTCTTTGTATAGGGGGCGCAAAGCAGCAGTGCGGAAACATACTGCGAACTTTCTATGTCCTTCAGAATGATTTTACCACCCTTCAACCCCGCGGCATTTACAGTCACCGGCGGGCAATTATTCCGGCAGGAGATATCCACGTTCATACTCTGCAATGCATCAACCAGTGCACCGACCGGACGTTCACAAAGCCTCTTTTCCCCGGTTAAAACATATTTGCCGCTGCCCAGTGTTACGAGCGCGGTCAGAATGCGCAATGCCGTCCCGTTATTTCCCAGAAATATTTCCTTCCCGCTGTGAAGAAGTTTTCCCGCCGTTCCGGAAATAAAAAAACCGCCATCGGCGGCAACAATCTGCGCACCCAATGTCCGCAATCCATCCATAAGATGAAGCGTATCCTCCGCAACAAGGGCATTACTGATAAAAGAGTTGTCGCGGGCGAGCGCGGCCGCCACCAGCGCCCGCTGGGTGAGGCTTTTGGAGCCGGGTATATTGATAATTCCGGCGTCTGATTTTGAATTTGATTCTTTATTCACCTGAAGTCAACCTTTCCTTTACAACTTTTTTCATCAATGCCCGATCGGGCTCTCTGCCTGTCCAAAGTTTAATTTGTTCGGCTCCCTGATGCACAAACATATCCAATCCGGTTAAAACACGGCATCCCCGAAGACCGGCTTCTTTCAGCAGCCTTGTTTCCAAAGGATTATAAATAACGTCCATAACGTATTTGTATCCGGTAAGCAAGCCGGAATCGACCGGTGATTGATCAATGCGGGGATACATGCCAACCGGAGTCGTGTTGATCAGACAATCAGCATTTATTTTATCTATTTCATCCAATGAATAAAACGGGCAGTCGAACTCGACAGCAAGACGCTTACCATTTTCAACCGTGCGGTTAACAATAACGGGAAATCCGCCCTCCCTTACTATTCCGTAAGCCGCGGCCCGGGCCGTGCCGCCGGCGCCGATTATCACAAAATTTTTCCCTTTGATCGTCATAGCTTCCCGGAGCGTGACAATTATTCCCAGCCAGTCCGTATTAGCGCCGGTGAGGTATCCATTTTTGTTGACGATCGTATTTACAGCCCCGATCTGCAGCGCGTCTTCGGAGATATTATCGAGATATTCCATGACGGCGGACTTGAATGGAATGGTCACACTAGCTCCGCGGATATCCATGCCCCGTATTGCCTGCAACGCCGCAGCCGGGTCATATACGCAGAAGGCGTTATAGCGGCCTTCCTGACCGAGGGCATGGAGTGCCGTATTATGCATCAACGGGGAAAGGCTGTGCCCCACCGGATTACCCAGTAAAATATAGTTTTTCAACTGCCTGTCCTGACCCGTAGATAATGCCGGCATTTGCTGCTGCCCATCGCCGTTTAATAGTATGTTAATTTGTTTCATTTCCGCTGCGGTAAGCTGCCCCGGCGCCGACTGCGCATCTCTGCCCAAAGCGGCAAAAGTCAGATAATTCCCTAGATACGGGGCCATAACCCGGCTTATACGCCCTTTCTCTCCCATGCAGAGGGCAATGATTTCCTGTTTATGTTTTTGCGCATAAGGTATCAGGCTCATCATCCGCAGATTGTCTTCCGGTTTATGAGCAAAAGTCACTATTTTCACAATACCTGGATCATACTTCCGGCATTGATGAAACAATTCCTTGAGCCGCGCCAGCCCGGGAGTCCTTTTAAAGTCGTGGCAAGAAATTATTAATTTTTTAGAACCGTCCCCTTTTTTAACAGAACCGTCCCCTTTTTCACAATATGATTTTAGTTCCTGAATTGCATCCGCCCCTTCAGACAGTTCTATATCAATGAAGTCTGCGCCCAGGTCAACGGCCTGCTTGAGGATCGCCATTTTTTTATTTTTTTGATCTTCGCTTTCCTTCTCACTGCCGTCTGCTGCGTCCATCTGAGCCGCTTCCGCTTTTTTTCTGCAGGTAACGATGATCTCGACTTTCCTGGAATTGCGGCGGGCGGCGGCAATCAACGCGGAAAGAGATCCGTCGACAATCAAATCCATTCTTATTTCAATCGCCCCGGCAGTCAGGCAACTGTGTTCAATATCGTGCAAGGCCTCTTTGTTGGAGCTTGCTGTAATGGGTATACAGATCATAATCCTCCTTCCGCTCTCGGATAGGAACCAAGAATTTTCAAGAAAGTTGTTTTTTCTTTCAGCTCTGTAAGACAGTTTTTAATATCGCTGTCATTTATATGGCCAATCAAATCCACAAAGAACAGATACTCCCACAATCTTTCCTTTACAGGATGGGATTCTATTTTGGCCAGATTAATTTTGCGCTCCGCAAATGATTCCAAAGCTCGATGCAGCGCACCGGGCAGATCCGGAGTGGCAAAGATCAGGGAAGTCTTATCCCTGCCGGTCGCAGCGCTTTCTCCTTTACCCAGAACGAGGAAACGCGTTGTGTTGGAAGTATTGTCTTCGATGCCCTCCGCCAGAATGTTGAGCCTGTTTGCCGTCGCCGCGAGGGTACTGCCTATCGCCGCCTGGGATTTTTTCCCTTTCACCATCTGCGCGGCAGCCGCCGTGCTTTCCGTCTCGTGAAGCACACAATTGGGCAGGTGAGCTTTAATCCAGAATTGGCACTGAGCCAGGGCCTGCGGGTGTGAATATATATTTTTTATGCTTCTTATATCTTTCGCCGACGAAATCAGGCATTGGTTGATCCTGAGGTATATTTCGGCCCTGATTTTTAAACAAGTCAAAATAAGCCTGTCCAGTGTTATGTTGACCGAACCTTCCAGAGAATTTTCCACGGGGACTACGCCCCAGTCCACGGAGCCTCTTTCCACTTCGTCGAAAACACGGGCAATACCCGACTGTGGAAAAAAACGGCTGGAATCGCCAAAATGTAATCGCGCCGCCAGATGAGAAAATGATGTTTCCGGTCCCAGAAACGCAACCGTGGTCGGTTTTTGCAAATCCCGGGAAGCCGAAATTATTTCCCGGAAGATCGACCGGACGGCAGTCTGCGGCAGCGGCCCGCGGTTAAGCTCCTGCAAATAGTCGTAGACTCTCGCCTCCTGGGAAGGATCATATACATCTATTTCTTCCCGGCCTTTAACTCTACCGATTTTAACGGATATTTCCGATCGCTCGTTTAGAAGGCGGATAATTTCCCGGTCTTTTTCCTTCAAGCTTTTACGTAATTGTTCGAGGCGGGATTTCATGATTTCATTCCTTCAATTACAGGGATAATAATTTTGTCATCAACGCCGCCGTTGACAAACGGCATGCCTATTTTCTTTAACAGCACAAAGTGGATCAAGTCACCTTCTTTTTTCTTATCCATTTTCAACCGGGAAAGGATCCCTTCCGTCGCCATATCCTGCGGTATCCGGACGGGCAATCCCGCCTCTCCGACGATTCGCTCAATGCGCTCCCGCGAGGCTTGATCGAGATAGCCCGAGTTTTCAGAGATTCGTGCGGCGGCGATCATGCCTAAAGCAACAGCTTCGCCATGCGCAAGCGTAAAATTTGATTGCGCTTCTAGAGCGTGCCCCAGCGTGTGTCCGTAATTGAGAATGCGTCTCAGCCCCTGCTCTTTCTCATCAATTTCGACAATTGATTTTTTAATGCGGCAGCAGTTTTCCACGATCTTTAACAATAACGCAGGATCTTTTCCCTTTACCGGCGCCATCTTCTCTTCCAGCAGGCGAAACATTTTTTCATCGTCAATAATGCCGTATTTGATTACTTCCGCCATGCCATTGTTAAATTCTTTGTCCGGCAGCGTGCCGAGATAACTCAAATCGGCAAATACAGCCCGCGGCTGATAAAAAGTTCCCAGCAGGTTTTTCCCATAAGGAAGGTCTATCGCTGTTTTCCCGCCGATGCTGCTGTCCACCTGGGCCAGCAAAGTAGTGGGCACTTGAATATAAGGAATGGAGCGCATAAACACCGAAGCGATGAAGCCCACCATGTCACCGACCACGCCGCCGCCCAAGGCGATCAGCATTGAATTCCTGTCCGCGCCCAACTTCAGCAACTGCGCTGTAATGTCCAGAACAATGTTGATATTTTTCGAAGCTTCGCCCGCGGAAAACTCGATTAATTCAGCATTCAGGCCGACATCTCTCAAACCGGCAAGGAGTTTTTGAGCATGCAGAGGACCGACATTGCTGTCGGTCACAATAATATGCCGGTTTGCTTTATGGTTTTTGGAGATGAGCAGCGCCATGCGGTCGCCGATGGAATTCCCTATGCAGATTTCATAAGATGACAACAACTTTTTGTCGAGATTGACTTTCATTGAGCGCATATATTTACTCCATTAAGGTTAATGTCTCACAGCCGAAGCAACGGCTCTTAACTCCTCCATCAGTTGATAAAACTTTTCCGGTTTTAAAGATTGCATTCCATCGGAGACAGCCTCTTCCGGCCGCGGATGTACTTCTACAATCAGCCCGTCCGCACCCACAGCGACGGCGGCGCGGCTCAAAGGAATGACCAGTCTCCAGTGGCCGGCGGCATGGCTGGGATCAACAATAACCGGCAAGTGGGTCAGACCCTTTAAAACGGGAACAGCGCTCAGGTCCAGCGTATTTCTGGTCGCCGTTTCAAATGTGCGGATGCCGCGTTCACAGAGAATTACGTTGGGATTGCCCGACGAGAGAATGTATTCCGCCGACATCAGCAATTCTTCGATGGTGGTCATCATTCCTCTTTTTAAAAGCACCGGTTTTTGTGAATGACCGACCTTTTTGAGCAGCGCGAAATTTTGCACATTGCGCGCGCCTATCTGCAGCATATCGGCGTATGATTCCACCAGATCGACATCGACGGGATTAACTACTTCCGTAACGACCGGCATGCTTGTCCGCAGGCGAACCTTTTCCAGCAATTTTAAGCCTTCCTCTTCCATTCCCTGGAAGCTGTACGGTGATGTGCGCGGTTTGTACGCGCCTCCTCTTAAAATCTGGGCTCCGCCCTTCTTCACCACGTAGGCGCTTTCCATTAACTGCTCCTCGCTTTCAATGGAACAAGGCCCGGCCATCACTACGAAATCCGGCCCCCCGATAGAAATCCCGCCCACGTTGACAACACTGTCGCCTTCGTGAGATTCCCGGCTCGCCAACTTGTATGGTTTTAAAATAGGCATTGTTTTTTCCACCCCCGGCAGAGATTCTGCGTACTTAAGTATTGCTTTATCGCGGTTGTCTCCAACGGCGCCGATTATGGTCCTTTCCACTCCTCTTGACGGATGCGCCTTATAACCGACTGATTCAATCCAGCCGATCACTTCATCAATTTGTTTCTCCGTTGCCTGATCTTTCATAACAATAATCATTTTACCCCCCTGAAAAACTAAAAAAGGGCCATGGCTTTCTGCCGCCACGGCCCTAAAAATAAAAAAAGCCATGGTAGCTCGTTTCCGATCTGCCCATGGCTGTTTTGGTGTTTAATTTACCTCAACAGGTCCTCCTCATCAACGGGCAGACCGATGCAAAAATAGGTATAAAACCAAAAGCCATAAAAATTGTTGTTTGCATTTAACTTTCTGTCCATGATGAAAAACCTTTACCTGTAGTTAAGTGAGCTTATAAATAAGCTTCAAAATAATGTCAAGAAATAAATTCATTTTTTCGAAGATTGATACCTGACATCGTGCAGATAATCCTGCAGCGCCAACTGCCAGGGCTGCATTGTTTTTCCCGTCGCCGCAATAAATTTCTGCATGCTGAGAACGCTGTAGCAGGGACGTCTGGCTGGACGCATCAGTTGATCGGTTTTTATGGGCAGCACCTGCACACCCGTAATTCCTCCTGCCTGCAATATCTTGCAGGCAAACTGAAACCAGCTGCAATTGCCTCTGTTGGTTATATGAAATATTCCTTTAATGTTGCGCTCAAGTAAAAGATCTACGGCAACAGCCAGGTCCCGGGTATACGTGGGAGATCCGATCTGATCGTCAACAACTTCCAGTTTATCCGTTGTGGCGGCCTTATCTAAAATTGTCCGCACAAAATTTTTACCGTTTTTTCCATACAGCCACGCCGTACGGATCAGAATATAATTGTCCGAAAGCTCACGCAGATAGTTTTCTCCCGCCAGTTTGGACGTGCCGTAAACATTGAGCGGATTGCAGGAATCATCTTCTTTGTAGGGTTCACTGCCGCTTCCGTCAAAAACATAATCCGTACTGAAATGGACGATGCGGATATTTTTTTTACGGCAGGACCCTGCAATATTCATCACGGCCTCGGCATTAACGGCAAAACATTCTCTTTGGGCATTTTCACAGCCGTCAACATTAGTGTATGCTGCGGCATTGATCACAATGTCCGGTTCATTCTCCTGGACAGCCTCTTCGCATGCCGGCAGAGAAGTGATGTCTATTTCTTCTTTGTCGAGACCGATGACTTCATGCTTTCTTCTCAACCGCAAAAGCAGATCGCTTCCCAACATACCTTTATGACCAAGCAGCAATATTTTCATGTTAGTATTTCACCTCTTTCAAATAAAGCCCGCAGGCGGGAGCCGTAATACCCGCAATATTCCTGTCACGCGAGTCAATTATTTCCTTCATTTCGGAAGGTTTTCGTTTACCCCGGCCAATTTCCACCAGCGTGCCCACAATGTTGCGCACCATGTATCTTAGAAACCCCTGCGCCTCTATAGTTATTTCCAGCAGGCCGTCATCCCCCTTAATGATGCTTACACTCTTGACCGTTCGCGTACGATCCTTGACACTGCTACCAGTAGCACAAAAGCATGAAAAATCATACCTCCCGATCAAATACCCGGCTGCCTGCTTCATCGCCGTCAGATCCAGCGGATGCTGAATGAACCAGCAATATTTGCGGCCCAGAGCAGGGCGCAACCGCCTGTTGCATATTTTGTATACATATATCTTGCCCCGGGCACTATACTGGGGATGAAATTCGACAGGGACTTCCTCCAATTTCTTGACAACAATATCCGGCGGCAATAATCCGTTAATCCCCCGGCATAAAATTTCCGCAGGCAAACGGGTGCTGCTTCTGAAACTGGCGACCTGATTCAAGGCGTGCACTCCGGCGTCGGTTCTGCCCGAACCGATCACCGTCACTTCTTCACAGGTAATAAGCCGGATCTTTTCCTCCAGAACCTGCTGGATGGAAACGCCGTTTTTCTGCCTTTGCCAACCACAGTAAGCAGTGCCGTCATATTCAATAACCATTTTAAAATTACGCATCGTTTAAATTACATGAATTCTTAATCCGAGTCATAAAAAAAGGGAAGTACCTCCCTTCCCTTTTTATGTTGCTTTAACCGTTTCGAATTCCTATGCGGAATCTGCGCATGAAATTACTAACAATTTTCCAATGCTTTGATCGCCGGCAGGGTTTTCCCTTCCAGAAGTTCCAGCGACGCGCCGCCGCCTGTAGAAATATAAGTTATATTATCGCTTTCTCCCGCCTGTTTGACGGCGACATCGGTGTCACCGCCGCCGACAATCGTTAATGCGTGCGAACTGGCCACCGCGTGAACCATCGCCGACGTGCCGCGGCTGAAAGCATCAATTTCAAAGACGCCCATCGGCCCGTTCCACACAATAGTTTTTGCATTGGCGATAACCTCCCGGAAAAGAGTTATTGTCGCCGGGCCTATATCCAGCCCCATCCAGTCAGGATACATTTCCTGGACCGGAATAATTTTCGTCACCGCTTCCGGAGACTTTTCCTGGGCGATGACACAGTCAAACGGCAGATAAAATTTTACGCCCAATTCCTGCGCCTGCTGAAGAATATCCTTAGCCTCCGGTATCAGATGATCTTCCACAAGTGATTTTCCAACTTCAATTCCCTGAGCTTTCAGGAATGTAAAAGCCATCCCTCCGCCGATAATCATTTTATCCACTTTTTTAATCAGATTGCTCAACGTCGAGAGCTTATCGGAAACTTTAGACCCTCCTATTATAGCCACAAACGGGCGCACCGGTTTTTCCAGTTGCTTCTGAAAATAATTAATCTCTTTTTTCATCAGGAACCCGGCGCCGCAGACTTCTACATATTTGGTGATGCCGACATTAGAGGCATGCGCCCGGTGGGCATTACCGAAAGCATCGTCAATGTAGACATCGGCAAAAGAAGCCAGCTTCTGCGCAAATTCGTCGTCATTGGCTTCTTCTTCCTTGTGATAACGAAGATTTTCCAGCATCAGGACATTACCCGGCTTTAATTCCTGCACCAGCTTTTCCACGCCGGGTCCGATGCAATCGTCAGCCAGAATCACCTCCTTGTCCAAAAGACGGGACAATCTTTTGGCAACAGGAGCCAGGCTTTTCTCGGGTGACCGTTTACCTTTCGGCCGGCCTAAATGAGATACAATGATAACACCTGCACCCTCATCCAGAGCATAATTTAAAGAGGGAA
>Ga0302251_1000852_pt1 | contig 23026 bp, 16 predicted proteins | sample AAG_RA_Gln_MG_FD_193534 | JGI IMG/M metagenome (GOLD analysis project Ga0302251, IMG submission 193534) | Enriched activated sludge microbial communities from anaerobic digester in WTTP, New Holstein, Wisconsin, United States - AAG_RA_Gln | ecosystem: Engineered > Bioreactor > Anaerobic >...
GTCGCGGACCTCCCAGTCGGGCCGGTGGGTGAGGCGGTAGGGGGCGCAGGCGGCGGCGCGGCCGTCGTGCAGGGCCAGGCAGGGCTGCCAGCTGTCGGCGGCCGGCCCGGACCAGCAGGCGGCCAGCTCTTCCGCCAGGCGTGCCAGGTCGCCGGGAGCGGCGGCCGGCCGCTCGGGGGGCCCGCCGGCGCGGAAGGCGATCTCGCGGGCCAGCAGCGGCGAGACGCCGCGGTAGAGGTGGACGAGCGCCTGCCACAGGGGGCCGTCGAGGCCGGCGAGGGCCCGCTCCAGGGCCTCCGGAGAGACATAACGCGGGTCGGCCTTGGCCTGGGGCGGCGGCGGCAGGTAGTCCTGGTGGGGCTGGATCGGGCGGTGCGGGCTCATCTGCGGCGTGACGCGCTTGATGCTGTCGAGGACGACGCGCTGTCCGTTCAGCAGGATCAGGTTGCTGTGCCGGCCCATCACCTCGACGAGCAGGGTGTTCTCCTGCTCGTCGGGCGGCAGGCCCGGGTGGAAAAAGCGCAGGGCCAGGATGCGCTCGAGCGGCGGGGCGGTGATCTCAACGAGGGCTGCGCCGCGGATCCGCCGCCGCAGATGCAGCAGCAGCGGGCTCTGCGGCTGGGGGTCGCGGGTCGGCTTCTCCTGGGAGAGGTGCACGCGGGCATGCTGCGGGTGGGCCGAGGCCAGGAGGTGGTAGCGGTGGTGTTGGGCATAGATCTCGAGCCCGATCACGAGCGGCCCGCTCTGGACCACCCGCTGCACGCGGCCTTGGAGGATCGTGGCGTTCAGCTCGGCCGCCACCGCGGCCATCATCAGTGCGTCGAACATGCCCGATACCCGATGCCCGATAACCGATACCCGATGCCCGATACCCGATACCCGATAACCGATACCAGTATAGCACATTTTTCCGCACTGGAAAAGGAGGCGCCGTGACCTCGGATATCTTGCACGTAGGCTTCGGCAACGTCGTGATCGCCCACCGGGTCGTGGCCGTGGTGGCACCCGATTCGCTGCCGGTGCGCCGCATGGTTCGCGAGGCCCGCGACAAGGGGCTGCTGGTGGACGCCAGCCGCGGCCGCAAGGTCAAGGCGGTGCTGATCCTGGACGAGGGCCACATTGTCGCCTCGGCCCTGCACCCGAGCACGATTGCCCGGCGGATGGCGCCGCGGGCGGAGCATGAGGACGATGCAGATGCCTGAACATCCCACGGAGCTAGACCAGGAGATCGCCGGGGTCGTGGGGGCGCCGCCGCCACTGCTCGTCGTGCTGTCCGGCCCCTCGGGGGTGGGCAAAGACGCGGTGATGGGGCGCATGAAGGAGCGGGGCCTGTCCATGCACTATACGGTTACGGCGACGACGCGGCAGCGCCGGCCGGCCGAGGAGCACGGGCGGGATTATTACTTTATCTCGGAGGACGAGTTCCAGCGCCTGATCGCCGCGGACGAGCTGCTGGAGTGGGCCCTCGTGTACGGCGACTACAAGGGCATCCCCAAGCAGCCGGTGCGCGCCGCCATGGCCCAGGGCCAGGACGTGCTGCTGCGCATCGACGTGCAGGGCGCGGCGACGGTCCGGCGGCTGGCCCCGGAGGCGGTGCTCATCTTTCTCGCGCCGCCGAGCATGGACGAGCTCACGCGCCGCCTGCGGCAGCGGCGGACCGAGTCGGAGGAGGCGCTGCAGCGCCGTATCGAGGCGGCGCGGCAGGAGATGGCCGCCCTGGCCGACTTTGACTATGTGGTGGTGAACTATGAGGACCGCCTGGACGACGCCGTGGACCGCATCGTGTCGATCCTGTGGGCGGAAAAGATGCGCGTGCGGCCGCGGCGGGTGGCGCTGTAATTTGACAGGATGGGCAGAATCAGATAGACTATAGAGATTGCCGGGTAGTGTAATGGTAGCACAAGGGACTTTGGATCCTTTGGCCAAGGTTCGAATCCTTGCCCGGCAGCAGGCGCGGCGCCCAAGGCGCCGCGTGTGATTTCCGGCATAATTTCGGAAAAAACGGCAATCCGCCATAACTTCGGAAAAAGTCACTCGGGGCATAATCGAAATTCCTGCGTAAATGCGGAAAACTCCAGCGCGAAGGGGGGAAGGCTGCTTCTGCCATATATATCGATGTGGTAGTCCATATTCACACTACTACCCTGTGGCGATTCTGTTCAGCGATAGACGTCAGAATCGCCTCAACTTGATGGTATTTTCTGAGAGCAGACACCGACAACCTGACGATGTTGGCAACTTCCTGTTGCGTAACTTTCAGGCCGTTGCGCCGCAACTTCTGGATGGCTGTTTGTGTCTTGTCAACCAGCTGCGATTCTCTCTGGGCACGATCGCTCTTGCGCGCCGGTTGGTTAATCGCGACCCTGTCCAGAAGCGCCCATGCGCGAGGGTAGCGTCTTAGCCCGTTTATGCTCATACCAACCTCCAGACTAATAGCTTTCTTCGTTGGAACCTCTCCACGCAGTTGCAAGGAGTTGGGAGCCTGCGAAATACGTTCAACCAACTCTTGTTCACGCAAATCCCTGTCCTTTCCGCGATTCTTGGCCCATTTGGACAATCGTTTGAGCAGGGCTTTGACTGCAGGGTAGAAGTTCAAACACGAGACTGTCACTCCTATTAGTTTGGCAATTCCCTCTTGGGTTACCCGCTTTCCTTGGGCCCGCAGACATTCAGCTGCACCCTGCACTTTGTCATAGTACTCTTGTTCGCGCCGGGCCCGGGCTTCATCACCGAATTGCTCCGATGCGACGCGCGTTAGGATATCCTTGACTAAAGGGTATTTTTTCAGGCCCGCGATGGACATCCCGATCTTGTTCGATATTTCCCGTTGCGTTATCCGCCATCCTTGGCCTGCGGACTGGTCAACCAGTTGCTGCACTCGGTGCGCCAACTCTATCTCGCGCTGGGTAACCGTAGGGTTGTAAGCTTCTCCTTTCACTAGCTGCACAGCTGCCTGAACCATAGGGTACCTAAACAGGCCCTGTGCAGACATGCCAACGAGTTCGGCAATAGCTTTCTGCGTCACCGGTTTCCCCTGGGATCGGAGAAGGAGTGCAGCTTTCTCTGATTCCCCCGCAAGTGCTCGCTCGCGTTGAGCTCGCTTAGCACTGTCGTTACGGTGTGGCGCCGCTACTTCATCCAGAATCGCCCGGACGCGAGGATACGATCTTAGCCCTTTGCGCGAGAGGCCGATCACTTGGGCAATGGCATCTACGGTGATAGTAACGCCGTTGGCACGTAAGCTCTCCTTCGCTGCTTGGACTTGGTCAAGCAGTTCCTGCTCTCGCTGCATCTTTGACTTCCTTACTTTGTGTGGCCCTCCTTTCTGACGGCTTTTTCGTTCGCCAGGTTTTGTCTGTGTGCCCGGGCTTTCGCTGAACAGTTGCTCCGCCGTGATGTGGAGTAGATAGGTGTATTTGACGAACGCCTCGAACCTTAGGCCACGGTGCTGAGGAGCTGCTCGTTCGAAAGCCCGCACCTCGCTCAGTTTTCTGCCAAGGAGAGCAGCTACGTCCTTTGTCCTAAGACCCCTGCTTCTCCGCCAACGTCCAATCTGTCGACCAAGCCATTTCCCAGTGTCAGGGGCTGCTGTTTCACAGGGTTGCGGTGTTAGAAGAAACACCAGGTCGCGATAGTAGGAACGTACAGTCCGCAGACCAAACTCGGTGAGAGGGTTCGCATGGCAGTCCGCCAGACTCCTTCCGCAAGTGGGACAGAAGCCAACTCTAAATGGTGTAGTGAATAGACGTATTTCCTGCCCGCAGTGTCCACAGTGGTCAAGAAGCTCACACTGATGCTCCGGGCATCCTGTCAATGCAAGAAATCGCCAGGGCAAAATATAGTAGCCACGTTCGCGCACACAAGTTGGGCAGTAACGTAGTCGAGTGGCAATGCTACCGTTCAGAAACCGGCTTAGTGCCTGAGGCTGGGTTGATCGCCCAAACTTGGCTGCGAGATGGTGGAATGTTGTTGCGAGCAGCCTCTGCTCGTCGCAGACCGCCAACAGGGGTAGGTCCCCGAATGAAACCGGTGGATAGTCTGCAAGCAGGCGAGCTTTGGTTTCTCTCCCTGGGAAACATAGTGTCGTCAACGCTTTTGCATTCTGGAAGTAATTCTCCATTCCAAGCCGCATCAGGTAGCAGGTGAGTGTCTCCAATGGCTCAGGTTGGGGGTGAGCAGGCAGTATGTCAAAGTGCCATATCGGAGTTGTGTCCATTTGCGCCTCGCTTAAAGGATTCTGGTGGATGCTCTTGCTTGGCAAGGTCGGCTCGTTGGGGAACAAGCCGATTATCCGCTTTGTCGCTTGCCCCTTCTTGCAAGGACGCATCGCTTCGATGTTTCCAAGGTGCTCATTCTGCCTCTTCCGCAGGTAGTTCTGTGCAGAATACCTGCTGGAGGGTGAGGCCAAGACAGCCTGCATACCTGACATAGAAACGATATGTAGCGCCAACATGGTCGACGGCTCCCTTCTCTACGTCACGGATCACCTCTTGCGACTGGCCTGTTTGGTCAGCAATCTGTGCAACGGATAGCCCTTTCAGCCGACGCAGATAACCCAGCCGGCGTCCGGGCAATATCGCGGCAGTGTCTTCCGCCATTCGCTCCCACGGCAGGGGGGAGAGTAGAAACTCCAGGTCATCCTTTTGGGTCTGGATAGACTGCGACTCTTCCTCGCTTATCGATTCAACCAGGCAAGACCTCAAATCTCCCCCACAATACGAACAGGTCCCCAGTCGGAAAGGTGACTGCAAGAGCGGGACACTGCTTCCACAGTGGCCACAACGATCCAGCAGGCGGCAGTGATGTTCTGTGCAGCCACCTAGAGGCAGAAAACGCCAGGTCAGTGAGTAACTGCCGTGCTCTGCCAAACACATCGGGCAGTAGCGCAGGTAGCCTGCGATGTTGCCATTTAGAAATCGTCTGATGTCTTGAGGATGTGAGGACCTACCGAACTTGTCTGCTACATGGTAAAACGTAGTCGCCAGCAGAGCCGTCTCTGGGCAGGCTGTTGCTGCTGCGAGCCCCACAAGTGAGAGCGGGGGGTAGTCTGCTAGGTGGCGAGTGATACGTCGATCCTGTCCCGGGAAACAGAGTGCGGAGAGCTCGTTGATCGACTGCAGTCCGTTACCTTCGCCCAGGCGGGTCAAGAAGCTCGTCAATGACTCAAGACGCTTGGGCGGCTCATGAACGGGCATTACATCAAAGTACAGTGGTGTGATGGGATCCATCGGTGTTAGCCTCCACTACCTTTGGTAATCGTCAGGAAGTCAGTTACTCGTTTTGTCTGTATGTCCTGCCACGTCGCTTGGAGGAGTGAAGGGGTCAAAGCAGGTAGGTTCTGAAGGATGGCTCGCCTGCTGGCATCTCCGACGAGAATCATGATGTCGCGCAGGATGCCGCCGGTCAGCTGCTCGATCAAGGTTGCCGGCCCCTCAATTGTCTCGTTCGCTTTGGATCCGGCCTCGATTTTGGAGATACGCAGATATGAGTCGGCTGTAAAGGGAAGCAGCAAGTCGATGAAGGAGAGGAGTCCCTCAAGCCTTTCGCCGGTGTACTGCTGCAGGTCGAAATAATCATTCCAGCGACCCTTGATCTCAGCATCGCCCTCTGTCCACAGAATGGGGTTACAGGATGCGCATATGATGTGTACACCGGTGCTCACGTTTGATAGCTCGAGAATTCTGCGCTTCAGATCGGGCCGGACAATGTGCTCGATTTCATCCAAGGCAAGGAGTTCCGAGTGGCACTTGAGGAAGTAGCCAATAATCTTCCGTAACAGGCTTTCCTCATTGCATCCCTTAAAGGACTGCATCCCAAACTCTAGAAGGATTCGTTCATACAGGGGCTTAGGCGTATTGTTCGTTACCGGCGCATCTACTCTAACGATTGGCGCATGCGTACAAGTTTCCTTGACGGTAGGGGGGTAGTGGGAAGCGTACCAATCCAAATAGGTGGACTTCCCCATTCCTGATGGGCCGCCGAGAAGGAAACAGCGGCGCTGTCCCAAAGCGCTGTAGGAGCGCAATTGGGCGATTTTGCTGCCCAACTGCCGGAGATCTGGCGTCATGATGAAGAGAAAGTTGCGTAGCCAGAGAAGGCGCTCTTCTCTAGTCAACAGAACAAACTGGCTTGTTAATCTCTCCCTGAGGCGCGCGTAGCCAATCTGCCCGACAACTTCGGGTCGGATTTCGATCGGTTCCCGGACAAGCTGCAAGCGGAGTCGGCGAACTTGGCTGGCAATCTGCGCCAGTTTCAACTCGTCGACATGTTTGCTGGGGTCCAGGAGCTCAGCTCGCCGGATTAGCATGGCCTCTTCGCGTTGATGATACGCATCCCATTCTCGCAACTGCTCCAGTCGCTTGCGGATATCGAGCTCAAAGTCCAATGGAAGGGTTCGCGGTTCGATGTGGTTTAGCTCAACGGAGTCGCTCATGTTCACCTCTGGTTAAACTCGACGTCTAGTTTAGGAAACTGACCAGTGACTTGGTGTCACGCTCGTCGCTCTCTGCCGTTGGGATGAGAGTGAGTGCCTGTTCAATTGCTTGTACATCTGCCGCCGGTTTTCGCGGGGGCCTTTTTCTCTTGGATTCCTTGTCAGCCATCCTTTTCTCTGCCTGGCGGCGTCGGGACAAATCGGAGACCTCATCAATGAAATCTTGCCAGTCCTGCGCAACTCTGCCTGCATCCTGGGCCATGTCCCTGGCCATTTTGCGCTCCCAGAGGCTTACCGGTCTCACCGAGCCGTCCGGCCGACGCAACTCCTTGGACTCGACATCACCCACCCATTCCCCGTTCCGGTAAATGCCCAGTCGGCTAATATCGGACGGGTCATACCCAAACCCATACTTGGTCTTCTTTCCATTGAGGTCAATGCGCTGTGCATGGGCCAGAGCGGGAGACCAGTAGTGCATCCCAAATGCGCTGATACCCTTATTCGTTATCACCCGGGTACCGGGATCCAGCCGCCAGAACAGCCGCTCTACTTCGCGGGCCAGCGGAGGCACCTGCGGGAGGCCGTGCTGTTGTACCCATTCGCGCCACTTTTCGTCGGGGGTCATGTTATCAAGTTCGCTATGGGGGGTGTGCTGGTAGTCCACAATCAACTGGAGGATAACGCGGTAAAGGTCTTGGTAGAGCAGACAAGCCTCCTTAGCCGCGTTGCGTACGTGTTCGGGATCGTTGGAGAGAATCGCGCCGGGCAGGAGTTCCTTTATCTTTCCCGTGATGTTACCCAAATAGCGTTCAATAAGAGCTCCGTACCGGGCTTTATACGGTGGTCGCCAGTGAAGCTGGATGCTGCTGTACTTCCCATTTTGCCCAATTAACCTGGCGGCGTTCTCAAGGGTGATTGAGTGGTGCGCCCACGCATTATCGAGAGATAATAGCAGCGGAATGCCGAAGCAACTCCACTTTTGTGGTATTCCCTCTCTTGCAAGTTCCTGGTTTTTGGGCCAAATGGCATGCCGCAGTGCGCTCATAATGGATTCGATACATGGGGATTCATACAGCAGCACTATACCAAGAATACATCGGGTGTAGGCATCGATTAAGACAGTTAGCCATAGCCGATCCACCCTGCTGCGCGTGTCGTCGTCGACAACAAAGATCTTTAACAAGCAGTGGTCTGCGAGTACGACCTGGAGTGGCATCGTCACCTGGGTAACGAATGTGTCCCAGATGGCCAGTTCGCGATCCCAAGCGCCTGTTCCGTACTGAGCATCTACCAGCGCTTTTCCCATACCGGGTTGAGAACGAAACCAACTCAAGTAAGCATAGAACCAAGTCTTCTTCGGGAGGGTGATAGGCGTCAATAGACACATTTTCTCCGGATTGGCCAGAATCGAATCCACAGGTATTTTGGGGTCGAGTAGCTCGTTCTTTACGTTCTCAGGTATGTCCCCCTTGCACTTCTCTGGGTCGATCCAATAACCCTGGACTACCGAAGTAGCCTGGCCGTTGTACCCCTTGGCGGGGGCCTGCCCGCCGAGGGACCTGCCGGTGCGCTTGAGCTTTTGCTCGGCCATTCTGTACAGGCTCTTGGGACGTAACCGAGGGCCTTGCCCCTTGGCTCTGGTACCGTAGCGTAGAATAATTGTGTCCACGAAGTGGAGCACTGCCTTCGGTACTCCTGTCTGGTTGAGGGTAGACCGCCGAAAGGACGCAGCGATTCTAGCCAAATCTCCCTGGTGCTTGTTGTATCGTTTGAGGTAGTCATAGTACGTACCCGGTCGGCTGATTGCTAAATCCCATTCCCTCATTTGGTCCATTGTGTTCAGCTCTTTTAGGGCTTCTGTTAAGGCTTCTGTTCGGTGGAACTTGATGCCGTCCCGCACGCACCTGCGCAGCCACTCTGCGATGAATCTCTCGACTGTTTCCACAACGAAGATGATTTGGGCGGCTTTTTTCAGCGGGTTGTCTCGAAGCCCACTCAGAGGCGCTGGTTCCGGGGGTGGCTGCCGCCGTTCTATTTCGGCGCGCAGGGCTTTCTCCGTAGCCGCGAATATGGTGGGAGCTCCATCGTCACTGGGTGCCAGCAGTTCGTCGAGGTACAAGGTGACGGCGTCGGATCTAGCAATGCTCTCGGCCTGAATGACCGATATGTCATTCGGATCGATGGAGACGATTCGATAGGTATCTCCCTGCCACCTGACAAGGTAACCAGGTTTCAAAGTCATCCCGTCGGTGAATTCGGCGCCCTCCTTTGAGTGGGTCATTATTCACTCTCCTCCGATTCGCTCCATATCTGCACGCGAGGTGCCAGAGAGCCACTAAAGAACAGCAGCCTGCCCAGATCAGTAGTGATCTGATCATGCCAAAGCATGTGGAGCAGGGCATTAGTAACCTGCGGTTTTGGCAGCTGCAAGTTCTGCGCAGTTCGCGCAGCGAAGCTGTCAAGCAACACCTTGCCAGCACCGTTTAGCGTTGCGAATGCGGCACAAGCGACTTCCTGGTTGGCGTAGATGGTTGGGCGAAATGCAGATAGCGCCCACAGATTGGCTTCCTCGGTTGGCTGGGGTAGCGTCCTCTCCGTATGGACAATATAACGGAATCCGCGTGTCTGGCAGCTCTCTCGAACGGCTTTTTCTCTCAGGCGAATGTCAGGCTGAGCCAATTGCGTTGTGCTGGAAATTGTGATTATCTCCACCGTCCCATCGCGAGTCCACGTTTTGAGAGCAGGCACGTATGTAAGGAGGGTTCCCTTGCGGTCTGTAAATTCGAACTGTTCTGGCTGGCTACAGTAATCCAGAACATCCCGATCGTGATCAAGACGTAGGATAAGCGCCCATGCCCCCCTGGACTCATACTGCACCTGCCGTCCTGCCTTGTTTACGATCTCGCCTCGATAGTTCGTGCCTTTGGATTCGACACGTCGAACGTTGCCTTCCGGTGGCCTCCGCTTGAGTCCCATCGTTACCTCGTTTGTTTATCGGTGCGCGATCTACTTGCCAGAGCCGACTGGAAGTGCCATCCCGTCCGAGTATGTCTACAATGGCCAGTGTAGATCGTCACACATTCGAGCATGGTAGTTTCCTGCCCACGTGTCCTTCGGGAAAGGGGTGACTTGACAGAAGGGTGCTTTTCAACTAACATAGCCATTACAATGATCCCCGCAAGGGGTGCCGATTTGGCCCCTGGCGCAGATCTATTTGCAGCTTCTCTGCTGAGACTCTGCACCTATAGGCTTACATTTATGAATGCATTATACCACAATGCGCGTACTAGTCAATACAGAACAGAATTCTATGTTCTCTTGACGCAATCGTGGACAAGGCGAACCCTTTGCCTGGTTGAGTGGCCGTTAGCAGGGCCCGAAGGTGGTGACTACTATGAGCGATATTGGTGTAACACTTGCGGAACTACGAAAGAACGCCGGGTATACTCAGCAGCGTCTAGGAGAGAAGCTGGGGGTTTCCCACCAGCATATCAGTCGCGTCGAGAGTGGGGCGCGGCAGCCATCGTGGCGCTACATCGTTGACTTGGCGAAGCTTGTGAATATACCACCGGATGATCTGCTGCGGCGCGCAGGGTATGTTGAGGGTGCCGCTAGCGAGTCTGAGCTTGTCACGCTTGTTACCACGGACCCCGATTTTGCGGAACTAGTAGAGTTTATTGGTAGGGATCGGCTCCTCCTGCTTGAAATGCTGAAGTATGCCAGATACTACCGGGAAGGATCGATCCGACCCTTTGAAGAAACAGCGGAGAAAATGGCCTCGGTAACTAGAGTTCCTATCGGAAGTGCCCAAATAGTGGACCCGGAAGCGCTCACGGATCTCGTCAAGATCGTTGCTGACAAGCCCGAGTTGCAGATGTTGCTTCATCTTTGGCGTAAAGTACCGGAGGATGTTGCGCTGCTGGTGAAGTTGGCACGACGGCTTACAGGGCAAAACGAAAGCATCGAGAACCCTGAATAGTGGGCGCGAGGGTTTAGTGTCAGTCTCTTCTCGGAGTCAGTTTCCGAATTAGGGGAATAAGAGTCCACTCTGGCTTTATGCTTCGTGCCCGGGATCGGGGCCGAAATACTGTAGCCATTCCGCCGGAGCGTCTTGGGTCTCGGCTCCGTGAGGGGTATGCCGGAGACGAACCCGGCAGAGGAGGGGCGTGTTGACCGCGTCGCCGGCGATAATGACCTGGCCCTTGCTCAAGCCAGGCAGCTCCGCAAGGAGTTCCCGTCCAACGGTCTCTACACCCTCAGCAAGGCGAGTCTGGTCTAGTGGGTTGATGACCCGTAGGATGAACTGCGTCCTGCAAAGGGACATCACATCACCGTCCAATTTCCCTGGCCGCTGGCTCACCAAGCCCAAGATAAGGCCAAACTTGCGCCCCTCGGCCAACACCTGCCGGAGAATGCTCTTGCTGACCACATCACCCGCAGCCGGCGCAAAGTGGTGGGCCTCCTCGATCAGAACGAACACGGGGAAGGGAAGATAGAGCTCACTCCCGCCCTTCACCCGTCCTTTGGTCGTCAGCGCACGCGCGCGGAAGACGCGCCGCAGTAACGTGGCGACCATAACCTGTTGTTCCCGCTCATCTACCTCGTTCAACTGCAAGATTGAGCAAAGACCTGGGCGAAACAGGCCGACCAGGCTGAAGTGCTTGGCATCGTCAAAGATGGTGGACCGTTCCAGTACACTGCGTAGCCGCCAGATCAAGGCATCGACCGTGCTGCCAAACCGCTCACCCTTTTCTTCTTCACCTCCCTTGCCCAGTTGCCGCAGGCAGGTCTCCAACTCATCCAAAGTCCAGCGATCGTAGCCATGTTTCTTCTCTCTGCTCTGCTTGCGCACGTCATAGTAGGCGCGGCGGAGGAGATACTCCATGCGTTCGGAGAGATCGGGAAGCAGATGGTACAGGTCGTCCAAGGCCAACGTAGAGGCACGCACCTTGACCTCACCAGGCAGAAAGACTTTGACCTCAGGGCGATAGGGCGGTTCAGCGAACGCCTCGTGATCTACCATTTCTGCCAGCGTGCTGTATTCACCATGAGGGTCGATGATGAGCACTGCCGCCCGGTTATTGGGCTTCATCAGCTCTTCGACGAGTGCCGCAGCCAGGTAGCTCTTGCCCGCCCCGGTGCTGGCAAGAACGACCAGATGCGTGCTGGTGATCGCCCGCAAATCCAGAATGACGGGAACGCGATCCTTTTCACGGTCGAGCAGGGAACCAACATGCCCAGCTCCTACCTCACCCTCCTGCTTCTTGGTCAATAGCCGCGCCAACTCCTCGTCGGCAACTGGGTAGACGGGCGCACCCATGCGCGGGGGAATGCGGGGGTTGATAAAATCCTCCATTTCGTCATCATAGTATCCGATGACGGAAGCAGTGATCTCAAAGAGCTCGCTTCCCCGGTGCTGATAGCCAACCGTGGCGGCGACCTGGTTGGGGTCGATGCCAGGATTGCTCATGAAAGCATCGGGATAGATCCGCAACGGCCGGCGTTGCACAACTCGTGCCAGGATCCTTCGCTCGTGGGTATCGACGACTGCCTGGTAGATGACGAACTCGCCCACCTTGAGCACTTCAAGTGGGTCTGGGCTCACGAAGACGAACTCATCGGTGGTTTCGCCGGGCCCCTTGGCCAACCCAATCGGTTCAAGTCGATCCATTATGCACCTCCTAATGGGAGAACCTGGGATTTCCACGTCAGATCGTCCTGTAGAACGGAGAGAATCGCGATCTGCTCGGGGAATAAGGTCATCAGCCGAGTAACTACCTGCCGCAACAGGTGCAGTGTCAGCGCGGCATTCTGGGCCAAGAGCAAGGGGGCGTACGCGAGTTGAAGGGGGTTTGTGCCCTGATGGAACGAACGAATCTGGTCGTCCGTCAGCTGTTCGACCGGTGCGTCAGTGCTGGTCGCTATCGCCGGCACTCCCTGCAAGACGTTGCCGCTCGCCCACATAGTGCCAATGGCGGCAATCCCTACCAGGGTGGCTTTCTCATTCAGGTAGTCCGGGTAGAACACACCCTGCTCTGGCTGCGGTGAAAGCCGCGGGCCGAGTGTGCCAAAATCCGGATCATAGAGCATCGTGTTATAGATAATGCCAATGAGCCACTTGCTATCACTCAGCCCCATGCGGACGAACGTGCCGAAAGCACAATCCTCGGGGGTCGGAGGCTGTGGCACCTCGCCAGGGCCGTAGACCCGGCAGACGTAATCGATGTGAGAGTTGGACTTGACCACTTTTCCGATTAGCACGCGCTCGCTCCTGGCGGTGTGATTCGGTTACCGCCGTACTTCAGATTCGCCGGCCGCGCTTGCTCACCGCCTTGCGGGAGAACCGCAGCGAAACACCCTCCTCTTGCATAAACTGCTGGAGCAATCGGAGAAACTGCTCCCGGTCGCGCTGTGTGAGTACGGCGACAGCGTCGGCCGTCTCAAGAGGATATGGGTATCCGTTGTTGATCACGCATTCCGCCCGAACCAGGTCGAGCAGCCAATTATGCCGACGTGATTCGTAAACCCAGCGAGGAAACTCGACTCGCGCGGGAGGGTTGTCGGTTGTCGTCTTGAGGTAGACGAAACAAACCCGTTCGTAGTACTCCTTACCTGGCAGGTCGTCACCACGGGCGCAGATGTACACCGGGGTTCGATCTCCCCAACTCATCCTGGCCCGCAGCAGCCCGGCATCGCTGATGTTGCTGGTGAGCCGCATTTCGAACAGATAGGTCAGCATCCGGGTCAGGTCACGGGCGTAGGAAGTATCCACGTAACCGACGACCGGAATGCCGGTCTGCTCAGAGACATCTAGCAGGCCTACAATTGCCTCAACATAAGCCTTCTGCCACTGCGGCACTAGATTCTGGGCGAAAGAGACCACGAGCGTCCCGTCGAGGAAACAGGCAGGAGTAGGGGTGGAGCCGGACTTGGCCCGCATGTAGGCCGTCAGCCGGCCGACTTCTTTCCGAAAACGGTGCCAATCGACGATGTTGCTGGAGAAGCCGGCCTCGCCATATTCGTCGCCAGCCAATTCGTCTGGCGGCAGAACTTCTACATCGACATCCTTGACATACGAGGAGTCAGATCGATGGGGGTTCTCGAACCAACCGACCTGGACCAGGGCTACCGGAACCGAGATGTCCTTTGTCGAAGGGATCTGGGAGCCATCGACGACGAAAGAGGGCACATCCTTTAGCACAGCCAGGGCCCACTCTCGCGCCTCCCGGTGATTGGCCCACTTGATGGGAAAACGAAGGATTGCTTCTCGCTGCTCCTCCAATTCAGCAGTCGGATAGGCCCCCGGCCAGGGAATCCCAGCCAGACGCGACTCGATCTCGTCCAGGCTCAGGGTGAGCAGTGAGCCCAGCGACAGGGATAGAGCCTGGAGGTCCTCCTGACGCGATTTCTCAAACTGGGCAAAACGGCCTCGTTTCGCCTGGAGTGCCGCAAGCATCTTTTCAGGGTATAGCACAGGTCACCTCGGCAGAATGCGGGTAGGACCGGGGCGAAAATGCTACTCATAGTGTACATTCTTGCGGCGGTTTTGTCAAGTCGGGAATGCTGATGGCATGAGTAAATGGCTCACAGCCGGAGGCGGGGAGTCTGGCCCACTACTAAGGCGGTGGAATCGGCGCAGGCGGAGGAATCTTGCGGCGCTTGGCAGGGCAGGATTGCGCGGGGCACGAGCGGTTTTCTACGGGGTGTCTTTGCCCTCCTCGCGGCGAGGGACGATTTCGATGCCTTGAAACAACTCGGCAACGGGCACATCGAGGGCCTGAGCGATCGCCACAATGTTCGAGAGAGACAGATTCCGTTCCCCGCGCTCGACAGACCCGATGTAGGTACGGTGCAGCTCGGTATGTTCTGCGAGCTCTTCCTGTGAATAGCCCCGAGATCTTCTGATCCGCCGGACATTCTGCCCAAATATATGCTTGGCGTCCACTGTCGTTCTCCAGATAAGCCAAAGATGGCATACAAGACGGGCACTTGCCAAGTCTAGAATCATGATGACTATTTGTCTACAGCCTCAGAGTAGCATTTGCCCCCCGGCACCGTTTGGTGCTTCCTGGAAGCATCCACCAGTCAACCTATTCTACCCGATTTCGGACGAATGCCAAAAGTGACCGGCGAGTTTTGCGCCCGAGGAGTGAGTGTGCTATACTTGATAGCGTCAACAGGTTCTGCCCACACTTGTGATAACGTGTCGGCGGGTGTACTGGGCAATTCCACCAGCAGTTGAGACAGCAATCATGAGTCAGCTTGTCGGTCGCCAGCAGGATTTCCTAGCGTTGAATCGCCTTCTTGGCCAGCCGAGAGGCCAGTTGGCTATCATCTATGGCCGGCGCGGGGTGGGGAAGACAAGCTTCGTCCGACGCTGGGCCGAGGATAGCGGGCTGCCGTACTTCTACTGGTCGGCGCCGCCAGAAAACGCCGAATCGATTCAGCAGAGTCTGACCACAGCGCTGACAAACTGGGTGGAGACCCAGTCGCGGTCAACAGATGCTCCACGCTTGGATCCTTCCTCGAGATCCCATGCCTGGAACCCAATGCAAGTCGCCGTGCTCCGTGTGGTAGCCTCCGGGCCGGCCATTCTGATACTCGATGACTTTCATCGTGCGGCGATGACCAACCCCGCACTACCTTCGTACCTCCAGATTCTGTGGGACCTCGAGCTGCAGCACCGGCCCGTGATCTTGATCCTCGTGGGTTCCCAGCCGGGGCTCGCTGAGGAGCTCCTGAACATCAGCGCTCCTCTCTACGGCCGGCCTACGTTCATATATCAGTTGGACCCATTGCCCTGCACAGCGGTCGCTGACCTCTTCCCTGGATACAGTGCTGTCGAGTGTTTGGCGATATATGCTGCTCTGGGAGGCATCCCTGTCTACCTCGAGCAGTTCGACCCCCAGCAGAACCTGGACGCCAACATTCGCCACCATCTTTTTCCACCCAGGGGAGTGTTCCGTGACGAGGTAGCTCTCCTTATTGACAACCTGGGTAAGGAGCCGAGTCGCTGTGAAGAGATACTGCGGGCGATTGCCCGCGGTTGCGACTCTCTATCGCACATCGCAAGAGTGACAGGACTGGCTAAACCCGATCTACTTGAGAGCCTCTACTGGCTCCAGCAGTGGCAGATGGTCGAGCATCAGCTCCCCGTGACGTCTCCACCCGAACAGAGACTGCGGATGACCGCGCTCGGCCGTGGACGTTACTACCCGCGAGACCCCTACCTCCACTTCCACTTTCGATTCATCGAACCATGTCTGCTAGCTGAGCGGGGACAGGCAGATGCTCAGTGGTCGCGCACCCAGAGGCAGTTCTGGACCTTTGTCGGGGCAACAGCTTTTCAGGAGCAGTGTCGGCTATGGATATGGGAACAAGCCCGTGCGCACAAGCTACCTTTTCAACCAGAACGGGTGGGCAGGTATTGGGGTAAGGGCCCACGGGTGGACCTGATGGCGATCAACTGGCGTGAGAGAGCCATCCTGCTAGGCGAATGCCAGTGGAATGCGCATATGGTTGGCCCCGCGATACTGCGCGAACTGGTGGGCAAAGCGCCGTCTGTAGAGCCTGCCAAAGACTGGCAGGTGTACTATGCGGTCTTCGCTCGCTCCGGGTTTTCGGATGCTGCCCGTGAAGACGCCAACGCTCTGGGTGTGCACCTCGTGGATCTGGAAGAGCTGGTGATAGTGGGCAGCCCCTGAAAATGCCAGCGATGTGCGCTGGCGGGAGGCCGTGGCGTATGGAAGCACTGCAAGCCCTAAGAAATCAAGTTGAGCCGCTGGACCGCGACAACTTTGAGCGGCTCAAGGCGCGCGAGTTTCGGCCTCCTTATGACCTGTTTGGGCTCAAGTACCTTCGTGATAGGGCGAAATACGAACGGGATCTACGAGAGCTCTATCGTGGACGTGCCCCCTATGAGCTATTGCAGAATGCAGATGATGCGGGAGCCAGGTGCGTTGCTTTTGTCCTTGCCACTGACGGACTCGCTTTTGTGCATGACGGGGCCTGGTTCACTGTAAACAACTTCCGGAGCCTGGCCGATGGCTGGAGTGACAAGGATCCACAAGTCTGCATAGGCCACAAGGGGCTTGGCTTTCGTTCCGTCCTTGACATCACCCCGGCTCCTATTCTTATCAAGGTGGATGCCAGCCAGTTCTTTGCTGTCAAGTTCACCTGGGCGCTGAACAATGGGCATATTCTAGAGACGCTCAAGAGAACCCCCTCTTTGCGGGCTGATTACGAGGATTGGACCAAGTATGGTCAGATGGTCTGCCCGGTGATGGCGATTCCTGGTCCTGCCAGAAAGGATGGCCTGGGAAAAGGGGAGGAGATCTATGACCGGTCTGTACGAGGGCAGTATGGTGGGCAGTACACCACAATGTTCTGGTTCCCGGCCAGGGATCCGGATATTAGGCCGGCCGTACTGAACGAGATCGGCCCGATACCTATTATGGCGGACGCCAACGGCCGTAAGGTGCTGTTGCACTTCCTGAAACATGAAGTTAGTGTCCTCCTGCCGTTCCTGGCTTCAGTCAAAACGGTCGCAGTTTACGAGGGCGATACGCGCATTGGGTTGGTTCACCTTGAGCGGGGCCCTGACACTCAACAGGCCGGCTCAATCACTGTCAATACGGATATCGGTGGAAAGAGTCAAGCCGAGTCTTTCTTCCAGATGCGTTTCGTCTTTCCGATCCCTCCGCAGATTCTCAACCTGCCGGAGACACCCAAGGCTGTCCGAGCTATGAAAGACAGTGGAGTTCGCGTCGTGCTGTCGGCACGGCTGGACGACAATCAGCCGATTCCCGATGATCAATCCCGTTTCCATGTGTATTTTCCCACCGGGGAGCAGACGGGGGTGGGGTTTACTATCCACGGTGACTTTTACGTAATGCCGGACCGTACGCGGCTGATGAGCGGCGGATACAACGAATGGCTTCTTGGCTGTGCGGCGAAGGTTGCAGCCAATGACTTCCTGAGCCTGCTTACGCAACAATACCCGGCCCGGTCGGTTTTTTCTGCACTCTCTCCTACAGGAGCCGCCATAACTGAATCCGCGGCCAAGTTCATGGAGCTGTTCTCGAAATGCCTCCAGGAACGCCTCACGCCGTTTGTGCCAACCGCAACTGGCCCGCTGAGGGCAAGAGAGGTTGTCTTGCCCCCGCGACTTGATGAGGATGGTTTCTGGGAAGGACACTTCTCCGAGGTTGTGCCCGCCCTGATAAAGGGAAAGGAGGCGTTTCTTGCCCATGGGCAAGATGGAAAGCGGACGCGGAACTTCCTGCGTCTGGCTGGGACCCAGGTTCTTGAACCCGAGAGCTTGCTGTCCTTCATAGACTCTGCTTCGCAGCAGGAGAGGACGCCAGACTGGTGGTACGAGTGCTACACCTATCTCGAAGGTGATGAGAGGCTAAACCGCAAGGAGCATGCCTTCTTTGTGGGGCACAGGCTGCTTCCCACCAGCGACTCATCCGTCGCTTCTGTGCCAGAGGACGGGGATCGCGTGGTTTGCATGCCGCCGGCTGCCGACATCGCCGGGCTCCGCGTTCCGGATGTCTTCTCTGCGGTCTTTGTCTTCCTCGATTCGCATCTCGCTTTGCTCCTCGAACAGGGCAAGGACACTGTGCGGAGCTGGGCTCTGGATCGTTTTCACATCGCGCGCTTTGAAGCAACCGAACTGCTCCCACGCGCCATCCGTGGTGTGGTAGCGGATCTGTTCAGCGGACAGAAAGTGATTTCACCCGCGCAGCTTCGAGAGGTATGGACCTTTATGAAGAGAATCGTCGATGCATCGCGAGGCATTCTCTCGCCAAGGTTCTGGCAGGAGATCGGGCGCTTCCCACTTCCGCTCGCTCTGCCCGAGTCGGGTGGCGGTCTAGACCCCGGTGAGCTGGTTCCGGCATTTTTGGCCTACTGGCCTGACTCATTTGCGGGGCAGATTGCCTGCCTGTCGGGAATAGCAGGTCTACGGCGGGTCGACGAGTCTTTCCTGGAAGAACTGGTGCACGAAAGCGGAGCACCGGTTGAGGAGTGGAGGGCGTTTCTGGAGAGCGCAGGGGTTTCTGCAACACCCAAACGGCTGGAATACCGCCGCCTGGTAGCCAGGGAGGAGTTGCCCTTCACGCCAGGATCGCCTGGCGGGTTCGCCGGGGATGGGTTCACGGGAGAGCGGCAGATTGACGAGAATCGCGCGGTGGTTCAGGTTCTGAGGGAGGAAAAACTGTGGGATACGATGGTCGGGAATGCTCGTCTGTGCAAACACGATATTCCCAAAGTACTTCAATCGCTTGCGCTCGTCGAGGGTTTGAGCTGCTGCGCCCGTACTTCGCAGGATGAATACCGCGATGGCAATGAGAATTGGCGTGCCAGGCTTTGGACCCTATTCAGAAGCCTGCCGATCGGTTCTGTGGAGGGACAAGGGTCAGATACGGCCTTTTGCCGTGGTGGGGGACCAAGTGGCCACCCGGTAGAAATAGGGTCCTATCTGCTTCGGCAGTTGGACGCTTTCAGTTGGCTTCCGTCCTCTTATGGACCTACGGGTAGAGCCAGGTGTTTCTCGCGGTTGTCTTCCAGGCGGCTGATTTCCTCTGGACGCACCGATGAGGAGATTGGGGACACCCTGCTTCCATACGTGGTCGCCAGCAGTATCGATGACCTGGCCAAGCTCCAGCATCTTGGGGTAGAAATGCTCGAGGACACTTCGTCTCCCCCGGCTACTCTACTAAGGGCATTGGCTATCATTGGCGAGAGACTAGCGACAGAATGGGGACAGAACGAGATTCTGCGCGTGCGGGCGCGCTGGAGTCTGGTGCGAGGCGCTATCCAAGAGATATATCGCGCTCTGAATCAGACTTCGGGAGCCATAGCCTGCCCGCCAGGCACCAAGTTTGCCGTGCGTACGGCTACGGGTGTCACCTTTCAGTCCCCGCCGTTGTATTACGCCAAGTCAGGCTCGTCACTCGAACAGGCCTTCCGGGAGATATTGCCGCTCTTTGACGCTGATCAGCCCTATGTTGGCCTATTCGAGAAGATAGGGGTCACCCGACTGATCACGCCGGAAACGGTTCGAGAACAGTTTCTAGCCGAAAGCAATGCGGTCGATGCACCACACCTGCGCGACGAGATTGCCAATGGATTGGCCCCGTATTTTTTGGCCGCAATTGTTGCCAGGTCTGAGCAGGCCCGGCAAAGGGACCTGATTGTGCGCCGGCTTCGGGAACGCTTTGAGGTCAAGGTTGCCAGCCCGCTCACGGTCTCTTATTCTCTCATTGGAGGTGCCTACACAGACCTAACAGTTGATTTCCAGAAATTCTACCTTCAGCGCCGGCTCGTCCCTGGACCGAGTGTGGTACAGGAAGCACACTATACCTTGTATGTCAAAGGTCCTGCACCAACATCGCTTCTCGACTCCCATCTTGACGCAGATGCGCTGGGTGAAACACTTATCCCGGCATTTCTGGAAGGGGCGAGCGATGAACTGGCCGGCCTCTTTCCCCGAATCGCGTCACGCTATCAACACCTGCGTGGCGACCCGGCGGCGATGGAAGAGTATCTCTATTTCCAGTTGGGCATCTCCAAAGAGGCACAGGAAATGGCCACCGCAATGGTCGCCGGAGAGTCGCCTCCAGCACCCGTCTCAGAGCCACCACCGCTGCCTAACGTTCACCCACCTAAAGTTCAGCCCGGTGATCCCGCGCAGGGCAGGAAAAGCAGACAGGAGACAAGGGGTCGACACCAGGAGACTGCAGGCGAAAAGCTGCAGAACCTGATCGATGGGCTGTTCGCTGGCACTGACGGGGAAGGAGCTCAAGGAGCTGCCGGGGCGGGGGACGAACGACCAGGGCGGCGAGGCGGCCCCTCACCGGAGCAGGTAGATCGCGGAAAGCGGGGGGAGGAACTGATCAAGCGCTGGCTGCAACTTCCTGGAGGCTGGGCCGGATTCTCGTTGGTCGAGGACAAGCGCGAGGATGCATGTGGGTATGACTTTCTGTGCGACAAAGAGGGGCAGATCGTCAGTTTGGAGATCAAGACCTTTGCCCCAAACGGCCGGATCGTCATTTCTAGCAACGAGTTGAGAGCTGCCGCAGCGAGCCAGGACGACTATTTCATCATTGGGGTGCTCGATAACGGAGGTACCGCAGATCGCTGGAACACATTCATGATCTGGAATCCCATCGATACCTTGCTCGCCCATGGGGAGTTCGACATTGAGGCGAAGTTAGAGGTGGCGCCAGCGGACATTTTTGACCTGGAGAGGCACCTCTGAACACAGCCCTGCGGGTATCTCCGCAGGGCTGTGCCTCCCACCGGCTGTGTCGGCAATCTGTCTCGGCGTATGTTCATGGAGTGGGGACCAGGGCGAGGTCCAGGACTTGCTTGATGTTGTCCACGTACTGGATTTCCACCCGATCACGCATGTAGTCAGGCAGGTGCCGTACGTCTTGTTCGTTCTCCCGGGGCAGGATTACGGTCTTGACCCCAGCCTCGATCGCGGCCAGTAGCTTGGCTTGGATGCCGCCCACGCCGAGTACCTTGCCCATAATCGTAATCTCACCGGTCATAGCGATATCGTGGCGCACAGGTATGTTCCGGAGTGCTGATACGATACCTGTGACCATCGTGACTCCGGCCGACGGTCCCTCCTTCGGTACTCCCATCATCGTGGCCAGTACGGCCACATCGAAATTCTCGTGCCAGTCGGCCGCGATGTCCAGGTCCTTGAAGTGGGCGCGGATGTACTGTGCTGCGGCCTCAATGGACTCGCGCATCACCCGCTGGATGGAACCCAGCGGTACGATACGGCCATGCCCCTTGGTAGCCTGCATCTCAAAACGTTGGATGACACCCTGCTCTCCAGCGACGGCCAGGCCGACTACTTCGCCTACCAGGGGCTGGGTGGGCAGTGAGACCTTTTGTTTGCGGTCGGTCTCCATCAAGGTCGGAGTGACTTCTTTGCCAGAAGCTACCAGGCGAGCACCAAGCTTTACCGGGTAGTATTCTCCCGGCGCCATGATGTGCAGTTGCTCGCGAATGCGCTGCCGGCCTTCCAGGGCTAGCACCAGTAGTTCCTCCAACTCCTCGTCGCTCACCTGTCCATGGGGATAGATCAATTTGAGTAGCCCAGAGAGGGTCTTGTGAACGGCACGCACGTCGCGCGAAGTCAACCCCTGGCTCGAACCGGAAGCGTCGAATAGCTCAAAGTGGCTCTTGAGTGGCCCCAGGACCTCAGCTCTCCTGAGTTCGTGCATGATCTCGCAGAAGTAATCGGTGATGAACCCATAATCCTTGCTGGCCGATTCGGGCCCGATCTTGGGCACTTCCCATCCGGGCAGATAGTAGTGCAGGCGGTCAATCAGGGCCTCGACTTGCAGGAAGCTGGGCAAGGGCTCAAAGAGATGGTAGTACTTCTCGTGGGGCAGACTCCCCTGCACATCCAGGTTGCCCGTAAGGACGATGGAACCAAAGGCCAGTATCTCCTTCTTCCCGCGGCTAAACTTGGCATCCTGCATGTAGCCCTGCATGATGCTGACTGTGGCTTTGGGGTCGGAGAAGTCGGTATTGGCGATTTCATCAAAGACCACCGCCTCCCGGATCCCCACCAATCCGACCTTGCCCGTATTGAGATTGATGAAGAGGCTAGCTGGCGTCGCCTTGCCGCCAGACAGCACGTGGGCATAGTAGGACATGTTGCGATAGAGATAGGTCTTGCCGGTTTCTCGGGGCCCTAATTCGATCAGGTTATGGTTACTCTCAACCAGCGGAACCACTCGGCTGATAAAGAGCAGCTTCTGGCGGCGGGACAAGCCTTCCGGGCTGAGACCGAAGGAGTTGATCAGGATGTCGACCCACTCGTCCGTCGTGAACTCCCGCCGTTTCTCGATGAATTCCTGGAGATCAATCATCGCGATTTGGAAGGGAGTAAAATCAACTACCTTGAAGGGCCGGATTCTCTTGTTATGGACTTCTGTCTCGTCGTAGGTCATCTCGATAGTGCCCCACATTCCCCCGGCCAGGAGCATGGGATACCGCTTCACCAGGTCTTCCGAGACGTTGACAAAGTCCTCGTTGATGGCTCCAATGGTGCCCCAATACTTGTCTTCTGTCTCGACCAGGCGAATTTCCAGGGGGGCGATGATCGTGTGGCGCCGGCTCTCACGGATGCGGGAACGGATGCGTTCCGCTTCGGCGCCGTGCACAAAGTTCTCCCGTAGTCGCCGCTTGACCCGCTCGAAATCCTCCTCGAAGGTTTCCTCATGGCAATAGTTGTCGATGAGGTACTCTAGTACGTAGCGGGGGAACTCGTCCATCCCAGTATTAAAGGTCAGGCACTTATTAACCACCTTGCCGGCAAACGTGTTCTTGAGATGCATGTTCATAGTCTACTCCTCGCGGCCCGTACGCGCCATTTGGACGAGCGGTGCAGCGTCCTCGAGCTGAGATTCATCCACTTCTTCTCATACACACCTGGTAATCTTCCTCCACCTCGTGTTAAAGGCCACGCTCTTTGATGGAAATCCTCCCAGTTCCGGCCAGATTGGATAGTGGGCCACCAGGTAGGGGTGGGACGTGGAGGTTGGACGGCCACACTGTTTG
>Ga0302251_1000854_pt1 | contig 22970 bp, 19 predicted proteins | sample AAG_RA_Gln_MG_FD_193534 | JGI IMG/M metagenome (GOLD analysis project Ga0302251, IMG submission 193534) | Enriched activated sludge microbial communities from anaerobic digester in WTTP, New Holstein, Wisconsin, United States - AAG_RA_Gln | ecosystem: Engineered > Bioreactor > Anaerobic >...
ATGTTCTTGTGCTCCATACTCTCTTTATACCACGAAAGCCGAGGGGGTGCAATCCATCTTTCAACCCATTATTCCAGTATTCCACCATTCCATTATTCCAATTGTGAGCGAAGCGAACTAAGTTCTGTCTCGGGATGATGGAACGGTGGAATACTGCCGGTGGAAGTCATTACTCCACTATTCCATCGTTCCACCCCATGATTTTTGTAATGTTCATCAGTGATATGACCAGCCTTCCTGCCGCCTCTAAGCCTGCCACAGATGTTCCGCTGTCGTGCAGGTTATTTATTCTCCCGTTCTTACGACTTTGACGGTTCCCTGGTCCTGAGAATCATAGAGGTTGACAAGCGCCTGCGCGAGCAGATCCTCTGCCTGTCGAAACTCCGCCAGACCTTTGAACAGCACCTCATCGTTTGTTCCGTCATACTTTTCTGCGTTGCTGAATCCAAGAGAAATATGTCTGCTGGCCTTTTCAACCTGATTATTGAGGTGTTTTTCGAACTCCCTGAGCTTTGGATGGAACTGCTCAATATCCATCATCCCTGCAATAACTTCTGCAGCAAGCCTTCCTGCTATATTAAGCTCGCCGGTGAAAGGGTTAGCGCCTGCATCAGATGCAAGCTTTTCCAGGATCTGGATATATTCCAGCTCTGCGCGCTGGGCAAGCATCCGCCCGAAGAGCAGATGGGAAGAGTCTCCATCATCAGCGTACAGCATCATCTCCTGTACGCTGACATTAAACGTGTAATGAACAAATTCCAGCAGCATTGTGACAGAGCTCCCGTATTCCTTCCCTGCCTCCCCTACCTCTCCAAGCTCCAGATACATTTTGCTGAATACCGATCTGATAAGCTCTGAGACTTCCTCCAGTCGGGAGCGAAAAGAATCCTGTGAGATCGTGCCGCAGAGAACATCTTCAGTAAAGCGGAAGAATCCGCTGATTATCTCTCCCGGTCTTGGAATGACAAAGGTCGTCTCAGGCGGTGAAGCCGTTGTGAATTCCGGCTTTTTCCCTCCACTGAGCAAAGCAGCACTTGAGAAGAATCTATACTGCCAGTCCGGGAATCTGGAGCCGCACCCAATGCAGAACCGGTCATTCTCGGGATTTACTGTTCCGCAGTACACACAGTTCCATTGTATTGACATGACATCACCTCCTGGTTTTTCACATCCCGACATCGCACCATATCTTGTTTACCTTTTCTCCCTGGACTCCTTCTTTTGAAGCTGTTCAGTCGTGTTGCCGATCACCATTTCTGTCAGATTTATCTTTATGAACAGCTTGCCACTTATCTCTTTTAACGCTATAATAGAGAAAGGCAGCTCATTTCATCGAATCTTCGTCTTCGTCAGTTCTTCACAGTTTCCGGAAGTGTTTGTGCATCATTTTGCAGACAGGATATTCACGATACTCAACATATCTTTTTCTTTTCAGGGAGTTTGTTTTCGGCAGACTCAGGCTCTCTGACCTGACTCAGCAGAGATGACTGAATAACCATATTGTTATGAGGGGGGGCTCAGACAATCAGACAGTTTTTCATTATCGTTTTCAGCTCATTTCTCGTTTTTCTCCTTACACTGGCTGTCCTTGCAATGCTTCTCTTCATCAATCAGGGCAATAACTATCACGATCACATCATTACCGTGGACCATCTCTTCTCCATCCTCGGGATCATTGCTCTTCTGATTGTTTTATCGCTGATATACTTCATCCTTGTAGCCAGGCGGCTGACGAGAACATTTTCTCTCTTTGACCTGCAGATGCATCTTATGGCAGACGATCTGAACCATATTGCCGATACCACAAGAGAGATCGCCGGAGGAGATCTTTCCAGGATATTCTCTGTCCGCACAGAGCATCTTTTGATTCAGCCTTCAGATGAGACAGGTGTTTTGACAAGAACACTCAATCTGATGCACGACAGGCTGAGAGAAACAGGTGAATCGATAGTCAGAATAACAACAAATCTCAGCCGGCAGAATGCAGAGCTTAATATTTTAAATAAGGCGCTGGAGGAGAAGAATGTCATCATAGAGCGTGAGATGTGCGAGTGTAGAAAAATTGAAACCGCACTGCACGAAAATGAGAGGAAGTTCCGCACAATCAGCATATCGGCCATTGACGCCATAATAATGATAGACAACAGCGGAGCAGTAAGCTACTGGAACCCTGCTGCGGAGAAGATATTCGGATATTCTGAGAAAGAGATCATGGGAGCCAATTTACACACTATTCTGGCCTCGCCGAAGCACCTGGAAGCTCACAGAAAAGCCTTCCCGCACTGGCAGAGGACCGGTGAAGGTGGCGTTGTAGGAAAGGTTCTCGAGCTCTCGGCAATCTGTAAAAACGGCAGAGAGATCCCGGTGGAGCTGTCACTTTCTTCTGTTCAGATCGGCAATGTCTGGCACGCCATTGGCATAGCCCGGGACATAAGCGAAAGAATGGAAGCCCAGGATGCATTGGACGCCAGCCTGGAAAGGCTCAGATTTATCTATGAGAGCTCTGATGCGATCATGTTTCTTACTGAAAAGGGATTCTTCGACTGCAATCAGCGCACTCTGGACCTGTTCGGCATAGACAGCAAGGCAGAATTCATCATGTTCCATCCAGGAGATGTATCTCCGCCTGTTCAGGCTGATGGCAGAGATTCCCGCCAGGCTGCAGATGAAAAGATCCAGAAGGCCTTAGAGGAAGGATTCAACCGCTTTGAATGGATTCACCGACGCAGAAACGGAGAGAATTTTCCTGCAGAAGTCCTGCTTTCAGCTTTTAACTACAGGGGAACGACAGTCCTGCAGGCTACCGTTCACGATATAACAGCCCACAGGAAAATGGCAGAAGACTTGAAGAGAGCCAAGGAGGAAGCCGAACAGGCCAACCGCATCAAGAGTAAATTCATAGCAAACATAAGCCATGAGATCCGCACTCCAATAAATTCCATCATCGGATTCAGCGAGCTGCTCGGCAGACGCATTACAGATGGACAATCCATCGAGTATGTAAAAGGGATCCTCACCAGCGGCAGGAACCTGCTGAGCCTGATTGAGGATATACTGGACCTTTCCAAGATAGAAGCCGGGAGGATGGCTCTCCACCTGAAGCCTGTCAATCTACAGAGTTTCTGCGAGGAGATGGTTCAGATATTTGCTGTCCAGACCTCAGAGAAGGGCATAGCTCTGAATGTCAGTTTGAGCCCGGATCTCCCTGGAGCCCTGATGCTCGACGAGGTCAGGTTCCGACAGATCCTTCTGAATCTAATCGGGAACGCCGTCAAGTTCACAGATGAAGGCTCTGTCTTTTTTCGCGCATTAACTGAAAACTCTGAAGCAGATTCAGTCGATCTCGTAATAGAGGTCGCGGATACCGGTATCGGCATCTCCGAAGATCAGAAGGAGATGATCTTCGAGGCTTTCCTGCAGCAGGAAGGGCAGAGCACACGCAGGTTCGGCGGCACCGGTCTTGGACTCACAATCACCAGAAGACTCGTAAGAATGATGGGAGGCAATATTACTCTTGAGAGTGAGCTGGGGAAAGGCTCCACATTCAGAGTATGCCTCCCTGGGATCAGAGTTGCCGCAGTCGAACCACCACCACCAGCCGAAGAATTTCCGGATCTCGAGAATATCCGGTTCAACGGTGCTGTAGTGATGCTGGCAGAAGACATGGAACCCAACCGCCTGGTCATCGCCGACCTTCTGAAGCCTCACGATGTCAACCTTCTCACTGCTGCCAACGGACAGGAGGCAATCGAGAAGGTCAGGCTTACAACTCCCGGAATTATTCTGATGGACCTTCAGATGCCTGTGATGGACGGCTACGAGGCTATCACAATTCTTAAAAACGATGATAATTATCGATCTATTCCCATTGTGGCAATCACCGCCTCATCGCTGGACCAGGACAGCCGCAATATAAAAGCGCTGATCAACGGATATCTCAGAAAACCGTTGACGAAGAATCAGCTCATCAGGGAGCTGGCACGCTTTCTACCATACTCACTGCCTGAGGCACAGATGACTGCGCCATCTCTCTCAGTGGAATCCACAACTCGAGAGTCAACTCAGATATCCCCTGAAGTAATGAATTATCTCATTGAGGAGATCAGCACAAGGTGGAAGGAAGTCCGTTCCACAATGGTTGTTGAAGACATTAAAACATTCGCAAGTGATCTCAGAGAGATAGGCTCACTCCACGGGATACGCTCTCTGAGGGAATATGGGGAAACACTGCATCAACAGGCATCCTTCTTCAAGATAGACAGGATGATCCAGACTCTGGAGCGCTTTTCCACTCTCCTCGATGCAGACAGGAAGTGACAGGAATTAATGTCGCCTCATGAAAGGCTGGTTTTAGCAAATGAAACTATCAGCAGATCAGAAGAAAATGATCAGCAACAGCATTATTCTCATAGTGGATGACACTCCTGAGAACCTGGAGATACTCGGAATCATTCTCAGCGAGGCTGGATTTAAAATCTCTGTTGCCACAAACGGCACACAGGCCATCGCTGTAGCCAGGACAAAGCCTCCAGACCTTATTCTTATGGACGTGATGATGCCAGGGATAGACGGATACGAAACTTGTGAAAAGCTGAAGGCTGATCCACTGACTGCCCATATCCCTGTCATATTTCTCACTGCCCGCAGCGGAGGAAATGAAGTAATACGTGGATTTGAAGCCGGAGGCATTGACTATGTGATCAGGCCTTTCAACACAGCAGAACTGCTGGCAAGGGTCTTGACCCATATTGAGCTCAAGCAGTCGAAGGAGCGAATTATCGTGCAGAACCATGAACTGATGGAGATGAATGAGCGGCTCTCTGCATCTGAAGAGAATCAGCGCCTCCTCAATGCCATGAAGGACAAGTTTTTCTCAATCCTGGCCCACGACCTGATGAATCCACTGAACACATTCCTGCAGATTACGAACCTGATTACTGTAAGGCAGCCGAATCTGGATGAGGAGAAGAAGAAGGAATTTCTCACGGCTCTGCACAACGGCGCTTCCAACCTGTGCGGTCTTCTGGAGAACATACTCACCTGGGCACGCTCCCATACAGGCCATGTTATTTACAAGCCCTGCATTCAAAAAGTTGCACCGACAGTAAAAACTGCTGCCGCACTCTTTTCGCCGGCAGCCAGTCAGAAAAACATTACAATCAGACTGGAACTGCCTGATGACTGCACGGCTTTCTTTGATGAGCCCATGATAAACACCGTCCTGAGAAATCTTATCTCGAATGCCGTCAAGTTTACCAGGGATGGTGGAGCGATTACAGTATCCATAGAAGATTCAGGTGACTTCAGACAGATTTCTGTCTCTGATACCGGCGTTGGAATGACTCCCACAGATCTCTCCAAGCTCTTCAGAATGGATATCTGCCACTCAACACGAGGCACAGACGATGAAAAGGGAACCGGCATAGGCCTCATCCTCTGCAGGGAATTCGTGGAAAAACACGGAGGCAGAATCTGGGCGGAAAGCGAGCATGAGAAAGGAAGCACTTTTATCTTCACTATCCCTGGAAAGCCGCTTTGACGCGATTTTACGCAAGAATTATCTATCACAGCCATCAGGCGATGGTCATTCAGGTGCAGCACATGCTCCTTCAGTCATCATTTCGGCCCTGCCAGAATGAATTGGCGGCGATTTACTCTCAATAGGCGCTGAGATTTGAATCCTGCTGTCAATCGAGATGCTGGAATAGAATGACTCTCTCTGATGTATATCATTGTGAAGAGAAAGATGAATCCCCTTCTGCAGAGCGGCGTTCAAAAAAACAAGGAGGTAAACACAATGGAAAGCATTCTGTCAGTATTCACAGTACTGTCCGTTCTGATCTTCTGGATACCCTTGTTTGTGACGATGCTTGAATGGCCGACTCTGCTCACCGGCAGGAAAGCGCCTGCCAGGGCGGCTGTCCGCAGCAGGCCTTATGGATACACTCAATGCAACTGCTGCAGAGCAGAAGCAGGAAGGCTTCACCGCGCAGCATAGATGCGCCTTATCTGACCGGGATGGCTTTCCTGCACACTCTCTCTATCAGCTCGTCGAGATCTGCAAATTCCATGGGTTTGGCCAGATAGTCATCCATACCTGACCGGAGAAAGTTTTCCCGGTCTTCCTTCATTGCATAGGCTGTAAGAGCGACAATGCAGAGACGTCCTCCCTTTTCATTCTCAGTCTTCCTTATTATGGAAGTAGCTTCAAGGCCGTCCATCTCAGGCATATTGATATCCATCAGCACAAGGTCAAATCTTTCTCGAAGGGCAGCCTCAACCGCTGCTTTTCCGTTTGGCACTGAAACAACCTCATGGCCTGCCTTTTTCAGATAGTCGACTATCACTATCCTGTTTACCGCTTCATTTTCTGCCACGAGGACCTTCAGCTTCGAAATCTCCGTCGAAGCTTCCTGCACTTCCTCATCAGACTTTTCAGGTGCCTTAGATATCTCACACGGGCATGTGAAATGGAAAGTGCTGCCCCTTCCAACGGCGCTCTCCACCCAGATATCACCGCCCATAAGTGCTATAAGGTCTCTGCAGATTGTCAGGCCCAGGCCCGCTCCATCATACTTTCTTCTGTATGAGCCATCAAGCTGAGTAAAAGGCTCGAATATGCCGGGGATCTTCTCTTCCCTGATTCCGCTCCCTGTGTCCGAGACGGCACAGTGGAGGAGAATACTGCCGTTATCCCGGTTCTTTGCTTCGAAAGCCACAGAGATGCCTCCCGCTTCGGTGAACTTCAAGGCATTTCCAAGAAGGTTCATCACTACCTGATTCAGGCGTAGGCTGTCTGCCAGCAGATCGTCAGGAACATCCTCATCGATCGAGTATACAAAGGCGAGCCCCTTCTGGCGCGCCTGGTTGGAAAACAGTGTAAGTGTTCCCCCCAGCAGCTTTCTGAGAGAAAACGGAACCGGACTGAGATCTATCCTGCCTGCTTCAACCTTGGACAGATCGAGGATATTGTTGATAAGCTCGAGAAGGTTTCTGGCTGAGAGCTTTACAAGCCTGAGATATTCCTCCTGCTCATCCTGAAGATGACTTCCAAGCAGAAGCTCGGTGAGCCCGATGATTCCATTCATCGGCGTGCGTATCTCATGACTCATCGTGGCCAGGAACTCACTCTTGGCCCTGCTGGACATATCAGCCGCCTCCTTTGCCTTAAGCAGCTCCTCCTCGGATTTCTTGCGCTGCGTGATGTCCAGCGCCGAGGCAAGTATATAGTCTTTATTACCAATGGTGATTTTATCTGCAGACCAGAGCACGGTGAGGATCTTCCCGTCCTTCGTCCTGATCCTGACCTCCCTTCCGTGTATGAAGCCATCTTTCAGGATAGTCCTTACTATTATGTTGCGCTCCTCCGGATCGACCCACAGATCGATGCTTTTGATATCCTTGCCAATCACTTCCTCTCTCGAGTATCCTATGACACGAAAGAACTCCTGATTGGCATCTATGCATTTCCCTCTTTCAATTTCAGTGATGGTCATCGTCACAGGGCTGGAGTGGAATGCCTTGTGGAATCGCTCCTCAGATTCCCTCAGCTCCCGCTCTGCTCTTCTCAGAACAGAGACATCCATAAGCGACGCCACACTCTGCCTGGTCATGGGGATGATGTCGACATTCAGATATATGTCTTTTACCTGCCCGTATCTGTCTATAAACCTGAACTCATACTCGCTCAATGCGCTCTCAGGCGATTCCCTCCTGAGACTGTGCTGAGCTCTCATCCTTTCAAGGTCTTCAGGAGATACAAAGGAGGTCCACTTCATCTTCCCTTCAATCTCTTCCCTCGAGTACCCGGCAAGCTTTTGAAAGCCGGTATTGGCCAGCGATATGGTGGTATCGTCTTCCAGAATGGTCATTGCAGTGCCTGTATTTTCAAATATGGCTCTATACCGGGCTTCCGAGCTCTTCAACACCTCTTCAGCCCTTTTTCTCTCGGTAATATCTCTCATTATTCCCAGGGCGTACCAGCCATCTCTGAGCTTTACAGTTGAAAAAGAGAGCTCGGCAGGCAGAAGCGTCCCATCTTTCTTCAGGCATGACATCTCCAGAGTCCTGCCGTTAAAATCAGAATGACCGGTCGTTGCCAGGTGGGCAAATCTGCTGTCCCGCTTCTTCAGGTCAATGTTGTGTCCAATGATGTCGTGGAGCTTCCTGCATTTTATCTCCTCAAAAGTATATCCCAACATCTCTTCCGCTGCCTTGTTCCAGAAACACACAATATCTTTCGAGTTGGCAAGAATGATGGCATCCTTGGCCATGGTGGCAACGGCCTTGAACATCTCTTCACTGTCTCGGAGGGCTTCTTCCGAAGTTATATCAAGTGCCATTTTCAGCATTTCTACTGATTCTCTGTCGTCATAACTGTCAGATGAACTCTCCATTGCAACTCCTGTAGGTCCGGAATAATTATACTCAGCAGCATAACAAACTGCTGTTTGCTCCAATACTTTATATTGTTCATAATATTGCAGAACACTTCTTCCGTATTCAAAGACATATTGCAGATCGCGCAGGAGATACAGCGCTGTCTTGTGAAATGCACCTCCATCTGGTATAATGCTGTCAGGAATCCTTCTTCAACAGACAATCGAGCCACGGCTTACTGGAGAATGATACTCACCAGCATAACAAACTGCAGCATTCTAAATTGCCAAATGAGCGTTGATAGATGATTCCAGAAGTTTTGACAGTGCAATTTATAATGCGCGTTTGTAGAAAAGAAGCCTTCACGGCGATGGGACTCCGGCTCTCTATAACTGCCGGCAGTGATATATAATGAGATTTCTGGCCATAGACTTTGAAACTTCCAATCCTCACAGAAACAGTGCCTGTGCTGTCGGTCTTGTGCTTGTAGAAAATACCGAAATTGTGAAAAAAGTATCATACCTGATCCGCCCTCCTACAGACTGGTTTTCTTTTACATGGCTGCACGGAATAAGCTGGGAAGACGTGAAGAAAGAGCCCACTTTCAGTGAGCTCTGGATCAATATTGAGCCGTTGTTTCAGAATATAGACTTCGCCGCCGCTCACAACGCCAGCTTTGACCGATCCGTGTTGAAAGCCTGCTGCGAATACGCCGGAATACCTGCTCCTGCTGTGGAGTTCAAATGCACCGTGCAGCTCGCCAGAAAGCTCTGGAAGATATATCCGACAAAGCTTCCTGATGTATGCGCCCACTTCGGAATAGAGCTCAATCATCACCAGGCGCTGTCTGACACAGTCGCCTGTGCTCAGATCATGATTCACGCCCTCCGCCATTTTTCAATCACAGGGAGAGAACCTTATTGAACTCATCGGGCTTTCCGTGAAGGTGCCCGTTCCTCTGCACAGCGCAACTGCTGTGCAGACTGAAATGACGGGTTGAAAGACAGATTGCACGTCATCGGCTTTTGTGGTATAAATAAAGCATGGAGCGCAATAACATCAACCGGAGATTTAAACTCAGAGTCTTGCGGAATGCGGTTTCTCTATCTTACAGCGTGCAGCATATTGAAATAACTCAATAGTGCGATTTGCCTGTTCGCTTGAGGGATGTTTGTGTGAACGAAGCGAAATCTGCTCCACAGGGGGGAATATTTTATGGAAACGAGGATAGCAAAGGTTTACGGCATAACGCTCATCGCGGTCGGTACGTTGTTGTTATGCATTGATGTAGTGATTATGAGCTTTGGTTCAGAGATCATTAAAATGCAGATAAATCCGGCTAAAATGATAGTGAACTACCTGGACAACCTGGTAGCGTTGAGTACCACCATCGGCTCAGTGATCACGTCACATTTCTTTATAGTTCTCGCCATAGCTTCAGGTATTGCCTTTTTCTTTGCACTTGCCAACATCCTTGCTGCATCCAGGGAAGAGAAAAACTTCCTGCCCCTTTACATCACAGGCGGTCTTTCACTTCTTTTCTGGCTTATTCATGCGTTCTGTATCGGCAAGTATTTTATCATGAACAACTGGGATTATCACAGCTACATAAGGTATTACAGCAAGAAATTCATCTCCGTGGAGTTCCTTTTCCTCTCACTGTTCTGCGTCTTTTCAACGTTTGTGCTTTTCCTGCTTCCTTCCGGCAGGGCAAGAGGGTTTCGGAAGTTCCTGATATATGGACTCTCTTCTGTCGCACTGCTGTGTCTTGCAGATATAATACTCTTTGGACTGCTGAACGTGGTTTTCCACAGGGAAAGCATCTCCGTCTTCCCCTTTCTATCTTTTATAGCAGTGTGCCTGGTCGGTTCGGGCTCATACCTGCTCCTGGCGACACCAGGAGTCATTGTGGCTCTTCAGAAGATAGACGGGACGCTTAATCTTTCCTCCTTTATCGGCCCTGTCATCTATAAATTCGACAGCATAGCTGACACATCAAAAGTTGAAAAAAAATCACAGCCACTGGCAGCCGGAAGTGGGCCGGTGTCATCGGATCAGTCAGTGATGAAAGCCCAGATTGAGATACTCGACAAAAAGCATGGGACCGAAGAAGCAGAGGGGACAGCAGAAATCCCTGCAACTCCCGAAGCTCAGGCTGTGAAAGCCTCCCCACCGCCAGAGCATGTGAAAGCCTCCCCACCACCAGAGCATGTGAAAGCCTCCCCACCGCCAGAGCATGTGAAAACCTCCCCACCGCCAGAGCATGTGAAAGCCGCTACTCCGGCAGCACCTGCAATTAAAAATGTTACAATAATCACGGCTCTTGTGATCGGCTTGTTTTTCATGCTCATCACGGCGAGTCTCATGGCCTGGTATTTTACCATGGGTCCCGGAAAGATGGCTCTTACCGTGCCATCACCGGAATTAACAGATGCCTCCACACCAAAACCAACACCTGTAATAGCAGTCACTGCAAAACCAGCCCCCAGAGAAAGCATTTCCTCAGTTACAGCAGGAGTTGGACAGCCTTCTCCTTCGCCGGTGGTTTCCGCAAAGATCAGGATACTCCCGGAGAGTGATATTGCTTACACCGATATTTCGGAAAGTACATTCCGCCTCCAGATTATCGGTCTTGCACGAATGGGTATTTTTGACAAAGTCACCGGCGAATTCAGACCTGATGATTCGATTTCACGCTCTCTGTATATCCGCTGGCTTGTCAAGACGAATAATATGTTTTTCCCGACAGAAACCGGTAATTTCATCAAGGTGGCCCAATCGGGAGATTCCACCTTCCGCGATGTCACTCCGGATAACCCCGACTGGAAGTGGATCCAGGGAATGGCAAACGCAGGTTATATTATTGGCTATGATGAGATATATTTCAAACCTGAAAAGGAGATATCCAGGGAAGAGATGATGGCCATACGGTGCGGCCTGGAATATAACATCACATTGAAGGATATTGAGCGTATTGAAAAAAACCTCACCATCTATAAGAAGGACCTGGAAGAACGCTTTAATGATGCATCGAAGATCGAGCGCAAATATGTCGCTGCATATTTCAAGGATATGGACAGCTCTTTTATAATCTTCCGCTCCGCCTTTGGCACGACTAGAATCCTTCTTCCCCAGAAGAAGCTGACCAGAGAGGAAGCTGTATCAACGTTGTGGACCATTCGAGGCGAAAAGGGAGATAAAGTTCTCAACAGGTGATAAAGAGCAGAATTTCAAATGTGGTATAATAAGACTGTTGAAATAGAGGGAGGGGATATCATTGAAAAGACGTGCAATCACTTTTATGCTCATCTTACTGGCGGCTGCAACCGCTTTTCCAGCCCAGGCACAAAGACCAAGGAAGACGCCATCAGTCCAGGCGACCCAGGGCGACGCCCGGCCCTCAATTACCGTGGCTGTTATCGACAGGCAGAGCACCACTACATCCAATCCGGACAACCTGCTCATAACCCTTTCACTTCGTTTTACGAACACCGGCTCAACGCTCATTCAATTCACAAATAATAACATTGCCCTGCTCGATTCGGCGGGAAAGAGATATCACGTTACAAGGGCACGGTTCGCTGAGACGGTGGCAGTCAGTCCTGGAGGCAGCGCAGACTGCTCCCGTGTATTCTTCGAGGTGCCGCGCGAAGCCAGAATATCGGAAGTGATCCTGTTCATGAGGGGCGCTGTTGTGGCGAGAACAAGGTTCTGAGTTTTATTCAAGATTACATAGTTTTGCAACTATCTTTACAATGAAGCTGGAAGTCTGGCAGGGATCATATTTAAAATCTGGACATTATCCTCAGCATGGAGCCGCTGCCGGAGCCTCCACCTGCACCGCCTCCGGTTACAGTCAGCTCTTCGAACTCGGCATAAGCGTTTGACCAGGTCCTTAGCCCTATCTCTCCATTCGGGAACTGACCGGCCGAGTCTGTGGCTTCCAGAACCTTTATTTTGTCCACATATGCGACAAACCTGTTGCCTGTAATCTCCAGTCTTATTTCTCTCTCCTTATTATACCACCAGTTCATCTGACCTTTCTTCTCAGCAAACTCAGGGATGCTGTTTCTCAGTACACTGGCGAAGGGGCTCTGCTCTGCCCCGTTTATCACCTTTCTGAAAATGAAAGATCCGCCTCTGTCATTGTCATACCCGGGGTCATATTGAAATATATAGGCATTGACATTCTTGACATTCGAAGCCCTGAAATATATGCCGTATCCGTTACTGGTGGAGTTCTGAGGTGACTTCAACGTAGCCTTCACTTCAACCACATAGTCAGTCCAGCCTGTATCACCGGCAAAAGTGCGGTGCTCGCCTGCGGCCTGCCCCATCCTTCCGATGTTATAGCTGCCGTTTTCGACTTCAAAGTACGGGCCCATCACCTGATTCCAATATCCTGTGACAGAGTCGAAGGGATCGTTGAATAGAGCGCTGGAAACCTTTACTATCACCTGCCTTGTGACTCTTTCATTTCTCGCTGCGCCTGTGGAAACTATATGAAGCGTATTGGGAGGAACTGTGCGTCCGCCCCACCCTGCAACCGCCTCGGAGCCTGATGAGTTGTTTGTAGACCAGGGAACAGCGTTCTGCGCCTTGTTGAAAGTGACAGTATAAGTACCTCCTGAACGGGGAAGGCTGACCGCGTTGAAGCCTGTATTCCACGCCTGACTCTGCCTTACCTGATCAAGAGCATCTTCGATCCCTGCCTGTGCCGCCTCATCAGCCACGAGTGAGAGCTCTGCCTTCAGCGAAAGGCCTTTATCTGCCGTGTAAAGCCTGATATACGTCATGGAAAAGAAGAAAATCGCTCCCATTGCCAGAAGGCCGATTATCAGGATAAATCCCCTGCCTTTGGTGATCCGTCGCCTTACAGTCATCTCCGGGGCCTCCTTTTGATAAAGCTCAGAATGCAGCGGCACTCAATTTCTGAAAAAGACTCTCATCTCTCCGGACTGCCTGTCTGTCTTACCGTTGTAGTTGGTGCTCTCTGCAGCAATCGACAGTATACACGACTTTGTTGCAGAATCTGGAGTGCACGTCATATCTTTCAGGGAAGAGGCTATAAGCCTGCCATCTCCAGTGCAGTATGCCAGCAGCGCGTCTGAAGAGAGGGCTTCGGTAAAGGAACCGTATACTTCCTTTCGGAGAAGCCTCGAAGATCCCTCAGGCACGTAAAAAATAACATATTTTTTCCATACAGGGGCTCCGCTGCTGTCCGTCACAAAAATGCCATTCCGGTCACAGGCAGAAAGGAAGCTGACCGCCTTTACGGACTGTGAAGTACCGTCGGTGAAAGAGCCGTAGCTGCTTGTCATCATCTCTCTGGTTATACTGAGAAACGAGGTCTGCAGGTCCTGGCGCACTTTTGCCCGGGTAACTGATGACTGATATGCCGACTTGACTGCCACGATCATCCATACGAAAATGCCGAGCAGCATGAGAAGAATGACAGAAGTGATCAGAAGCTCCACCAGCGTCATCCCTCTGCCTCTATCTCTGACGAAAAAACGTGAAATCAAATCGTTTCTTGTCACAGCTTCACCATTATTGTCTCTGTTGTCAGCCGGCCCGCCCCCACAGCATCGTTCCAGCTCAGGACTATCCATATCTGCTTTTTATTACTGCTCAAGGCCTGCACATTAATGGAATAATCTATCTTCTGCGTCGTAGGTTTGCCGTCATTGAGTCCGCTGAAGGTCACAGTGCCTGTCGATGGCACTGCTTTATCAAAGCCGTTGCTGCGAATGTTATCCATGAGACTCTTTCCCGTTAACGCAGCATTCATACGCCCCTCTGAACGGGCAGAGCCTTTTCGAATCCGTGGAAATACATTTAACAGTGCAACCACCATCAGTGCAATCAGAAACATTGTAACCATCGCTTCAACAAGAGTAAACCCGTGTCTCCTTGTCATCGCACGCTCCCTGCACAATGCATTGACTTTAATGTTCATAAAAAGGAGATGCCCTACCCCAGAGACTGCACCAGATTGAAAAGGGGCATACCCAGCGCAAAGATCAGAAATCCCACGACAACGCCCACCACCAGGATGACTACGGGCTCCAGAAGCCCTACGAGGGCGCGAAGCATCACATCGACCTGTGATTCATAGAACTCTGAGATCTCCACCAGCATGACGTCCATCGTGCCTGATTCCTCTCCGCTTGCCATCATGCTGATGGCCATTCTGGTGAATACACCGCTTTCTCTGAGCGGTCCCGTAATGGATTCACCTTCCTTGACCTTGTTCACGACTTTCAGCACCACTTTCTCCATCATCCTGTTTCCGGTGCTTCCTGCCACAAGCTCCAGTGCCTGCACTATGGGAACGCCTCCTGAATACAGGGTGGCGAGTGTTCTTGAAAAACGGGCGATTGCGAGACGCTGAAAAAGCGGCCCGAATACAGGAAGATGCAATATCACTGTATCCTTCAGGTTTTCACCTTTACCTGTCTTGAAATACAGCCTTGCCATATATGATATGACAGACAGAACAATGACAATGATGTACCAGTAATTCACAACGAACTCTTTGAACGCTATCAGAACCTGTGTGGCGGCAGGCAGCTTCGAGCCCAGCCCTGAGTATATCTGTTGAAACTGATTCACTCCAAAGATGAATATAAAGACAACCATCAGAAATGCTATGACTATCACTGCTACAGGATAGTAGAGAGACGCTATAACCTTTCTCCTAAGCTCTTCAGCTTTTTCCATGTAGACGGCGAGCTTCGACAGTATTTCCACCAGGGAGCCGCTGGTCTCGCCTGCCCTTACCATGTATATATAAAGCCTCGAAAAGATATCAGGGTACTTTTCAAGCATATCTGAAAGAGGTTTACCTTCAGATATGCCTGATTCCAACTGGGCAAGAACAGCCTGGAGATTTTGATTTTCCGTATCTGCCGCTATGATCTCAAGTGCCCTTACAAGACTTATGCCTGCCCGCAGAAGGGTGGCAAGCTGCCTGGTGGTCAGCATCAGGTCCTCTCCTGATATCCTCCTGGAGAAGAAGCCTTTCTTTTCTTTTATCTCCCTGAGCTCCAGTACGAACTCGTATTTTTCCGAGAGGCTCTGCATTGCGGCATCCCTGTCTGAAGCCTCCAGAATGCCTACCTGAGAGCGCTTATCCTTATCCATGGCATTGAATGTGAACCTGGCCATCGCGAACCAACCTTTCCCCCACAGAGGGCTGTGATGCCTCTGTACACTTTCGACGGTATCTCTATCAACCCTTCTGAGGAGGATTCTCCATTGCAACAGGGAAAATCTTCATATATGATCATGATGCACGGAGAATCCATCTGACTCTTACTCTATCGGAAATTACATGATTTTTTATATAGCTTTAAACATCTTTTCCTGACCGGGAGGCGCACCCTGTGTTTGCAAAAAAAATTTTCATAGGTCTGGACATAGGCCATTACAGTGTCAAAGCGGCTGTTACAGGACCGAACAGAAGAGAGATCATCGATCTGACAGAGGCAGTGATCAATCCGGAGCGAGCCGCGCTGGACGAAAAGTCTACTGACGAACAGGTGACAGAGGCAATAAGACGCGTTTGCGGACGGTATACAGAGAAAGGCTCCAGATTCAACCCTTACCTTACCTGCGCCATTCACGGTGAAGGAGCAGTATGCAGGTATCTGGAGATCCCGAAGCTCGACAGGAGCAGAATGGAGATGGCGATTCAATCAGCTGTGATAAAGAATATCTCATTCCCTCTCGAAGAAGCCTTTCTGAGCCATGTCCCTGTGCCCACACTCACCGGGAAGGACAGTGACGGAATCTTCTTCTTTGCCATAAAACAAAGCTCCACGGCAAAGCTGCAGATGCTGACAGACAAAAGTGCGGTTAAGATCAATCATTTTGAGCTGCCTGCCGCCTCTCTGATCAGAGGATTCACCAGGAATCACGAAACTGCAGCAGATAAATGTGCAGCCATCGTCCACGTCGGAAGCAGCTCGACTCTCATGACTATCCTTCGCAATGGGAATCCATATTATATGCGCGAATTCGCAACTGCAGGAAGGGACTTTACTTATGCCTTCCAGATGGGTGCCCAGTCAACGTGGAAGGAAGCGGAAGAATACAAATATGAGTATGACGTCACTAAGAAAGAAATTCCCATTGAACCGGTTCTGACGAGATGGATGGACCAGGTCAGGAAGACTATAACAGCATTTGCAAAGCTTGAGAGTTCAGACTCGCTTGCTGTAGACACCGTATATCTGACCGGAGGGTCATCCAGATTAAAGGGACTTGACAGGCGACTGTCTGAAGCATTGAACATACCTGTAACCGTAGAGGCCTGGGGAAAGCTCAGGGCAGAAGGAGAAATTGCCGGTAAACCCTTCGGAGCATTCACTGTGGCGCTGGGAATGGTTATATGACAGTACAGGCAGGGCACAGCATCCTTAACTGAAAGTTGTCCGCCAGGGAGTGACATTATGAGCACATGGCTTGATTCTGTAAAAGACAGACTCGATCCGGTCATCTTGGAAAGGGCCAGGGAAGAAGAAGCAGAAGGAAGGGATCCGAGAGATTTTATCCTGAAGGGCGAGTATATGTCCACAGGGGACTTCCTCCACTCTCTGTCCACCTATTACGATCTACCTGCAGTCATTCTCAACCAGTATGAGCCTGAAGGCGAGGCTGTTGCAAAAGTCGGAGAGAAGGAGGCGCGCCGCTTTTCTCTCATGCCCCTCTTCATCCAGAAGGAGAATATCTTTGTTGCCCTCTCTCACCCTGGCGATCTCGATGTGGAAGACTACATACGCCATCAGACAGGGCTTACCATGATCGAAATAGTCACAACAGCCAGCTGCGTTGAGTATGCCATAAACAGGCACTATCTTTCAGGAGAGCGGACAGCGGAAAAGGTCAAGACAATCTCTGCTAAGAAAACAACAGAGGAGAAATCAGCACATCTTGAAGAGATCAGGCTTAAATCCGATGAATCACCTTCGATTCAGCTTACCGACCATATCATCTCTTCCGCAATAAGACTGGGAGCCAGCGATATCCACCTTGAGCCTCTGGCTGACAGCGCATATCTGAGGTACAGGATCGACGGAGTACTCAGGGAATACCCGCCTCCACCTCTCGATCTTCTTAAAGCGGTGACATCCAGGATCAAGATCATATCCGAGCTGGATGTCTCTGAAAAGCGCCTGCCCCAGGACGGCCGGATCACCTTTACAGTTGACGACAGAGAGTATGACCTGAGAGTGTCTATAATCCCTAACCTGCACGGTGAATCGGTTGTGATAAGAGTTCTGACATCAGGCTCTAACGTCAAGGAGCTTGGTGATCTCGGTTTTTCCGACATCATGTTTAAAAAATACTGCGCGATGGCATCCAGACCTCACGGTGTTCTCCTTGTTACAGGGCCAACAGGCTCTGGAAAGAGCACCACTCTCTATGCCACTCTCAGGCACATATTGACGCCTGAAAAGAAGATCCTCTCCCTGGAAGACCCTGTTGAATCACAGATCAGAGGGGTTACACAGTTTCAGATGAATACGGCGATAGGCTTCACCTTTGCCAGGTGCCTTAGATCAGTGCTGCGCCACGATCCTGAGATTGTGCTCATTGGGGAAATCCGCGACCAGGAGACTGCAGAGATTGCCATTCGCGCATCGCTGACAGGGCACATGATATTCAGCACACTCCATACAAATGATGCATCATCAGCACCTACCAGACTGATCGATATGGGCGTGCCGTCATACCTGGTAATGACTTCGCTCGTTGGAGTTCTCGCCCAGCGCCTGGTCAGGCGCCTCTGCCCGAAATGCAAGGTCCCCTTTCATCCTGACAGAGGGCATCTGGAATTACTGGGGCTGAGCCTTATGCCCCCAGAAGCCACACCCTTTAAACCTGCAGGATGCGGAATCTGTGGAAATATCGGCTACAAGGGAAGGGCAGCGATCTATGAACTGCTTGAAATCACCTCTGAAATACGTCATCTTTCAGAAGAAGAGCTTACAGCGGCGAAAATTCAGCAGGTGGCAGAGAAACAGGGCTTTGTAACACTCAGGGAAAGCGGTGTGGAAAAATGGCTCTCCGGCATTACAAGCCTGGAAGAGGTCGTCAAACTCACCGTTGAGTAATTCTGACTGTTCGTCAGAAAAGGAGCGAATAGGCAATGAAAAGAATATATGTTGCCGATGATGACCCTAATATCATCAATGTGGTCAAATTCAGCCTCGCAAGAGTGGAAGGGCTTGAAGCAAGCCTGTTCGACAACGGCCTGGATCTTTTCCGGGCATTGCAGCTATCACCTCCTGATGCCATTATCACCGACATAATCCTGCCCCGCCTCGACGGCCTGGCCTTGGCGCGCCTCGTCAAGTTTGACGAGAAATACAGGCACATACCTCTTATGATAATGTCGTCTGTCATAGATCACGATATAGAAGATCAGGTAAAGAAAGTTCACGCTGACGATTTTCTCAGAAAGCCTTTCAGGCCTCAGGATATAAGGGAGCGTGCAGCAAAGCTCTGCGGTCTCTCCCAATGAGAGAGAGCCGGAAAGGTCCCGCAGTTTCCTGATGACAGCTGAAATAAAGGAGATAAGCAGAATGGACAGTGAAGAACTCACAACCTCATTTGCCCCGGCTGAGAGACTCAGACGAGAAGAGGTTCTGGCTCAGAGGGAGAGACTCTACCGCTTCCCCTTCCTGAAAAAGATACTGGATTCAAATCCGAATCTCATGATGATACTTAACAGGGAGAGGCAGATCGTATTTGCAAGCGAATCTCTGATAAAATACCTTGCTGTTCCTGATATGGACTGCCTGCTTGCGCTTCGCTTCGGAGAAATGCTGCACTGCGCACACGCCGTGGAGAACAGAGCAGGATGCGGCACCACAGAATTCTGTAAGATGTGCGGCGCTGTGAATGCCACCATTGAAAGCCAAAAAAGTGTGGAGGTCACAAATGAGTGCCGGATACTGAAAGAGAATGGTGATGCTCTGGATCTTCAGGTATGGGCAACGCCGTTCGAGATCGAGGGAGAGTTGTTCACCTTCTTCTCAATCCAGGACAAGAGCAGTGAAAAGAGAAGGCGAAGCCTCGAGAGGATATTCTTCCACGATGTAATGAATACAATAGGCGGTCTTTATGGATATGCAGATCTGCTTGTCGAGTCAGTGCCGCACGAAAACGAGGCACGATCATTTGCTCACTCCATCTTCTCGATGACTGAATCAATAATCGAGGATGTGCAGGCTCAGAAGGATCTGATGGCAGCCGAAAACAATGAACTGATAACCAATAATGTGGAAGTGGACTCACTGGCGATTCTGAACGAAACTGCCGCATCGTATCGCGCTCATCAGGTGGCTCAGAAGAAGGTAATTGCCGTGGCTCCTGATTCGAAAGCTGTGAGGTTCAATACCGACAGGACCCTTCTGAAAAGGATCATCGGCAACATGACGAAGAACGCACTTGAAGCTTCCAGAGCCGGTGACACTGTAACCCTGAGCTGTCATGACAGAGAAGATTCGGTTCTCTTTAATGTGCACAATCTCTCTTTCATGCCAAGAGAAGCGCAGCTTCAGATATTCAACCGCTCGTTCTCGACAAAAGGGGCAGGGCGGGGACTGGGCACCTACAGCATCAAACTGCTGACAGAGCGCTACCTTAAAGGACAGGTTTCATTTGTTACATCTGAAAAAGAAGGCACCACTTTCACGGCTTCCTTCCCGAAGCTCACATGAAGGAACCGATACGCTCACTGAAGAGATTCAATCGGAAATCATTGATTGATCGAATTTTTAATGCTGCAACTCACCATTCTCCTCTGCAAGACTCTCAGGGAGGGCCAGGAATCTACAGGTGCAGTCACCAGTACACCAGCAGTCAATTTCCTTGACGCTGTATGGTTTTCCGCTCCATCTTTCCAGGATGGAGGTTATGAAGCCTTCATCGTATCTGCATATCTCGTAGTCCAGATCCGGTAATCCCGAGCAGTTGAGATCCTCTGATACGGTTATGACGAACTCGCCCTTCTGCAGATCAGACTTTTCGATTCGGAGTATGCCCATCGACATATCTTTCATCAATCCCTGAAGCTTCCTTACGAATTCTTCAAAGGTTCCCACAGGCTCGAGCAGATGTTCATAGAAAGCCTCACCGGCTGTTTTTCCAGCTTCAAAGAATACCATGTCGGCCGCTTCAGTTCCATAATGTTTTTCCACAACATCCCGAAAGCTGAACTGCATCAGGCGATATGCCTGAACAGTCGTAGAACTGCCGAGGTTGGGCCGCCCTTCTTTAATATTTCCGAGCAGACTCCAGTCGAACTGATATTTTCTCATTGCTCTGTCCCCCTCTTTATGGAAATGTGCGTTACAGATTTCAATACTGCAGCCAGTTGTGCTATTGTTTCAATCATTATATTCTGTAAAAAAACAGTGCGGAAAAGAGATCATTTCATTGTCATTATTATGATTTTTCTGGGCAGATTCCTTCATGACCGGTTTTTTCTTACATAGAGAATTTAGCGCCCTTCAGGCGGACCATAAACATTCTTATACACCATTGCCATAGTGCCGGCGAACCTGTTCTCTAACACTTCATCAAAAGTAGTTGTTATACTCTATACGGTCACTGGTATGATTTTTTAAGCTTCCCTGGAATAATTACAGTTGAAGGAATATTATTCGTCATGGAACCTTCCTGCCGGCGCTGTAGATCATGAATGGCTGACCATCAGGCTCTGAACTGGGGCCGAAGGTGAATGTCAGCTCGTCAGGCGCCGTCCCTTCAATCTTCAGGCCGTGCAATATGTGTAGAATCCAGAGATGATGGCTGGCACAAAGGGAGAGCAGGTTATGGCGCCCATCGCATCAACCGTGCGAGCGAAACTCGAGATGATGGGCGTGAATGTTGCGGCGGTTGGAGCATCCAGGCACCTGGCATTTGTACCCGTCACGCTCAAGCACATTGTTGTTGCGCGCTGCTTTATGGTGCGCCTTCTCCATAAGCAGGTATTCTGAGAGCATTATTGCTATGAAGTTTTCTGCACCTTCATTGTTTACGAGAAGCTCGAGTCCGTCATCAGGCGATATGAGCGAGACATAGCGGCGCACTGCTTCGTTCCAGATTTCATAAAGCCCGCGCGGCATGAAGAAGCGGATTGACATGGCTGGCTCGTGGCGGCGTGGAGTGCAATCATCTTCAGCCGAGGCGTTCGAGGCCGGAGCCGGAGAGGTTGCGGCGGCAGAGGCGGAGGCGGAGGCAGAGGCAGAGGCGGAGGCAGAGACTGCGGAGGCAGAGGCGGAGGCAGAGACTGCGGCGGCGGAGGCAGAGGCGGAGGCGGAGGCAGAGGCGGAGGCAGAGGCGGAGGCAGAGGCGCAAGAGCCTTTGCCGTCACTCTGTCTTTCCAGGCTCTCCAGCACATCGAGAAGGAGTGTCATGGCAGGGCGGTGTTTATCCGGAAGTGTGCAGAGCTCTCTTGCCTGTTCGAGAGTTTCATCTGAGTGGTGCCGATCTTCCTCCCGGCAAAGGCAGGCTGCTGATTCGACGTCCGTGGCACACTTTGACAGTCCGGATGACTCTACCAGGTCCGACTCTCTGCCCGGGTCTGCCGCACACTTTGACAGTCCGGTTACGTCCGACTCCAGGGTATCTGCGATTTTATCTGTACAATCCTTGTCGAGAAGATGCTCGTCGTGTGAACTGAATCGTATTCCTTTATTCGCAGCATTCTGTTTACTTCATCCTGAAGCTCTTTCGTCGGTCTTTTCATAGCGAAATCGAGCCAGATTCTTTCGTTCCTGCCTTCCTCCAGCGAAGCTATCAGGTATGCCTGCTCCCTGGTAATTTTTCTCCTCAGGAAAGCCTTTTCAATGACAGGATGATTCCTGAAATACCTCACCAGCTTTATCAGTCTGAACGTCGTAGATGCCGATATGTTTATCCTGGCCTTTGCATAATCCTCGATCTTCGAGAACTCCATTATGCGGTAAAGACGCCTGTCGTGAACAGCCTTCAGAAACCATCCGATGTGGTAGTCGATTGACTGTCTCATCTGTGCAACGCTGATGATCCTGTGTGACAACATATACGGATCATACGGGATCTTCGAATACTCCTCAGGGAGCTTCACGAGAAATGGCCGGAGTTCCAGCTCTTCTCTGATATCCCTCAGACGCTCTTCATTCTGAGGATCCGGGTATTCTCCGCCGGCCTCGTCAGGCTTCGCGCATCCAGACCCTGCCGCTCCGCAGCCTCCTGCTCCTGCCGCTCCGCAGCCTCCTGCTCCTGCCGCTCCGCAATCTCCTGCTCCTGCCGCTCCACAGCCTCCTGCCTCTGCCGCTCCGCAGCCTCCTGCTCCTGTCGCTCCGCAGCCTCCTGCTCCTGCCGCTCCACAGCCTCCTGCTCCTGCCGCTCCGCAGCCTCCTGCCTCTGAAGACGTGAGACTGCCATCCCTGTTGTGCGATCTGAGCTCTCTTTCTGTCGGGAAAGAATCCCAGATTGCATCTGTGTAGAGAAGCGGCACCTCTCTGCCTCCGGCAATGGCAGGCCCGTCTTCAGATACTGCTCTTCTGTCGCCTTCCTGCCCGGCACGCGCT
>Ga0302251_1000855_pt1 | contig 22940 bp, 19 predicted proteins | sample AAG_RA_Gln_MG_FD_193534 | JGI IMG/M metagenome (GOLD analysis project Ga0302251, IMG submission 193534) | Enriched activated sludge microbial communities from anaerobic digester in WTTP, New Holstein, Wisconsin, United States - AAG_RA_Gln | ecosystem: Engineered > Bioreactor > Anaerobic >...
GCAGGATAAGAAGCTATATTCAAACCGTTAAAAAGAGCAGCCTTAATATCTTGGAATCTCTTAAGAATGTCTTTCTGGGAAATCCTATTATGCCGCAGACTTTATTAGCCTCTGAGCAGTAACGTTTTATATTTATTAATCTCTATGTTATAATAATACATCTTCTTCAGTGATATAATAATTAAACTTTTGTATACTTTGTAAAATTATTGTTAAGATAATGTGACATCCAAATAATGTGATATTGAAAGAGGGGTATTTGCGTACCCCCCAGTGTGTGGTACACTTCAGCTATCACAACAAAAAGCTACCCACACGATACGATCATAAAGCATATCGGGCACGAATGCAATGGGTATCTTGACAGGGTGAGTAAAAGAGAGAGGCACTCAGTGGAGAAGCAGCGCTGTCCTCACTGCCGAACTCTGAATGTGTGGTACTGGGGTTGGTAAAAAGAAAGGAGGGAAAAATTCCATATGGTGACAGCGGAGTTCCATCTGGCGCGATACCTATTCGGCGCTTTTACTGTCCGAGCTGCAGGCGCACCTTTTCATGGCGGCCTCGCTTTCTTGTTTTCGGAAGGCCTTTTGCCGCAGTGGCATATCAGCAGGCATTCGAAAAATGGGCACTTGGCGATTCTTCTTTGTGGAAACATCGCGAGAGCTCCTGGTATCAGCTGGAGCTCTCCACCTGCAAAGCATTAAAAACCCTGTGCCGATAGTGCTGGAAGGATGCTTGTTTCGTCGTCCTGTCGAGCTGTCAGTAATCATCAAAACGCTGAAGACATGGGAAACATTCTACCAGGCAGAGCCTTTGTTCATCGCGGCCTGTCCCCAGGATCCCTGGCCTGATGATCTGAAGGGTGCTCTGCAGAGTCATGGTTATTGTGTCCACTGGATTGAGCACACTGACATACTCAGTCTGAAGAAAACCTGGGCATCTCTCAGTCCTGACAGGCGGTGGCACCGTGGAGGCCTTATGGCATCCATGTCCGACATCTCCGCCTCCATCTCTTCATCAGCCAATGAGAAGCATATCGCTGTGCTGGAATGGATGTATGCGGCACTCCGGTATCAGATAAAGGAACTGGAAGGAGCGCTCTATGCCGAGGGGCGGGAACTGTGCCCGGGGCATATTTCCCAGACATGTCCTCTCTGTGACACATAGGAAAAGCCGTTCGAAGAACGGGTCCCGGCCTTTTTCGAGAAGGAGGTGAGTCGATGAAGGGATACCACTCACCATCTCTCCCTCCTTCCCGGGAACTGCTCGCAGGCTACCTGTCATTTATCGTGAAGCATCGGGGCCTTTCTCAGTCTGCCTATCGCCAGAATCGTAAAACACTTCAGGAGTTTCTTGACTATCTCGAGAATCGCACCATCTTTCTGGCAGAGGTGCAGGTAAAAGATCTGGACGGCTTCATTCGCAACGCAGCAGACCTGCATATGAGCAAGAGTTATCTGAAGACAAGGACAACCGCGATTCGAGGTTTTTTCCGTTATCTCTTTGGAGAGGGGTGGCTTTCACGGGATCTTTCCCGTGCCGTGGAAAGTCCCCGCATTTACAGCGACGCCACTCTTCCGCCCCATTTCACATGGGAGGAGCTGCGGCAACTGCTGGCTTCCATTAAAGGAGAGGAGCCTCTCGCATTGCGCGACAGGGCCATGCTTGCACTTCTTTGTGTCTATGGCCTGCGAAGCGGAGAGATCGTCTCCCAGACGCTGGATGACATAGACTGGACTCATAAAATTCTCAGGATACAGAATCGCAAAAACGGCTCATCCCTCGCCCTGCCGTTACTTCCCGTGGTGGAAGCAGTATTGAGTCAGTATATCAGGAAGGGAAGATCTTCTCAGGCATCATGCCGGGAGTTGCTGCTCAACAGATACGAACAGCCGATTACAAATGGACAGTCACTTTCTACCCGTCTCTATACCCTCGTTGTTCGAGCAGGGTTGAAAGGCAACCGTGGATGCCATGCAATCCGTCGTGCCGTGGGCACACACCTCGTGGAGCAGGGATGTGGACTGGCAGACGTAGCGCTCATATTGGGGCACACGAGTCTCCAGAGTGCAAAAGTATATCTGCGTCTGTCCATGGAGTTTTTGCGCGATGTGGCAGACAACTATGGGGAGATGTTATGATACCACCAGACTGGAAAACAATTCTCTCACATTTTGAAGGTCACTGCACGGCCGGAAAAGGCTGGAGCCACCATTATCGCAACTCTGTCCACAGCCTTGTGCACTTTCTTGAAGCGGGATCACACACGTATCTTGACAAAGAAGTCATGATGGCATGGATAGGAGAGCGAAGCGCCCGGCGCACACTGGAGCATGTCATGATAGAATTCTCCCATCTCAAGAAGTTTATTCATCATCTTTCAGGTCAGGGGCTGTGTACGCCAGATCTTCTGAGCAGGATGCGGACTGAAACGGCACTTCTGAATCAGGTGCCCGGACCTCATTATTATTGTGCCCGGTTGCCTCAGTTGCAGGCATACTGGCAGGCAATCCTGTCAGATTTTGAACTTTCTCTGCGTGGATATACCCCCCTTTATATCGCTCATATCCTCAGAACAGCCAATGAGTATTCAGCAGAATACTCGATATCATCACGAATTCGATGCCCATACGGTGGTTACTCTCATTTTTCTAATCTATGCATGCGGGTTACGCATTTCTGAGGCACTGAAACTCCAGGTGCAGGACGTGAACTTCCATGAGAAGACCCTCTTCATCAGGCGCACGAAGTTCGGAAAGGACCGTCTCATGCCTTTCTGCCGGCGTGCCGGTGAATATCTTGCCGCCTATCATCACCTGCGGCAGGATCGACTGGGAGAGTCTCGAGAGGATGACTTTTTCTTTGTGCGATCAATCGGAAAACCCTGCTCACGTGCATGTGACACCATTTGTTTTCAGAAAGTCAATCAGGCAGCGCTGTGTTGCCACATGATCGGTGAATATCACTGTCTTTTCATTTAATTCCCTTATAGGCTGAAGCAGTCTGACCGATTTTGACGGCGTTGTTATTCCTTTTGCCAGTGTGATGAAGTGTGAGAGGCGCTCCCGCTCTGCTGCGGTGAATGTCCATGTTCCGCCTGTCATCAGGGCGCCCAGACTGTCTGCGACAGCGACCGGGCTGCTGGTGAGCCGCTGCTGCAGAATCATGAGAGCAAACGTATTGGAGGGGTTTCCGCAGGTGCCCAGATTTCTGATGAAATCTGTCACTTCGAGGTAGAGCAACTGCTCCTGTTCGGTGGGGTTTACTTTGATGGTGCGCGCCTCTCTCTGTGGAAACTGCACAAGCGCCGATGCTCTTCTTGTTCTCACCATCACTTCAGAGAGGAGTAACTTCAGAACGTCCACGTTTTTCGGCTTTCGGCGGTCGCTGCTGTCTATGTATTTTGATATGAAGTCCTTTTCGTTCTTCAGGTGGCCGGGGCGGAGGAGTGTTATCAGGCTGAAGAGCTCAACCAGGTCATTGTGCAGAGGTGTGGCAGTGAGAAGGAGAATGTACTGCTTTTTCAGCGAGTTTACGAATTTGCACCTCTTTGTGCTCCGGTTCTTTGCATAGTGCGCTTCATCAAAGATAATCAGATCCCATTCCTGCTTCTCCAGGCACTTCCATACATCCGGGTTTCTGCAGGCAGTATCTATCGAGATGATTATCAGGTTCTCCTTATACAGCCTTTCCGACATCGTTCCTTTTGAAGTGTGGACATAAGAGCTCAGCCCGAATTTTTCCTTCATCTCAGCTCTCCATTGTTCGGTGAGATGGGAAGAGACCAGAATCAGCGCCTTTCTTATCAGTCCTCTGGCTCTCAGTTCTTCCATTATGAGGCCCGCCTCGATAGTATTTCCAAGCCCGACTTCATCGGCCAGTAAGGCCCTTCCTCTCATGGATTTGAGGACTTTCCTGACGACCTTCAGTTGATGAGGCAGTTCGTCAATCTGATTGTGCTCAATCGTTATGAGATTATCAAATCCCAGTGTGCGTCCGAAAAATTCGGCACTATAGTATGCTTCTCCGTAGGAAAAAGCACCGGCACTGTTTTCACGGATCATTTTTTCAATGACGGGGCTTTCTCTTCTCGTTATTGCAACAGCGCTTCTGGAGGCGGCGGCGCTGTTCATCGGAAGCAGAGCGCCGCAGCAGGAGCAGATATGATGTCCTTCCAGCATCGGCGACCTGCATGACCGGCATTCATGGTAATGAGCATTGATCAGATGAAGCCTGTCAAGATCATCTCTTATGCTCATTACGGTTTGATATCGCTTCTCCCGATCCGGCTCTGAGCATCTGATGATAATCTGTTCAAGCTCTCTTGGCACTCCGGGGTTATACTGAGCCAGGCTCCAGAGTGGCTTGTAGCAGGGAATTCTGTCGGGAGGCTGTCCGGAAAGAAGATACCACAATAGTCTTCCAAGTGAGAATATGTCAGACCGGTTGTCAGTCGTTCCCCTGTAATGTTCAGGTGAGGCATAACCTTCAGTGCCGAAACACTGTGAACTTCCTGCGTTTCTGAAATCGAAGGCGTGGGCGATTCCGAAGTCTATGAGAAAGAGTGTCTGTCCCTGGAGAATGATAGTTTCAGGCTTCAGATCGCGGAAGACAATCTGAGGGGTTCTCGTATGAAGGTATTTCAGCACTTCGCAGATTTCACACCCCATATCGATGACATCATCGACAGGCAGGGGCAGATTCCTTTTCAGGATGTGCTCGGCCAGTGTCTCTCCCTGAACGTACTCCATTACTATGCAGAAGTATGAGCGGTGTCTGAAAAAAGAATATACACGCGGAATCTGCCTGTGCTCGAGACCTGCCAGAAGATTGGCCTCCCTGTCAAAAAGAGCTTCAAGATCCTGCATTGCAATGCCGTTGGTGACTGGCGGCAGGACCTTGATGACAACCTCCCTGTTGAGGTTCCTCTGGGTTCCCCTGTAGATGACGCTCATCCCGCCTCGTTTCAACTCTTTATCAATGACAAAGTCATTGTTGAGGATCTCTCCGGTTGCGAGCAACTGCGCCGCCTCCAATGCAGTTTGAAGATTACGCTGTTAATGCAGCGTATGAAGCCTGCCTGGCCCACTCACCGATGAGAGTGCTCGAGAGCACAGTGAAAGTATGGAGCGCTGCTGCAGAAATGGCATCAGTGAAGGGATACAGGAGTATTCAAGCACTGCCTGCAGCTCTCCTCCCGCCAGGGCACATACCTGGGCCAATCATCGCCAGCCCTTGCAGATATTGTAGCAGAGGCCTGTGTCATACATATGTCACCGGTCTCTGCTGCTCGGCGGGACAAGGCAGAGAGGACGGGAAGCGGGCAGTGAGAGCGATGATGGCGGAGATCCGGTTCTTCGACACTGGTGTCAAGATGGCCTGATATTGCATAATATTGTCTCAAAATGACCTCTCGTCAGCTCTTCGTTGTTTTAATCTTCAATTGTTTATAATTGAATTGGCAAATCTCCCGGGGGGGGAGAAAAGGGCCCGGGTGACCGGAGAGAAAAATTGCAAAAATACTGTGGAGGTTCTGCATGATAGTATCAGCAAAGAACACGATGGAATTCCCGCTCATGAAGCTGCTTGAAGAGCGTGCCGGTATACAGACCAGGAAGATGTAGGAAGAGGGCAGCCTCAGCAATGGTGAGACACCAGCGTCAATGATGTCGTACAGATGGAGAGAGAAGACGTCAGTATCGGATGGGGAGCCTACGGCACAAAGTCCGGCTATCCCGAGATGCCCAGGAATGTCCGTGTATCCAAGGAAGATCAGGCGGCAATCAGCTCGATGCTCAACTCTGACAGGCAGTTCACCACGGCAGTTATAGCCAGCCTCATAGCAACAACCTGCGAATGGCTTGGAATATCGATGAAGGACGCAATCGACCACGCTCAGAAAGGCGCAGAAAAGGAAGCCGCGCCTCAGAAGCCGGTCGAGCCGTTCAATGACGCTTGCTGGAAAGTGCCGCATAAGGCTGAAGAGACTGCTCCCGCAAAGGAAGAGACGCCGGCATATCATCCGCCCAGGGATTTCGATCCGAGAAACCCATTCAGACACAGCTGCTGGGGCGTGCCTGAAAATGCACAGAGGAGCGGGCAGAAGAAAGAGGAACCGGCTGGCAGAGGCAATTACAGCATGCCAGAGTGGTATGATCCCAGCAATCCGTTTGGAAGAATCAACCGTCACAGCGGCGGAAACATCTGATATCAGATAACAAAGACATGGATTGAAAGGACATCCGGCCAAGCGCCAGGATGTCCTTTATTTTCATCGAAGGCTGAGAATCTGCTTAAACTGTTTTGAACCTCGATAACATGAGAGTTGCATGGATGGTCTTCGTCATCTCACCGCAAAGACGAGCCCGGTATTTATCGGGATATTGCCCAGCAGGCTGACTTTAAACTCATCACCGCTTCCGTAAACTTCTGGTTTGCCATAGTGGCTGTCAGTCAATGTAAATACCTGAATTGGCTCTGCAGACGATGATATCTATGTTGTAAAGGGGGCCAGCCAACCTTGATATGCCATTGAAATGTACGTTATAATGTCATTATGAGGTGTTCGACATGAAAAGAGCGACCTTTTCCGAGCTGCGAAACAACGCCAGAAAGTACTTTGATGCCGTCGAGCAGGGAGAAATCGTGGAGATATACAGGAAGGGAAAGCCTGTGGCAATACTCTCTCCCGTGGATTCTCACTCTCATGCAAGGTGGAAGACAAACACTCCGCTGGTCCTGGAAGGAGTCTCCCTGTCGGAGACTATACTCAGGGAGCGCGAGGAGAGTGAATGATGCGAATCTATCTTGACTCTTCGGCGCTGGTGAAGCGATATATCTATGAGGCCGGATCGACTGATGTGGCAGAGCGCTGCGCACAGGCCTCTGAAGTGATTCTCTCCATCCTGGCTCTTCCGGAAGTCATTTCGGCGCTGAACCGCCTGAGAAGGGAGAACCGCCTCTCCGATCGCCAGTATGAGCAGCTCAGGGAAGCTCTTGTTCTCGATATGGAGGATGCTTTCGTCATCAACATGACAGTTCCGGTAATTCAGAAGTCCGTCATCTGTCTTGAACACCATCCTCTCAGGACGATTGACAGTATGCAGATCGCTTCGGCTCTTGCAGCATCAGCCGATCTGTTCGTCTCTGCAGATATCCGTCAGTGCGAGGCTGCGGAAAAGATGGGCCTCCCTGTGGCGAAGGTATGAGATGAAGAATGGAAAGCCTCTCTCCCTCTTTCTTATCATATTCCTCTTTCTTGCAGCGCATTTCGTCCTGATCGCGCGCCCGCACGTCTATGAATGGGATGAAGCGGTATACACGGCCATCGGCAGGAATCTCTTTTCCAGTTATACAGTCGGACTGTTCGATGAAGAGAGGCCATTGGCCCTCCCGTTCATTTACGGCCTCATCTGGAAAGCAGGCCTCCAGATGACATTCTGGGGCGAGATCGTTACCATTGCATTTTCAGCAGCTTTGATATGCCTGGTCTATCTGATCGGGGCAGCTCTTTTTAACAGGAGGGCGGCCTTTTTTGCGTCACTGATGCTGGCTGTCACGCCTGTGTTCTTTCATTACTCCAGTCTGTTTTTCACCGAGATACCTTCTGCATTTTTCGCATTTCTGTCTATTACCTGTCTCATGAAAAAGAGGCCGCTTGGCGCAGGCATATCGGCAGGGCTTGCCTTTCTGACAAAGTTTCCACAGGCTCTTCTTTTCATGTCGCTTTTCTTTACATTAATCACAGAGGCTTTCATTCATCGGAAAAGCAGAGAATCACTGCTGGCGGCGCTTAAGGATCTCCTGCTGATTTCAGGCGGCTTTGTAATATCCATTCTTCCCTTCTGCATCTTCAACTTAATACATTACAGAGACAGCGATCAGTCCATTCTGTACCGATGTTTTCACCCGGTCTTCTCCTCTCTGCACATGCAGAATGATCCGTTCGAGGAGGTTAGGGGATTCTGGAACAGCCTGCTCTGTTATCCCTGCGAGGCTGTGAAAGAGAATCCGCTCCTCATCCTTTCAATCGGCGGATTCTTCATCCTAATTGCCAGGGAAAGGCTCAGGGATCTGCGAAGCAGGATCGTGTTCATTGCGTTCCTGATAACCTGTTCATATTTCACCTCAATCACCACAAAAGACATCCGGTATCTCAACATAGTGCTGCCCTATCTCTCTCTGCTTTCCGGAGCGGCCTTTTCGCGGCTTTGCAGCTTATATGAGAAGAGGGCCGCCTCTCTGCATTTCATGATGAGGAATGCCGTTTTCAGTCTTTCCGTACTTCTTTTTCTGGCAGGCATCAACAGAGCGCTGTGCGGTATAGAGAAATCATTCATCGGGAGGCCCCTGGAGGAGCCTGCGATGATTGACGAGTATGGCAGGTTTTTTTCAAGGAATCCTGCAAAGGGAACGATCCTGACATGTGACCCCATTCCTGCCGCATACTGTGAAAGCCTTTTCGTCCAGTATTTTTCGGTGGATGCCGCAGAAAGGGAGATGAGGAAAGAGGATACTGAGTATGTAATATTCACTTTAAGCACATTCCCTGAATATTTCATCAACAGGGCCTTTGCAGACAGGATGAACGGATTTGTCGATAAGCTCTTCCGGGAGAACCGGATAGTCGCGCAGGGCGAGCACTACAACGGGAACAAGTACTATATCGTGAAGCTGCTGAAAAAGGATTCTCATTGAGCCGGACTTAACAATGAACAGTTCAGTTTCATCATCAGAATGCATTGGTATGCCAGGTGAGAGCGAATCAACAAGGTCACCTCAGTGGCATCCGCCTGGGAGAAATGCCGTGCCGGCCGGGGCTGTCATTGCTGCTCTGTGCTTTTTCACATATCTTGCCAAGCTCTTCCCGTCTCCGGCTCCAGGTCTCTGCGGAGCCTTCATCACACAGGCCTTCATGATGGAGGCGGCGCCTGCTCCGGGCTTTTCACCGTATATCGTAGCAGGAAAGCTCTTTACGATGATACCTGCATATTCGGTGGCGTGGAGAATGAGCCTCATGAGCGCCTTTTTCGCCGCCCTGTCCATCTTTCTTCTCTACATGATCCTGGCACATACGACAGGCAGATTACTGCCTGCCATATCGGGAAGCTGCATTGCCGGCTTCTCGTCTGCATTCTGGCTTTCTGCCGTAAGCGCTCACCCTGTTGTTCTGCTCTGCTTTTTCATCTTGCTGGCGCTCTACTGCACACTTAAAAATAATGCATGCTGGGAATCGGGTAATCATATCTGCGCCGACCGCCTGCTGCTTCTCATCGCATTTTTACTCGGAATATCTTTCACAGTGAGCTCTCTGGCCATTTTCTTCGCTCCGTCGATACTGTATCTGCTCTTTTTCAGCGGGAAAGGTAAGGGCACAGGGAGACAGCTTCTTTTTGCGGCCTTTTTCCTGCTGGGGCTCACTCCTTTCCTGGCCTTGTTCACATCGCCTGTCTTCAGGGCTGTCTTTGCGAGGAATCCAGGCACTGCTATATCTGCATTCCTGGACCTCCTTCTTTACAGGGACTGGGGTTCTTCCGCCTTTCTTCCCGGCGGCGCGCTATCCCACTGGGGACCGGCTCTCGCCGAAACGCAGTGTCTCCTCTTCGGAAGTCTCATGCTCAACTCCATTACTATTGCGGCAGCGGTCTTTACCATTGTCGGAATGCTCTGGTCATTGGAAAAGAAGAGAGATGTCGCGTTGGCCCTTCTTATCGGCATCATCCTGTCAGGTCCCCTGTGGCTCTTTGTTTTTCGCACGCCGCAAACAGAGGATGGATATATGTATGCCTTTTTTCATATATGTGTATCCACTGTCATCACGGCTCTTTTCGCAGGATATGGCGTCCACTGCGTAATCGAATCTCTGCAGGCTCGGCTCCCTGATTGCCAGGCGCGTATATTTAAGAATATATACATAACTGTCGTGATTGTGATCTCTTTTGTCCCTGTTTTCCTTCACTCATACCGCCTGATCGATTCTGCTGTCTCAGGCGCGGCGGCTGAATATGGACAGAATGTGCTCAGGAGCCTGGAGCGGGGGGGCGTGCTCGTCACCTCTGATGACACTGCAACATCAGTAATCAGATATCTTCAATGCGTCGAGTCTCAGAGAGTCGATCTGAAAGTCCTTCCAGTCTGTCCGACTTCATGGCAGTCTCTTGCAGTAGTGGCTGAGCATCCTGAGCTGCTCACATCAAAATACAGCCTGGATGACATTAGAAGAAGCTTCGCAATGGGTTACAGGGGATTCAGCGATCCGAAGCGCTATTGCACCGTTCTCCATGAGAGCATGCCAGATTCCTCCATCCTCTACGCCGATACAGCAACGGTAAGGCAGAATCAGCAGATCATCAGCTGCAGCTATCCTCAGGGTCTCGCAGTCAGGATAGTTCGTGACTTGAAGGGGAAGCCACTCCCTTCTGATTTCGCGGTCAGAGATGACGAGATCTGGGCGGCAATGAGCACCGGAACTCTCGAGAGAGTCTATGGCTCAAAAGCATATATCGATAGAAAGATCGCAGGGCTCTATGCAGAAGTCTTCACGGTAACCGGAGTATACTATGGAATAAGTGGAGATTACGGCAGAGCCTTCACTTTTCTGGAAAGGGCGTTGTCGCTTTTGCCTGGATATCCGCCTGCAGTTGAGAACCTGGAAAAAGTCCGCGAGATTCAGAAGAGGAGGCGCAGGTATGGCACCGGAGATTGAAAGGCTGCTGAATCTCCAGGCACTCATCGTGAACTGCCGCAAATCGTGCCGTATATGGCTTCAGGTTCGCGTATAGTTACTTTTTCTGCATCTCGATGTACGACCTGACGCATCCTTCGAGGACATCGTGGATGTCCCTCGTCGCAAAGCCTGTTTTTTCGAGCTTTTCCGTGGACAGGAGCAGGTTGGTCCTGGTCAGGTGCAGCTGTGAATAATCGATGGTCTCATATTGATATTCAGGAGTGTATTTTCTGAATATCTCCATCAGCTCAGGGTACCGCAGCGCGCCGGCATTCACCACGTTGTATATCCCCCTTGCGTCAATACCTATGAGATGCTGCAGCGCCTGTATGAAATCCGGAATGTAAGTTATCGAATTGGGGATATCTATTACTCTTCCGTAATTAATCAGCTTTGTCAGCAGATTCCGCTGGTGCGGGATGTCGTCGAGGGGGATCCTGATTCTCGGGATCAGGATGTCATATCTTTCTGTCATGGGCTCCAGCGCTCTTTCAGCGTAGATCTTGCTGCGGCTGTATAAGAGATCAAAGAAATCAGGGCGTTCCTCTTCCGCTCTGGGCGGCCTGCCGCATTCGAAGCCGTAGATGCATCCGCTGCTTATGTGTATGAGCTTGATTCCGAACTTCAGCGAGGCCTCGGCGAGCATGACCGGTATGAAGGTGTTTGCGAGCAGCACCCCGTCCCTGTCATTCTCACAATCGTCAACATTGTTTACTCCCGTGTCTCCGATGCAGTTGATCAGAATTTCAGGCCGCTCTTTGTCAATTTCTTCCTCAACATCCTTCACGGTGGAGATTCTTCTGCTGGAAATCTGACAATGAAGAGCTTCCTGCAGCCTGCTGCCTATGAATCCCCTGCCGAGTATGAGAATACGGTTTTTCATCCGCTGCTCCATATTATGCAGTCACTCTCAAGATATTGGCTTTCCCGCAACAGATCTCAAATAGTCCCCGTAGCCCGCAGGTATGTCTGCGGCGTATTCCCTGAGCTTCTCCCTTGTGATAAACCCCATTCTGAATGCAATTTCCTCGATGCAGCCGATCTTCAGCCCCTGTCTTTCTTCAATGGTTTTAATGAGGATTCCGGCATCTATCAGGGAGTCGCACGTTCCTGCGTCCAGCCATGTGAAGCCCCTTCCGAGCAATTTTACCTTCAGCCTTCCTGTTCTGAGATATTCCCTGTTTACATCTGTTATCTCGAGCTCACCTCTGCCGGAGGGCTTTATATTTCTGGCTATATCCAGAACGGCATTGTCATAGAAATAGAGTCCGGTGACCGCCCAGTTCGACCTGGGCCTCTCAGGCTTTTCCTCTATCGACAGGGCATTGCCTTTTTCATCCACCTCCACCACGCCGTACCGCTCAGGATCCTTCACGTTGTAAGCGAATATTATCCCGCCGTCCTGCAGGGACGATGCTTCTTTGAGGAACCGGGTGAGATCGTGGCCGTAGAAAATATTATCGCCGAGTATGAGGCAGACAGTATCGCCGCCTGCGAACCCCCTGCCGACGATGAAGCTTTCGGCGATGCCTCCCGGTTTCTGCTGGACAGCATATGAAAAGCAGAGGCCGAGATCGCTTCCGTCGCCGAAGAGATCCCTGAACCTGGGAATATCTCCCGGCGTCGAGATGATGAGAATGTCTCTGATGCCTGAGAGGATCAGCACCGACAGCGGATAGTAGATGAGCGGCTTGTCGTAGACAGGGAGCAGCTGCTTGCATACAGCTTTTGTAATCGGATAGAGCCTGGTGGCTTTGCCGCCTGCCAGAAGTATTCCTTTCATATGAGCATTATATTCCTTCCGAGGGATAATCCGGATTTCTCGCTGTTTCTCTTTTTACCTTTTCAAAGTCGTTTCACAGCGCAGATGCGCTTACGTGAGATATCGGGTGTGGCAGGGAGTCCACTGCAATCATTTCATCTGCCAGAAAAAGCGCCTGCTCTCGGCTATCACGGGAAGAGACCTGGCAATGCATATGAAGAGCGCCGCGCCTGTGAAGATATAGCCTGCTCTGGCCGCTGTATCCGTTAAAGGATGGCTCCCTCCCGGGATATGTCCTGCTATGAGAAGGGAAAATGCCGCGGCTTTTGCAAAGGCGTAGGCGAACCTGCCGGCTTTTGACACAACTATGAAAGAGCCGATTCTGCCCTTCACCATCGATGATTCTCCGAAAGCGGTAAACCCCTGCTCATAGGCGATGCTTCTGAGACTGTCTGTTATTATGCCTCTTACCGCTACCAGCAATGGAACCCATACAGGAAGCCATCCCAGCGCCATGAACGATATCCAGTAGACATTCTCGACTATTCTGTCGCTCATGATGTCCAGAATCGCCCCAGTTTTCGATACTTCGTTATACTTTCTCGCCACATGGCCGTCCAGGCCGTCGAGAAGCATCGCGAGAACGGTAAATGCGAAAGCTGTCCAGCATGCAGCCGCTGATCTGAAAAAGAGCAGGCTGACTGCAATCAGAGCGAGCAGGGTTCTCGAAAGTGTAATGTATTTTGCCATAGCTGAAATCTTTCCGTAAGCTGCATATTTCACCGTAATTCAATTCAGGTTGGGAGGCACTCCTTCAAAATGCGCCTTCCTGCATCACCACCGCCCTGATGGTTTTGAAGATGATGATGAAGTCCAGCCAGAGCGACCAGTTTCTTACATAGAACACATCCATCTCAATGCGCGTTTCAAAAGGAATGTCATTCCGCCCGCTTGTCTGCCAGAAGCCTGTAATACCGGGCCGAGCCATCACGATGAGCTCCCTGTAATCTCCCAGAGAGGGGAATTTATCATTCCGGAACGGGCGGGGACCTACGATGCTCATGTCTCCAATCAGCACGTTAAAGAACTGCGGCAGCTCATCGATGCTTGTCCGGCGAAGAAATCTCCCTATAGGAGTAATCCTGGGGTCTTCCTTCAGTTTGTCGAATGTCGTGAGCTCATCCTGAGCCTCAGGGTGATTGTCCATATACTCGTTTAAGAGTCTTTCACTGCCCAGGGCCATGGTCCTGAACTTGAAGAATGTAAAAGGTCGTTCGAACCTGCCGACTCTTGTTTCAGAAAAGAGCACAGGTCCCCTGTCCTGAAGCTTGATCAACACGGCAGCAGCAAGCATGAGGGGAGAGAGTAGTATCAATGCCAGCAGTGAAAAGAAGAGATCGAAAAATCGCTTGATGAAGGTGTTCCACCGTTTATTGAGGCTCACTGTCGTGCGTATCACGAGTGTATCGTTTACAGAGTCGATCTCTGAGCCGAAGCTGGAGAGGCCGTACATGTCTGGGATGATTTTTACTTCTTCGCTGTAGCGCTCGCAGAGGCTGAAGAGAGACAGAAGCTGCCTGTGCTCCAGTGATGGAATGGCAATGAGAGTCTCATCAAAGCGATCCGCCCTGTGCAGTTCCTCAAGCCTGCCGATAGGACCGAGTATCTTTCTGCCGATTTCGCCCTTATCTGTATCAGCCTCAGAATGCTCCAGAAAACCTTCTACCCGGTACCCCAGGTAACGGTTATCTTCCAGAAACTTCGCCGCCTTTCTCCCTGTATCACCGGTTCCTATTATAAGAACTCTTCTTTTAAAATGCTCTAAAAAGAAGATTAGATACTTTGTGATTAATCTGAAGAGAGGGAGGAAGATGAGCATGAAGATCCCGGTGAAGACAGTTGAAACTCTGGAGATATAACCGATCTGATGAGTAATTGTGGCCATCATGAATACGATGAAAAGGGTAAGCACAGTGGCTCTATACAGATAGAGCAGTTCGAGCCAGAATACGCGTCTCTTTGAATAGGCTCCCTCCATGGAGAGGATTATGGTGAATACCGGCAGGGTCCACCACCACACATTGAGATAGGTGGAGAAGGGGTGAAGCTGATCGTGGAAGATATTCATGAACTGTGGTATGACAAAGGTTCTCATCAGGTAACCCAGAAAAAAGCAGAAAAAGAGGCACAGGTTGTCAGAGATGATAAGCACCATCGTGACCGGTAGTGATCTGGAGAGGTGGTTAGCGAGTCTTCGCGCCATGAATCTCCACCTTTTCATTGAAAAAGCTCATGAATTCTGATCTGAACCGTTCAATACTGAACAACTGGGCGTGCCGTCTGATGGCGGCAGGATCCATTGTTGAGGATATCCCGTCAAAGCGTTTCACGGCCTCACAGAGGCTCTCCGCACTCTGTTCCCGGAAAAAAAGGCCGGTTATACCGTCTTTTACTGTCTCACAGGCACCTCCACGGCCATATGCCACAACTGGTGTTCCGCAGGCCATTGCCTCAACAGGGGTTATCCCGAAGTCTTCGTCAGCGGCAAAGATGAGACATTTCGCTTTTTTAAGGCAGTCCCGGAGTGCATCGGCAGCAGCAAAGCCCATGAACTCTATATTTTTCCCCGCACTTTTTCTGATTTTTGCATAGTCAGGCCCTTCGCCTATCACGACAAGCTTTCGAGCCGGCATGGCGGTAAAGGCCTGGACGATCAGGTCAACTCTCTTATAGGGAACCATTCTGGAAAGAGACAGGTAGTAGTCTTCCTTTTTGTCATTGAGGGGAAAGCTGTCGATATCGACAGCCGGATAGATTACCTGTGCCTCACGGCGGTAGTATTTCTCGATGCGCCGGGCGATATATTGTGAGCAGGCGGCATAGTGATCGACTCTAGTTGACGAGAAGGTGTCCCACATTCTGAGATAATGAAACACAGCCCTGGCAAGCAGTCCTTTGAGGCCCCGGGTAAAGCCTCCGCTCGAGAGATAGTTGTGATAGAAATCCCAGGCATATCGCATGGGGGTGTAGCAATAGCAGAGATGGAGCTGATTGACGTGGGTGTGACAGCCCTTGGCGAAGGCGTGGGATGATGAGATCACCACGTCGTAGCCGGTCAGGTCGAACTGCTCGATAGCCAGAGGCATGAGGGGAAGATATGTTCTGAATCTTTTTCTGGCTCCAGGGAGTCTCTGAATGAAGGTGGTGTGAGGCTTCCTGCCCTGGAAGAAAGCGCGGTCTTCACCTTCGATAAAGTCACAGATACAGTAAATCTCTGCCTGGGGAAAGAGGGCAAGAAGCTGTTCCACGACCCGCTCTGAGCCGACATAGCTTTCAAACCATTCATGCACGATGGCAACCTTCACGGTTTCCCCCTGTCATTGTTTTCTATTCCGTGCTTTCGGATAGACTCATGGTAGTGCAAACGTTTTACTATTAGCCATATCGGTGCCAATACCCTTTGCAGGCATCTTTCGCCGTGTATTTACATTTTCAAGAAACGGGTGGCTTTCTTTCTGTGGTGCTATTATGGTAACAGCATTCCTCACCATTTCTGCTCAAAGAAGGCGTGTTTTTCTGGTGTTCACAGGCACAGTGCTTTCTGTGCTGCTCTTGTGTTATCTGGCATATCCTCAGCGGATTGCTTCATATTTCTTTCACCGGGGCTCCGATACAGGCAGAGTCATAATATATCAGAAGTCCTTCGCCATCATGAAGGACCATATGTGGCTGGGCGTGGGGGCTGGCAATTTCAGGATCGCTTTCCCGCGTTACTGTACAAATGAAGAGTACGGGATTGCGGTGTCTCCTCCTCTGTGGCACGCCCACAGTGTTCCTCTCAATCTTGCAGTTGAGACAGGCATAATAAGCGCCCTGGCCTGGATCGCCTTTCTCTTTATGATCATTCGTGATCTTGTCAGAGCATTGAGGAGTCATTCTACCGACAGGGCATACATAGCAGGTCTTCTCACCGGAATTCTGGCCTTCACCTTTTTCAGTCTAATCGACTGCTCCCTTAATGACCACCGGTGCGGTTTCACCTTCTTTCTGATCTCCGGTCTGGCAGCCGGCCATCTCTGCGCAGTGGGGGAGCAGGGAGAGACAGGGAAATACAACCATTAACTGCGGTTTAGTTAAATTTTGTGTTTGAGAGATCCAGTGGTTGAGAGATCCGGAGTGAGAGATAAATCCAATAGACCTCCAGGCCCACATACTCTCCTGTTTCCAATTGATCTTCTTCACTTCAAATGGCTTACAGCCCCACAGTTTATGAGATATAGACAGGTGAATCGGGGAAATTTGCCTGATTGACAGGGGTTCAGAGTATAGGTTATAATAAAAAAGATTGTTTTTGTCATAATTATTGTTTTAATCCAAATTTTAGAAGGAGATGAACGATGAAAAACACACAGGTTTTTGTGGGGATTTTTCTATTTATGGCTGTCCTTGTCTTCGCCCTGGCCGGCTGCGGCTCCTCAGGGAGCAGCGACTCAGCCTGGTGGGGCGGCGGTGACAGCGGCGGTACACCTGTTACTACGCCACAGGTGCAGACTCTTACTAATCTGAACAACCCGGGCCAGCCTATCCGGCAGGGCGACTGGACTCAGATCGACGGAACCGGCTTCGGCGCCACTCAGGGTGCCGGCCATGTGCTGTATACTCTGGAGGACGGCTCCAAAGGGAATGCAGATATGTACGGCTCATGGTCTGATACGCAGATCACATGCCGCGTTCCCGTAACTGTATCGAAGGATGCAGCACCAAAGGGCACATGGGGAGCCCAGGTTTTCACCGACAACGGCGGGTCGAGCAACGACTTCCCCACTGCCGGCAACCCTACACCGAATCCCACACCAACTGACATACCTCCCTCTCCCACACCGACTCCGACTCAATCGGTATCCCCAACACCATCTCCAACCACAACAGTATCGCCAACACCATCTCCAACAGCTACGAGCGGCGGCGGCGGCGGTGGCGGCGGCGGTGGCGGTGCCACCGCACAGTGGTGGGATCTCGGCTTTGCTGAAACGGTCAATAGCATATGGAATATACAGGTAGGCGCCGATCAAGCGGGGAATGTCTATGTGTCATGCGAAGGTGATGATTGTATTAGTGTATATGAAGGTGAATCCGATGCGAAAGGCTTTAGAAATTTATACAAGAACATGACTCTTGTAGGAAATTTCCCAACGGGCACAGGGAAATACAGCTCTCATTCACTTTTTGTGCCGCAGGATACATCAAAAACCTATGGTATAGCCTACCGGAATGCAACGAGTCTGGTGATACACAAAGCCAGCGTGTTATCAGGCACCAGCAGCTTTAAAAATGTCACATCTATTAAAATTCCCGAAGAAGCAGGTTTCAATTCACCCAGCCTTTACCTGTCAGGAAATGATGCCTATGTCTCATATGGCTTCAGTTATAATGGGAGTAACTATGTAGGCGTGAACTATATTCCCATACCGACTTCTACACCTTATACTTACAACGATTGGAACAGCGGCTATAGAAATCCCAATCAGGGATCTGTTCCTGGCAGAAACTGCACAATCTCGAAAGGCACAAGCACAGCACTGTTCATGGGGTATCTGCAGCCAACCCCGACCCCGAGTCCAGGAGGCGGCAGCTATACTGTTGGATCATATCAAATCTCACCAACGTCTTCACCGTCCCCGGCACCGTCATGGACACCCTGTTCTAGCGGCAGTGTTCCTGTTCTGGATAACAATGTCAGAGTAACAAACAACGGCACCTCACCGTATTATCTGGCTTATGCCTCTACAACGGCAGAATGGTCTGGATTGAACCTATTTGGTATAGCAGCATCAGGCTCTTCTGCAGGGTGCTTTTTAGCAGTGGGAACTCCACCACTTAATGTATCCTCAGTAACCGCATCTGGCACACCGATAGTGGCCAATGGCAAGAAGACTGTGACGTACAGTTATGGTGGTACGCTGAATGTTATGCAGAACTCCAGTTCTACAGGCCCCTGGACAAATATAAAAACCTTTACGGCCATCGACAACCAATTCGGTGTCGGCACCACTGTCAATGGAGCGCCGCTGATTTCCTATTTTACGTATGACAGTTCCTACGGCACATACGGCATTCGAACCCAGGCATACACATCCACCACTCCGAAAATCATTGCGCAGCGAGAGTTCATACGGGCAACCTTCCTCTGCTGCTATGCAGGAGTGAAGTTCCCGCTGCCAAGACTGTAACCGGCAGGAGACGACGTATCTGAAACAACAGGAGCCCCCCGGAAAGTCCGGCGGGGCTCTTTCTATGTCCGGCAATGGCGCACATCTATAAGATGAGAGTTCCGAACTGCTGTTCCTGGAGATCAAGTGGGACGCACCGGTATAGAATAGACTGACGGCCGCCCTCCTGAACTATGAGACTGCGGAGATAGAATCTTTCCACCCCTCAAGCCCTGCCTTCGTCAATGGCTTTTCTTCCTGAATGCTGCCACTAATGAGGTCAGGTGCTGTGGATCGACATCGCCTGTCAGGGAGCGGAGCCTGGCGACATACTGCTCCGCCTCTTTCTCCCGACCTTGTGCGATCTCGAGAGCCGCCCGCCTGTACAGCGCTTCCGGCACTTTCGGATTCAACCGGAGAACCTCATCAAAATCGGCTGCAGCCTTTACATAGTCTACACTGCTTCCATGGACAGTGCCCCTGTTGATAAGCGCCTCTATATTGTCAGGCTGATTCCTGATGACGTGGGAATAGTCTTTAAGAGCATCTCTGGTATGACCCATTGCGGCGTGGGAGTTACCCCTGCTCTGGTAGACGAAGATCTGTGATGGATCGAGATGGATGGCGTGTTCGTAGTCTCCAAGCGCTTTCTCATGAAGTCCCAGTCCGCTCAGCATGAGAGCCCGGTAGTAAAAGGCAGGCGCATAGTCAGGCCGATCCTTTGTGGCCTGTGTGAAATCGGCCAGGGCTTTATCAGCCTCTCCTTTCTGCATATACAGCACACCGCGCTGGGTAAGCAGCTTCACATCAACGTTCTTATTCTCTTTCAATTTCTCAGACAGCGCGATGATAGCTTTTTCCCGCTCTTCCCCGGTCTGCAGCTCTGCAATCTCCCTCCGGGGAATATGAGCTTCCATATCCCGCTGAAGAGACTCCCTGTCAGCCCAGAGCGCGCACCGCTCTCCCGTCATCACCGAATACACGATAACCACGGCAAGAAGGAGAGATGCCGCAATGACTGCTGCCGCTCTGCGGTAGTTCCCTGATCTGTGTATTACCTCCACGACAATGAAGCCTGCAAGATAGAAGAGGCCCAGTGAGGGAAGGTATGTGTACATATCCTTTGTGAGGGTTTCATACTCGAGAAAGAGGTGCAGAAAAGGCAGGAGAGGGATGAGAAAAAGTATGAAGCCAGGAGCCGTTTCCCGCCAGCGGAGAGATGCATATAAACAGAGAAAAACCAGTACCCCTGCCAGCAGGGGCGAAAGGAGGAGAAAGGCTGACAGGTGTGTTTCATCAGGGTATGCATAGTATGTAGACAGGCCGGCAGGTATGATGAGCTTTCCCAGCAGCAAAATGAGCGTATAGCTCCCCAAGCAGAGGCTTCGCAGATGTGGAAATGAAAAGGAGAAGGGGTAAATACCTTTGATGAATCCTCCGTTTGCCAGCACCGTAAGCAGCACTGTCAGAAGGGAAAGGCCGATGAAGGGGTATATCTCCTTCACAGAAGCTTTCTTATCCTCTGATTTCATCATCCATGAAAGCGCAAAGAGCACAAGAGGGAGTGACATTCCGGAGGGACTCGAAAGCATGGAGAGGGCTCCGGCGGTGAAAGAGAGCCATAAGAAGACTTTTCGCCCTGCAGTAAGATATCTGACGTAGCAGATAAGCGACAGTATATAGAAAAAGCTCATGAGCAGCACCGGCCTTCCGGAGAGCGATGCCACTGCCTCTGCCTTCATTGGATGAAGAGCGAAGAGAATTGCTGCAATAAAAGAGATATACAGGTTTCTGCACAGCAGGAAGAGAAGGAAAAAAGCCAGCAGGCAGTTGGCGATGTGAAGTATCAGATTTGTGCCGTGAAAGATACTTGGATTGTCTTCAAATATGGCATACTCTGTTCCGAAGGTCAGAACTACTGCCGGAGTGTATGAGATCTTTTGTTCACGATAGAAAGAAGGGGAGAGAAGAGATGTCAGGGCTTTACCCCATCCTGATGCCACGAGAGGGTTTTTTGTGATATATGCCTCTTCATCTCCTCCGGAAAAGGCGTTGGACATGGAGGGAAAGAAGGCAATGACAGTAACCGCCACTATCAGGACGGCCATTGCGATCACAGCGATATGCTCTTTCAGCTTCATTGGGTCATCTCTCCGGGAGTATTCTTTACCCTTTTCTTCCTGAGCTGTTCCAGTGCAGTCTGGGCAGGTGTAAAATCCGGTTTCAGAGCCAGGGCGGTGAGAAACTCTTCTTCGGCGTTATCATAGAGTTCGTTCATCGCATAGATGATTCCCGCTGTAACATACGCCTTCACGTAAAGTTCCACAAAGGCTCTTGTTTCAGGATTTCTGTCTCTTCGCGCCATTACGAGATCTCTCAGCGAGTATTTCTCCCGCACCCCTCCGGGGCTCTCTCTGGAGATAAGGTCTTTTATAAGGCTCTGATCCTCAATGTAACGGAACACCAGACCCTGAGGAATGAGATGGGCTTCCATTCCTTTCATATCTTTTACAGTGGTGCCGTCAAAATACACCGGATAACGGCCGGCGTTCTTGTCAACAAGTGCGTTGACAAAGGCTTCGGCATCTTTGTATCTGCGCAGCTCGGCGTCTGCCCATTTTCTTTTCCCGTGGGAAGGTGCCGCAGCATCTATAAGCTGAGGAAAGCGCTCCACTATCTGGCGGGCTCTCCAGGGATACATTGGAAGGCCGACTATGACGATATCCTTCCTGAGACCCACTGCCCCCTGCAGATAGGACAGAACCGACAGGGAGGGGTCGGATACCAGGATGATTGCTTTCTCCGGGAGGGAGGCCAGGATATTCTGCCCATATTCCTCCGCCACCTTGTCACCCATTGACAGGGATCTTGGGACCTGGAAGATGAGAAACGGCGATAGCAGTAGAAGAAGGAGGGCACTCTCTGCAGCCAGGCGCCCTCTCTCTGTGAGCTTCAGCAGGATCTCCCGCTCTTCCAGGGCGGAGAAAAGCGCATGGAGCCCGAAACCTGAGGCGAGAGCCAGAAAGAAAGAGGATATGGAGAGAAGAGGCATCATCACTCCCCTGTTGACCGGCGTGTCAGGGAGGCTCATGATGAAGAAGAGCAGAGGGCCTGTGATAACGATTCCCCAGAAGAGAGTGAAGGCAAGTATCCGCTTCTTCTCATAGAGCACCATTATGGCGGTAAGGGCCAACGCTGGAACGACGACGGTCATAGACTCCTTTATCAGGGAGAAGAAGGCGAGAAGCTGTGTTTCAATAGTGAAGAGAGTAAGCGGCAGACGTCCATATGACGCTGAGAGGACAGGTATGAACAAATCCCTTCCGGACAGAAGGTGCAGAAAGGAAGAGAGGTTGTCTGAAGCCCCCCAGTTGATATAAGGATCTCGGAGTGCAAAAAGAGGTATGAGAAGATAAGGCAGAAGGCCCAGCAGAAAGAAGCCTGCAGAGATTCCCGGCTTTCCTGCCCCGGTCCGGCAGCGCTTTCTGCGGATGGCGCTTATGGTTATCACGAGAGGAAGAAGAAGAAACCCCACAGGGTGAGCTGAACATGTAAGCCCGGCCAGGAAAGCCGGTATATGCTGCCTTCGCCCTTTCTCCCTGTCTTCGTCAGATTCGTCAGTCAACAGCAATGTGAAGGTCAGGGCTGTCAGAAAGGTGACAAGAGGCATTACAGAGCCGGTGGAGGAGGAGTGGATAAAGCTGTAGGAAAGGCCCAGAAAGGCAGTTGAAGCCAGGGCGGCCAGTGTTCTTCCTGTGCTCTTCATTATGAAGAGATATACAGTCAGCAATGTGAGGCAGTTCAGGAGGGAATCCATGAAGGCCAGCCGCCAGGCAGGGCTCCCGAAGGGGATCAGGGAGAAGAGTTTCCCGAGTATCACGTACAGGGGATATCCCGGTGGAGGCGCCACACCCAGGCACCACGCTGCGGTGATGAAGGTGCCGCTTTCACCGGGAGGTACGGTGGGGGAGAGGGAATGGAGATGGATGAGCAGAAGTGCCCCCACAAGTAAGCATCCTGCCAGAAGCCCCTTTCCCGAATCAACAGGTATAATGCGCCGCGATTCCCCTTCCATGGTTATAGACTTCTCTGAGGACAGGCGATCCACCCTCTTTTGAAGGGAACGACTTGCACAGTATCTTTGAAGTGACTGGCAGAGTTCGAGGATCGGGGGCTGGGTGCCAGGGGCCGTGGGTCGGGTGCCAGGGGCCGGGGGTCGGGTGCCAGGGGCCGGGGATCGTGG